>ERZ1034980.141-NODE-141-length-63044-cov-22.979076_pt1 | contig 63044 bp, 98 predicted proteins | sample MGYA00520622_ERZ1034980 | MGnify/ENA primary metagenome ERZ1034980 (study PRJEB33766, sample SAMN09781791) | gut metagenome | biome: gut microbiome | host: Homo sapiens | place: Madagascar | study: EMG produced TPA metagenomics assembly of the PRJNA485056 data... | reverse complement strand
ATTGAGGCTCACCAAAACCTCATTTGAGCCTCAATTGAGCCTCAGCTAGACAGCATGTCTAATTTCAAATCGGCTTCATAGAGCCGTTTTCAGAGGGTCGTGATGTCACGCTTCGGTCACACGATGTCACAACGATGTCACGCTTCGGTCACAACGATGTCACAACGAAAAGTGCAATTGACGCGATGTCAACGTACCTCATTTGAGGCTCAATTGAGGCTCACCAAAACCTCATTTGAGCCTCAATTGAGCCTCAGCTAGACAGCATGTCTAATTTCAAATCGGCTTCATAGAGCCGTTTTCAGAGGGTCGTGATGTCACGCTTCGGTCACACGATGTCACAACGATGTCACGCTTCGGTCACAACGATGTCACAACGATGTCACTATATAACAAAACTAAAAGAAGATTATTATTCGCTTACGCTCATAACAATCTGAGAAAGTTTTTCGATTTCGTGCTAGATTCGACCTCGATGACGCCGAACGGCTTGACAGCCACACCGGAACCCACACCGGGAACGGCAGGGGAATCCAAGCCAGATCATCGAAGCTCCGACGACCGGGGCCCAGAGCAAACGAAAGCCCCTCCACTAGGAACCGAAACCTAGCGGAGGGGCTTTCCTCGTTCTCGGGGCTATATGCCCTTACTGTTCGAACTCGCCGTTCAGGTACCTGCATTCGAAATCGTCCGTGGCGCATCCGGACGGAGTCCTCTCCTCCTCGTCCCTGTGGCCCGTGACGACGCTCCGATAGGTGGACACCGTGGAATCGTAATGGGCGACGGCCGCCGCGATGACTCCCGTACCGACCGCCATGAGGACCATGACGCCCGCGAGAATCGGATACACCGCATTCCTAGCCCCGGTACGCCTCCTCGTATAGGCCACGGCCTCCTCCTTGACCTTCGCTTCGATCTGAGCCTCGTCCAAGCCTTCCTGCGCGTGTTTCTCGTATAGGCCGTCCAGTGTGGGCTGGTCCCCGCCTCCCTCGTCAAGGCGTTCCATCTCATAGGCCGTCCTCCAGTCGATGAGACCGGAACGGCGGATGCCGTTCAATACGGCCGACTGGATGACGGCCCCGAGTATCGCGATGCCTGCGATGCCGGCGAAGACGTATGCGAATATCATGGTTTCCTTCTTTCTTCCTGTTTGTGTACGACCCGTCTCATGGCGTGTCGTTTTAGAACATTTGTTCTAACGGTTGTATTATCGGTATCCGGGTCTGAACATGTGTTCGAACGAGGATATGAGAAAGGCCGTACGCCCGTCTTGCCCGAGGAGTGTGCGGCCTTGTGTGACACGACACCAAGGAGGTGTGTGCATGGACTAGCTTACTACCGTTGCGTAACGCCGCGCGCCTCGTCCATGATGGCGAAGCCGTTGGGTAGTCCGAGGATGCGGGCGATCTTGTCGATGTCGTCGGTGGTCCATGCCTGTTCGCCTCTGAAGCGGGTGCTCACGTATGACTGCGACTTGCCGATGAGATAGCCCATCCTGTTCTGGGATATGCCCTGCGCCTTCATCCTGTTCCTTATGGTTTCCGCTATCACCTTCGTTATGCCGCTAGTTTCTGGCATTTCATCTTTTCTTACCATGTGGAACATGTTATCGCATTTGCGATAACTAGGGAATGGCGACACGCCGATAAAACCGTAATATAGGACCGATTGGACGAAACGCCTACCGCATATGAATTGACAATCATACAAACCCGAGTATTATCAATATCAGTAAACACCGCAAATGTGGTAGCCGAAAGGATGAAGAACATGACTTCAATGAACACCGCCATCTCTCAGGCGATTCGAGTGCAGGCCGCACGCGAAGGAATCTCCCTGAGGAAGATTTCCAAGGAGATCGGCATGGGCTACACGTCCTTCTGGTCCCGTCTCAGAGACGAGCGGTCTTGGAACACCGACCAACTGTCCCTCCTTGCCAAGGCATTGCACCTCGACAGCGCATGGACCCTCATCTCCATCGCAGAGGAGGAACGCGCGAAGCTCGACGACCAGACGCTCGTGGTATAGGAGAACGCCATGAACTTGGATGAATTTAACAGCCACTTCAAGAACCCGTCCATCCTTCACTGCGATAACCAGATTGACGAGTTCACGTCCACCGTGGAAGCCACGCTCTTCAGCGTGAAGGTCGAAACCGGCGCCGACGGTCCGATAGTCGTACTGACCGCATACGCCGCCGATTCGGACATGGACACGGACCGCATCGTTTGGCGGCTCAAACCCAGCACGGTGCGCCGCTTGAGGAACTGGTTCAACAAGATCGTGATGCAGGTGGACGGCGACAACGCGAAGAAGGAACTCGACGCGCTCTCCAAATATGCGGAGAGGCACCACTGTGGAGGATCCAATGAGTGAGATCACACCATTCGACTTCAAAGGCAACCAGCTTCGCACCCTCACCGACAGTCAGGGCGAACCGTGGTTCGTAGCCAAGGATGTGTGCGACATCCTAGAAATTCGGACGAACAGTCTTCGCGCGATTCTAGAACCGGATGAAATCAGCGAATTAAGCAATGACAATAGTATTGACATTGCTCAGAACGGCGGTAAGTCACCACTGATTATCTCCGAAGCTGGACTCTATAGCCTCGCCTTAAAGTCCCGCAAGCCAGAAGCCAAGGAATTCAAACGCTGGGTCACTCACGATGTGTTGCCAACCATTCGCAAGCATGGCGCCTACGCCACCGAAGCCACCATCGATCGGATTCTCGCCAACCCGGATTTCGGCATCAAACTGCTCACCGACCTGAAAGAGGAACGGGCCAAGCGAACCGAAGCCGAGAAGACAATCGAACGGCAGAAGCCACTCGTGACCATCGCACAGGAGTTCATCCAAGCGGACGGCACGATCACCATCACCGATGCGGCACGCTACTTCAAACAGGTAGACCCGACCATCAAACGAGAGACGGTGTTCAACGTTCTTCGCGCTTACGGGTATATCGAACGGCGTACCAACAAGCCGACCATGAAAGCCATCACGTCCGGCCGTCTGAAACAGAAGTCAGGCGGCATGCATGGCGGGAAACTCCGTACCTCATATGCCGTGTTCACGCCGAAAGGCGTCGGCTGGTATCTCAGCAATTTCGCATGCAACGCCAAGGGGGAAATCTCATGAATGCGAACAGTGTTCTCGATAGGCCGATCGACTGGCATGACATCGGCGACGCGTTCCGCAATGGGTTCATCACCGTGGGCATGAAACCGAACCAGTACGGCACCGACATCGCCTACTACACCAGCAAAGGCGTTGACTTCGACCTTGAACATGGGATGGTCGCCCTACCCCAATACCGGGAAAGAATCTGCACTGCGGACGGCAACGCCACCGAAAACTACGGTGACTATGCGCTCATCTCACTTGACCAGATCGCGTCGATATCCAACCATACCGGCTCCTCCGAGGATGAACTGGCGGACGATATGAGGGACTGGGTGTGAGCCACACGATGAAAAAACTCAGGACAAGGACGACCACACGGTACACCATCGCCAACCGTCCACGCAAATGGCGCAAGCCGGTACCTTGCCCGGTCTGCGGAAACAAGGACATCATGTTCCGTAAATTGGGGTTGGACATCGACCTGCTGACCCTGCATGTGCAGCGGCGCTGGGCTGCTTACTGTGCCGACCATTGCTGCCCTGTTTTCCGTGATGAGCATTGTTTCGGCACTTGGATATACACGCCTCATGCCGACCTCAAAGAGGCGATTCGCGTATGGAACCGTCGCGCCTCCAACTATCCGAAAGCAAAGGAGAATACGAAATGACCAGAACCATCACCGCAAACGTGAAATCACGCAAAATCGCCAACGACCTCACCGTGATCAGCTGGGATGACGACAAGTATGGGGAACCCACCGAAGAGAACATCCTCAAGGTACTCAAGGACTACACCTTCGACGGCATAGAGGACGTGATCGACACTGACGATTCCGTCGAAGAATACCTCAGCGTAAGCAACATCGAAGAAGCCGAGGACTAGTCATGATCGACGAACAGGAATTGCAGAAAGCCTTGGATGAGCTGGACACTCACATAAGGACAGTCAAGGCTTACATGCGAGGGCTTGAGGACAAACTTAATGAACTCACCATCGCCGCTGCCACACCCGCACCGACACTGCCGGAAAAGCGGGGATACTACCTCACGCAACAGCACCAATTGCTACTTAGAGACGGTGACGGTGACTGGGCGGCATTCGACGAATCTGGAAATCGAAAGCATTATTTCTGGGACAAGCGTAATGCTTCCGGCTATTCCGTTGGTTCAGCAGGCGTCCGCGAACGTCTCGGACCTGATGCTTTCCCGCTGGTCCCCCCTCGAAGATGTGCAGTTGACTTCTTCGAAAGGGTAGATGATTCTTCCCATGACGGCCCGCAACCCCGTCATGGGACCATACTTCGCCAATCCACTCAGATAGGAAAACCCTAGGGAAATCCCCTCTGATGTCCACGTTCACCGGATTGGCAAGGCATGCGACGACCCATCCATCGCATGGCAAACGGTCCGACCCACGATTACATACACCGTCGGACCGTACACGCCCAAGGCAGCTGCAACTGCACCCGGACGCATCCACGTCGTCGGCATCCTCTCCATAATGCTGTCCATCCTTTCTACTGAGACGACGGAATGCACATGGTTCGAATCCATGCTTGGGCACCGGTCCCCATAGGACCCACACCACCACACCATTCAAGGAGCATCATGAACGACCGGAACGAGAACCCGCTACCGGACTACATCGACCCCACCAAGGCCGTCACCATCCGCGATTGGCTCACCCAAATCCACCATCCCGCAGAAGACCTCGAATACGCGGCCACACGATACGGACGGAAAGTGTACGACGCATACCTGCGCTTGCACAAGACGAAACCGTACACGCTCCGTATCGGCGGCTCGGGCCCGGTCAAAGTGTATTTGCCATCCGACCGTCCGCTCCTAACCGACATCTACACGGCATGGCATGAACAGGAACGCCGTCGAAGATCGGCGTTCAAGGAATAAATCTTGCGGCATGACCGTCAACGTCACCCATGGAACCCGTTTTCTTTTCTTCAGTTTTCCGGGCCATGGGAACGATGGGCGGGCCAGACGGATACCCTTTCATCCCGTCGTTCGGCGCGTACTCTCCGCCGTCAAACCTTCCCAGCGGCATGCCGCCACCAGCTTTTCGCCCACACACCAACAAACAATCAAAGGAGAAACCCATCATGCTGCTTCTCATACTGGCGTTCATCATCGGCCTCATCGCCACCATCGCATCCATCAACTTGGAATCGAAACATGCTGCCGCGATCACATTGGCCGTCGGATGGCTCATCGCCATCATCACGTTCTCGTTCAGCTGCCTCTACAGTCTCGACGTAGGCGAAGTCGCCGTCATCCAGAACTGGGGCGGCAGCATGGCGGGAAGCCAATCCGAAGCCGGATTCCACGGCAAGGCCCCATGGCAGAAAGCCATCAAATTCGACACGCGCAACAACCTCATCAACTTCTACGGTTCGACCGACTTCAAAGTGAAAGGCGGCAGCGAGGACGGCAAACAGGTCACCATCAACGACAAGAGCGGGGCGAAAGCCGACATCGACATTCAGGTGAACTATTCGCTGAACCCCGAAGCAGCGGAGAAACTGTACGAGGATTACGGCACGCAGGAGAACTTCGTCGAAAAATACGTGTCCAACGACCTACGTTCCGTGACCCGTGAAACATCCGGCAAATTCGACACGCTGACCATGCTCACCGACCGTTCCCAGTTCACGAAAGCCGTGCAGGAATCCTTATCGAGGAAATGGAAAAGCATGGGCCTGATCGTGGAACAGGTGTCCGTGCAGGATGTCCGCTACCCGGATTCCATCACCAAAAGCTATGCGGAGGCGCAGGCAGCCGAAGTGAAACGCCAGAAAGCCCAGAACGATCAGGAGACCGCGAAGGTCGAAGCTGAAACGAAGAAGATCAAGGCCCAAGGCGAAGCGGACGCGAACCGTGTGCTCAACGATTCGCTGACCGACAACGTACTCAAACAGAAGTACATCGACGCCCTATCGAACGCGAAGAACCTTACGGTCGTCCCGGATGGCAGCGTCCCGATGATTCAGACCAAGTGAAAGGCAGACCATGACGGCCACAGCATCGGCATCCATCATGTTGAAGGAGTCCGCAGCCTATCTGGGCATGAACCCGCAACGCCTACGCACGCTATGCAAGGCGGGACAGGGACCCAAGTTCACCGGCGGCGGATTCCACAAGCGTTCCTACTTCACGAGGGAGGATTTGGACGCTTGGCTTGAAACGCAGACCGACCCGCAGACAGACAAGCATTCGCAGCCGACGACCGTGTGCGAGGCCTACTCCAAGCCGGGGGAGGGGACTCTTCATACCGCAAGGAATCCCATCCCGGAAGCGTTGAGAGGCATACAGTTCACACCCCATCCCACGCCGAAGCCGCCCATGCTGGTCGAAAGGGAACCAACCCCATCAGATACCGGCACGGTGGATATCCGACTCAACGGGAGAAGCGTCATCCTCGCCGGATTGGACGGCGCACGACTCAACATCCACCAACTCTCCGGACGTGAAGCCGAAGCCCTAACCAGCCTGATTCCCCTTCTCCACGACGCTTTGACCCTCTACTCGACCAAACACCAAGGAGACCAATGAAACCACCCAGTGAAGACCCGCAGCTCGTCCTCAACGTCGAAGAAGGATTCCTCACCAAACAGGAAGCGAAGGAACACGTACACGAAACCAACGAGACCACGTTCAACCGTGACTATGGAGACCTCGGCTTCATGCGCGGCGGCAACAAGACATTCCGCAAATACGACCTGTACAAGCGGACGCTCGAAATACAGGAAGGGTTGAGATGACCAGACTGCTCACCGGCAAGGATTTACGCCACATCGAAATCGGCACCCACCTCATCTCGGTCAACGCGTACGACGTAGGCGAAGTTGACGACCTGATCGACGCCGCAGCCGACAGCATCGACGCCATCTACAAGGAAAACGTTCGGCTCGCCAAGAAATGCGCCGAACTGGAAGACGAGATCAGCAGCCTGAAAGCCGACCTGAACTTCACCAAATACGCAAACCTCAACAATCCAGTCAAGGAGAACCCGAATGTGTCAGAAGAAAACCGAACACGATTGGATGGATTACTCGGCTGACATTTCCTTGCTTCGCGCACGCAAGCCGGGAGAGCCAATGCCGCGATTAGGGCGGACGGAGGAACCAGCCAAGAAACCCGTCGAACCAAGAAAGGAGAAACCGGTGGAAACCAGCACAGACAAAGAACAGCAAGGCGAACATGCCTGCCAACGAATCCTCGACTACTGGCTGGGCTTCATGGACGAGCATGACCGTCAGCCGACGACCCGCGAAGCCAAGGAGGCATTGCATGTCAGCAACGACACCCTCGCCCGACATCTGGAAAAACTTCGCAAGAAAGGCAAGCTGCCTCCCTCACGTAAGCCGGGCCATATGAAAACCACAGGCGAAGACTACGTGAATCCGATCTGCCAAATCGAACGGTACGTCCAGATCATCGACGACTTCGCAACCGAAACCATCCGCATCAGACACACCATGTACGAAGCCATCAAGGACGACCCGACCTTCATCTTCGCCGACCACAATTCGCTCAACGACCTGCTCAACATCAGGCGCGGTATGGCCAGTCTGCTCAAGGCACTCAAGGAAGGAGCCGTAGACAAATGAGCGCATATCAGCCAGTTCTCGACCCTGCTTGCGGCGGACGAATGTTCTGGTTCGACAAGGCGGACAGCCGTGTGCTGTTCGGTGACGTGCGCGACGAAACTTGGGAACTATGTGACGGACGCAGGTTCGATGTCAAGCCGGACATGCTGATGGACTACCGCGATCTGCCATTCCCTGACGAGACGTTCCGCATGGTCGTGCTCGACCCACCGCACCTGCGCAATGCGGGAGAGACGAGCTACATGGCACGGAAATACGGATGCCTCGATCAAGAGACATGGCGAACCGACATCAAGACCATGTTCGCCGAATGTTTCCGAGTCCTGAAAGAGCATGGCGTGCTGATTTTCAAATGGAATGAGACACAGATACCCGTCTCTCAGATTCTCAAGCTCACCACGTGCAAGCCGCTTTTCGGCAACAAGCAGCCGAATCGCACCGGAACACATTGGATTGTTTTTATGAAGGAGATCGACTATGAGTGAAGAATTCGATTTCAGCAATAAAAGGCCGGACGAAACCGCGGCCAGCATCATCGCACTGACCGCGTTCAACAAACGTAGCGGGAACGCCTTGAAAGCAGCAAAAGAGGCGTTCATGCACGATCACGACGGCGGCAGTAGCGAAAATGTGTCCTTCGCCGGAATGGATGCCGGGGAGATCAGCGTCAGCAAAGGCACCGAAGGCCACTATGAAGTCGTGGACGAACGCGCATACGGCGCATGTCTTCACGATAACGAATACCTCATCCCCGGAGGCAAAAGCGCAGCCGAAGACGTGTGGATGCCCCGCGAGGAAGCGAAATCACAAGCCTATCTCCGTGACATGGTTGAGGACCATGGTGGGGAACTCCCGCCCGGAGTCGTATGGAAGAACGGCAGGGCGCAGACCGTCACAGTGCGTCTCCAACGCGGATTCGTAGACAAAATGTTCACCACGGAAATCACACGGCAAGTATTCGGAATGCTATCCGCAAGCCCGGAGGAACAGTAATGGGCAACAGTCTCACCATCACCGACGAACAGGACGGTTGGAGCAACGCGCAGATGGCCGCATTGCAGCAGTTGGGCGTACAAGGCGCATCCAATGCCGATCTGGCCGTGTTCCTCCACCAATGCCAGCGCACCGGCCTCGACCCGTTCTCGAAGCAGATTTACATGATCGGACGCAAAAGCAAGGAGAACGGCGCTTGGACCGTCAAGCAGACCATCCAAGTAGGCATCGACGGGTTCAGGCTCATCGCACGCCGTGCCGCCGACCGGCTGCATGAAACGTTCAGCGAACCTGAAACCCTCTGGTGTGGGGAGGACGGCGTATGGCGTGATGTGTGGACCGCTCCAACCCCTCCGGCAGCCGCGAAGGTGACCATCCGTCGAGGGGAAGGGATGTTCACGGGCGTCGCGCTCTACAAGGAGTATGTGGGGACCCGCTACGACAAGGCGACCGGACAGCAGGTGCCGAACAGCATGTGGCAGACGAAGCCGGTAACCATGATCGCCAAATGCGCTGAAGCACTCGCACTCCGCAAGGCATTCCCACAGGACCTTTCCGGACTGTACACGCCGGATGAGATGCAGCAGGCCGACAATGCGGGCATGGAAACCATCGAAGCGGAAATAGTTGACGAACCAGTCCATGAACGTCCTCGTAGACAGTATGCGAAACCCGTAAGGCAAGGCATGCCCAAACAGTCGCAGGCTCCGAAGGTTGGCATGGCAAGCCCCGCCCAGTTGAAGGAAGTCACCGACATCCTACGTGTCAACGGGGTCAAACCTGATGATGTGGACCGGTTCATCGGCAACGTCCTGCACGATTCGACGGTGACGTCCACGACGCTCACCGCAATCCAAGCCCAAACGTTCATCGACGAATACCACAAGTACATGAGCCAACAGCAGGCCGGAAGGCAAGAAGGAGAACAGCAATGAACAAGCCTGAGAGCAGAAAATATGTGATCATCGACGCCACCGAAGCAAAGGACGGCGACCATATCGTCTTCGAAGTGGACGACGAACGAGGCGGACTCCTGTTCCCGAGGGGATTCAACGATCTGGAACTCATCGACTTCGACAAGCATAAGGAAGACATTCTCGAAGAATACGCGAGGGAAGTGGCTTTCCTACCCGCAGAGCTCCTGATCGACACCGCCGACAAATGCGACTGTGTTCTCCTATGCAAGAGCGGCGAAAGCCTATACCTTATCGTCGTCGCATTCGAACATTGCGGAGACTGCGTGGTATCCACAATGTTCGACAACGCCAAGTTCTGCCGTCCCATCACCGCCGAACAGGACGGTACCCCATTGACCTGCGACGAGTTCCAACAGCAAATGGAACAGGAGAAGGAGAAAGGCATGGAACTCTCCTCCGACGAGTTCATGAAGCTCCTGAAGGAACGCAAACCGTCAGACGACTTCGACGACACCATGATCGAAGCCGCCATGAAGCAGCTGCCCCACAAGCCGGGCCTATACATGGCTTCCACCGGCAGCATCTGGCAGTACTCCCGAGGCATGTTCACGCCAGTCAAGGCCCACGACACGTTCTTCCCACCCGCCGACCGTAGGCAGAATGAACGCCAGTTCGCCCGCACCAGTCTCGAATCGGGACGTTTCCCATTCCACGACTATATTCTGCCAGACGAACCGGGATACTACCGTTCCGCCGACAAAACCCGCCTCTACTACCTCGACAGCGGGGGAGTATGGAAGCTCGTAGCGGCAGCCCTCACCCCAATTGAGCAATACGTCGAAAATACGCATGTCTGCAACTACACGTCGGCGTGGGTGTCGGAAAACAATGTCCGAAAGGACACGCCGCTCGAACGCTGCGACCATGATCTCGTAAGCGACGAGGCACTACGCAACTTCTGACATGACGTGGACAAGAATCCAAGGCTGCACCTGCGCCAACTGTCTCGGCTCACGCTGCGGGCAATGCGACAGGTGCGGCGGCACCAACTGCGCACGGGCAAACAGCCACAGGCTCCTATGCAATAAGGAAGCCATGCTGCGGCACAAGACCAAACATTCCAGAAACACCATCAAGGAGACCATCTAATGGCCGGAGAGACCACCATCACGATCATCGGCAACCTCACCGCCGAACCCGAAACCCACACCACCAACACCGGAACCCACGTCGTCGGATTCACCATCGCATCCACGCCGCGCACGTTCAACCGTCAGACGAACCAGTTCGAAGACGGTCAGGCCCTGTTCATCCGCTGTTCCGCATGGCGCGACATGGCCGACCATGTGGCACAAACCCTTCACAAGGGCATGAGGGTCATCGCGCAGGGCCGACTCGAACAGAACGAGTACACCGACCAGCAGGGCAACAAGCGCACCAGCATCCAAATGCAGGTGGACGAAATCGGACCCTCGCTACGGTATGCGACGGCTCAAGTGCAGCGCACCACACAGCAGAACAACGGATACCAGCAGCAGGGAGGCTACCAGCAGCAGGCGCAGGCGCCGCAGTACGGTCAACAGCAGACCGCGCCCAACATTCCCGGCGTAGGCAACGACGTGTGGAGCCAATCCCAAGCGGCGGCGGACTTCGGCGGCTTCGGAGGCGGCAATGGCGAACCTGCCTTCTAACAGCGACTTCGACTACAGTCCCCAAATGCCGTTCACCAAGAACGACACGTACGAGACCAAGCAACGCAAAGTCGCATGGAAGAACAAGAGCTTCTGTGACTGGATTACCCAACATCCCGGCGAATGGCTCTCATACTGGCATGAACACCCCGACGAGAAAACAGCCCGGAACTTCATCGCCGCCACCAAGAACGGGAATAACCCCACGATGAAACTCGACTGGAAACTCGTGGAGACACGCATCGAACCAGTCAGCGTCAACAAGGCATGCGGGTGGACGAGAACGTCGGAATGCCAAGTCTGGATGCGTCTCATCGCATGACCCCATCAACCATCATGCGGGTGCCCCACGAACATGGGGCACCGCACGCACACCCCCACAGACCATACAGGGACCGGTGACAACAACCAATGAACAGCATCGAATTTGACGTGATCGGCGAACCAGCCCCCAAAGGCAGCTACAATGCGGTCACCAACCGGCGTACCGGCAAAACCGCGTTCATCCCCAACAACAAGCGGGAAATGCCATGGCGGCAAAACGTCGAACACGCAGCCACGAAAGCATGGCACGACCAAACCGGTAATCCGACCATGCCATGCTTGGACGGGCCACTCACCTTCAACGCAGTGTTCTACCTCACCCGCCCCAAAACCGTAAAACGCGCACTCCCAACAGCCAAGAACGACCTCGACAAGATCATCCGAAGCACATGGGACGCGCTCACCCAAAGCGGCCTCATCGCCGACGACGGCAGAATCTGGCAGATCGGCCACGCCAGCAAACGGTACGCGGACAGCCAACACAAGCCCGGAGCGCACATCACCATCCAATGGGACAGGCCACAAGACCACGAAAAGGAGCGGCAACCATGACCATCGGCATCACAGTCGGACTCATCACCACCGTCATAGGAGTGAGCATGGCACGATTCGCCCTCCACCGCAGCCACCGGGCAAGCCCCGACCCACACGACGACGAACTCTGGCATGCAAGCACGTTCCTCACCGTCGTCGGGCTCATCATCACACTCACCAGTTGGGGAATCGGGCTGAAATGAACGAGGAGGAAGAATTGAAGGAAGGATACGCCCGACTACGCAACGACTTCTGGTCCAACGTGAAGATCAGGAAACTCCAGAAAGCGAACCCGTCAGCCGGACTCATCTACGTACGCAGCATCGCCTACGCGTCAGACCGGCTCACAGACGGGGACCTCACCATCGACGACCTCGACCTCAACCTCGGAGCCACACAGGAGGAAATCGACACGCTCGTGGAAGCCGGACTGTTCGAACCCTCCACCATCGGCTACCACATCCACGACTACCTGAACACCAACCGCAGCCGCGAAGAGATCACCGGCACGACCAACAGGAACACGGAACGCAAACGGAGAAGCCGCATGAACGCGAAAGTCGTCAACGGCGAATACACGGCAGAGTTCGAGGCGTTCTGGAAAGCCTACCCGCGCAAAGTGGACAAGCGGGCCGCATTCAAGGCATGGGCCACCGCCATAAGGGAAACCGACGCGGACACGCTCATCCAAGCGGCGGCGGCCTACTCACGCCAATGCGCCACGGCCGTAACCGGAGCCCGCTACATCAAACACGCGGCCACATGGCTACACGGCGGCTGTTGGGAAAACCCGAACGAACCCACCTCCACCGCCATCACCGGCTACGGACCACAACGGCAATCCAAAAGCCAGACGAACCTGCAAAACAACCTCCAACGCACATGGCAATACATGAGCGAAGAGGAACGCCAACAGGCAACAAGAGGAGGCGCCAATGCTGTCTGACGGGGAAATCGCAACACTGCTCACCCTCATCAACTCACACCACGGCAACGCGCAATGGGACGAGCTACAGTTCAAGAACTTCAAACGCGAACTCAACCCCAAAAACAGCGTGGAAGACGTACAACAAGCCGTTGCCCGCTTCTACTCCAACAATCCCGGACGGTGGATGAGCGTAGGCGACGTAAACCTCTTCTGCCGCAAACTACGCGAACAACGCCTCCCCAGCGAAGCGCTGATAGGAGAACTCGCAGCCCAAGCCAAACCCGCAAACGCGGAACAATACCTCCAATACCGGCGAACCCTGATCGACGCCATCGGCACCAGTCGACTCCCCATCAGCCAAGCCCACCAAAAAGCCATCGAGGAGATGAAACACCCCAAACAAATCCAATCCAAACCCACCGCACGCACCATACGACATCGAGGAATCGACCGACTATCGAACATCCTCCCACCACCCCCAACAGGAGAAGGGCAATGCCGACAAGGATAAACCACTACGGCATCAACGAGTCAATCGCCTCACAGAAACGATACCGAAAACAACTCAAACGGGAACGGCGACTCCTCCAAGAACTCGAACCCCCGGAACCCACCCCGGTAGACCTGAGCGGCCTCGACCAGCTCATCGCCGAATACCGCACCCCAAAAACAAAAGGACCCACCATGCAGCAAGACCAGAACACCCGACTCGTCTGGATAGACGTGGAAACCTGCGGCCTCGACCCGCAGATCAACCCACTCCTCGAAATCAACCTCATCATCAGCCGTCTAGACGCCACCTACAAGCCCGAAGACGTATACCACCAGTGCATCCAACTCCCCGAAAACACCATGCTCTCCAGCATCAGCGAATGGGCGTTGGAACACCACACCGCCAACGGACTCCTCAACGCATGCAGGGGAGAAGACAAGGAAGACCCGGCCGCCACATTGAAGGAAGCGGACACGAGCCTCACCGTATGGTTGGACGCCTACGAAAACCTCACCCTCCACCCGGCAGGAACCAACGTGGACTTCGACCTCCGCTACCTGAAACACAACCTCGCCATCAGCATCCCCAGCATCAACCGGTGGAGCCACCGCCACCTCGACCTAAGCACATTCCGCCTCACCGACATGGCATTGGGCCAAGACCCCTACGATTCCAGCCACACGACCACACACCGCGGCCTGACATGCATCCGCCGTGACATCGAAGACTACAAGCGTTACATGAACAGGCTCGACACCGGATGGAAGAAAGCGGCATGAGCGGACGCAGACTCACATGGAAGGGGCGACAGTGGACCATCCGCCAATGCGAAACGGTCACCGCACTCGCCGACGGACAACAACCACATGCGGCACCCCAAACGTTCGCGACGCTCATGAAACGACGCATCATCCAATACACGCCCCAAGGATACCGGCTCACCAAAACCGGCATGTCGTTCGCACGACGCCTCTCATGGGCCAAACCCGACCCTCTGCTACCCAAGCCGCCCGAATGCTTCGAAATCTACCCAACCTGCGAATACTAAGGAGAACCCATATCATGTTGGAAACACTCAAATTCCAGAAGCTTGACCGTCGAGCCAAACTCACCCAAGCGCACGACGGTGACGCCGGATACGATCTGAGCTGCCTCGACGGATTCAAACTCGACGGGGGAGAACGTGCCACCATCGGCACCGGCCTCGCCGTCGAACTGCCCGAAGGCTACGCGGCCTTCGTGATGAGCAGGTCCGGTCTCGCATCGAAATACGGCGTGTTCATCCCCAACGGTCCCGGCGTCGTGGACTCCGGCTATAGGGGAGAGATCAAGGTCGTCCTCTACAATTCCTCCCTCACCCCGGTCCGGTTCAAACCGGGCGACCGTATCGCCCAACTCGTCATCCAGAAGGTCGAAACCCCACGAATCATGTTCGTCGCCGCAATCAGCCACGACACGGAACGCGGCGCCAACGGCTTCGGAAGCACGGGGGTGGCCTGATGGGCACGCCATCCTACTATCAGAACGATGCCCCGTTCGAAGCGTGGGATTTGAGCAGCCTGTACACGTCGGATTGGGGTCAGGTCGTCCAATACGTGTTCCGATGGCAAGGCAAGAACGGATTGCAGGACTTGCAGAAGGCCGTTGACTTCGCCCGTCATGCCATTGCGAACGACGACCAGCCCATCCCGTGGAAGCATGCGCCGCATGCAGGCAAACTACTCAGACAATTGCAGTCGATCGGCTGGGCCGACGCGACACACGTATGGAAGGCCCTACGCCGTAGGGACGGGAATGCCACGTTGGACGCGATCAAAGACCTCATCAAGGAGCACAAATGACCAGTAGAATCGTCTGCCCGTTCTGCGATGAACCGGCGGTAATCAAGAAAAGTTCAAACACCAAATACGATTATCCGACTTACACGACCAGTCGTATCTACGCCTATGCATGCCCTAAAGGCCACTTGCAAAGCGGATGGTATCTGGACGCCGAAACCGCGTTCAAGGCATGGATACGACTGGTGAAAATGACCGAACGGGAGGACAAGTCATGACCACGATTGACGAGGATAGGCAACTGCTCAGGGATTTCAAACGCCTCCGCAGACGGCTACGCAAGGACAATAATCTTACGACATTCATCCACATGTGTGACTGGCTCTATTTCAACAAAGATCAGAAACGCGCATACTTCAATATCGCCAACAACTTGAACTGGGCACAAGGCCATGTGGACGACATCATTACCGAACTTAAGAAGACCATACGATACAAGGAGACCAATCATGGCGACGAACGTTAGCGAGAAGGATAAAACCCTACGCGAAATCATCGACTACTGCAAAGGCAAATGGGAGACGGCGTATTATGAATCAGTCTTCAACCCGGCCCGGAATTGGGAAAGAGACGCATACGACGACATCATCCATCATTGTGAATCCATGCTCGGCTATTCCGGTTCGATGCCAAGCGAAGTACCAAACCAAAGCGAGGACGCAAAATGAGCGACTACCGCGATGGATACGTGCAGGCCCTATGCGAAATAGACGCAATCGCCTTTGAAAGAGCGGCAAAGGCCCGACATCGAGAAGGACTGGCATACGAGGCCGGGAAATACGAGGTGGAGTCATATTGGCATGCAGTGGCCATCACCGCCGAACTATTCCACAACTACTGCGAAGCACACATGGACAAGAAGGATGTGAAATGGTTTACCTTATCGTAGCCGAATCCAACAAAATCTTGGAAGCGCTCACCGACATGGGCGAAGCCATCGAGAACGCCCGCCGTTTCGCGCCGGAATATGGTGACATGGTAGTCGCGGACACGACGACCAACAGAACGCTGATAGTCAAATCAGACGGCAAGACCATCGACATGGACGCGAACATGAGGGCGGTGAACAGGTGAACGACGAACACACGCTTGATCTGCCGCAAATGGCTTTGGACTCACTGGGCGACATCGCACTAGGAAATGATTCCACCGCCGACGCATACATCCTCGGCTGGTTGGACGGATGGCACAAAGCACAAGCACACATGGGAAGGAAGGATATGAAATGAGCAGTCAACACAAGGTCTGCCCGCTGTTTTGGGCTGATCGCAACAACAGACGTCACTTGTCCAATATGGATGCGCTTGAAGAGTTGCTGAACGATGGTTGGAAGATTTCACGGGTGGATACCATCCCGCCAACGGAACTTCCCACTAACGCAGTCAGCGCCACGAACGTCTACATCCTTGAGAAAAGCGAGGACACGGAATGAGCGGCAATCGAGATATTCCCGTTGTCCTTGCTGTCGCGGCTCCGCTAATCGCCGTTGTGATACTCATTATCGTCATCATTTTCGGCATGTACGTGTCGGAGCACACCAGAACCGTCATCATGCATTCCGATACCGGCGACTACGCATGCACGGTATGGCTATTATCCAACGGTCCAACCAGCTGCAAGCCAATCGAGGACACGGAATGAGCTACGAAGCAGCGGTGGCAGTCACCATTCTGACATACGTCCTTCTGATGCTTATCGCATGGTGGGGTGGAGGACGATGACCTACCAGCTTCTCAGCGATACTGGCGGCAGTCTAGGCGAGGATTATCAGACTCTCGCCATCGCCATCGCCTACGCGAAAACAGCCAACGGCATACTCCACATCCCAGTCCACATCATCGACGTGGACGACGAGGAAGAAATCATCACGATAGGAGGCACACATGAGTGACGAGGAACTGCAAACCATCTGGCGGCAGAGCATCGACCATTACGGCAAGCGGATGCAGTCAATCGTCTGCATGGAGGAATGCGCGGAACTCACCCAAGCAATCAGCAAAAAGTTGCGTGACCCCACATCACCCAACGACCATCTGGCCGAAGAAATGGCAGACGTAATCATCTGCCTACACCTCTTGAGGATGATGTACGGCATCACCGACAAGGCCATCGGAGACTGGGTGGAAGCCAAAACCATCCGACTGGCAAAACGAACGGAGGAAGAGTCATGACCAAGGCGAAATACTCGTTTACGGTCACCGCAATCCTTGACGCAGCGAACACCATCGAAGCCGCCGACAAGCTACGCGGCCTGTTGGAATCCAACGGTTTCGAGCAAACGTCATGCGAATGCGGCGGGGTGACGCTCGGCCCGAAAACCGTACGCGTCATCACCGAATGCTCCTGTTGCGGAGACCCGGACTGCGACTGCCCATGCTGCGAGGAAGACGACGACACCCACCACGTGTTCACGCTCCGATGCAACGCGCATGACTGCTATAACACGATCGACGTCGGCGAAGACGATTGGGGCTACTATCCCGAACGCAAGGAAGACGCCATCCGATACGCCGTCGAATGCGAAGGTTGGGCGGAAGGCAAGCATGGCATCCAAGTCGGGCACCTTTACTGCCCCGACCACGCCAAGGACGTTTGGGAGGAATCATGACCTACGGCACCGAAACCAAGTGGCATGCCACCGAAACCAATTGGGACAGCCGATACCCCGTAACCTACACGGTGGAAGAACACTGCGAACACGCCACACCGTCAGACCCATTAGCCACGGTCTACCATTGCCGGCGTTGCGGCGAATGGAGGGTGCGCAGCTACCTCGGATACTGGGAGAAACACTGCGAACTGTACGTGAAAATCTTCCACTACAAGGAATGGGACGCCATCTCTCACCATGAGTTTCGCCAACACCTATCGAAGGAGCGTAGATCATGACCAGCGTGCACGAATCATTGACCGACTGGGAAACCCTACCAGCCAAGGAACTGGACGGGCACAGGGCCATCGCCGTCACCGTCAACGATACGACCATCGACGGGCGGCTAATCTACCACGACCAGCAAGCCCCCTCGGTCAGGCGAATCGAAACCCTAACCTTCGACGTGATACGTCCGGTAATCGTCAACATCAACGAGACCGGCAACATCCTCGTCCGAGACATATTCAAGGCAATCAACATCCTCAAGGAGACAAAATGAGCGACAAGCAGATCGGCGAATACCCACTCAACATCAAAATCGTCAGCGGCGGCTACGAAATCGCCAACATTGACATCAATGTACCCATCCACGTTGACCCGAACGAGCGGGTCGAATACCAGTACAACGGCGGTGTGAGCGTACATGCGAAAGTACCGGACGAGTTCAAGGACAAAATGCGCAAGGCGCTCGTCGATGCCGTCATGTCACTGGAAGAATCACTCAAGGAGAATTGAAATGAATATCATAGATACAACATATCGCGGCATTTATTGTGTCAGCTTCAACCTAAACGAACTAAGCGACAGAGGGATTAATGCTGACAAAATCTGCATCACTGACGGTAATAACATAATCTTGCACGCCAGCAGAGAAATTCTGGTCACCATGCGTGACAGGCTCAACGAGCTCTTCCCACCGGAGCCGGACGAACCCGAATTGGGCTTGCCGGAAGAACCGAAAGAAGACGGCTACTATCTCACGTCGCAATCCGTGCTGCTGATCAAGGATACTTACAGCTGGCATAGGCCCTCTTATAGGTGGAAAGACGGCACAGTATACACGGGCGATTGGAGCGTCGTATACGAAACCTTGGGCGATGAAGCCTTCCCGCTCACCAAACTCAATACCGGAGAGGAGCACTGACATGCAGTTCGATTACAGTCTGATCGACGAACAACTGGTCATCACCGACCCGAAAGACTTCCACTACAATCGTGACGAGCATCCCGTCGACGGTGACAAACTCATCATCGACATGCCAACGGACGAGATCAAAGCCCTACGTGACTATCTCGACACGGAACCGGAACGGTATCAGGCGACACGACGCAATCCGGAAGAACCGGAACCCATCGAGGACGGCTTCTACCTCACGCAGGACGGAACCCTAATATACCGTGACAGCGGAAACCAACCGTGCGAGTACATCGTATATACCAATCCTCCGACATATTACTACCACTGGCGTCATGTCTACGAGGACCTCAACGCATCCGCACTCCCTCTCACCCATGTCACGGTGGAAGACTTCAGAAAGCTGGTGAGGAAATGAGCTTCGACACGCATGTGTTCGTCCGGCCGAAATGCGACTATCCCGGCTGTCGGGCTCGATGGGATGGCGTCGAATACGACTGGAGTTACGACGAATATGACGCGACGGAGAAAGTCGAGGAAGGCGAGGATTGGATTTGCCTGTACGACGATGATGAGCGTCCACGTTTCTTTTGTCCGCTTCATACGGGCGGAAGCTATTTCGGTGAAGATGACAAGAGCTTGCACCCATCCAACGTGGAACTGCTCGACCACTATCGCGACGTTCTCACCTCACAACCCCTACCCAAGCCGGAATGCGAGGATACGATACTCGCCGTCCTGAAAGGAGAAACACAATGAGCGGACGCAATGAAATCATCGCAACCCACCGCGCGGACGTCCACAACGACCCGCAGTACATCCAATGCGAAGGATGCAACAAGGCATGGAACGGCCCGAACGCGTGGACGAACTTCGGACGACACGTCGATGAACTTCTCGCAGAGACGCCAAAGAACCCGAAAGAAGCCATCATCAACGTGCTCGCAGACCATCTCGGCAACCCCGACAACCACAGCACATGGGACTGGTGCTTGGACGTCACCCTCAACGATCACGGACGCATCGTATGCGGCTGCGGATGGACGGCAGACAATCCGGACGACATCGACGAATGGCGAAACCACATGGCCGACGCCATTCTCGACGAACTCGAAAAAGTACCGGAAGGAGAACCAGAATGAACGAGGACAAGAAAACGACACGACGAACCCGCATCCTCAAATGGGTGTGCATCATAATCCTCATACTCTGCCTAGCCGACATCGGAGGCTGCACCATCCTCAGCATGGTAGGCAAGATCAAAGCCGACTGGCTCAGCGCCTGCGCGAACGTGGCATACCTCCTGATCTGGCCGACCATCATGCGATTCATATGGCAGATAGACAAGGACGAGTGATGAAGGACTTGCTTGACCCTCAGCCGGACTTGGTGGAAATCGAGGAAGCATGGACATCATGAGCAAACCGCACTACGGCTCAAAATGCTGGCTGAACGCGGCGATAAACAACATGCCCTGTTCCACCGAACGGCAGGAAGCAATCTGGAAAATCTACGGCGACGGGAGACTTGGATGAAGTGGAATCCGTACGGATGGCATGTCACCTGTTCGCACTGCGGCAACACGGTATCCAGTAACCGCATCGACTGTCCCTACTGCGGGCAGAACATCTGGCTCGGATATTCGCCAAGCGAGTACGCGGAATCAATCAGGAAGACGAAAGGAGGAAACGCGACCCCATGCTGTCACGGCAAACCAAAAACCATATCTGGCGCATGAGCGACCAAGGCTACACGATCAGTGAAATCGCCAACCAACTCAAACTCAGCCGAGACGAAATCATCGCCATCGAAGCCAACCGCCACCCACAAGCCAAAACCGACAACACCAACTACACGCAACCAACCATCATCTGAACGGAGACACCATGAGCAAGATCAAAAGCCGCAGCCGGATGAAAAACTCGACGTTCGCCATCCCGGAAGAACGCAAATACCCCATCCCGGACGCATCCCACGCACGCAACGCACTCGCACGAGTCGCCCAAAACGGCACCCCCACCGAAAAACGACGAGTACGCGCCGCCGTACGCAAGAAATTCCCATCCATCAAGATCAACGGAAAATAAAAGCAGTGTCTATGCCGACAAAGGAACGTCGGCATAGACACCATGTCGTATAATAGGTTCCGCCGAGACTCCGGTTGCACCCATGGGGGACGAACGGCAGACCACCAACCCCACGGACGCAACAGGAGGACCATTGCCAGACGGAACCACCACCTGCGAAAACTGCTGGAAAGAAAGCATCGAAGGCGAACGCCTATGCCCAGCATGCAACAGGGAACTCGAAAACAACCTCACATGGTTCGAAAACCATCTCGAAGACCTACGATGGCGCTCCAACCGAGCCGACAAAACCAACACCGGGGGAGGCGCGCACGGTAGCTACGCCGCCAGTCCTGCACCACTACGCGAAAGCGTACACGAACTCATCGAAGGCCCCGACAAGGACGGCAACCCCGGACTCGCCGACATCCTCCGCGAATACTGCCACTGCCTCGGCATCAACACCACCTACACGGCAGGACCCGACACCATGGCACGCCGCATCCGCCTCTCCTACAAGCGAGGCACATGCGCAGCAACCCCCATGTACGCGAAAATCCTCAACAAGCTCCGCCGAACCGCGGAACAACTCCTCGACTACACCCTCGAAGACAAAGTGATCGTAGGCGAATGCCCAACCAAAGGCTGCACACACATCGCCACCGCCATACCAACCGCCCAATTCGCACCAGTATGCCCAGAATGCGGCATGGTCTACCCAGTAGCCGACATCCGCGAAACCCGCAGGAAAAAACTCCTGAACAGCAACATCACCGGCACCCAAACCGAGCTCCGCAAACTCCTCCTCCAATGCGGCATCATCGTCAAACCCGGCACCATCCGCAGCTGGGTAAGCAGGGGAGACCTCAAAACCGTCTCCCCGCACGCGGACCGGAGGAAAAGCGAATACAAGCTCGCCGACGTATACCGTCTCGCCGTCCAAAACCCCGAACAGGAAACCTCCATCTGGATGCTCCTACGACAAGAAGAACAGGAATGCTAATGCAACTCGACCTCAGAACACCGGAAACCAGTTGGCGCAACCAGCTCCGCAAACTCGGATACCACTACGACATCGAAGAAAGCGAAGAAGGTGAGGAAACATGGAAGAAGAGCATCGACACCACGGACGGGCCTAAAACCATATCCACCTGCACCGTCGAAACCTGCACCAGCCTCATAAGATCCAACGGCCCGACATTCATGTTCGTAAATAACACGACCGGCTGGCGCGTCACAGCTGATCTCAACACCATCATGAAAGTAGACAGCATCAGACTATGAGCAGCACGAAACCCAACCCATTGGACAGAGGCGCATGCGATGTCACCATCACATGGAATACCGGCTGGAAATTCACAGCCAAAGGCAACTGCCCGGGCATCTTCTTCGAAATCATCGGCGACGACGGCATAGGCCACACAAAACTCGACAGCCTACACGACTTCAAATTCTATCCACCCACCAAAGGTGAAGACGATACAAGCCTGCTATAATAAACGACAAGGCTAAGCGAGGGATACGACCGGAAGGTTGCGGGTGCAAATCCCGCCTGCCGAAGGGAGAGCCCATCGGCGGTAGCGCAACAGTAGCAAGCATCCGAAAAACTCGTATCCGAATTATCGCAGCCAAAAACGGAAGTGGCCCCATCCAAGACGTCGGACGGGGCCACTTCCCTTATCCCAGATCACAGATAATCCTCCGGACGCACCTGCGACAACACCGGCGACTTACCAGACAACGCACGCTCCAAACCCGCCACATGCGACGTTTCGGAATCCGTACCAAACGGATGATAACGGCCATCCCTGCACCGGATACACCAGAAGCCCGGCCCATCCTCGCCATCATCCACGACCAGCAGCCACCGGTCGCCATCCGAATCAGAACACTGCAACAACGGACGCCAATCATCCCCAGCCAAACCAGCCAAGCGAACCGTATCGGCATCGCCGGTGAACGGTTCAAGCCCGGTATGCGTAATGTCAGGACGATTCCACGTCCACAACAAGCCACCATCCCGGCCAACATACGCCGGGTCAGGCCGCACCCCATGCTCAGCCAACACTGCGGAAGTCACCTCAAACGGCGTATCGAAATCCTCGGATTGGCCTACAAGCCCGTCACCCCTGAACCAGACACGCCACGGCGCATCCTCAGCAGCAGACACGGGCCGCATCTCAACCGACATGCCAGACATGCACGCCACATACGCGCTCACACTCTCAACCATAATAAGCCCCATTACTTATCGTCATCGTCAAGCAGTTTGCGAGGATTAGCCACATGCAAGGCATCACACAGCTTCACAGCCATAGCGAGCGTAAGATTACCCTCCTTACGGGCACCAATCTCAATGGCAGAGATACTCCCGCGCGTAGTACCGACCTTTTCGGCCAGCTGCTGCTGCGTCATGCCACGCTTCAACCGTAACTCCCGCAAACCCATGACGAAATTCCTTTCAAGATCAGTCGTCGTCCCCGATAGTGCATTCCGGGTCAAGATATTCAACACCATCCACGCCATAGTGGACATTCAGAATCGTAGCCGGGTCATGCAACGCCACGAACCAGTCCACCAGCCGTTCCAACGTCATCGACGCCGCATACCCGTGGACACGATCATAGAACGAATCCCACACCGATTGCGAATCCTCATCCGCATCCACCAATCGGTCGAACTCGCCGCGCAAACCATCATCCGGCAGCACGGCCGACGCGAAACGCACGTCATCCAAACCAACCCAATCGGACGCGCAACGGCCGGCCAACTCACGGACGGGAACCAGAATCGTCCCGCCATGACGCTCCAACCTCGTAAAAATAACAACCTCAGCCTTCATCACAATATCCTTTCAATCAACAAGAAAATCAACAGGGTCACATTGCAGCGCCTCCGACAGGCGCCGCGCAGTATCCAAATACATTTGAGACACGGGACGATACCCGGTCTCGAACCAAGAAATATTAGGCTGGGGAATACCCGTCAAGGCTGACAGCATCCGCTGCGTCAAATGCCGTTCCCTACGAATCCTCCTCAACCCGGTCACACCGGCGGACACGCCGCCACGCCACGCATCCTCATCCGGATACAAGTCCAACACGTTGCAATGCAACGCGTCGGCAATCCGCCGGGCCGTACCCAAATACATGTTCCGCGCCTCGGACGCATTGCACTCCAACGTGCTCAACCGCGTATAGGCGATACCGGTCAACGCTTCCAACTGGAGCAACGTCAACCCGCAACGCTCACGACGTTCACGCAACCCCATGACCGCCCCCTATCACGCCAGACATTACGTTCAGCCTAACATCAACGGGGGCGGCCACGTCACGCCTAACCTTCCATGATCGGGAAATCGGCGTCATACGTGACGGCATCCACAATACGATACCCATTCTCACGCAGCAGACCATCCACCTCCCGATCATCCCAATCATTCTCAATACCATGCGAGGGGATGAACTCCAGTTCGCACAACAGGTCGTAATCGTCGTAATCATCCGGATTGAAATGCCGACGAATCTCAACCGGCACGTAATCGTACGTGCCACTAGTCCAATCATCCGGATTGTTCAACGACGAATCAACCCTCTGACTCTCAATGAACGCGGACAATACATCAGCCATGATAAACACCCTCCTTAAAATTGTTGACTATCGATCCCAAAGGCCGAACACTACGACGCCATCCCAAGCGTAGACACCGTAGCGCCCATCAAGGTCAGCTTCGGCAGCCGGTTTCAGATCAGCGCAATCATAATCGTAAATCTGGAAACGTCCTTTGATTACGCCGATAAGGTCAAAAGCATTACTGTTGAATCCGTCAAGGTGCTCCACGACGACAACCTGCGTCCCGCCATCGCCACGTCCGTTCGAGAAAAGCGTAGCGCTCGTACCAGCCAAATCGCCGATCATCACACTCCCAGCATCGGCATCAGTGATGATTTCCTTGACGATTCTCTTCGGATTGACAGGCGTGGGCCAGCGAAGCTCCTTACACATAAGCCCATACGCCTGAGAATCATAACGAAGCGTGGAATCATCTTCGACAAGCTGGAAAAACCGTTCAACGGTTCCAGCATCCTCCCAATACTTCCTATACGTTTCAGGGTCAGGGTCGGCGGCCGTCCGATGATTGGTGACGCACCTATAGATGAACGTTCCGCGTTCCTCACCGAACCGTTCGATGAACGCACTGCGCATGGTATTGATCTTCATTCTTATTGTCCTTTCTACAAGTTTTGTTTTTTGTCCGGTAACGTCTAGGCTAGTGCAACCAGCCTAGACGCGCGGTCATATGATGATTTCATCACGGAACGAGAGCATGTCCTTCGGCAGCAAAGGGCCTTGGGTCACATTGCAATACAGCCACCCCTCATATCCCCTACGGGCGCAACGGTAGCCACGCATCCAATCACGCAACCACCGGCAATGCAACCGCAATGAGGAAACAGGACGCCAATACTCCTTGTTCGTAACACGGTCAAACCCGGCGAACTCGTAATACAGCATGCTCACACCTCTCCTTCCTCATCGGCCTCGGTGTAAAACACGTAGCTGAAATCAAGGTCATCCGGCAGATTCTTCCAAGCCTCCTCGATTTCAGCCGGGGACATGTCCATCACCAGCTCGCTATCGAAATCAGGGTCATCGGTATTGCCCGACAGCATGAACGCATGCTCGCACCATGCGGGGAGCGTGGCCCACATCCTCTCCCAATCCTCCTCGGACACGTAGCAGCCGAAATCGTTGATACGATAGACGCCCTCATACGGTTCAAACGAATCCTTGACGAACGGGCGCAGCCTCTCATTGGCGAACCATTCCAGCCCGTCGATGAGAACACCCACACGTTCGGTGGACGGCAACGCCTTCAGCTTCGAGACGACCGTATCAAGATCATCCTCCCGCACGCTCCTCACCACCACCGGCATGCACAATTGCACGCCAACCTCGTGGGGCAGCGACTTCAACGCTTCATCCATCGCCCCGTCACGCCACAGCGTGAGGAACGTGCGGGCCGTCTCCATGCCGCCGACCGTACGGGCCAGCTTATACGCAACCCCGCCATCCAAGTCGAAGCCCAGCCCATCCAACGGGATACGGCAACGGCTGCCTACAGAGTTGACGAACACCAACAAGTCGACCTTCTGCCAGCCGTCGGGAGCATCATCGAAAAACATACGCTGAATGGAATCACCCGACATGTCACTCACCATCCTTACCATCACGCAAACCATACGTTTTAAAAATCTCAGCCTTGGAACCGGACATAAGGTCAAGCTGCTTCAGGAACTCCCGCACATGCCGCATAGTCGTCGCACTATAGTCGTCCTCATCGGCGCACAGCCACACGCGCGGTTCGGCACCGGCCACAGAGTAGGCCACGCACTCCTCGCTTACATCAACGATTGCGGCAGCCACGTCAGTGTCATACGAGGAGAGCGTGACCCGTACCAACGACGGCGCATACTCTTCGACACGGTAGAACGCCTTACGATAGAACGATTGGCGTGCATCATACCGGGCATCCAACTCCCAACGGCCAATAGTCAAGTCCAACATGATAGAATCCTTCTTGTGTAAATAGGTGAATGGAAAAATTTGTTTGCACAGCCGGTCACAGGCCCTACCTATGACCGGCACTTTCAGTCTTCGGAACGAATGACGGTAACACGCCACTTGGAACGCCCATACCGTTCCAACACAGCGGCATCGCCCACGGCAGTCAGCAACGCCACATAGCACACCGCCTGAGAATAACAGGCGAACACCTTGCACGGATACACGCTACACATGCCGATCATCCTCACAACGGGCATTGAACGAATCAAGAATCTGCTGCGCGGTCTCATGCTCGGCATCTTCGATAGCATCCAACAACGCCTGTTCACCCGCCTGAAAATACGCGTAGGCATCCGACAGGCGAGTGAAAAAACGGCCATCCACATTCCAGCCCGCCACGCCACGCGAGTCAATCGAACGCAAGTCACGCAACGCCCCGGCCATCAACGGCAGCGCCTCGCCACGCGACGCCACGCTACGATGATAGTTCCCGTCGAACCAGTCAGCATCCACCCAAGCGTCACGCTCACGCTTGGACAGAAACACCATAACCGTAGCGATAGGCGTATTATCCTCGGCCCAACGAGTGCCGACACCATACAGCCAATGCAACCCATACCAATACCTGTTAGCCATGATTCATCCTTTCCTAGAAACGGCTACCATTCCAAAACCTTCACGCCATCAACAAGCACATAGGACGCGCCGACACCATCGCCATAGGCACGCCCACGCCACTTGCAGACCGGCATATAATCACCTTGCAACGTCGAACCATCCTCGAACCCGCAAGGCATGATGTCATCGAACGTGTAGGCGGCGGCCACCGTATCCGGGTGAGCGGCACGCCACCCATCCCAACGGGACTCAACCGACGCGGCGGACGGCGTACAACCATCCCACACAATCAGCGCGGCCAACACGACCACCACGGCAACAATGAGACGCCTACGCATGATGTGCCGTCCCCTCGGCAGACTTAAGATACTCGGGCAGCATGGCGGCATTGAAATCACAATCACCGCTAGTCGCGTCGCTTATATCACGCCACGCCCAAAACACGGCGTCACGGTCAACGCCGTGCAGCATGCCGTCCGTGACCTCGCCATCGAAAAAGTCCCGCAGCCACTCAGTCTCACGCTGCTCATAGTCGTCATCATCCAACACCGGAACGTAACGGCCGTCCCCAACCTTACCCAAGATAAGGTTAATGGCATATTGGATTACGGCCATCTCGGTCAACGCCCCATGCCCGTCCGTAAGCGGGATGGAATAGCCCACGCCACAGAACTCACGGGACACATACCCATATGTGGACAGCCACGCCACGGCGGTTTCCGTATTGCTCATGTCCAGCGCGGAATCAAACCACAACAGCCGGCACGCCCGATACTCGCGGTCATCCCACACCGTGTCATCACTGCCGATACCGCGAACCCAGTCCGCAATATCCGGCAGCACCGCGTCGAACTCAGGCAGCCCGGCATAGTCAACGCCATTCCAAGCATCCATAAGCATCTCGTACAGTTCCCAGTCACCCTCACTGGACTTATCGATCTGAAAGACATACATGCGATTACCTCACTTTTTTCAACAGGGATTGTTTCAACGAATCAGATGGAGAGAGTCAGGCCGATATTGTGATAGGTCAGGTCAAGGCCAAGCGCCTTAAGCGCCCCGGCAGCATTATCCCAGTCGCCATCACTCATGCACTGCCCGAACTGTTCCACATAGGCGGCAGTCTCAGCATCATCGGGATAGCCCAGCACCATGAGCATGGATTCACTGTCGGGCCATGCGCCCTCAACGTCGCCCACCATGTTCGTTTCACTGCAATACAAGTGCCACGACATGCCGTCCATATTCCAACGGTCACTACCGAAGATACGGCCCAACGAGGCGGGGCAGTCCATGAAGTCATAGCCCACGGTAGCCTCACAGCAGACGCCGAGAGCGGCATAGTACTCGGCCACATTACGATAATCCGCGTCGTAATAGTTCTCGAACTCCCCACGAATCGCGGCACACAATGCGCGGCGGACCGGTTCCGGATAGTCGCAAGTATCCGTGAAACTCTCCACGTCCGGGGCAGCCGGGTCGGTATACGACAGGTCAACGTCACTCCTACCGAACAGCTGCAACCCATCATGCGGTTGGTCTTCGGGATAATAGAACCCGCAACGACGGCACATGACGTCGGTAAAATCATCGACAGAATCAAACTTATTGGACATGGCTAGCCCCTCACTTTCAAGATCGGTTGGTTGGTTAATCAGATGAGTTTCAGGAAAGACGACGGTATGACACGTTCGAAGTGATAGGACTCGACCCCGCCATCACGGGTGAAAGTACGTACCTCACGGAACCCATTAGCCTTAAAAATGTCTTCAATGACCTCCATGCCACAGCCGTCCGCATGGAGCGCCCACCCATAATCACGCCTACTCAACCCGTACAGCGTCTCATCGGACTTGTACGGGTATAAGTCGCCGTAAGTATGATGGAAGCCCCGCCACAACAGCAGCGTTTGCAAGAGCGGCAAATCATACAACGCCGTGTTAACCGCAGCGGAACGCTTATCATAGCCATAGCCCGACGCGTGTCCCATGCCGGTGTCATACCGACGTTGCGCGTTCCCCTCATAGAGGGTTGCGGCAGCCTCAACCGTGGGGCAGAGCCCCCACACGCCACTGCGCTTCCACACGACAGTGATATCAAACGCGAGAGTAAGTTTCCCAGTCATTTTCATAACTCCAATTCCTTTAACAGTTGACTATCATTAGGGGGGAATGGTGCAGTCTAACGCCACACCTCCATAGCGGTACCGCCCACTAGCACATAGTGGAGTCCATCACTAGAGGTGGCCTGACACACTTTCTCGTACCCAGTGCCGGTACTCCCATCAAGAGCGGCGCACACGGGGATCTGAGATAACGGCACATCCACATCCGCGTCACTGCCGAACTCAGTACGCCAATCATCCCAAGATTGCGACGGGTCGGCAGAGAACTCGGCCACCACGTCGTCGGGCGTGTCAGCCGGTTCGACAGGCTGCGCAACCTCAGACGTCTCAACCTGAGACGGCTCAACCGAGGTAGGGGCAGACTGCTGCACAGACTGGACCGGGGCCGCTATCAAGTTTCCTCTTTTAGTGAGGCCAATGCCGCGCGGTTGGTGCCGGGGCTGTGTGTTCAGGCCTTGGGGCCTTGTGTCTAGGGCGGGTGATTCATCTCGTGGCCTCCATTTCTGTTTGCCGTGGTTTTTTGTTGTTACCCTTACTATAGCGCTGACAAATGTCAGCGTCAAGCCGACGTAAACAAAGAGGGTGAAAACCGTTGGAAATATTGACGTTCATCGGCGTGTCGCAGACGGATTAGAGGGGATGAAACGTAAGACGTATATAGATAATAAGGAATAAAAACTAGACACTATACACAATAACGAAAGTTGAGCCGTCGAGACTCAAGTACGGAACATAACCAAGAATCGGTAAAACATAACCTACGGTAACGTAACCTACGATGGCGTAACCTACGCACCCGTAACCTACGCACCTCGGTATGGGAAGGGTCTCCCGGGTGGGCGCCACCGGCCGCACGGTCAATGGTCCTGACGCCGAATGCGGTCCCCAGCCTTTTTGAGCCAGCCGTTTCACTGACGTCGTGACCACTCCAGAATACCACAGATTCCACCGTCTTTCACCATATCCTCACAAATATAGGTCATGCAACGTTGATGCAACGCTGGGACTGAGTACGCTGACGCTTGTCGGAATAATTTGAATCGGACTTTGGTGGGGTCCTGTTCCGACATGAGGGCGCGTCGGCAAGCAGATGGGTTCGGAAGTTTACGGGCTTCCCCCGTCTGGACATGTCGCCCGAGGCCGTGGTGCTATACCTCGTCTTGACCGACGCGCTAGGGATGGTTGGCCGAGTGGTCGAAGGCATCTGCTCCGAAACCAGAAGGTCCGTGAGGGTCCGCAGGTTCAAATCCTGCACCATCCGCAGATGGCACCGGCGTACGTAAGGTGCGATTCGGTTTCAGGTCCAATGCGAGAGGCCTGTTGGTACCGCCGTCATATCTCGCACATGTTCCCGTAGCTCAAATGGTAGAGCCGTGACGTTTCCTCTTCTTTCGGCTTTGAAGTCTTTCCGTCATGTTTGTGCAGGTTCGATTCCTGCCGGGGACCCTTTGGGCCGGTTCGCCTCAGAACACAGTGTGGTTATCTTGGTTATTTTGGCTGAGAGCGTTAACCGGCCCGTTTCTTTTTTGGGAGGACGGGATGTATGGCTTGGTCTTCTTCTCGTCGTAGGGAGCGGTTCAATCCTGATTGGGAGAGGACGCGGAAGATCGTCGGCGAACGTGATGGCTGGTGTTGCCGTCAGGTGGTTACTGATTGGAATACCGGTGAGCGGCATTTGTGTGGCCGTCCGGGTAATGAGGTCGATCATATTGTGCGTGCCGGGAATGGCATGCCTGATGATGATTCGCCGTCGAATCTTCAGGTGTTGTGTTCGTATCACCATATGTTGAAGACGGAGCGTGAGAGTGCTGATGCTCGTGTGGAGCGGCGTCGGCGGCGTGAGGAGGCGGAATGGTATTCGCATCCGGCGTTTCGGGCGTAGGCCGTTGTGCGGTGGCGGGCTGTTTGGAGCCGGTGTGTGCGCGTGATTTGTGTCGTAGGCATTATGACCGTGATCGGCGTAGTGGTAATCCGGTGAGGCCTGTTCGTCGTCGTATGTGTCCGGTGTGTTTTACGTGGTTTGAGCCGGGTAGGGCGGATAAGTTGTTTTGTTCGTCTCGGTGTCGTTTGCGTTATCACCGTATGCGTGTGGTGAATCCTGATTTGCCGGAGCGTCCTGATACTGGGATGCATGTGGCTCCGGTGGCGCCGGAGGGTTTTGGGCCTGTGATTCGTGTGGAGGAGTTTACGCGGTCTCAGGTGGTGGAGAAGTGTCACGGCTGTTGCCATTGGTGTGGTGAGCCGGTTGATTTTGATTCTTCCGGTGCTTTCGGCCCGTTTTTTGAGTGGAAGGTTCCGGTGGAGAAGTCGCGTGAGGCGACGTTGGAGAACCGCATTCTCGTTCATAACCGGTGTGCTGGCGGAAGACCGCGTCGCCGGTCGGATGCCCGGAGGGGGCGGGAGCGGAGCGTGATTAGTGGCAGGGAACAATCGTCGGGCCGGTAGGGTTAACGAGGTTCAGATTCTTTCCAATCCTGATAGGCCGATGGGTCCGGAGTTGCCGGAGTTGAGGCCGGATACGGGGGAGGAGTGGGGTGCTCGTGCTCGGAATATGTATGAGAATTTCCGTACGAGTCCGCTTGCTATGCGTATGGGTTGTGCTCCTGATTGGGATTTTCTCATGGAGACGGTTCTTTTGGAGGATGATTTTTGGAAGGCTCGTAAGGGTCGTGCGATTTTGGCTGCTGAGTTGCGTCAGCGTTGGGCGATGCTTGGGGTGACGCCGGAGGCTCGTGTGCGGTTGAAGTTTGATACGCCGCAGCCGGATGATTTGAGTGTTGGTGCCGCTGGTGGTGTTGGCGCGAATGTTGTTCGGATGGAGGATTTCTGGGAACGTCGTGGCGCGTTGAGTAGGTAGCCGCATGCATGACGTTATCCCGAATCTTACTGTTGAGGACAGGGAGCGTTCGCTTGGCTGGTTGGCCTTGTGGTGGATTGAGACCTTCTGTGTGGTGGGTTCTGAGCCGGCGTTTGATAAGCCGGTGCGTGAGAGTCCTGAATACTCCCGTTTCTATGTTGACTGTTATGCGTTGGATAAGCATGGCGAACGGTTGTTCGATCATGTGTTCCTGAGTCGTCCGAAGGGTTGTGACAAGTCGGGTAAGGGTGCTCGTCTTGGCTTGTTTGAGGCGTTGGGTCCTTGTCGTTTCGCCGGGTGGGCGAAGGGTGGGGAGACTTATACGTTTCTTGGGCAGACGTATGTGTATCTGCCGGGTGAGCCGATGGGTCGTCCGATTCAGGGTCCGAATGTGATTTGTATTGCTACGTCTGAAGATCAGACGGGCAATGTGTATGACGTTATTAAATACAATTGCAATAATGGCCCGTTGTCCGCGTTGAAGGGGCAGGGGTTGGATGTGGGTGAGACCCGTATTCTGCTGCCTGAGGGTGGTTCCATTAAGCCGGGTACGTCTGCTTCCGCTTCCAAGGATGGCGGTAAGGAGACGTTCATCATTGCGGATGAGTCGCATTTGTATAATACGCCGAAGTTGAAGGCTACGTATCATGTGTTGAAGCGTAATAAGTCGAAGCGTAAGGCTGATGCTGACCCGTGGATTCTTGAGACGACGACGATGTATCGTCCGGGTGAGGAGTCCATTGCGGAGTTGACGTATAAGACGGCGAGGGATATTCGCGAGGGTCGTATGAAGGACCAGAAGCTCCTGTTCGACCATCGGTATTCTTCCATTGGCATTGACGATCTTAATGATATTGCGAAGTTGAAGCATGGCTTGTATGAGGCTTATGGTTCGGCTGCGATGTCGAAGGATGGTCGTGATCATATCATTCTTCCTGATGGTCGTATCGTTCCGGTTGGGGATGATGGGCTTAGCGAGGATGGTTATTCTTTGCGTTCGCCGGGTGTTGAGCCGGGTCCGTCGAAGGATGGTTGGGTTGATATTCGTGGTCAGATGGCGGATATTCTGGACCCTGCGTCTGATGTCGGTGATTCGATTCGTTACTTCCTGAACTCGTTGACGAGCGTGTCTGATGCGTGGTTGGCGGATTCCATGATTCGTAAGCATACGCAGTGCATCGGCTTGTTCGCTGGCGTGCCGGAGGGTACGAATCTGAATGATGCTGATGTGTGGCGTGATGTGATTTCCGAGGATGATGAGATCACGTTGGGGTTCGATGGTTCCTTGTCGGATGATGCGACGGCTCTTGTGGGTTGTCGTGTGCGTGATGGCTTGCTGTTCCTGATTAGGTTGGAGCAGAAGCCGGAGGGGCCGGAGGCTGCGGGTTGGCGTGTGGATGTTGACGCGTTTGACCGTAAGGCGCGTTGGATGTTGGATAATTTCAACGTTGTCGGTTTTTTCGCTGATGTCGCGTATTGGCGTGATGTGATTATCGGCTGGGAGCGGGATTATGCGCGGCTGGATTTGGTGTCCATGCGTGGCAATGGCGACCCGATCATGTTCCACACTAATTCTTGGCGTTCGGAGATGATGCAGTCTCTTATCGACATGCATACGGCTTTTTCGAAGGATTGGGAGCCGTGTGATGACGATGATGAGCCGGTGTTGGGTGATGTGGCTTTGATGGCTGACCCTCGTTTGCTGGCTCATTTCCGTAATGCTCGTCGTAAGAATTTCCGTCAGACGAATCCTGATGGTTCGTCGAAGTATCTGATTTATAAGGAGACGCCGAACAGTCCGTTGAAGATTGATGCCTGTATGGCTGGCCTTTTGGCGTATACCGCGCGTACCAAGTATTTGGAGGCGGGTATTGGCAGGGTGAGCCGGTCGAGGTGGCATGCGGAGCGCGTCTATTAGTTTCTAGGGGGATTATGGTTACGTCTTCCCGGACTCCGAATATTACGAGTCTTGTTCTCGGTGATGATGAGCCGGATGGCGATGGGCTGGTGTTGACCCGGTTGGCGACGCGTTTGCAGAATCGTATTCCGGATTTGTGTACGTTGAAGACGTTCTATGATGGGCGTGAGCAGGTGCCGCTTCAGTCGGTGCCTAAGTCCGCGACTTCCACGGCTTCTGCGATTTATCGTCGTTTCGTTGATATTTGTCCGTTGAATCTGGCGCATACGATTGTGGATGCGGTCGTGACTTCGCAGCATCCTACTGGGTTCCGTCTGGTTGCGGATAAGACGATGCGTAGCACCGAGGCCGATGACATGTGGGATAAGTGCGGCATGGATGTGCGTGCTTTGAACATGTTCATGGATGCGTCGCTTTATGGTGCGGCGTATGCGATGGTGTTCTCGAAGGGCAGTCCTTCGTATATTCAGCGGTTGAGTCCGTGGACTACGGAGATTTCCGATGATAAGGATTCGGCCATCGTGTATGGCTGGTCCGAGGATGAGCAGGTCGAGCGTATCACGTTGTATCGCATCATCCGTAATGATGACGGGCAGATTCAGAAGGTCTATTCGCGTACTGCGAAGCATGAGACGAAAGCGCGCACGTTGCCTTCGGATTCTGTTGATGATGAGGATGCCGTGTATGGCATTGCGAATGATGATTCGCAGAAGCGTCCTCAGTTGGAGGCCCAGTTCGAATGGGAGGGTGCGAGTTCCGATGGGGATTGGGCTTTCGCCGTCAAGTGCGGGTGCCTTCCCATTGTGAAGATGACGACTCCGAACGGCAAGGGCCAGTTCGAGTCGAGTCTGAAGACGTTGAAGTCGATTGACCAGCAGCGTTTCCAACGGTTGTGCATTCAGGAGATGCAGGCGTTCAAGCAGCGTTGGGTTCAGGGCGATATGCCGGAATACTATCAGAAGAACGACCCTGCGGTGAAGGCGAATCGTGCTAGGGCCGGTGACAAGATCGACTATTCGGAATTGTTCGAGATGGGTCCGGCCGCATTGTGGCTGTTGCCTGCGGATGCGAAGATCGGCGAATCGTCTATTACGGACATTACGCCGATTGTGACCGCCGCTTCGTCCGATATCAAGCATTTGGCTGGTTCTACGGGTACGCCGTTGTCGATTCTGTCTCCTGATACGGCTGGTTCGGCCGAGGGTGCGAAGCTGACCACTCGTATGCTGCGGTTGAAGGTCCGTGACATGAACATGCGTGCGAACGATACGTTCGTGCTCTTGTTGAAGATGGCTTTGACGGCTTCGGGTTCGAATGCGTCCGAGGAGCGGTTCGAGACGACATGGGAGCCTATCGACCTGCCTACCGAGTTGGAGATGGCTGAGGCCGCGTCGCAGGTGAAGGGCGTCATTCCGTTGAAGACGATCGCCCGTCGTTTCCTGCATATGACGGAGACGGAGATCGCGGAGATGATTCAGGATGCTCAGGATACGAGTTTTCTGAATGCGATGTCCCAGCAGAACGCGGCGTTGGATGCGAATGCGCGGCAGACCGAATCGTTGGCCGACAGTTCGTATTTGGATGATACCGGCTCGTTCTCTTCCGATTCGTCCGGTTCGGATGGCTTGTCGTCCGGCGTTTCGGATGAGGGGGATTCGTTCTCTGATCTGGAGGCGTGATGGCCGATAGTGCGTTGAGTGCCGTTCAGGCGTTGGATGTACAGCGTCGCAGGCTGGTTGACGAGTATGTGAACCGTGCTTGGAACATGTGGCGTTCGTTGACCCCGGCTGACTGGTGGAACGATGCGGTGGCCGAGGGTGCCGCCGCGTATGTGACGCAGCAGCAGATCGCGTTCGTGAAGGCGATGCGCCGTTGTGGCATCACGTATGCGGATATCATGCTTCGGCTGGTGATGACGCAGGGTTTGGGTGAGATTCCCGAATATGAGGTGGTGCGTGACAATACGGACCCTTGGAAGGTTTCGTTGCGTGCCGCCGACGCGTATCGCAGTGAGGCCGTGCAGTCGCCTGACATTCGCCCGGAGGCTTGGGATAGGCTTGACGGGAATGTCGCGAAGACGGTTCAGGGCTGGTTGGATGCGGCGAAGGGCCAGTTGGAGAACAATGCGGTCACGGATGGGAATGTCGCGGCGAACCGTGCCGCGCAGCAACGGTATGAGTCGTCGGGCATCACACGGTATCGGCGTATCATCCATCCGGAATTGTCGAAGACCGGTACGTGCGGCCTGTGCGTGGTGGCTGCTACGAACACGTTCACTCGCGGCGACCTGATGCCAATGCATCGGAATTGCCGTTGTACGGTGGCGCCGATCACGTCCGAGCATGACCCCGGTCTGAAGTTGAACGACAGCGACCTCATGACCATTTACAAGGCTGCGGGGAAGACGGCTGGCAGATCGTATTCCACGAATGCTACCGATTTGACGAAGCTGCGTGTGCAGGTGACCAATAATAGTGAGCTTGGTCCGATTCTGTTGCGTAAGGATGCGCCGGTCAAGGAGGGCTTGGCTGAATGGCATCTGCCTGATATGAAGATGACGCAGCAGCAGATGGAACGCATGTTCAACCGTGCGACCGAGTTCGACGCTCACTACAGGCAGCTTTTGGAGGGTTCCTCCGATTCGGTGCGTTTCCGTTATGACGGGCGTACGTACAACTTTAGGAAATCAGCCCATACGAAGCAGGCTTGGGATTATGTCCGCAGTCTGCTCAGCTATTCGCGCGGCTTTCTTGGGCTGTCCGCATGAGAACAGATAGAACAGATAGGAGATCAGGGCGATGACCCTTAAAGATAATACCGAAGCAGAGGCCGGAAAGGCGAAGCAGGAGGAGGCCGGAAAGGCTGCGGAATCCGTCAAGGACGAGGCTGCCGCTCCTGAATCCAAGCAGCCGGACCCGCAGAAGGGTGCGGATGTTCCGGCTGATGAGGGTAAGCCCGCCGAGGGTGACGAGCTTGCCAAGTGGAAGGCGATGAGTCGTAAGAACGAGGACCGTGCTTCCGCGAATCTGAAGGCCTTCCAGTCCGCCGAGGCGGAGCTTGCGAAGGTCCGTACCGAAAACGCGTATCTGATCGCGAAGAGCAAGTATCCGCAGTTGACGGATGAGGCTCTTTCCCTGTGCTCCGAAAAGGAGCCCGACAAGATCGCCGCATGGGCTGAGAAGTATGCGTCCCTGAATCCGGTTGGCGACCCGAAGCCGGTGAAGACGGAACCTACCGAGGATGCGCTGGCACGCAAGGTCGCCATGCAGGCCGAATACCCGTCCGGCACCTCGCATCCGAAGGCTCAGTCCGGCGACGCCTACAAGCGTGCGATGGAACGTCAGAAGGCTCGTAGGAGCAACAAGAAGTAAGTTTTCCTATTTTCGAAAGGAATCGAGTAAATGACTCAGGAAATGGTTCATTCCTCCGGTGTGGTGACCGTTGAGGAGGACAATTCTTGGCGTTATGGCGAGAAGAACACCAATGATTCGGTGTCCGTCACCATCGTCCCTGAACTGTTCAAGACCGCTGATAACAAGTATCTGACCGGTGTGGGTCCGAAGGCCACCACCGTTTACATTCGTTCCGGCATTCCGCTGGCGAAGATCACTTCCGGTACGAACGTCGGCTCCTATGGTCCGTATGACAAGACCGCTTCCGATGGCCGTCAGACGAAGATCGCGGGCCTGTTGGAGTCGCAGATCACCGTGAATATCAACATGAGCGGCTGGGACCTTGATGACCCGCTGGTCGGCATGACGTTCCGTGGTGACATCGTGAAGTCGAATCTTCCGGTCAAGCCGGAGGATACCGCCGTGTGGGGTGGTGAGTTCTACGACGTTGAGAACGATGTCGTGACTCCGCTTTCCGCCGTGTCCGGCGCTGGCCCGAAGGGTGCCGATGGCGCGTCCGTGACCGCCATCAAGTTCACCAAGGATGGTACCGGCAATATTACCGGTGGTACCGCAACCCTGTCCAACGGCCAGTCCGTGACCATCACCGTAGCCTGAAACAGGCTTCGGCCCCTGTAAACGTTTCCCGAAACCCGCCCGTCGTGGCGGGTTTTCGCATATCTAAGGAGTTTTCTTGGCTATTGACAAGACTATCATCCCGCCGTCCGAAGCGACCGAGGTCGCTCAGGCCGGGCATGACTATGTGAACGGCATCCTGCCGCTCTCCAATATCTTCCCGGTCAAGTCCAATGAGGGTGAGTGGATTACCTCGTGGACGCCGGTCATTCCGAAGTCGAAGACCCGTGCGATGAAGCATCGTGCGCTTGACGCCGAGATCGGCCATACCAAGTCCGAGACCTCGACTGCGGAAATCCATTCCGGTCTGATTCCGCTGTCCGGCATGGACCATATTTCCGAGCGTGATCTCACTTCGCATGCGAACGACACCTCGTATCTGCATGACAAGGCCGAGGGGAAGTTCGAGGCTTTGGGTCAGCAGGCCGGCGTGACCGAGGAAATCGAACGTCTTCAGGCCCTCGTGCTGGGTAAGGTCACCGTCAAGGAGAACGGCGCCGACGTACAGTATTCGTTCGGACGTCCGACCGCCCAGCAGAATGTCGCCCCGACCGTGAAGTGGGGTGACAACAAGTCGAATCCTGTGAAGGATATCGAGGCTTGGGTGAAGATCATGCGTAAGAACTATGGTCGTAAGCCGCATGCCGTCGCCACTACCGGCAAGGTCATCGACGCTTTGCGCACCAACGAGTTCCTGCGTACCCAACTGTCCGGCATGGACCTTGAGCATTCGAAGACCTATCTGAGCCGTGACGAGGTTCTTGGCCTTCTGCGCTCCCAGAACGGCATCACCGACGTGCTGCTGGTCGATGAGGCGTATGAGGACCTGAAGCTGGATAACACGTTCAACATGGATGCGGATGTGGCTACCGTGTTCCCGGACAAGACGTTCATCCTGCTCCCGTCGTTCAACGATTCCACTCTTGGCGCCACCGTTTCCGGTCCGACCGCCGAGGCTCAGAACTCCGAATATGAGATCAACAAGAAGGTCAATGATGGTCTTATCGGCGCGATGTTTACCCATCAGGGCCCGTTGAACTATGACATTTGGGTGAACGGTACGTTCGTGCCGATTCTGTTCGAGGCGGTTTCGACCTTCAAGGCCGACGTTCTCGCCTGATAGCAGGGGGTGAGGCTTCATGGCTAATGGCGTGACTTCCAGCATCGATTGGCTGGAATGCATGGAGCTGCACTGCCTGAACGAGGCGGATACCTTGCATAGGTTTCCGAACGAGTGGGTGAAGTACATGTGCCGTAGGGCCGTGACCATCGCCATCACGGGCAGTACGAACTGCGAACCCCGGTTGAATTCGGGCGATCTGGATGTGGAGGATTTCGAATACGTCGTCTGTTCGATGGTGTGGCGTGTCATCCACTATTCGGATATCAAGACCGAATCCAACGGCACGTATCAGTTCACCCGCTTTGACCCTCAGGACAACCAGCCGGGGAAGGATGCGAGTCCGAACCTGTATCTGTCGAAACGCGAAAAGCAGATTCTTGACGGGTATGCTTCGGGCCGTGGCCCCATCGGCACGGTTGGTGTCGGCGTGAACCGTATTTATGGGATGTGATGCCTTTTGTCTCGTGAAACATGGGATTTGGGGCATCCGTATGACGCTCACGCGGCTGACGTGCTGGGTGGCGGCAAGCCGTATGACGGTATGGCGCGGATTCCTTGGGTCAAGCCGGATACCTTGCTGTACAAGGACAAGGTGATCGTCATCCCGTATACCATTCGGCGTTCCGCGCATGGTACGACCTATGTGCCGTCCGATAAGGCTTACTGGTGTTGGTGTTCCATTGAGGGGCGTGAACAGCAGGCGGGCATGTTTTCGATTTCCGGTTCCGAGGATAAGTCGCCGCAGACTTGGGGTGGCCTGAGAGAGGTCACGCCTTCGCAGATAGTCGCCGTTGAATGGCATGGCGACATTCATACGGAGGTCTGGTATGAGGGTGACTGTTATGACGTGGATGGCGCTCCTACGCACCGTCAGCATGGTGAGGTGCCTCATTATGAGATGCATATTCGTCGTAACGCCGACTATTCGGAATTGCCTGCCGAGTTGAGGCCGAAGCCTCCCGAACCGGACCCTGACGATCATGTGTGGGGTGAGGATGATGGTAAGAGTTTCCATTGACCGTCGTCTGTCCACGAAGGTCGCCGAATGGTTCGGTCCTGCGATTACCTCTGCGAAGGCCGATGATGTGCTTGCCGACGCTCGGGCGTTGGCTTCGGCGAGGGCCGTGGGCCGTGACCCGGGTGTTTCCGTGGCTGGCGATCTGAGCCTGTCGAAGCATTATCACGGCATCGATACGGACGTGTGTTTGGACGTGGAGGGCCGTGACGGGTCGAATGTGGCCGTCGAACATGAGTGGGGTGCTTGGAACGAGCAGCGTCACCGGTTTGTCGAGGGCCATCATGTGATGCGTGATGCGGCACGGATGAACGGGGGTTATTGATGCCTCTTCTTCCCGTTGACTATGTGCGTCATCCCGAGGAGCGTCCGCAGGCGGATTTCGATTCGCTGGTGTATACGCTCCTGTGCAAGGGGTTCGAGTCCAATGAGCGTTGGCCGGGCGTGCATGTGCTGAACGAGGTTGATGTTGACGTTGACGCGTGGGCCAGTTTTTCGGATGTGGTGCTGTTCCATACGAACGCGCCGAAGCCCGCGTCCAATAATCATTCGACCGGCGTGTGGGATTGTCTCATCGACATCATCATCGCCACTCCCGATGCGGACCGTTCGTTCGCTCTCGCGTCAGAAGTGTATCAGCAGATCAGGCAGTGGCCCCGGTATGGGAGTACCGATTATGGCCGTGTCATCCGTATCGTCGGCAATCCGGGGTTCGGTAAGAGTGCCGGTGGCAAGCAGGCGACCGGTAAGAAGGTCAAACAGTATTCCGCTTCGTCGTTCACCATCCGTGCGGAGGATTCGCTTCGTATCGGATGACCTAAATTTTCCGATTTTTCCAAGGCCCGCTTCATGGCGGGTCTTTTTGTTTAAGGAGATCAAGACATGGCGTTTAATGATGACGCAACCCTTATCGCGACCTATGGAACCTTGTTCTATGCTCCGGTGGGTACCCTTCTGCCGAAGGATGGTGCCAAGGGTTTCAAGCTCAATTCCGATACCATCCCGTCTTCGGATAATACGGGTGGTACCGACCCGAAGAAGGTGTGGACGAATCTCGGCCATACTTCCGCCGATAACAAGATTTCGTTCTCGTTCGACGGTGGTGACGCCACTTCGCATAATTCGTGGGCTCGTAAGAACCTGCGTACCACTTATGCGGATTCGACCTGCACCATCACCGCGAAGAGCCTCCAGTTGGATACCGACACGTTGAAGCTGATCTACAACGGTGCCGAGGAGGATGGCGGCGTTGGTGTGGATATCACCAAGAAGCCGCAGTCCTTCAGCCTGTTCCTTCTGGCGCAGGAGGATTCCGATGATGCTTCGAAGATTCGTTTCGGCACTCTGTTCCGTAAGGTGTCGGCCACTTTCGATGGTGGTCCGGACTTCTCGGGCGATGATTTCGTTGAGCAGGGTCTGACCGCCGAGGTCGAGACCGTTGCCGGCAAGAAGCCGATTGTGTTCTTCCCCGAGTCGGTCATGGCTGCCTGATAGCGCTTTGGCCGTTGATGCCGGACTCCCGTCCTCCTATCCGGGGGCCCGGCTGGTTTTCACCCGTTTTCATGCGGATAGATAGGAGATTTTCTGACTTTTGATGATAGGAGAAATCATGGTTGATGAGGTCAAGGATACGACCGTCGAGGCTGGCGTGGGCGAGTCGGATGCAGGGGATGATGCCTTCCGTATGCCTGAGACTTGGGCTGAAATGTGTGAGGGTGAGCCGTTGTTCGTCCTGTTGCCTGAACTGGTTCCTGCGGAACGGTTGAAGTTCAGGCAGGCCGCCGAGCTTCGTAAGCTGTCCGGGATGGCCGGGTTCACGTTGCGTGAGGGGACCACCGGCCCTGTTGAGGTTTCGATGCGTGATGTGGAGTCGAAGATCGACGAGCGTATGGATTTCGTCGAGAGGGCTTTGGATTGGGTGAAGTCCCTGACCTCCCAGCCGGAGAAGGTTGACGAGTGGACGTTGGGTATCGGCTTGGATGAGCTGTTCTGGCTGGTCGAGTCGATTCTGCTGTTCTATACGGACCAACTGGGAAAATCACTCGATTCGAAGCGCAGGTCCGCAAGCACCCCGTCGAACTGACGGCGGATTTCCAACGCTTCTACTGTCTTGATTTGACAGCCGGGTCGTTGAATCCCACTCGTGCGGAACGTTTGGCCGCCGGTCTCATGGCTATGCCCGATAGCCTGTACCGTGCGAAGATGTTGGAGGAGGCCCCCGCTTCGGAGAATGATGGGCGTGCCGGTGCGAAGCCTTTGGTGTTGCCGTGGCTTGGCTGGGATTCCAAGGCTATGATCGAGGCCGATATCCGTAACATGATGGATTCGGTGATCGTCGCCAAGTATGGTGGCAAGGGTTCCGAACCGCATCCGATGCTGCCGCCCGGCGCAGACAAGGAGCCGCCACGTCGGGAGAACGAGGGCACGGCGGAGAATTTCATGCGGATGTTCTCCAAGTTCCATATGACCTGAGTTCGGTTCTGTTTTCGTTTGGCCCCGCCCGTTACCTGTGCGGGGCTTTCCTTTTAGCTTTCATGGGGGTTTCATGGCGGGAGAGCATAGGGGTGGTACTGTCGTCGTCCGGGTGACGGCGGACACGAAGGGGTTCAGGGAGCAGGTCGAACGTGCCGCCCGCGGCATCGATGATATTCGTCTTGACGCGAATTTCCTTCCCGATACCGCACGGTTGGAACGTACGTATAGGGAGTGGAATGGCAAGGATGCCACCATTCATATGCGGTTCGAGGCGGATACGAAGGGGTCCGACCCGGTGCTTCGCCGGTGGAACGAGCAGGCGGAGGCCCTTCGCCGTAAGTTCAACTACAAGCCCGTATTGGATGATTCGCGTGTCAACCGTTCCCTCAAGCAGCTTGAGGCGAGGACGGAGAAGGTGTTCGCGAAGGGTGAATCCTTCTCGAAGCGTCTCACTCCGAAGAAGGAGGATGTCCTTCCCAATTGGCTTGACAAGAGCGTTGACGAGTTCCGACGTAAGCAGTATGACCTGTATAAGCAGGTGCATGGGCTTCTTGCCAATAACAAGAACCTGTCCGAACAGCAGCGTAAGCAGTTCGCCGATCTGACCCGCGAGGCGGTGAAGAGTTCGAACCGTATGCGCGACCTGAAGCAGGAGTTGGGCCGTCAGACCGCCGCATACAATGAGCTGGCCGAAGCGCGTAAGAGGGCGAAGAAGGCGGGGGAGCGGACCGGTGACCTGTGGGAGCAGGAGAGGGTTGCCCGCAAGCAGATTACGCAGACCACGAAGGCCGTTGACCGTGAGGCGAAGGCGCTTGCCGGATTGCATGCGCAGCAGGCCGATCTCATCGATGTCGCCGCAGGTGGGGATGGCAAGCAGATTTCGAAGCTGACCCGTAAGGTGGCCGCTTTCGAGAAGCAGATCGTCTCCACATCCAAGTCGTTGGGCGAGTATTCCAAGGCGCGTGACACGGCGTTGGGGCGCATGTCAACGCAAAGCTCCTACGGTAAGTGGTTCAGGCAGCAGACCGTCGATGGCAGCGCGTACGTCAAGGACCTTATCGCCAAGCAGAAGCAGGCGCAGATTGAACGTGAGAAGCTCGCCCAAGAAGCCAACAAGGGGTTGAGCTTCAATGAGGTGAGCGGGCGTGAGGGTTGGAACCGTCAACGTCAGCAGGCCGAAGAGCTCATCGAAACGTACCAGAAGGTCCGTGAGACCCTTTCCGGCGATGTGGCCGCATTGAAACGGAACAATTCCGACTGGTTCGACCTTGACGAGTATAAGAAGTCCGTCAAGGCGTTGACCGAAGTGGATGAGCGTATCTCCCGGTTGAAGAAGAACCCGGTCATCACCGAGAAGGTGAGGTTGGACGGTTCGCAGTTCCAGAAGGACCTTGCGGACATTCTCGCCAAGAACGGCAACCGTCTTCACTATGATGCGCGTATCAAGTTCTATGCGGATAATCTCAAGCAGGTCCGTAGGCAGATGGAACAGTTGAAGCTCGACGGCGTTGAGGTGCCGGTCAAGCTGAAGGCGCGTCTGCGTGAACTGAAAAGGCAGTTGGCCTACAATAAGGCGCGGTTGGAGAAGGACCCGAACGCCGTCGTCCGGTATGACGTGCAGGGGAATTTCGAGAAGGTCAGTTCCGAGATCGCCAAGTGGAAGGACCAGCAGGTCCGTATCCGCATGTATGTGGATGGGGCTGAGGCGGTTCGTCGTGAGATGGCTGAGATCAGCCATAGGCGTCTTGACGTGCCGGTGCGTTTGCAGGCCGAATATGCGCAGGTCGAGTCGGCGATGCGCAAGTATGCGGCCGAGTTGAAGAACAATCCGGATGCGGAGATCCCGGCCGAACTGCATATCAATAAGAAGCATGCCGAGGAGGAGCTGAAGCGGTTCAAGGAGAAGAACGACACCCTTGACATGGATGTCGATCTGGAGACCGCGATGGCCCGCGCCCATCTCGCCTATTTCACCCGTCCTCGTACGGTCGATATCTTCGCGAAGTTCCATGGCACTGACCTTGGCCGGATTCTTGGCGGCATGACGTATGGCGCGTCCGGTTTGAAGGGTGTGGAGAACAGTTTCCAGAACCTCGTGAACCTGATGGACACGTTGGATAAGAAGGTGCCGCGTCTTGCGGTGGTGTCCACGGTCCTTTCCGATATCGGCGCCGGGGCCATCAATCTTTCCGGTACGGTCGGCGGTTTGGGTAAGAGCATCGTGAGCCTGTCGAAGGCCGCGTATGTGCTGCCTACCGCGTTGACCGGCATGGCTGCCGTGTATTCGACGTTCAAGATGATTTACGGTGACAAGGGCACCACTTGGGCTGAGAACATTGATTTCACCAATACGAAACTTGCCGAACTGTCCAGTAGCGTGCAGAAGGCGTTCTATGGTGTCGCCAAGCCCGCCATCATGGAGACCGCGAACCTGATCGGCGATTCCCTTGTGCCTGAGATGAGCACGCTCGCCAAGCATGAGGGCGAGATCGTCGAAGGGTTGATGAAGGCCGTCCAGTCTTCGTATGATGCGAATGAGCTTCCGGCCATCTTCGACCGTGTGAACGCTTCGATGGATAATCTCGTTCCCGGCATGGAGTCGCTTATCACCGCCTTGTCCCATGTGGGCATGGTGGGTGGCAAGTATTTGCCGCAGTTCGCTCAGTGGCTCAGCAAGGATGCCGAATGGTTCTCCAAGTGGGCTGAGAACGTGATGAACGATTCCGACCGTGTGGATACGGCCATGTCCGCTGTCAAGGAGCAGGCCGGGTATCTGGGTTCGTCCCTGAGGTCGTTGAAGGGCATTCTGGAGGGTGTGTTCACTCCGCTGGCGCAGTATCAGAACGGGTTGGAACAGTTCAGTACCGTGTTGGAGAAGGCGAACCGTGCCGTGAACTCCATGAGCGCTCAGGATACTTTGAACGCTTGGGTGACCGGTGCGCGTAACGCCCAGAAGGGCGTGCGTGACGCGTTCAACGATATCGGCGACGCGGCGAACGAGATGCGTTCCGACGTGGCCGGTGTGATGGCGAATCTTGGACAGTTGACGGGTAATTTCATCGCCGACGTGTCCAAGCTGGGCGCCGGGACGTCCGGTGGCATCCTTTCGTTCTCCGAGAACGTGCGCGACGGGTTGAGCATGGTCATGTCCTCGATTTCGTCGGCTTCGCCGATGTTCTCCGATCTGATTCGCATGGCGGGCCAGTTGTCCAAGACGTTCGGCGGCACGTTCGCCAATTCGTTGAAGGCTGCTGCTCCGACCATCGAGGCCATTGCGAATATGACCAGTCTTGTGGCCGAGGCGGTGTCGAAGCTCCCCGCTCCGATTCAGGGCATGTTGGGCTTGTGGGCGACGTTCGGCCGTGCCGGCGTGAGCGCGTGGACCGCGTTGAAGACCGGCGCGTTGGAGACCATCCAGAACACGATGAACTATCAGAATACGTTGCGCCAGTTGGGTGTTACGGCTGATAGCACGAAGGTGAAGTTCACTCAACTGTTGGCTGCGATGGCACGGTTGGAGCGGAACAATGCCGCCGCGTCGTTGACGGGCAATGCCGCCATGTACGGTAACGTGGCCGGATTGTTCACGTCGTCCGCCAAGGGCATGAGCAGTATGGCCGCCGAAGCCGAGAAGACCGCTACCGCCGTCGCCAAGACCGGTACCGAGGCTCGTCTCGCTGCCGAGGGCACCGTCATGTTAGGTAACGCGTCTGCCTCCGCCGCGAAGGGTGTCGGGAACGTCGGTTCGAACGTGTCCCCGGCGAAGAAGGCGTTGAGCGGATTGAAGTCCGTCGCCTCCGATGCCGGTACCGTATTGTTGGGCATGTTCGGCGGGCCTGCGGGCATCGCGTTGACCGCCGGGCTGACGATTGCGGGTACGGCGTTCAGCGCGTATTCGCAGCATGTGTCCAAGGGCAAGAGCGAGGTCGAATCGTTCAATCAGGCCGCTAACGCCACTCCGATGGCATTGTCGGCTCAGGCTTCCTCGTTGGATGAGTTGAAGAACCGTTTGGATAATTTCAGTTCCAAAACCAAGGAGACGTTCAGCACGTCCCGTGATTTCTTCGACAAGTTCAAACTTGGGCAGGTGGCTGCGGAGGATTTCGATAACGTGTCCGACGCGTTGGCGCGATTGAACAAGAACGAGGATGAGGCGGCTAAGGCGGCTTCCGGTTCCACGAAGGAATACGATAAGTACATCAAGTCGCTGGAGAAGATCGAAAGCTCTGGTATCGGCTTTCAGACGACGACCGCCGGTGGTTTCACTACGACGACTACCACGTTGACCGAACAGGCGAAGGCCGCTCAGGTCACCCGTGAAAGTTTGGAGAAGCTCCGTAAGGAGCAGACCGAAGCCTTGCAGGAGAAGGCCACTGCGGCTAATAAGAACGCGAACTACGTGCAGACGCTGCTCGATGAGGGGCAAAGCTACCAGTCCATCGCTGACGGATTATTGTCCGACACTGAGAAGGAGGAGCGTCACACGTCCGTGGTCAGCGCCCTTTCCAAGGAGTTGAGTTCCCAACGGAATGCGACCATCCAGCTTGCTTCCTCGTCCAGCGCCTACTATAAGACGCTTGAACAGGTGAAGACCAGCATCAAGCAGGTGCAGGAGCTTCACGAGCAGGGGCAGCGGATTTGGGATGACCAGAAGAGGAATTTCGACCTTACTACCGAGGCTGGCCGTGGCGCTTCCGACGTTCTGACTTCGCTTGCTACGAGTTCCAACGATTATCTGACGGCCATGATCGCTCAGGGTGCGAGTGCCGATGATGTGATCGCCAAGCAGAAGGAACTGTCCGATAATTTCAACAATCAGGCGCGTGATGCCGGTGTAGCCGAGGATGCCATCAACGGGTTGAACGATAGCATGTTAATGACTCCGAAGGAGATTCGCGCTCAGGTCAGCGTTCAGGCGTTGGAGGCTCAGAAGACGCTTGCCGACATTGTTGAAAGCATGTCCTACCTGTTCCCTGATAACGCTCGCGAACAGACCAAGGAAATGCTGCTGAAATCCGTTTGGTCCGGGAAGACCGATGCGGAACAGTTGCAGAAGATAGTCGAACAGTTGACCGATGGCAAGCATGAGATTCAGTTCACTTTGGATGGTACGCCGGTCGTGGTCGAATCGGATAAGATCACGAGCATACTGGCGAAGATTCCTTCCCTGAAGGAGACGTATCTTCAGGCCCGTATCAGCGGCCAGTCCGAGGCTGACGCGTTGAAGACGACCATCGAACAGGTGCCTTCCCTGAAGGAGGCGTATCTTCAGGCGAAGGCCGATGGCAAGAGCGACATTGACGCGTTGAAGGATGCGATCAACTCCGTGCCGGAATTGAAGAAGGCGTATGCGAAGGCGACGGCCGAAGGCAAGGATGAGGTCGATGCGCTGATCGACGCGTTGAAGGCGTTGCCGGAAGAGAAGAAGACCAAGGTCAAGACCGAAGGCACCGAGGAGTCCAAGAAGAAGCTGGACGACTTGGAGAAGAAGAAGGTTCCCGCAGCCAAGGGCGTCAGCTTCAAGATCGATGCCGACGACAATGATGCGAACGTGAAGCTCGCCAAGTATACGAGTTATAACAATGTGACTCTTGCGACGGCTCACGCGTATGTTGACGGTGATGATTCCGGTGCTCAGAACGCGTTCAACAACACCCGGTCCTATGATGGGGTGACGTTGGCGCGTCCGTGGGGCCGCGTGCAGGGTGAGCATACGCTTGCCGATCTTGCCTTCGCGGCGATACAGGCGTTCGATAACGTGACCATTGCGCGTCCGTGGGGTCGCGTGATGGGCGAGAACAACGATGCGCAGAGGGCGTTCAGGGACACCCGGGCATACGATGGCATGACCATATCCCGTCCGTGGGGTCGCGTGATGGGCGATGATTCCCATGCCCAGAACGTGTTCAATACCATCCGTAAGTATGATGGTACGATTCTTGCCACTCGTTATGTTGATATCGTCACTCGTGGCGGTACGAGCAGTCGTAGTGGCGGGGATGGTAACTTGTCTGCGGCGACCGGTGGACGTATCCATGGTCCGGGTACCGCCACGTCGGATTCCATTCCGGCTTGGCTGTCTACCGGCGAGCATGTGATTCGTGCGTACGCGGTCGATAAGCTGGATAGGACCATCGGCCCGAATTTCCTGAACGTGTTGAACCGTACGGGTGATTTGGACAAGGCCATCGCTCAGGCCCGTAAGTCGTATAGGTCTTCGGCTTATGGCCTGTCGCGTATGGCTTACGCGTCGGGTGGCCGTGTGAATGGCATGATGCAGCAGTATAAGGTCGAGGTCATGCCGAATATCATTGTTCCGGCGTCCAATGGTACGACCGTGAATCAGACGTTCAATACGAAGGTTGTTCGCAGTAATGATGACCTGTATGCCGCCGCGCCGATCTTGCATCGTAACGCGTTGGCCGAGGCTAGGAGGTTCCAACGGTGAGTGATGTTCCCGAACTGGTGGAATTGTCCGCCGCCGGATTGACTCTTACGTTCGACGGCGGCAATGGCGTCAACCCGAAGGATGACGTGCTGCTGATCTCCGAGGATGGCGTCGAGGGCTGGTATGATTCGCCGGATGACAAGACGGTGATGAGCGAACGCGGCCAAGGCGACGGCGCCCATGACGTATGGCAGTCGGATTTCCTGTATTCGGCGCGTGTCATCACCATGCATTTCACTGTGGGTGCGCATGATCGCATCGGGGTCGTGCGCCTGTTGAACGACGTGCGCCGCGTGTGCGCCCACCGTAGGGTGAAGTTCCGTTTGAAGGATGCGACGCACGACTGCTACATAACCGGTCGTGCGTCGTGGAAGTCGAATGGCGAGTATGGCAAGGATGGTTGGCTGGGGGACAATACGTTGACGGTGACGTGCGAACGTCCCGAGATATTGTCCTCCGCCGTTCGGAGCTTCCAGCTTCTTCCGTCCGTGGATGCCGCCCATGTCGGCCTCTCGTATGGGACGAACGACAAGGGTTTGGCGTATCCGCTGTCGTACGGCGTCGCGGCGGCGGATGCGCGCAACGTGGGCCTGATCGTGAACGAGGGTTCGAGCCGAGCGTATCCGACGTTCACATGTCAGGGGCCGTGGCCGGACGGCGTGCAGATCACGTTTCCGGGGTTGGGCTTGCTGTTGGATTATTCCCAGCCGGTCCATGACGTGCCGCTCGTATTGGATTCGAGGAGCCGAACGGCTTCCATCGGCGGCTTGGACGTGAGCCGGAACCTGCGGAGCCGTGGCTTTCCGACTGTTCCGGCTGGCGGTTCGGTTTCGGTGAATTTGCAGTCCGTGGGTTCCGGCTACATCACGGTGGAATCCCATGACACTTACATGTGATAAGGAGAATTATGACTACGGCTTACGGTATCGCCCCGGATTCGAACGGGAGCGGTCTTGACCCTTTGACGCATCGGCGGATTATCAAGGCGCATTGGGCGAACACGGGCGTCATCTGCGGCTTGGACGTATCGGGCGGCACGGATTTGCGCTACAACGTTGCCGCCGGTGCCGCAGTGTGCTCGCGTGGTGACGCGGACGGCTACACGGAAGCCTACTTCAACGGCGGCAAGACGCCGGCGGTGAAGGCCGGCGATCCGTCCAATCCGCGCATCGACCGCATCTGGATCAGGGCGAACGACATCAGTCAGGGTGATTCGGACAATCAGGTGACGGTGGGCGTGACGCAGGGCACGCCGTCCGCCACACCCACCGTACCAGCGTTGCCGTCCGGGTGCGTGCGATTGATGGACATGGTGATGCCCGCGGGTGCGACGAGCACGGCGAAGGCCACCAAGTCCGGTGGCCAATCGTATGCCGTGCCGTACGGCGCGTCCTTGGGCAGGATCGCCGCCAGCCGCGTCACGGCGGAATACACGGTGGTCGAGGACAAGCAGTGGCATGAACAGGTGCGCATTTCATTCACGTTGCCGACGAAACGCAACGTGTGCCTGAGATGGAAGGCTTGCAGCACCGTGGGCAGTGACGGCGGCGATTCCGCGAACGACCGGCAAGGCTCGTATTTCGTGCAATGCCGCGTCGACGGGAACATCATCAACGACATTCCCTCTTCCGGCGAGGGGCTGACCGGTCAGATGGCCGATGAGATTCTAAGCACGCGATATTCCACGACCGAACTGTTGGAATGGGATGCCACGCTTGACGCCGGAACGCATCAGGTCGCCGTGTGGGCGCAGGGCAACATATCCTATCTGACGTATCCGGTCACCCTCAGGAGCCGTCTGCTCGAGGCCGTCGATAGGGGCCCGGTGGTCTGATGACATGGAACGCCTACCTGTACGACACGTGCACCGGCCTGTTGGCTCAGCGGATCGACATTCCGTCGTTCTCATGGAGCATGACGGTTTCGGATAGTTCGTTTTCGACGACTTCGGGCAAGAACGTGGGCGAGGATGAACTGTCCGGCCTGCAACTGCCGTGGACGCAGATACCGGGCGACACGCCCACGGCCCGCGCGCAGGCGTTGCAACCGTATAAGCGGGGCATCGTCCTGTTCTGGAAGAGTCCGCTGGACGATGCGGGCTCTCTCGGCACGCCGATATTGGCTGGCGCGTTGGGCGTGCGCACGAGCTCGTGGCATGACGTGTCGGTTCCCATGGTGAGCATGATGGGCCTGTTGGAGGACCGGTTGCTGGTGCATGAGGATGCGTTCGGCAAGGACACCGGCCACACGAGCAAGCGATCGTACCGGTGGGAGAACCTTTCATGGCGCGCCTTGGCATGCCGGGTCATCAAGGAGTGCACGGAATCGAAGCCGGGCGGGTCATTGCCGTTCGACCTGCCCTATTTGGACGAGACCGGCACGCATTCCCTGCCGAGCGAGGGTGACGATTCGGCTTCGAAATCGGCTTCCACGAAGAGCAAGTCCCATGTCGATACCGCCGACGGGTATGTGGAGACCACCGTGGAGGGCGATACGACCACCGTGGTGGAACGGCATGACAACAAGGCCACGAAGCAGGTCAGCGTGACCGAACCGTACACGTACGCGACCAAGACCGGCAAGGTCACCAAACAGCACACCGTGACGAAGACCGTCACCATCGGTCGCACCACGGTGACGAAGAAGACCGTCACCAAGAACCACGATGATTATGCGGAACGCAGCGTGACCACGACGACCGTCACCTACACGTATGACGGCAACGGCAACCAGACCGGCATCCGGACGAGCGTGGAAGGGCCCGTGACGTCGATTCTGCCAAGGCAGACGGTCAGCGAATACTACGACTACAACGTGGCCAACCACGCGTGCGCGACGATATTGAAGAACATCGCCAACGCGGACGGCGGCCCCGACATGCAGTTCCGCCCCTATCTGGCGGACTCCCAGCATATCCGCTTCCGGTTCGAGGCCGGCAGCGACGGCGACGTGTATTTGCGGCAGGATACCCGATTGAGCCTGTCGTGCGGGCCTTACGGCGGCACGTTGGAGAACGTGAAGATCGATAGGGCCGCACCGTACATGCGCGTGTATGCGACCGGTTCCGGCTCGGGCGAGGGCATGATGTGCGATCTGGCCGAGGACCTGACGCTGGCGCAACGCCGCGACCCGTGGCCTTTAAGGGAGATGACGGTTTCCGGCACGGATTCGAAGACGTGGGAACTCCTGCATAATGCGGCAACCGCACGCCTGAACGCGAACCGATGCCCGTTGGCCCAACTGTCGGGTGAGATCGACGTGGATGACTGCGACGCTTCAGGCATGCCCTTGCATCCGTTGGGCAGTTTCTGGCCGGGTGAGACGTTCGACATCGCGTTGGACGGGTATCCCGACTGGCCGGACGGCGTGTATGCGATGCGGTTGATGCAGATGAGCGGGGACGAGACCGGCAAGGTGTCGTTGAAGTTCGACCCCGTCGAAGACCCCGTGACCTGATTCCCCGGCTAAATTCATTATCATTGACGGCCCCGCCATTTGTGCGGGGCCTTCCCATATCGAAGGGGAGGATTCTATGGCTTCGCATTCCGAACTACGCCCCGCTGATAATGCGTTGGCGTTGATGCTCGCGTCGGCGGCGATGGAAAAGGCATCGCGGAACACGACCGTCCTCGCGGGCAGTATGATCGTGGACAATGGCGACGGCACACAGACATGGATAGGCGGCAGTGGTTCCGACCGGTCCTGTGCGCGGGATGCGAACGGCGTCATCGCCAACGTGGGCGACGCGACCGTACCGGGCAAGCCCACGGGGCTCAGCCTGTCGTGCGTGGACCGTCGCATCCATGTCATGTGGGATGGGACGCTCGATGGCGGCATACCGGACGATTTCAGCCATATCACCGTCTACGCTCGTGCCACGGACGACGGCGCGGAGGAGGAGTGGGGGAGCCTGAATTGTGCGGGCGTGCTCGTGGGCCGTCGCATGGCCGCGGGCACCATCGTGGACGTGACCGCACGAGCGTTCGATAATGCCCACGCGCCGGACGGCTCCTACTGTCCGAACGTCAGCCCGGGATGCGACCTGCTGTCGATCATCGTCGAGGACGATGCGAGCATGCAGGACATCTTCGAATTGGGGGAACGGGCCGACTCGTTGTCGAGGAAGGCGGACGCCGCGTCAGCGAAGGCCGAACAGGTTCGTTCCGACTTGCAGTCCGAGGTGGATAATGTGCGGTCGGAGGTCGACGGGCTGAGCAGCGCCGGCGACCGACTGTCCGGTCAGATCGCCGATATCAGGGGTACCGTCAACGGCCAGCAGTCCGAACTGGATGAATTCGGGCAGAAGCTCGAGGGCGCCGTCACGCAGAACGGCGCGACCGTGAAGAGCGTGACCGAACTCAGGCAGACCGTATCCGGCCTTGACGCCCGCGTGGCGCAGACCGTGGAAACCGCCGAAGGTGCGATGGGCAAGGCCACGGCCGTCCAGCAGACCGTTGACGGCATCAAGGCCACGCTCGGCAAGGATTACACGTCCACCAAGGATGCGGACAGGAAGTATTCCACGAAGACGGAACTGAGCGCCGAGGCCGGCAGGATTCGCGCGGAACTGGCGGAGACCACGAAGACCGCAAACGGTGCGATGGATAAGAGCGCCACGTTGGAGACCACGGTCAACGGCATTTCTACGAAGATCAGCGAACAGGCTACCACGTTGAACGCGACCGTGAAGACGGCGAACGAGGCGAAGAGCACGGCTGATTCCAACAAGCAGACCATTTCGCAGGTCAGTCAGACCGCTTCCGGGGCGCTTACGAAGGCGACCACGGTCGAAGCGAACCTGAACAGTTACAAGATCACGGTGGCTTCCACCTATGCGACGAACAGTAGGGTCGATGACCTTGCTACAAGCGGCTCGAACCTACTCGAACACGTCAACCCGACCGATTGGAAAGTCTCCTACTGGGTCAACGAAGGCATGAGCACGTTCGACGTGCAAAAACTGATCACGTACACCGGCGTGGAGAAGGTCACCTACGGGTGGCGATTCAAATGCGGCAACACCACGTCACCGCTCACGAATCGCGTCTACTACGACGTTAACAAGTTCACGCATGTCAAAGACCAAGCCTACACGTTCAGCGCGTGGGTCAAGGTCAGCAGTGGCACTGCGACCATCAAGGCGCAGATTGCGGGCGGTGTTGACATCGCGTCGATTGAGGCCACGACGACTTGGACGAGGATTACAGGCACGTATGTCGCTTCCTTAGGCGGCAGTCTGACCTTGCGGTGTAGTGGTACGACGGAATGGTATATGTGCGCGCCATACGTCGCATCCTGTCCGGAGTGGATAACCAACCGTAGCTACGTCAACCAGACTTCGAAAAGCGTCGCTCTTGGCGTGGTGCAGGATTACAAGGGTGCGGACGGTTCCGGCTTGGCCACGAAGTCCGACATCACCGCCGCCAAGGACAGTATCACGAGCACGGTTTCGGCCACGTACGCGACCAAGACGGACATGCAGTCCGGCGACGCGACCGTACAGGCGAACGTCGACCAGCTGGTCGCAGACGCGATGAGCACGTACGTGAAATCCTCGACGTTCACGCAGGCCCGGGACAGTTTCACACAGGAACTCTCCCAAACGAAGCAGGACGTGACGGACGCGAACGCGGCCATCGCCGCCAACGAGGAAACCCGCAGAAAATACATGCGGTTCTCCGGCGCTGATTCAGGAGACCCGCAGATCGAACTGGGCGCGTCCGACAGTGCGTTCAAAATGCGGTTGACGAACCAACGATTGGCATTCATGCAAGGCGACAGTACGCCAACGTACGTTTCCAATCAGCGCCTGTACATCAACGACGCGGAAGTCAACCAGACATTGCGCATCGGCAAGTACGCGTTCATCCCGCGTTCGGACGGGCATATGAGTCTGCAATACGTCGGCTAAGGAGATACATTGGCTGAAGTCTACGGCAACAAGATAGGCCACTGGCAGGCGCACGTGACCTGCAATATCACGGAGCAGGGGCCGGATTGGGTGAACCTTCTCGTCACGACCAGCATCCACACGTCGGACGGCTGGAACTATTCCGGCATCAAAGGCGGCGCCGGCGCGTACGCGAACAACGTCGGCGGTACGAAGGAATGGTCCGGGAACGTACCCGTCAACGGGGATACCAATATCATCCAATGGGGCGTGTACGGCATCAGGAAAGGCCGTACGGCGCAGGACATATCCTATGCGGGCTATGTGAACATCGTCGGCTATGCGGCCGGTTCGAGTACCGCATCCGGTTCGATCCGGATCGGCGCGAAACCCTCGCACACGGTGTCGTTCAATGCGAACGGTGGTTCGGGAGCCCCTGCCAACCAGACGAAATGGTATGGCGAAATCCTCACCCTGAGCGCGACGAAGCCAACGAGGGCCAACTACACGTTCCTTGGTTGGGCGACCAGTTCGGGGGGTGCGGTGGCGTACCAGCCGGGCGGCCAATACGGATACGACCAGAACGTCACATTATATGCGAAATGGAAGCTGAACGCGAAACCGCCGACCATCGGCGCGTTCACCGCCTACCGGTGCAGCGCGTCCGGCACGGCGCAGACGGACGGCACATACGTCAAAATGGCATGCACGTGGAACGTGGACACGGACGGCGACACGACGAACGCGTGCACGAGCCTGAAATTCGCCGTCCAGCAGGACGATGGCAGTTGGACGGATTACGCGGCCTCCGCGTCAAGCGGTACGGGCGCGACCACGACCAGCATCCAAAGCGGGTTCGCCGCCGCACGAAGCTGGAACCTGCGCGTCACCCTGTCGGACAAGTATGCGACCACGGTGGCCTACACGACCATCGGCCCGTCCACGTATATCCTCGACTTGAACGCGGACGGCACGGGCATCGGCATCGGCCAGATCGCTCCCAGCCAAGGCGTCGCAGTCTACGGCAGTCCGTTGAACCTCAACGGCACCGTCAAGATCAACAACCATGATGCGGGAAGCCTGTTCGAATCCGTCACCCGGACGCTGATTTCAAGCGAATACGGGACGGTGATCGGCGTGAAGCGGGCTGGCGTGTGCATGATTCACGTGGATTGGAAGAGCGCCGTGACCGCGAGCTGGGGCACCGGCAGTTTCGGCACCCTACCCGTAGGGTGGAGGCCGGTCATGGCGATGCTCATGCCGTTCCCCGGACGTGACGGCGCCAGCCAACGGCTCATGGTGTTGAAGGCGGATGGCACGATGACGTATCAGAATCAGGGCGGCAGTCAGAACGGCGGTGCGTTCGGCGGCACGTTCACCTACCTGAGCGCAAACCTATAAACCATTCCTTTTTTTTCGGACGGAAGGAGACAGATCATGTCCGACAGCAGTGAAACCAACGCAACCGATTCCGTGGCCAAGGCGACCGTCAACGAGGGGGTGTTGGACATGCGGCCAAGCAAGGACGGCATCGTCTACCAATTGTTGCGTCTCGGCTTGGCGTACGACCATGCCGGGGCGGACGGGGAGACATGGTGCGATTATCGCATCGGCCTTCAGGCCGACTTCAAGACCCGTGCCAGCGATTCGTGCATATTGAGCGACATGGACACGAAAACCGTGGTCAGCGCGACGGTGGAACAGTTGAAGCAGGTCACGTCGATCAAGACGTGGCGTAGCGACGGAGCCAGCGACTAGTGCCACCGTTCCAAGACCTGTTCAATTCGCAGGAATTCTGGAGCGCGGTCATCATCAGTCTTATCGGCGGCGGCGGCATCGTCGGCGCGATCATCACCGCTTGGAGCAACCGAAGGTCGAAGTCGCAGGACGAGCACGAGCAGGCGGAAGCGGACAAGCTGGCCGCCGAAGCCGCCGAAACAGCCGTGCACATTCTCACCGATTCCGTGATACAGCCATTGCGGGAGCAGGTGGAATCGCAGGGCGCGCAAATCCAGCATTTGGAGAAGAAGCAAGCCGAACAAGCCAGGAATCTGGAAGCGAAGCAGAAGAATCTGGAAGAGCAACAGAAGAAGAATCTCGAGGTCGCCCAGAAGAATCTCGTGGTCACGACCTACACTCGTTCGCTTTTCCATTGGCTTCAGGGGTTTTGCGAAATCATGGAGCCGGAATTTCTGGCCCGCCATCCGAAACCCCGCTTGCCGGACGAACTCAGGCCCGACATCGCACCGGAAACCTTAGGTAAGGATGATTGATGGCCGATGCGATAACGTTCATCGTCTTCTCCATCGTCTCGCTCATATTCTGGCATTACACGCAACAACACTAGACCAAACCATTCTCAATGGCCACTCCATATAGGGGTGGCCTTTTCCGTTAGGAGGAAACAATGGCGGAACACGCCAACAACAACACCAAGACCAATCTTCCCGGCATGACCGGCGAACGCGTCAAGGCCGTCGTCACGATTCTCGTGACGCTCTTCTCGCTGGCGAACGCGGGCTTGAGCCTGGCTGGATTCAACCCGTTGCCGTTCACCAACGAACAAGTCTCCGCGACCCTCTTCGCGGTCGTCGGCGTGATCGGCACGATCTATGGCTGGTGGAAGAACCAGAACATCACGTCCGCTTCCCTCGCCGGACAGCAGCTCGTGGACGCCCTCAAGAAGGAGGGTGTCGTGAATGGTGTGACCGCCGCGAAGAACGCCGCATTGAGCGCGGCAAGCGCGGTGGCCAAGACCGCACCGGCAGAGGAAACCGCCGAGGAACCCGAGGAAGCCAAGGCGGAAACCGCTGAGACCGCTACTGCGGAGCCGGCTGCACAGGCCGAAACCGCGGCCGTCGCCGATTCCGGCATCCCGCAGTACATGCCCGTCAAGGAGGACTAGTGGTAACCGGAGCAAGTTTCGCAGTCTGGCGGGACTCGCCCAACCACTACACTGGTCGGTTGGGCCAGTCCGTCAACCACATCACCCTGCACATCATGGTCGGACGATTGGCCGGCACCGACACGTGCTTCAAAAAGTCCAGCTTCGGAGCCGCCTCGCATTACGGCGTAGGCGGCGACGGCACCGTCTACCAGTGGGTGGACGAAAACAACGGCAGCTGGGCGGACGCCAACTGGCAGTCCGACTGTTCCGGCGTCACCATCGAACACGAGGGCGGCATGGACGGCGTGCCCGTCACCGACGCGGAAGTGGAAGCCTCAGCCAAACTGTGCGCCGACATCGCCAAACGATACGGCTGGACAAGCCTCAACCATGACGCTTCGGGCAACCGCACCGGCAACGTCGTATTGCACCGCGAAGTGCCCGGCACCGACCATTACGGATGCCCCGACCGGTGCACCAACCCACTGCCAGTAGACCGAATCATCAACAGGGCCAATGAAATCCTAGGAGGAGAAGACATGCCCACAGCACAGGAGATCGCACAGGCGGTCTGGGAATACAAGTACGGCAACTCGCCCGCGGGCGGCAACATGTTCAACCTACTATCCTACGAACTGCCGCATCTAATCTGGGAATACAACTACAGGAAATCGGCGTTCGGCGGCAACATGTACAACGCGCTGAACAACGCGGCCAACAACGCGAACGCGATGAAGACGCAGGTGGCGACCCTCCAGACTCAGGTGACCGCACTGTCCGAAACCGTCAAGACCTTGGCCGCAGCCAACGGCGCAGACCCGGACACCATCGCCAAAACCGTCGAAACGGCGGTCAAGGACAAGCTCGACAAACTCCAGATCACCATCACCAGCAACGAGTGACGGAACATTTTGCCGACGTCGGCAAAATGTTCGAAGACGATGGACGTGACCATTTTCCTGATGTCGGGAAAATGGTCACGGCATTACTCCGGACCATTCTGTTGGCGCCAACAAAATGGTCACGGCTGATACCATCAGGATATTCTTCCCACGTCGTTGAAGCATGAAGGTCATGCGCGACGTGGGTTGCCGGGATTCCGGCTGGTTTTATATTGGCATGCCCCTCTCCTAGGATTGGAACCCTAGGAGAGGGGCGATTTTTTTGTTTTCTAAGCGCGTGTCAAGTGGTTTGGGTGTCGTGCAGGAATCCTTGCAATCCTTCTCCTGCTATGCCGTTCAGTCCTCGGCGTGCCATGTCGTAGTAGTCGAGCATCCTCGCACTGTTCCATCCGCCCGCCGCCATGATGTCGCGGTCCGGTACGCCCGCGTCGCGGGAGAGCGTGCAGAACGTGCGGCGCAGTGAATGCGGCGTGATGTCCGGTACGCCGATGCGTAGGGCTACCGATGAGATGATGCCGGTAAGCTCGTAGGAGCACATTCTTTTCCCGGTGGCGCCACGGAATACGGGGCCTTTACGACGTTTGCCGATATGGTGTTTCAGGGCCTTCGCCGCATCGTCGGGGATGGCGACCCTTTGCGTCCAATCGCCCTTGCGGTCGAAGCGGACCCATGGTGGGCTGTCGTCGGTGTGGCAGTCCTCTACGTCCAATCCCAGTGCTTCGCTCGCTCTCGCGCCGGTCAATAGCAGCAGGCGGCATAGGGCGTCGGTCTGTGGGTCGAGCCCTCGTGCCTCTTCGAGGAACGCTATGGCCTGTTCACGGGTGAGGTAGGAGCCGTCGGAATGTCCGTATATCCTCGGCTTGCGTAAATGTTCAGCCGGGTTCTCGCCAATGTATCCCTCTTCGGAAAGGTACTTGTAGAAGGAGCCGAGGATGCTCAGCCTCGACCAGACGGTACGTTTCATCGACGGTTCCATATCGGCACCGATCAGGGCGAACGCCTCGATATGGCGACGTTGGGCGTGCAGGGCGTCGATGCCGTTGTCCGAACACCAGCGCAACCATCTTGACAGTACGTTCCGGTATGTCATGCGGGTGGTCTTGCCTACGCCGATAAGGAATCCGGCCACCATGTCGCTTATCGTTTCCATACGCGTACCGTTTCCTTGCAGATCAGGGGCTTGTCGGCTGGGCCTTTCACGAAGGGTGGTATCCATTGGCGTCGGCGTAGCGTATGGTTCGGCCCGTATGCCTGTTCCCGCCAGAAGCCGCGTACGATGAACCGGTGGGAGTATTCGCGGCGTACGCGTTCGTCGTCCTTGTCGCTTTCGCCGGGCCGGTGCAGGTTCTCCCGTAGGATGAGCATCTTGACTTTGCGGATTTCCGAATCGAATCGTGGGGGCATGGGGTAGCGTCCGCCCGGTTGTGCCGGTTTGGTCTGGCAGATGCGTGGTTGGCTGCTCAACGCCCATGCCGCCTTGACGATTTTGGCGAATGCTTCCGCGAGGCCGGGCTGGTTCGCTTCGGCCACGTAGATCACTGGGCAGGTCATGGGCAGTCCCGCAGCTTTGGCTCCTGACTGTTCCAGCACGTCGGCGCCGTCTGTGAATGGGATGGTGGCGAGTTGCCCGTCACGTCCGCAGGACCAGTAGAGGGCGACTATGTTTCCGGACCGCGTGCCGTCCGATATGTTGAGGGGCAGTCCGCCGTCGAAGAACATCAGGCCGGTCACTTCCGGGCATTCGACTTCGGGGAATGTGCCGAACAGGACGGTGTCCGTCACGAGTTGGACCATGTCGTGGCTGACCCACCAGAGTTGCGCGGTCTTCAACTGGTCCAGTTCGTTCCACATTTCGAGGGTGTACCGTTCGTATTGCGGCATGCTGTCCATCTGTCTTTTGAGCTGTTCCTTCTGGAATGCCGCCACCTTGTCGCGGATGAGCGGCAGGTGGGATGGGGTGAGGCGGAGTCTTTTATGTTTGCGGGTCATGTCATGCTTCCCATCCGATTTCCTTCAGGCCGAGCGGCCGTTCCATCCGCCGCATGGCGGAGAGGCTTTCGTCCAGACTGGCGTGACGGTAATGTTCAACCATAAGACTGCTGGAGTGTCCAATGATCTCCTGCACGAGTCCGTCGTCAACGCCCATGGATTTGAGGATGGTGACGGTGGTGTGACGGGTTTCGTGACGGTAGCGGCCTTCGGGATTGTCGATGCCCGCGTTTTTGAGCAGTTCGCGGAAGTTCGTCATGTCTTCGGCGGGGTCGAGCGGGTTGCCGTCGTCGTCGCGGAACAGGAGCCCGTTCGGGTTCGGGACGTGTTCCGTTGCCTTCAGGTAGGCGCTCATGGCCTGTGCGAGGGAGGGGACGATAGGGATACGCCGGCCGGTTTTGGATTTGGGGCGGGTGAGACACCAGCGGCCTCCCAGTTCCTCCATGTCGAATCCTTCGGGGATGCGCCATTTCCAGAACGGGCAGCTTGCGGCACGCTTGTATCCGCAGGGCCATATGCCTTTGCGGTTGGGGTGGTTGCCGCAGCCGTGGTCCTTTTTCAGTTCCTCCAGTTTCCAGTTGACGTTGTAGGAGCCGTAGGGGATGCCGTCCGGCGTGGTGGCGAGGGTGAGGTCTTCGAGCTTGGCTCCCAGTACTTCGTTGGGGCGCATGCCGGTGCAGAGGCGGAACCATTCCTTCGCGCCGTCGCGGATGCCGAGGTGGGTGGCGGCGACGAGGATGTCGTGCGCCTGCTGTTCGGTGAACGCGTCTCGTTCCTTGACGAGCTCGTGGGTGATGTCCTTGTTTTTCGGGGTGGGGACGCCCTGCATGGGGTTGGTGGGGATGATGCGGTCTGCGACGGCGGATTTGAATATCTGGTTGAGGGTGGTGCGCATCTGCTTGCGTAGGCTGAGGCTGGCCTTTTTGCCGGTCGGGTTGCCGTGGTGATCGGTGACTTTCATGTGGTCGATGATTCTGGCGCAGCGTGTGGCGTTCATTTCGCCGAGTTTCTGGTTGGCGTAGGGGTGCAGGTGCGTTTCTACCAGCGTCGTGTAGTTGGCGAATGTTTTCGGGTCGGTGTCGGCCTTGCGTCGTTCGAGCCATGCCGCAGCGTATTCACCGAAGCGTACGTTGTTGTCGGAGGTCATGCCGAAGGTGTTTTCCTCTTCGATGGCCTTCCTGAGTTTCGTGTCGCATGCGCGGTAGGTCTGTGCCGTGTATTGGTGTCCCCTGAATGAGCATTTCCATCTTACGTAGGTTTTGGTGGTGCCGTCCTTCAGGGTCTTCTTGACTTCGATCTTGTATGGGCGTATGACGCCGTTGCGTGCTTTGCGTGGCATTTTGGTCTCCTTGGTTTTCCGTCCGACCTGTTGGTTATACACAGTTGCACACAAACAGATGATTATCAAATGATTATCAAATGTTTAACAAACGTTGAAATACCAACGTTTGTTGACTGTGGCTGTAGGGTTGTTTTTATTCTACATCCGACTGTTAATCGGACGGTCACTGGTTCAAGCCCAGTCGCAGGAGCCATGGTATGAGCCCTTGGTTTCCAAGGGTTCCGCTCTTCGGACGGCCCTCTGCGGAAGGGGCTGCGGATGGGCCGGGGATACACAGTTGGACACAGATTCGCATATTCGTCGGGACACGCCGTGGGAACGGGGTTTGCGTCCGACATCGCGGCGTGTCGCAGGGATGTCCGCGAAGCCATAGGGGGTTACGTCGGGAACGTCTCCGCAGTCTCCTGTATCTCGGTATCCGAAACGTGCCGTTCCATATCCCAAGATTTTTCCAATATTCACAATATTTTTACGAAAACTGTGGATTGAGGCTCACCAAAACCTCATTTGAGCCTCAATTGAGCCTCAGCTAGACAGCA
>ERZ1034980.138-NODE-138-length-63688-cov-5501.942074_pt1 | contig 63688 bp, 69 predicted proteins | sample MGYA00520622_ERZ1034980 | MGnify/ENA primary metagenome ERZ1034980 (study PRJEB33766, sample SAMN09781791) | gut metagenome | biome: gut microbiome | host: Homo sapiens | place: Madagascar | study: EMG produced TPA metagenomics assembly of the PRJNA485056 data... | reverse complement strand
GAAAACAAACAAAGAAAGGAGAAAGCCCACACCCACACACAAAAAAAAGAAAAAGAAAAAAAGTCGTTGGATCCGGAAGTTCAGTTCTCGGAAGTGCTAAGACTCTTCAATCGCCTTTTTCTGGGCACGCAGGTCAAGCCAATCTCAAAGATGACTCCCGACCGCAAGAAGATGGTGGCAAAGTTTATCTCAGACTATTCCTTCGAGGATATAGAACCGATGCTTCGCAAGGCTCTTAACTCCGATCTTCTCTCAGGGCGCAAGGATGGTGGATGCTACATTTCATTCAATTGGCTCTTCAATCCGAAGAACTACGAGGCTTTGATGGAAGGAACCTTCGACAATCCTACAGTTGTAGCCTCAGCCGGGAAGAAACCTCAGCATTCAAGTTCCCCACCACCTTCTCCTCCACAGCCTCAACGCGAGGAGACCAACGAGGAAATAGAAGCTCGCCTCAGAATGAAAGAAGAGCGCAAAAAGGCTGAGGAGAAAGAACAGACCGAAGCCCTAAGGCAGAAGTATCTAGGCTGGATAGAAGCCGCAAAGAAGAACCCGAATGGCTCGATGGCAAAGATGGTGAAAGATGCCTACAAGAATGGCACTCTAGCTAAACTGGGAATCGTCTGGAATCCATCGGTGGCAGAAGAAGAACAGTCACTGGCCGACTTGGATGATCAGACTCAGAATTATCTCCAGTCTCTCCTCAGCGACTAAGAATACAAGTAACAAACAATTTAATTCATACGATTATGGACAGACAAGAATTAATCGACCGCCTCAACGGCAATTATCCTGAATACACCAAGAAATCTGCTACCAAACAGAAGAAGGTGCAACATGAAGGGCAGCTACAGATAGCTTGTGTACGCTGGTTCCGTCTCCAGTACCCAGCTTATGCCTCTCTCCTCTTCCATCCCAAAAATGAGGCTGATGGTGCTACCAGTGGCAAGAAGATAGCCATCAACGCTGCATCTGGAGTTGTGCCGGGCGTTCCAGATCTCATCCTAGCTCTCCCTTCATACAAGAATGGCAAAAACGGAGCTCTCAACAGAGGTACAGAATTATTCTACGGCTTGGGCATTGAATTGAAGTATGGCAAGACAAACAACCAGACAGCCAATCAGAAACGTTTCCAGGGCTACTGGCAGTGTGCTGGCTATAAATACGCTCTTTGTCGCTCTCTGGAAGACTTCATTAAAGTTGTCAACGATTACATGCTTTCAGTTGATTTAGGCATCCTTCAGGGCGTCAAATCTTATCATCTGAGTGACGATGATACTGAGCACAACAAGCAAGTATTAAACAAAATCAGTAAAAACAAGAAGTAATATGGAAATCGGATTCATCATCATCATGCTGTGCCTTGTAGTTATGGGCAGCACATTCATCTATTTAGTTTACACTCACCGCAATCGCTCTTGCAAGAGCTGCAAGTTTTTCCGGCCTACAGCAAACAGTAAGTACAGCGGAACATGTAATGGTTTCGGCCATCATCGCTTTCACTGGGAATGTTGTGGGGAATGGAAACGTAAAACTACCAAACAGGAGGATGAACTATGAACTTTAAAATCATACATCTATGAGCAATTACATCAAACAAAACCTGATGCAGCCAACGCCATCGGTTGCTGATCAGGAGGAAATGAGGATGTGCAAGTTCTGTGTACATAGCCACATCAGCGACCTCGGCTACAACCATTGCTGGAAGTCTGATAGTGCTTATAATGAAGATTCTCCTACAGGTATCTGCTGTGCATACAAGGATAAGAGGATATGGAAGCCCTATTATTTCTCTGGTCTCATATCACACTACAGGGGTAACATCTGTTGGGCACAACCAGTATATAACACTTCTACAAAAGGAAAGAGCCGTATTTTCAAATACGAAGTCCTCGACCCAGTAGCCTCAACTATAATAAACCTTCTACCTAAGGAGTTTGCCAAGGATTACATTCCAGCCACTCCTGGCTCCAAGCCTCCACATACGATGAAGGAGTATGAGAAATTTGACGCCTTATGCTTCGGTGGCTACGACCCACAACTAACAGAGAAGCAAGAGGCAAGAAATTATCATGAAGCCAACTGGCAGCAAATCCTTGCTCAGGAAGCAATAAACAAACAATTAAAACAAGAAGCAATATGAAGAAAAGATATTTTTATGTAGCCGCATCATTCATGCGCAAAGACATAGCCAACACATGGTGTAAGGTTGACTTTACCATCATGAAGGATGATGGCTCAGCATTGTTCCCTCTAATGGAGGCTATCAAGGTAATTAATGAAGGATATTCAGAGATAGCTGATCCTGCAACTATCCAGTTCGACAACTGCATAGAAATCAGCAAGGAAGACTATGAGGCTTTCAACAATCTCAAAAATTTAGTCAAAGTGAATAAGTAGCTTATGAAAAAGACAATGAAGACTGTGGATAAGTATTTATCTGATATGAAAAAGTTAGAAAATCTAGTTAAACGCAATAAACGTTTGATTATTTTGAAAACAAGAATGTGGTAAAAGCCACCGTTCCCAGCGATTTTATCGCTGGTCCAACAATATAACAAAGTAAAAATATTAAGAAAATGGAAAAGACAATTTATATACCAGGTGATTTGGTGATGACCAACGGCATTCCTATCGGAACGAAAAAAGGAATTGTTTACCAAGTCACAGAAAGTAATGCAGATAAATATGCAAAAGTGAAAGATGGAAATGCTTTCACTGAACTGAAAGGTTCTGTCACTCTTTCCAACTTAAAAGGAAAAACCATTAAAGATGATGGATTCCTATTTTGTGATAGTGGTGCATGGGTGAAGGATATTGTTCCGATTCCTCTTACCTCAGATATTTTGGAAAATAATGGCTGGAAGTTGACAACAAATCTCGATCAAGCAAATTTACGAGTATTTACATATAAAAAAAATAGCTTGTGCATAGAAAAGACATTCTATACAGGTAAATTCCTCTTTATATGCAATGATCAAGGAATCAGATTGGAATATGTTTCCGACTTGCAGCATATTCTTTTTGGGTTTAAACAAAATTCAGAAATGGAGGTGTAGTATATGTTGACAGCATTATCAATAATATTCATAGCTATAGGAATAGCATTTATGTATTTAGGCATAAGAATTTGTAGAAATCTATGGCATGCACATGTAGGGTTGCTTTTTCTAGTAATAGGCTTGTGCATTGCTTGCATGGCTATAAAGCAATTAATGGAGGTATAGCGTATGAAAGAGAAAGAGTTGAAAGTCAAATTAAGAGTTGATATGCTCATCCTTGAGATAGAATCCGTGTTAACTGTTTCTGACTCCAAGTTTATCAATGCAGAGCATGTTTTATCACAGTTGAGAATTATTAAACAAGAATTAGAGCAATGAATATATACTTAACAGAATCAGAATACGATGCTATAAGTTTTGCTTGGTCTCAAATTGTAACAGAGATTGAAGCAAGCTTTGATGATAGCTTTACCATTGAAGCTGAAGAGGCTATCAGGCAACTGTCTTCTATACAAGACAAATACAGAGAAGCAAAAAGAAAAAGCGAAATATTCTATGCAGTAAGAGCAAAGTTCAAAGAACGCTTTCCAGAAGCTATTTCTTCGACTTTAGGAAAACTGGTTAGAAAAGCAATAAAAATGAGTAACGAAAAGAATTAAAGCAATGAAGATAAAATTAATCAAACCAACGAAGTGCGCTCAGGATGTTCACGAAACGACCAAATATCCCCGCCCATGGTTTAAGCAGAAGCCAGAGCTTCCAGCAGGTACGATTTTGGAGGTGGATAAAGTCTGGCAAAATTTCTTTGGCAGCCATTATCGCTGTCAATTGCCAGAAGAAATGAAAGATAAAGGCTATTCCCTTCCGTGGTACGACATCCCAATAGAGAATGCTGAAATATATAAAAGTTAAATTCAAATCATAACAATTATGGCTGTAGTAAATGTAGATTATTCAGAGTTCGAAACCTTGAAGAATCGAGTAAAGGAATTAGAAGAGGCCGTCAAAGAGAAGGATAAGACCATTGCGTCCCTCAAAGACGGTTCCAGAGTCATCATCCGTAAGGAAGTGCAAGTAGAGTATGAGAGATCCGCGTTTGACGGAATTTGGGGTGGTCAAACAGATTCTTTTTATTCACGAGACGATAAGCCAAGACGCACAATTGAGACTTCTGAGTCTTACCTTGGCTTTGAAGATGTACGCTTGAAGGTTGAAGACAAAATGAAGGACGAGATAAACCGTAGCATCAAGCAGCGAGACGATTCACGTGAAAGTTACGAATCCTCTGTTCAGAAATATAAAGAAAAAGAGAAAAAGTTGGATGACAAGGAAAAGTCTCTCAATGATGAGTATGCCAAAAAGGAAGCAGCTCTCATTTCTGAATATAAGGAGAATGAAAAAGCACTTGAAGCAGCCTATATAGACAAAGGCAAGGCGTATAAGCGACAATTAGAAGCGGATTATAAAAGTTACAAGAATCAAGCTGGTCGTTTGCCATTGATCTACAAGAATGCAAAAGAAGCCCTGTCTCTCCTCAATGCCAATCGCTTCTTCAAGCCAAAGGGCGTAGAAAGCATTCTGGCAAAGATAATTCAAAAGTGTGAAGATTAGCCAATGGACAGAATACAGAACGAAATCAGTAAACTTCGCCATGAGCAGCATTTGCACGAAAGACTGCAGGCTGCTCAACTTCGACAGATAAAGCGTGAGCACGATGGTCTTCACAAGTGGATTACCATTAAGCCAAATCTCAGACACCTCTGCCGAATAGACGAAAAAGGTAACCTCCTCCCCAAGGAACAGGAACGCATCAGAAAAGTCAAACAAACTTTAGGTATCATATAAGGTATGAGTGAAGAATCAGTATTATCCTTTCGCAAGCTGGTTTCAGCTATGCGAACCACGGAAAAGGAATATTGGGCACACCGCGATAAGAAGATACTGCGCCAGTCCATCGAACTTGAAAAGCGTGTTGATGGCATCATCATGAAGGCAGACGGAAATGATGTCCCTCAGAACGACAACGGCACATTTTTCCTTCTGGTGGCAGGACTTAGAGCCTCAACCATCCAATATTTCCAAGAGAAGAAGAAGCCACAGCCCGACAAGGAGCTGGTCAACTTCCTCTTCAAGAACATCAAGGAGAAAGAAGCCAAGCTGGATAAGATGCTCATACGTCTCAAAGACGAGCAGATAAAGAAAGATGGCTACATCATCCAGTACCACGTCATGGAACGTATGCCAAGAGCACATCAGGCTCGTTCTATCTTTAATTCCTCGGATGAGCAGCTTGCCAATATAGAGTTGAATGTCCACTACCGCCATCCCTACCCTCCTGGCACCATGTATTTCATCTGCAAGGAATATCTTGGCAAAGACGGAAAAGAGCTACCTCAGGAAGAGTTAGACAAAATTATTAATAACAATTTAAATTCTTAAGATTATGAACAAGACAGGAAAAAAGCCTCAGGAAGAGGCTAAGACACAAGACAAGTCTCAGAAACAGCCAACGGAGTCCTTCATTAGCAGAGGTAATGGTTTTTCCCTCCGTTCTCGCACAAGCACCTGGTTCGAGTGTAAGGTGCGCTATGAGAAGACTCAGGAGGATGGTAGCGAGAAAATGGTAAACGAGCTGTATGTTGTTGATGCCCTCTCCTTCACCGAGGCAGAAGCTAGCATCATCGATAACATGGCAGTCTATGTATCTGGTGAACTTAAGATTGCCAACATCAACCCTGCAAATTACAACGAGATTTTCTTCTCTGATATTGATGACGATGATCTTTGGTTCAAGGCTCGTTTGGCTTTCATCACCATTGATGAAAAGAAGGATAAGGAGAAGCGTACCTATGTCAACTACCTCATCCAAGCCAAGAGCATCGAACGTGCCAAGCGTTATGTAGACGAGGTTATGGGTAAGACCATGATAGACTATGAGTTGAAGAGCCTCAGCGAGACCAAGATTTTTGATGTCTTCGAGCATGAGCCTTCCACTGATAACAAGCAGAAAGAGAAGGACGGTAAAACCAAGTGATCACTGACAATTCTTGCGCAATTTGGTTCTCAACAAGCTAAGTTGCGCAAGTTATCACTTTTTATCCTCATTTTTCTCGTATCTTTACCCACATTATTAATATATAACATCAATCATATATGAAAAAGTTGAAACGTTTAATCATTTACCTACGCCTCTGGTTTATCCGTAAGATGGGTTACAATCTCCCATCCCTCCGTGAGGCAACCTGTATCGTTCCCGGTCAACTCTATGACCATTTCGGTCGTGTCGTAAGGGCAGTACCAAGTAAGATGCCTGCAACTGATAATGGAGACAGCAAAGAACAGGAAGAAGTGCCTGAACATTGCTTCCAGTGTGATCTGTACAACAAGCATATCCCTTGCTCCTTCAATCATCGTATGGCCAACGGCAACGACATCTGCGAGAATCATCATTTCGAAATCATCTGCCTCAACTCTGGCAACATTTAAAGACTACTCATTATGGAAAAGCAAAAAACAAGATACAGACTTGATAAGAAAACGGGGCATCTTCTGGAAATACCTTCTAAGAAGCAGGTTCGTGAAAACGTTAAGAAGATTCGTGAGCAAAAGGGAAAAGATCAGTTACCTCAATCTCCGGTCACTATTCATGAGACTCAGGCAGAGAAAAACTTCAAAAAGATCCAGAAGGTCATCGACCGCATGCACGCCAAGGCGAAACTGCCCGATTTTCTCTCCATGGATCGACATAAGTTCCTCTCCACCGTCTGTGTCATCAACAAGCCGGGCAAACAGCGTAGCCTACTTCCTGATAAGAAAGGCCGCTTTGTCATGCTCTGCCATGGCAAGATGGCTAAAGTTTTCACGGCTGATGTTTGCCTTCTTGTCAAAATACAAAAGTCCATCATCAAGAAACATGAAATGGCACCAGGTGGAGAAGTGACCACAGAGCATTGGCAGGATGGTAGCTGGAGCATCGTACCGTGCCGGGCAGATAAGAGTAATTACACCACCATTCAGGAGGTCCGTCTTCGTCCATGGTTCTTTCTCCATCGCTACTGGTATGAAATTTCTTTCGATGGCAGAGTAGAGCCAGCAATGATGTTGAATGATTACAACCTCAACCCTACTCTTAGCAAGAAGCATTTCTATGTTACCAGAGAATATGTAAAAGTACGCAACCAGGATGCCGAAAACGATTATTTCCGTTTCTGGCTCCACAAACCTACAGATCATGAAGCAAACAAATGATGTCATTATTCTCAATCGTCCTCGCGTTCAGAAGCGAGGACTTGCCCTTAATCTGAATGGGCGTATCACTCTAAGGTCTAGTCCTTGCAAACTGCTGGATCTCCATCCGGGTGATAAGATTTGTTTCTGCTTCCATACAGAAAGTAAGCAGATGTATGTCATTAAGACTACACCGGATATAGAAGCTAAAGAAGTAGCATGCATCAAACTGTCTGGCCGTAAGGGGCAGCTCCATGCCAGTAATGTTTCTACCGTCAGTTTCTTGCTCAGCTATATACCGAATATCCCGACTGGTACTAAGCAGATAGAACTGGTTACGGCTAATGAAACCATCAATCTCAATGTAAATTCCGTCAGTTGTCCAGCCTTAGCAATCGTCAATAGGGCCGACAGCGAGCATTGTCGATAATATTAAACATTAAGAAATATGCAACAATCAATTAGATACAAAGGCCTCAGCCTCACTCCTGATGAAATGGCAGTAGAAAACGGTGCGCTATCCCTCTGCGGCAATATAGAGCTGCATGATGGCGCATTGCGCCCTTCTATTGTCACAGGAACACCCCTATCTCAGCCACTCACCATTAATGGTGTAGTGGCTAAGATTCTTTATGTACACGAAACTGACAATTACCGCCATCTCATAGCCATAGCCTCATCAGCTATCTACTGGTTTCTTCAGGATGGATCTCTTGGCTCAACCACCCCTATCAAGTCCTTCAACTACGAAGCATCGGTTCTTTCCGTCAATTCCATCGGCAATACGCTTATCATTGTAGCTACAGATGGGATTCACTATGCTTTATGGGTGGATGGTGGCTATAAATATCTGTCACAAAAGCCTCCATTCGTAGAAATCGCCTTTTCTATTTCTGATGATTACCCAGAGAACTACAGTAATGGTGGAGTTGATGCAGAAGGAAGCGCAAACGGTTTTCGGGATGTCTTCCAACAAACCACATACTCTTGTGATGAAATCTTTAATAAGATTAAAATATCATATGGAGATTTTACAACAGAAAATTGTGAATATCTTTCAATAAAAGAAGATAAGCAATCGGAAGTCACACAGAGTATCTATGCACTTGTTAATAGGACAAATAACCTCATTGCCAGTAAAGGACGTTTCTATGCCAATTTCTTTGTAAGATATTGCTATAGAATGTTTGATGGCTCCATGATTATGCACTCTTCACCAGTATTCATACCAGTACAGGTTCCAGATAACTTCATAGTGATGTCGGCTAATGCTAATGCTTTAAATCCTGATGGCTATATCGTTACCACTGATGCTCTTAACTTCCAACACGTAGATGTAGAGAACAATAAATCAGTTGTACAAATCAGGAAGGCTGCATTTATCTATTATCCACGAAATGTAGATCTTAACTATACTATACTCGACGATAAACGTGATGAACTTGAAGAATGGAAAGATGTCATCAAATCGGTAGATGTGTTCATTACGCCTCCTATCATAAATGTTAATACATCTGAGAAGATTACAAGTCTAGGTGCTACACGAAAGAATTATAAACTTGGTCATGGTCAAGTTTATGAAACGTATGAAACAGATAAGATCTTAATAGGAGGTACTTCTGTGTATTTCCCATCATTGAGCGTAGATGCCTACCGCAACAAATTAAAGAATACTTCAGCCTTCTACAAGGTCTGCTCTCTGAAAATTTCTGATTTAAAAAATTATATAAAGCAAAAATTACCTGTAGACAAGAATGCAGTCTATCAGGTATCATTGCAGGAGCAGATGAAGGATGATTATAAAACCCATAACTCGCTCTTCGCAAAAGGTAGTTATGTATACAATCATCGACTAAACCTGTACGGCATGAAAGAGAAACTGTTTCAAGGATTCAATGGTAGTGTTATGCTTCCAGGGCAATACATTCTTAAATACGATTATAGCGCAGGTGATATATATAGATATCGAATCCAGAAAATTGTAGTTAGCCTCAATACTACATCAGGAACGAAATATGTTGAAAGTAGTAACAAGTACTTATCTCATAAAGGTATTGATGTCTTCATGATCAGTAACCTTGTCAAGTTCTACCCGGATTCCAGAGCTGATAAAATGGCTATCTTCTGCAAGGATTATTCTGATAAAGATGTTATCTTTGTCTTCCCTCTGGAACAATGCGCAGAACTGAATGGAGCCATGCACATGGGAGATTTCACTGATAATTATGCACAATATAAGGTCGATTCATTTGATTATGTGGTTGATGATATAGTGGAACTATCCAATAAGATCTACACATCTGAGTCCGATAATGCCTTCTATTTCCCTCTGAATGGCATCAATACCGTAGGTATCGGAACTATACAGGGTATAGCCTCCACCACGCGTGCGCTCTCACAGGGACAGTTTGGTCAGTACCCATTAATGGCATTCTCTACCGATGGTATCTGGGCGATGGAAGTCTCTTCCAAAGGCACTTATAGCAGCATCCACCCAATTAGTCGTGAGGTTTGTAGCAATCCGAAGTCTATCACTCAGTTAGACCAGTCCGTGCTTTTCGCCACAAACCGCTCAATCAGTCGCATAGCAGAGTCACAGGTGGTTTCTATGTCAGATGTCTTAGATGGTCCCAGCTTCAACATTTCTGGTAGCCTAGGCAAGTTCCTCAACTTCTTCCTTGATACAGAAGGGGATAGCGAATCTGTCAAGACTATCAAGGCTCAGATGCGTCAACTCATAGATTTTACTTCATCGCCAATAGACTTTTTCCAGCATTGTCAGGTCATCTATGACTATAAAAACTCTCGCATCTTATGTCTGGATGTTACACAGTTGAGTAAGGCCTCTACGGCTGATACGGTGGCACTCTGCTATTCTATCAAAGATAATGCCTGGAGCACTTTCCTTATACAGAACGTGCTCACGTCAATCAATTCCTACCCACACCCCTACATACAATATAGGGATGGCAGCGTGATGGTGCTTGATAAGGGTTACGATTACGAAGATCCAACAGAGTATCATGGTATCATAGTTACTCGTACCTTGAAGTTCGATGAAGATAACGTACCTGATTCCATTACAGGCTATATCCATTCCCTCACGTCTGGCAGCATACCAATCATGTGGTTGTATGGCAGCAATGATAATCAGAATTGGCATTACATCGGTCGCTTGGGCGGCATGAAGTCCAGCTACATGGCTACTCACAGCTATCGTTTCTTCCGCATCGCCCTATACCTGAAGATGAAATCCATGAATCAATACTTTGATACGCGCCTCGAAATCATCAGGCGTTTCAGCAAGTTCTAGCAGAAAAACCACCGTTCCATGGCTTTCTAAGTAATGTCAAAAAACAAGAGCCTTCGCAAATCAGGAGTTATCCCGAAGCGAAGGCTCTTTCCATAAACACACCTAAAACGAAAGAAGAAAAAAAGTTTCATTAAGTAAAACTCGGCCGTCTCAAAGTATAGTTATCCCGGCTTAACAGATTGCTCTTCATATTATTGAAGTCTGCTGTAGCACTCTCCCCATACTGTCCAGCCTTATCTGCATACTGATCCTGCAAAAATTGACTCATCGTATAGTCAACCATATACCGGTGCATATTGCTCTTAAGCGCATCCGTCACAGCCACGTTCCAGTTCGGAATCTCCAGTTTCAGAGTCACAGTCTCATAGATACTTTCCACCCGATCATTACCAGCCTTGGTTACGGTAGAAGTCACTTCCTTATCATCCTGGCCGATGATGCTTGTGGTCACAACCTCAGTCCATGTGCCGTTGTTGTTATCGGTGTACACATACTTCTTCGTACCCTTCACAAGTCGCTCAAGATTGTTGTTATCCTCCACTCTACCTGAGGTCAGATAACGCTGAGCTGCAACCTTGATATTACCGATAGCTTCCGTTACTGCACGATTAATAATACTGCGAGTCTCTTTACTGTCAGGGCTTTCGATAGTGGCTCTGATGTCCTTCTGGGCATCATCCACCAGTCCCTGGCTCAACACATAGCATCGAGCCAATATGTCATTACATACCTGCTCCATGCTAAAGTTCAAAGTAATTAGTTTACTATCCATATTTCGAAATATTTAGATGATTAATAAATCTATCTCAGTTCATAAGGTGGCCTGCCTCCGCTCCAGTCTACACGATCATGATGAAAATGCTGCGAAACGAAGTCCTGATTGCGCTCAGATCCTTTCGGCCCACTCTGGCCATCCTTATCTACTTCGTCCACATTTCGAGCCTCAGCATCCAGTTCATTCTGACTTTTAGCCTCAGCATCTACAGACCGCCCGGCAGTTGCCTGCGCATTCTTCTGCTTACCTATTTCATCACCACTTCTTGCCGAAGCCATAGGAGGAGAAGAGCCTTCTTTCGTTGTATCATCGGCTTTTCTTTCAGCCTCAGCAAAGCTAAAGTCTTTCTTTAGCAAAATCTCCTTAATGGCATCAAGGTCACTCGCTCCCATACTGGCATAGTCCGTATGAGCCATATCCGGAAAATCACTCAACCACCCGGCAATGATTGCATGCACAAGATAGTTCTGAATCTGATTGCTCAGCACACCACTTAACCTTGGCGGCCAAGAAGCAAGGGTCACTATATTGATAGAGAAATCATCAGCCAGAGCCTGCAGATCAAATTTCTTGGTTGTCGAAGAAGAAAACCTCGCAAGAAAATTCTCTAGGTCGGTTATCGCCTCCCGATAGTATATATCCAGTTTCGCTTCCTCGCCATCGCTCGCCCAGACGGTCTGAAAGTCCACCTCTGGGTTATGCTGCGCAATGGTGGCAGATAGTCCTTCTACCACTCCCATCACGCTTTTCTTGATGATTTTAATTGTTATTGTCTTCATACTTGATCACATTTTTTCTACGATGCCATAACCAAACAAGAATACCTGTTGTGATGGCTATGATGATACCTACTAACGCGCCAAGACTTACCTTCCCTATAGTCACAAGTCGCTGCTCATTCTTGGTCAGTTCTCGCCTCATGATATTGATAGAGTCTTGCTTCAACCGAATCAGCGAATCTTTTTGAACCACAAGATGTTGATATTTATCTACCTTTTTAGATATGATGTTAATGGAATCCTTTAGTCTCAGCACCTCTTTTGCGTTCCTGTTGGTCACAACAGAGTGCCATGACTCTGTCTTGATAGGCTTTCCATTCTGGTCTACAGTGGTTGAAGTACTATCCTTTGTATGGGTAGTTTCCTTGACAGATGTTTCGTGCTCCTGGATCCTGCTATTTGCCATCTGCTCAAAAGCAGAGATAAATCGCTCCTGCCAGGAGGCATCCAAACTTTTGTTCTTTGTTTGGTCCGTAATATAATGTTCCTGCGTCACAGTCTTCGTCTTACAACTCGTCAGAAACAACATTGAGAAATACGCTATCCAAACGAACAGATAGATAATTAAATGTTTCGATTTCATAAGCTATGAGATATTATTTCCTTCATTTCCTTTTTCTTTATTGTTTTTATGTTCTTGGTATCTCTTAAACATCGGGAATTTCTCTACGAATCCAAGTGTCAGCGCATAATAAGCATAGTCCACAAGTTTATAAAAGGGCGTATCTGACACTAGCATCCGTCTCAGGTTCTTCAATATGTTGGTCGTGAACAGATAGGTTGCAGCTATACACACCCACTTCACGCAAAACAGAGCCTCTGTATCAGAATGCAAGAAATGACCGATAATAAACAATGCAGCCACCGTCACGAAGAACACTGCACAGCATACGAAGAACATACCGAATTTCTTCCAGCTCCATTCTTCACCGTTAAACACTGCAGCCACGATGCCAAACACCAGGTTAAGCCCAAATAATACCATCATGGCAATCATAAAATCCCTGATGGGAACCATCAGACTCAGAAAAGTCCATATCGTCCCAATTAAGTAACCTCGAATATCATTCATTTTCTTTTTCATTTATCCGTCCCCACTCCGTTATGGAAACGATGCAAATATAAGCCATCATTCCCAGTTCTCTGTGATAAGTTGCGCAACTTCATACGAAAAAAGAGAACACAAGCCCATTTTCCGCCTGCATTCTCTTCTTCTGATAGTTTTCTTTTATATATCTTAGGTCATTATGGAAATTCGTCTGAAAAGCAATTGGATTCTTCACTCTTATTTAGTAATTGAAGTACCCCCATGCCTTACAATGGCCATAAGGGTTATCATCATCCCTCAGCCAATTTACGGCAAGATCCACCATTTTATCCATCAACTGCTCTTCGCTGTCCTCCGGGAACCATTTCTTCATCAGATTATAGTTGTCAGAGTAGATCATGTTCAGAACCACGGCAAAATCCCATTGGTTGTAAGGTCTGATCTCATCCTTCACCGTCTCATAGATTTCCTGCGTCTTGGCCATAGTATAGTAAGGAGCACGATGCTCTACCTCCTTGTCATCCTCAAACACCATCTTCTTGATCTGAGCCTCAGCAAAGAAGTCGTTGAAGTGGCCATTACCCACAACCCCATAAATCTCCTTATACAACTTCAGAAGGTCATTTTCCTCTGCGTGAATGGCCACAAACTTGCCGATAATCTTGGTTACCTTCACCATCTGCTCCGGTGTGGCGTCACTCTGATATTTTGTGATAAGTTCTACTAAGTTCATATCATTCTTGTTTTTGTGATTTGACGTATTTGAAAATCTCGTCCAACTTGTTTTCCATGTTGTCGAGTCGCTGATTTGTTCTCTGCTGGTCACGAAATGATGTGTCCAACTCTGAGAGAAGTTGATCACAGTCCTTTACGGTCTGCTTGAAGTCCGGCATCTTATTGATGATGTCATTGGCTTGGTTCTTCAATGCGTTTACCTCGTTGATGATACTCTCCTTACTACAAGAGATTACAAGGGTGTCGCTGTATGCTGTTTGCTCAGTATCAACTACCGAATAGGTTGACTGCTTTCCGTCTTCCGTCTGAACATTCACCTTCACGTTCATGGTGCCAAAGTTTGGCATGCCAGGCATCTGTGGCATCATATTGGGTTTGCTACCACTAATATCAGGGCTTGGAGCATTCATCACTTTACCCTGCTTGAATTTTCTAGTCGCCCGGTCAAACAAAAAGACTGGGAAACCTGCCTTTAAATCTTTAAATATCATAATCGTATCGTTTTAAATGGATAATGCGAGGGAAACGATGGCTTACACACCATCCACCATTTCCCTCCATAATGATACTAAGCTGTAGTCAATGCTACGGTTAGACTGTCAAATATGCTCAGGCCTCTAGCCTTTCCGCATACCACATCGTTAGCCTTTTGCGTTCTTCCTACACTGGTGATGGTCACAGCCGTTGGCAGAGCTGTCTGCCCTTGGAAGGCTGCTACCCATCTTTCCGTGTAAATTAACGGCTGTGCTCTCATCATATTTTTGTTGCCTGTTACAGGCGTAATGATGGAGATAGTTGCCACGATAGGCACAAATACCGTTGTAACGTTCAGGATAGGCTGATCATAACTGTAAGTTATGCTTGCCTGTGGCTGCACATTGCCATTCACGCAATAAGGTCTGCAAAGCTTCTCATTGTAAGTAGCTAAGACTGAAACTTGGTTGGCTACCAATGCTGTAGTAGCCAAACCCACTGGAGAAATCTTGTTCATACCACTACGCTTCTGTTTCATTCTTTACTTTTTTACTGATAGCCACCTGCTACACCTGCGCCACATCCGCAACCGCCATTCATCAGATTGGCAAGATAGATGTTCTGCTGCAGCTGTGAGTTCTTGAACTTCAAGTCCTGAATCTCGTTTGCTTGCTCCTGGCTCCAATGCCCTGTCAAGGTGTCGATGATGCGCTGGGTGTTGTTCTCACCTGCACGGATGATGTCACACTTGTCTTGCTGCATCTGGAAACCGAGGTTCGAAGCAGTTCTTTCTATACCAGTGTTGGTATAGCTAAAGCCCTGCTGCATCTGGTTAATGATGTCCTTCTGGCCCATCTGGTTCTCATAACCCATACGGATAATGTTCTGCTGCGTCTGGCAGCAGCAATCCTTAAGCGCAATTGTCATCTGCAAGTTACCCTGCGAAATAGCGTTGATTACTCGCTCTGCCGAGTATCCTACCTGACCGCTAAGCTGCTGGATGCCTGCCTGGATGCCACAGATAGAGTTCTGCAAGGCGTTGAAGTCACAGTTCAGATTGCTTGCCAACATCTTAAGATCGTTGCCGTTACCCTGGATGGCACCCATCAGCAAGTTGCTATTCTGGTTGTCTGCCATCTGGTTGCGCAAACTCTCGATTTGCCCCTGAATCTCTGCACGCTGCACGTCTGCACCATTGTCACGGTTGTTCCAGTTGTCGCCATACATCCACTTCATCACACCCATCATCATCATGTAGGCAAATGGATTGTTCCACATGTCGGCATCGTCACGGTCTCGCATCATAGCCGCCATTGCCAAAGGATTGCTGTCACGATTTGCCATCGCTCCAAGCAGACCGCCCATCATTGCATCGTTGCAACAAGAGGTAGTCTTAATTACTTCTTCTGCCATAATTCCTAAAGAAATAAAAGTTGTACATTTTGTTTATTCACACATGTAACCGATTACGTGTGCAAAGATACGAGGAACTGGCAAATTCTTTAATAACTCTATCACACTTTCTTTTATCAACTGATTATCAACGCTTTAACATGACATAGACCCATATCAAAACCATCGTATATATATTTTCGCAAGAATATTGTATATAATTGTATATAATTTAAGGCAAAGATTGTATGTTTTAGAGCATAAAAAAGAGAGAAGCAATCTCTCGCCTCTCTCCTTTTCTACTTGTTTCTTTTCAGTCTTCTCTTGATAAACTCTCTAACATCCCATTTCTTGAAGAAATGAGAATGATCCCCAGCGTTCCCTACACTCTCCAGCTCCCCATCTGCAATAGCCCTTCTTAGCGTAGATTCGCTGATATGCGCCTCCTTCTTCACCTGCCCGGCAGTCATATAAGGATTCAGCATGAACGGAATCTGCTCACAAAGATTATCCAGATCCTCATCACTCATTCCACAAGCCGTAATTTTCTCACCATGCTTCTGCTGCTCGGCAGCCTTGAAGCAAGCATCACTCAATGATTTCAATGCCCATCCCAGGGTATCATAATTCAGTACTTTCTTCATAATTCGCTGTTTTTCTCTTATTATCTCCGTATTTCTCTATTATTTGCAAATTTTCCTTCCTATCTTCGTTCTATTTATAATCATATCTGCAAAAGCATACAGATAGAACATAGCTGTTATAGCCATCACCGTATAGCAAGAATCTACCATAGATTTAGTGGTATACCAGTTCCATTCAACAATGTGAGCTGCATTGATACCAAAAAAGTAGTAAAAAGGTATTCTATACCACCAGCACAAAAAGAAAAATCTACTAGCCAGAATAGTCACCATCGGCAGAACATAGACCATAAAATAAATGAAAAGATAACAGGGAAAATTCTCTTCATAAGGAATAAACATTTCACGAGGATGCTGGCTAAAATCCCATATACCATACGCATGAAAACACATGATGATGAAAGGCACATACTTGCAGAACCATCTGAAGAATTTCAAAATTCTCCTGGAATACCTGTTGCCATGCTTCATAAGCATTCCCATCAGTTCAGTAACATCTATATCCTTTATCAACCGTTGGACTTCGGCTTCTTGTTCTTGTGTCATTGTAAACCTCCTTTTGTCTATAGTTAATTGTTCTACGTTCTTGACAAAATTACAATTTTTTGCTCAAAATGAATTGATTTGAGCAAAATTTTAAAGTTAAGTTTTGTAAAAGTAACAATCTGTAAGCAAATTATTCGTATATCAGTGTTTGATGAGCCATCTTTTATTCTATATTCTTGTATTCGGTCTTTGCGTCGAAACAAGGACACCATTTCTTCCATTTTCTTGTGTCGCTACCCCAAATATCCCTGTGTCCCATTATTATCGCCTGCGGGAATTGCGTGCGCAACTCTTTCAAGAGATTTCTCAGGGCTACCTTCTGAGCCTCCGTTCTGTTGTCGATAGGCTTACCTTTGCTATCAATACCGCCCACGTATGCAATATTGATAGCAGTAGAGTTGTAGCCCTGCACGCCATTACTAACCTTGCTGATGTCTAATAACTGATGCACAACACCATCTTCCGTTACCACCTTGTGATAACCTGGATTTCTCCAACCTTTTGCCTTAAATTCAGCAAGTAGTTCCTTAACTCCCCACTTCTGAGAAGAAGCGGTACAATGAACGAAAATTCTTTTTATCTGTCTCATAATAATGAATCTAAAATTAAGTAATTAATAATACTACCGAGAACAATCACTACGGAATATCTCACAATATCTTCCCACTCAAACTTTGCCAAATGGTACTGTTTGTACTGATAAATCTCTCTACCTACCATTATAGGCAGAGCAAGAAGACCTATCAATATACTGATAAGCAGCCAACAAGCAAGACCAATCCAGTCTCGCTTGTTTACTTTTAATATATTTCTCATCATACTCAGGACTATATTTCCTTTAGTCCCATTGTCTCACCGATGGCGAGAAGCTCCTTGGCTCTTGCCTTGCACTTCTCTCTGTACTCTTGAAATTCATTGAACTCATTCATCTTCTCATTGGATTCCTCATCACTTACGCTTGAAGGATTCTGCATAAGCATAAGAGAGTTGCTGACTATTGCCTCTACCTCACTTTCTGAGTACTTATATCTGATGAGGGCTGAGACTATTGCTCCATAGTTCCAGACTGCGGTAGGCAGAGTAATGAAGTCCTCACTACCCATGCCTACCTTGATTGTCATTTTCTTTCTGCCAAGGTCATTTTCTATAATGACATCTTGGGTCTTTATGTTTTTATTATTTATCATTACTTAATTTTTAAAGCTAATACTGGACGAAAATTGTTTGCTCTATTTTTTGCAACATTGAACTCGCTATAAGAAGTTTTATCTCCATAGAGTCCTGATACACCAACAGCCAAAAAGTTTTTGGCAGGTTCTGAATAATAACGGTTAGTACTATCTTCAGTGCTGGAAGGCAAGCCTGTTTGCTTTACAAATATTCCGTCTGCAAAACCTTTGGAGAATATAGCATACTTGTTTTCATAATTATATCCTTTCAGTGTATGCCAGATAAATCTTACAACCTCACCAATGGAAGGCAAGAACCAATGATGTGCTGATACCTTATCATTGACATCTCCTTTGATTTGAGGCTCATAGGCATAGCAGTAAGATGTCTGTGGATAATAATACTGACTATATATGTCTTGATTATTGTGGTTAGCTACGATATCCCTTATGCAGTTAGTGAGCACAGTTGACTCTGACAAATCCTTAGTTGCAACAGGGACACTTTGTCGAATGTTACTGTCATTTAGTATTCTATCTCTGTGAGCCATGATTCTCAGAGTATTCAATTGCCCCTTTGCTATCATATCTCCAACCTTCAATCCAATGTCATCAAGATAACTTTTTAGTTCATTATATATTAACTGTGTGATGGTTTGGAATCCCAAGTCGCTAATTGTATTAATGGTATCATAGGACTTGAAGCCGTCATTTCTTGTATTGGTCACATCAAGAATGTTTTCATCAGTAATAGCTACAAGTTCTGAAACATTATCTATACGGGTAATATCAAACACACTATAGTTTTGGTTGTTCGTATCACCAAGTTGTATTGAGGAGAAAGATTCGGAGTCAAGTCCCCACATGACAGAATGTGAATCATCTTTAGGTGTTATTGCCAACACCCATTCACGCTTGGTAGGCTCTATATAAAAAACTATTGCTATAGGATATAAACCATCTTCAAGCTGGTCAGAGTACGAGGCATCATTGAAGATGTAGTCTCCTAATGCTATTGACTTCTTGTATAGACAAACTTCCTTCGTAGCTGTGAGTTGGCTATTATCATCCAATGTGAGAGTCAATGAGATGGTTGCTTTATCTGCATTGGACTCTGTGCCAACCTTATCAACTGTTACAATACCAGTCTGTTTGTTAATTATAGCAAAGGTGTTATCGCTAATGCCCCATTCAAGTGCCTTTGTGTTATTACCATTTGTAGGACTTACCTTTATCATAAACTGATAATCACCTGTCTTATCTAAATATTTTTTTCCTGTGATTGACACAGAAGTTATAGTGTATTTGTCATATATTATATGCAGTGAATTATTTTTATTATCAATATCACCAAAAGCAGATATGAGTAAAATTTTATCCTCCAAAGTCATATCTGTTGTAGCATTGATAGTACCTGCTAATGATGCATTATTCTTTGCAAGGTAAAGGAGAGTATCAAGATTGTCTATTTCCCAATTAATACCCTTTATTACCACATTACTCAACTTAGCACCTGCCTCATAACAAGCCTTAGCAATCTCATAGCTATCCAAGTTTGGACAATCCTCAATGTGCAAAGTCTCAATGTTTGAGTAACCTGCCACTTGAAGACCACTGACTTGCAAGTTCATATATCCAACAAGGTTGAGTTCCTTGATGGTATTAGGAAGAACCAGCTTGGTGAGCATATCAGTAGGAGGTGTCGTTACACCTGTAATAGGAGTATTGGTAAAGTCAATCTCCTCCAAGAGGTCAGAGGATAAGACGATACTCTTTTTCAGGTTCTTCACGTTCCTGACAATCACCTGTCTCAGCATACCCATGTTGCTGAGGTCAAAATTCAGTCCTGCCTCCCTTGTGTTTGGCCTGGATGCGGTATAGTTCATCACGAACTTCGTGAGCCTTTTCAACAAATCCATGTGGAGGTCGAACTTAAAGTCGCCAAGACCTTCCAAGCCATAGATGGTGTAATTTCCATTGCTACCCTTGACATAGGTCGATAACTCTGTGATAAGGTCTGCATCATCAATATCGAAAGTCGCATCCTGTGGGCCGGAAATCTTGAATGGCATATATGAATAAGTGCCTGGCTTGATATTACGATTGTCATCAAAGTTGCCTACACCCCACTGCAAGGTACAATAGATAGCTTGATAGTGCTTGATGGCAAGGCCCCTACCATCTTCGTACAAACGCAAGCGAAGGTTATTGCTAACAGACGAGCCGCAATGATACTTACTGTCAAGGTATCTCTGGCGCTTACCAAAGAAGTAGTCCGTCACTTGCACCTTGTCACCATAGGCCTTCGTAAAGTTGTTGGTATTTGCATAGCCGAAGGCATCTGCATTATACAGATTCTCACACCAACACTTCCAAAAGTCCTTATACTTGGTGAGCATGTCTTGATAAGTAAGACCATTTCCTCTCATCGTTTTATACATCGCTTCCACCTCGTTAGGGAAACAATTTACAATATTATCCCACAAGGCAGACAGTCTGCCGTTGAACACAGGATTGAAACCTTCCGGGCAATTCGGTTTGTATGAGTTAGTTGTCTCATCATAGACCTCGCCATTAATCTGTACAGTCTCATCTGTTGCCGGATTGTAACAGTCATTCCACTCATGGTAGTATCTGAATGATAACACACCCGAATTATTGAAAAGGGACTGGCTGTCCGTGTCCCTCAGAAATATATCAGCCTTAGCTTCTTTTACTGTCTTTGCCATAATTATTCTTCATTCCAAGTTATTGTATCAAATGCTAAACTCATGTTCTTATCCATGGAATCCATACCGATAATCCACTGACAGAAGTTGAAATAGAATATAGCACTATCAAGTTTCGTATATATACTTGCCTCCGCCGTAAACTTCGCACGTCTGTATGCAGGATTATCCTTCTTATAGGTAGTTCCATTATAGACTACTGGAGTTTCAAGTGTTGCATAATCGCCATTCTCACGCTTGTATCTCTCGGCAAGGAGCACATTGGTGGAAACAACCCAGTTGTGGAAACGCTTGATGACCGCAAGCTCCTGATTGGTAGCATCGATGTTATCCGTAGTTTTCTTTGCTACACCCAGTTTGTTTGTTTTATTGGTAGGCGATTTCTTCGGTACTCTCGCATAGTAAAGAGGAATGCCGGTCAACACACTTTTCTGTAACGAATCGCCAACAACGCTATAGTCTCCAGCCTCCTGATTGAACATGTTGACATTCTCATCGATTTCCCAGATTTGAGCCTTCATGTAGTCCTTTGCAGGGAATCCAAGGAAGGATGCAGAATATTTATTGTTGATGAAATTGTATATGCTGAGGAAGGTAGGCGCAGCAGTTCCACTTGTTGAGGTTCTTCGGAATCCTATCTCAGGGAAACCGCTGAGTGACTTTCTGTATGTTACATTCTTACCTAAGTCTGCCTGTTCTTTCTGATAGGCAGTATAGAGAGACTCGTTACTTTTAGCACAAGCAAGAAGTATCTGCTGATACATATTCATAGCATGAATATTGACGATACCTTCAGATGAAGCAAAGTTCACCTTATGAACCATTTCTTTTTCACCAGTCTCCACACCTATAGTGATAGAGTAAAGTGTATGGTTCTCTGTTTCGCCAACCAATCCCACGGTAATATTTACAGACTCACCATTTCCAGTTTCAAATATCTCGGCAAAGTTCTTATATGGCAGAGGATAACCATTTGAGGATGTACCATCAGCATTGAACATGTGTGCGCCTACAGTGAACGGAGCTTGTGCCCAACCGTAAGTAGCCTTATTCCAAAGTGGATTTTCAAAGGTCGTACTGTTGATAGGAACATTGTCATTATTCTTGTTGTAAGGCAAGTTGTCAATATTCCACACGATGATAGGGGATTGAGGCAATGCCTTTTTCACCTTCTCATAGGAGATAATCTCATCAGGATTATGGATATTGCCACTACTATTGAGAATATCATTGCGCTTAGCAAGGTTTATCTTGCCATAGTGATCAAATATTCCGTTGCTATCATACACGTCATTAACATCTGGTGTGTCGTAAGCAAAATTATCCAATGCTTGATAAGGGTTGATGGATTTCTCATAACCTCTTATCGAATAGAGGATGACCTTAGCCATAGCAGAACCTATGACTATATCCTTCGGTGTTCCCTGCTTCCAGTTTGCGTTAGAATAATCGAACATTCTGACACATACACCATTGATACACAGATAAACCAAGTTCACGTCCTTCTCTGTTGCATCACCACCACCAAGATTGTTGACCGTATGAGTAGTAGTTCCGTCGATAGACAGAGAGAATTTTATTCGCTTGGTCTCAGGATAGTAAGTTATCACACGATCCGTAGAACATCTTACCTCGATTTTATTTGCGTATATGCGGAAGCCTGTTGTATCATCCATGCAATCTACGATAACTGCATTCTCATCAGAACAGATACCTGTCTCGAACTCAATCTCGACGGTTCTTCCCTTCTTGCTTCCGCTGACACCAAAGTTCTCTGCGAAAGGTTGCCAGTCTTTCAATGTGACGGACTTTCCGGCTCCGATGGTCATGCCTTTTCCATCAAGGAATCCATTATAGGCATTCAACTTAAAGTTAGCAGAACGCTCAAGATAGGAAGTTCTTACTCCTTCGTAATAACTCTCCAGGTTCTCAATACCCTTATCAGAGTTTGTCTTACCCTTCATCGAGTAATATACCTTGCATTCGCTGACCGGCTGCAAGGTAACTCCTGCACCCTTGATTGTTACATCATGGGTTGCAGTTACCTCACCGATGGATATGACTACGCTAATCTTTGGAGCATAATCATTTAAATCCAGCGGTACAGTAGCCTTTAAAGGTGTCTCACCTGATGTATGGTTATCATCTACGGTACATAACTGGTCCGTCAGAACAAGTTCCTCTGTATTGTTATTATACAATACCTTGATTTCGATTGCAACCTGTGAGCCAATCTCATTGTCAGGAAGGTAGAAATAATAAGGTACTTGAATAGTGGAATACTGGGTAGCAGATACAGGAGCGTCTTTTCCTATGGCAATAGCAGGAGTATTGCCCTTCTTGATATAGGAAGTTCGTATCTTGTCTGTTGTGATGCCATACTCTGAATTGACTGCCCATACTTCAATTTCATGCTTACCCGCAAGATAAGTACCTTTTGAATCAATAACAAACTCACCCGACGAGTTGTTGATGGTCTTAGTCATGGTTTCGCTACCATTGCCATTGCTTACCTTACAATAGACGGTGGCATTCGCACCCTGGCAATTCACACGCAAAGACCACTTTCCATCCCTTACGGAAGTCTCTACATAACTCGCATCAAAAGAGAGGTTGATAGATACCGTTCTGATGCTGAGAGAGAAAGTTCTGCTTTGACCGTGCGTATTAGCCACAGTAATCTTTACAGTATTCGTTTCTGACACAAGATAGTTGGTCAGGTCAACATTATAATTGTTGCCGGTTGCCGTACCAGAAGCTTCAAGCGTCTGTTTCAACTCCGGAATATCAACACCGTTCACAGATACCACAAGAGTTCCGCTGGTCTCATCCTTTTCGGAAGGCTCTCCGTAGTAACTATTGTAATTTATGGTTGCAATACACTCTGTTCCCTTCACGATGACATCATTAGGTCTCTTTACCATAGATGTTCGCAGGATATACTGGAGTTCAGCCTTTGCGGTAACAAAGTCATACGACTGTTTGACGTTATCGGCATACTTATCCTTGTCGTTATACCAATCACGATAACTATCCTCGTCGGAAAAGAACCTCCAATAGATGTGCGAATTGTTTCCCTCCGGTATCACCTCTTGGTCAATGTAACCAAACTTCCCGTCTTTTAGGGAAATCAAGTTGTCCTTGATGAGCTTCTGTACCCATTTACCCAAATAGCCTCCCCAATCGGTGTTGAGGTCAGTTATTTCCTTATCTATTTTTTCTGTTGCCATATCTTAATTAATTTTTCCAAGTCTCATCATCAATCCAAGGTTTCTCGTTGACCCACCATCCACTGCCAAAACAGCTTCTGATAGCTTGCCAAACAAGAACACTTCCCTTATACACTGCCGAAATCACATTACTTCCTAACCTGATGGCAGAAATTTCTTTATTTCCTAACCTGATCATAGGCTATTCCTCCGTAAGCATATAGTAGGTGTCGGGGTCCTTTGTTTCCAAAGCCTCGTAAGCTGCTTCCGTCATGTTCACGAATTTTGTGATAGTAGCAGGGATGTCATCTACTTTTTTCTTCAATGTAGAAATATCGGACGTAGCGGTAGTCAAAGCCTGTTTGTTTGCCTCTGCCGTTTTGTTTGCCGCCTCTGCCTTTTTTAACGCATTGCTTGCACCAGTAGAGGCGGTGTTAGCTTTCTCCTTGATTTCGTTGATAGTGGATGATAAGTCGCGGAGTTTGTCACTAACAGCCTTCTGACTCATCACCTTATCCTCAGCTTCTCCTGATTCCTGAACAACACTCTCCTTGTCGAACTTCTTAGCCAATGCATCATTCAAGGTCTTCTGGCTTACAACCTTATTGGTGCTCACGCCCAACTCCTGAGCCACTTCCAGCAAGGTTGTGTTTACCCAGCTGCTGCCATTCTCAGAATAGAGTACATTGATGCCCTGAGGAACTACGAGATTATCAAAGTTTTTATACGTACCAGCGGCGGTCGCAAAATAATACATTTTGGCATCAATAACTTTTGTAGGCACAGTGTCAAGACTAGCCACGCCCATATACGTAGCACATCTTACGAGTTTAAACTTTTCTATGATATTTGTTATCAACTCGTCCCAATAGCTATCCCTCTTGGCATTTACACACCAAGTTCCTCTGTCTGCATTCCAGTAATGAGCCCAACCGTCTATCACCACAAAGTCACCGGCCACACCACCAGTAGGGAACTTTCGGTTCACCTCATAGATGCTGCCATATTCTCCCTTGTAATGAGGATCTTCTTTATTAATATCGTTAGTCATAAAATATTATATTTGAGATAGTTGGTTATACTTTTCTGCCAAATCGCTTTCCTTCTTACTTACCAGAAAGATGCTGATGGCACGATAGATAAGATATTTCTTGCATTCATCTGTAAGGGAAAGGATAATCTTCTGGTCGGTCACTTCGTTTTCATGCCCAGTATCAGTAGAAAACACATCCTCTAACTTTTGATAAGGGATATACGTGAACAGTTCAACCTCATGATCATATACAGCTCCAACAGGTGCATGGTTGGCATCATACCTTCCGGCAGTCCAGTACATCAGCACTCGCTTTCCTGTAGTTGGCGATGTGGTAATCATGCCCTTTGGTTTCTGTGGCGTTCCCCTGGTCCACCGGGAGGCTTGCATCTGAGCCTCCTTGCTGCCTGGTTCCATCAGCATCGTCAGCGTGCTTTGCCAACTTTTTAGTTTCAGTTCTACCAGTCGCAGCCAATCGTCAGGAATTGTCAGGCATCCATGACCATCTGTAAACTGTGTTTGTATGGCATCATAATCTTGATTGCCACTTTCATTCAGCGAAACTTCCACCCTTTTGGGGAGAATCATTTGCGCTGGTGCTTGCAGCAGAATCTGTTGTGCTGCCGTTTCAATGGCTTGCTTCATTTCCGTGTCCGAATCATCCGTAATGATGTCATTCACCTCATCATGGATTACTTCGTCCATAGCTATGCGCATATCCTTCACAAGGTCACTCATAAGAACTTCCATAAGCAAGAAACCTATTAACTAAAAATTATAAACTAAAACTCAATCACCACACCCAACTCTTTAGCCTTCTCCTTCACACTCTCAGGTGATTTCAGTTTCCTTACATCCACCTTATAGGTCTTCTGGAGATAGTTCTTGGCCTTGGTGATGTTCTCGAAATGAAGGGCATTCTCGTCCTTCACCTGCTCTTCTTTTTGTTGCAGAATCTCTTCCGGCTGGCTCTCATCAATGATACGGCCTGCCTTCGTAAGAGGATGTTTCCTGATGCATTCTGCCACCTGCTTGTTATCCGTAATGTACGAATAGGCATCGTTGCCACACCGCTCAAACTCAATGTTCTTGATCAGTCCGCTCGGCAGAGTCACCACAAAAATGAGCATGCTCTTAGCTACAAATCTATACATATCTATTTGTGTTTATGGTGAGAAGGGATAGTGAGACTGCATTAGCCTCAACTATCCCCTAGATTGATATATGTAGAAAACTATCAGTTTCCTATACGATGATTACGCTGCCTCCAAAATCTGCTCATCGGTCACGCCATCACCAGTGAAGACTGGTCGGGCTACACGCGCATGAGCATCAGGGAAGGTCAGTACCCAGCAGCTATACTCCTCCATCACAACACCTGCAGTGTTACGAATCAAGAGATCCTTAGCGTTAAACTCATTTCTGGTCCATGTGCCGAATACATACTTATCCAGATAACGAGCATCCAGGCAGAAAGCTCTACCATCCATACCCCAGGAGTTAAAAGCATCGTGACGATAAATCAGAATCTTAGTACCCATACTCTCAAATTTCTCGAAGTCAAGTTTCCAACCCTGATAGTCCTTTTCTGTCTGGGTAATGATACGCTTGTTAGAGCGAAGGTTAGCAAATGCCTGATAGATCAAGTTGTCAACAAAGAGGAGTTTCGTACGGCTGGAGTTACCTGCACCCTTCAACATAGCAGCAATAAACTGAGTCAATTCTTTCTCGCTGATTACATACTCGTATACCTGCTTCACAACCTCAGTTGTACCATCATCAGAGTTCGTAACCTTTACCTTCGTTGTTACAGGAACAAGATCGCCTTTATCGTTCCTTTGCATCTTTGGCTCCCAGTGACCTATCTGCAAATCCTTTCCAGCTTCCCAGAAGATGCCGCCCATAGTGTATACCATACCGACATCCTTTCCACCATTCGACTGAGAACGATAGCCAAAGAGACCACTCAACTCCTGGCCCTGACGCATATCGTCCATCGCCATTTTCTCCTGTCTTGTGAAGTCCCACTGAACCTGGGTCTTCATCATACGGTCAATAAGAGATTCCTCTACCTGCATGATGAATCGCTGGCAATACTGGAAGCTCTTGTCAGGCATAGAATAGTAACTACCTGTTTCAACTTCCTTTTCTCCAGCGGCTCTACCAAGTCGCATCACTACTGTTCCAATGGCAATATCCTCAGGAATGTCTCTGTTACCACGTGATGCATTCTTTTTGCCATTCAGTGCATAACAGGTTGGATTACCATCATTGTCAACAGACGTAACTCGCAACTGCAGAGGAATCATCTTGCTTCTGTCGGTACCATTATCATCAAAACCCAACATGTCGTTAACCATAATAATGTCACCAATACCAAACACAGTAGGATTTTCTACCTTAAATGTCACTGAGCCACCATTTGTAGTTTTAGCAAGTTTCTCAGTTAGTTTGGTTTTGATTGGTCGCTGACCGATGGAATAATACTCGATGCGGTTGCTGTCAACAGGAGTCATTCGTTTCGAAGCTCGAAGAATCTGATCGATAGGGCAACTCTCCAATTTCATTTCTACCACGGTTGGGTTAACATGTGCTACATAGTAGTCCCAATTTCCCATTTTTTCCTGCTGCTCCTGACTAGCAGCTGCCCATTTAGGACCAGTACCACCAACACCAGGACCATCTGTAGGACCAGTCGGGCCACCACCACCTTCACCTGGTGGAACAGCAGGAGGATTTTCTGCCATCGCATAAGAGCTTCCACCACTAAGGATCATGACGAGCACCGCCATCATGAAACCAAACCATTTCTTAAACTGTTTCATAATCTATACATTTAAAATTATTAATTATAAATTTCTAATTCTACATTCCAATCATCTTGCTGTACACCTGTTCTGTACGGCTCTTTTCCTTTGGTAGTGCAGGTGCTCCACCGCCTCCATCGATATTGATGTTCTTCTTGCCGCCTTGCTTGCCATCATGCAGTTGTTTCTGCTGGTCAATCTTCTCGTTCTTACCACGCTTGTAGCCTCGCTCTTCTGCATCAGCCACAGCCTTGTCGAAGTCCTTAATCTGGAAAAGGCGCAAGAAGTCTTCCTTTTTCAAGCCATACCGAACTGCACGCCATACGAAACCATCATCATCGTGATCCTCGCCATCATCGCTACGCTTGTAAAGCCATTCTATCAAATCGGTAATCGCCTCAGGCTTCAATTTCGCTTCTTTAATAGCAGCGTCAAGTTCGGCATCTTCCAACTCCATATTGGCAGCAAGTTGCTCATTGTCCTTTGCTAGTTTCTCGCTGGCTTCAAGTTTCTCTTTTTCACTTGCCTTCAAGCGTGCCTTAGCCTTCTCGTCACCATTGATGGCATCAATATAGTCCTGACCCATTTCATCAATAATGAAATCGATAAAATTGAAGTCGCTGCCATCGGCATTTTTCTTGGTCACAAGACCTGTCACCAGACTTGGAGCATGAGGATTCTCCTGCAACATTTTGTTGAAGTCATCCATTTTCTGCTTATTCTGGTCATACTGGTCGTAATCGGTCGAAAGTTGACCATAAACAGCCTCATCATCGTCCATATTCAAGTCCGGATAACGCTGAGCAAGACGCTCTCTGAAAGAATCTCGCTTTGACTTAACTTTCTGATTATCAATAGTTTCCTTTGCCATAAATATTCATTTTTAATATTTGTGTGCTAAATTAAGGAAAATTTCGCATTACTTTGTGATAAGTTCTGCATCTTGATGAATTAATTTTGCTGGTATGAAACATCTAAATTCCATATCCGAAATTTACCTTAAAAGAGACCAAGAAATGTATCTGCTCTTTCGCAAGGCCAAGAGGATGGTAGAATATCCTACCACCATGGCTAAGATATGCGATTACATCGCCAAGATGCCTGCCTCTTGCTATTATCTTGCCGATAGCACAGCCTATCGGTATGTATGTAAACGCATCAAGGGGGATAAGCCTAAATTCGGCAAATACCAAGCCATGAAAGAAAAACTCTTTGAAGATTTCTATCAGGATTTCTTGCGTCTCCGGCAAATGGATCAATACAGGGAATATAATACCAAAAATCTTGTGTATGTATGCCTAAATCTTCCTGCGCCCAATTTGGGTATGGCTCCACGCTACATACAGATGAAAATAAACAATTATTTCCGCAATAAGAAAACATCCTTCATAACTCGATAAATCACTTCCATTATGCGTACATTATATATTACACTTCTCATCATCCTCCTGATGGCTTTCATCATTCCGCTTCATGCCTCGCTGGCTGTGTCTCCATCATCGCCATTATACACCCATTTCGCCTATATGTTCGGTCATGCCAACTTTATACACTGGTGTATCAACGCCTGGTGCATATTGATGGTTCATCATCAGTTCCGTTTCCATCGCCTACTGGCAGCATGGCTCTGCTCCGTGTTGTTGTCGTTCATATACTATCCGGCATTACCTGTATTGGGTGCATCCGTATTGATTTCTTTCTTCATGGGATTCTCAGCGCAATGGTATTATCGGTATCACCGCATCTACTTCTGGCAGATGATGCTCGGTATGGCTATAGGTTTCCTTCTCCCTTACATAGCTGGTATCTTCCACATAGTTCTATTCTGTTTAGGTTTCATCTATGCCAAGGCAGAGAGATTTATCCGACATGCCAACACACTTAACATTTAACATTCAACACTTAACATTATTATATATAACGAATGCCAGTAGCAAAATCCTCCTTAAAGGTTCGATCTCAGCAGCAGATTTCTGATAAGAAGCTCAAAGAGATTCTTGCAGAAGATAAGAGAAGACTCAAAAGTCTCCTCGCTAGTTATCGTCCCATTACTGGAGAGAATGCCCCTGGACTTCGATTCGAATGCGTCATCACTGATTTTCTGAATGGAAAGAAGCTCTGGCTCCCAGTAGAAATGTTGAAGGAAAAGAAGTTTTGCGCCATCATCAAGTGCGGTTCTATCTCTGCCTTCTGCGAGAAGTACATGCCCGACCTCGACCAAGAGAAGGCACGCGATGCAGTCTTCCGTTACCTCATCCGTCTCCGCTGCAAGCACGATTTCTATTTCTTCGCCTATGCCTATGCCCGAATCAAGAATAAGGATGGTGGTGAGGATATACCTTTTCTTCTTCGCAATGCCCAGATCAAACTAGCCAAGGTCTTCGAACAGTTACGCCTACACAGTCAGTACAACTATATCCGTGTCATTCTCTTGAAGTGTCGCCAATGGGGTGGTTCTACCCTCACCGACATCTACATGGCTTGGTTGCAGATCTTCTGGAAGACAAACTGGAATAGTAATATCGTTGGACACCAATCTTCATCTGCCACACAGGTATTCGATATGTACGAGAAGCTAATTAATGCCATTCCTACATGGCTCTTCTACGACATTGGTGTACCATTCAAGAACGACCCTCGCAAAATCAAGACATCTGGAACCATACAGAATATCAAGTATCTCATTCCACGAGATTGCAAGATACAGACTGGTTCTGCCCGAAACCCAGAATCATGCCGCTCCGGTGATGCTGCCCTTGCTCATATCACAGAGGAAGCCTTCTTCCCTAACACCACAGAGTGGACTCCGGCTAAGGTGATCAAGGCTGCATCATCATCTATTCAGCCAGATCCTTTAACATTCATCGTCAGAGAGTCAACGCCTAACGGACGAGAAAACGAGTTCCACGATGCCTGGGTAGCCGCAAACTCAGTAGACAAAGACGGAAAACCTCTGTCAGCATTTACTCCTGTCTTCGTGGCATGGTTCGAAATTGAAAAATATATATTGCCATTTGCTTCCGAGGATGAACGTGCCGATTTCGCCATCTGGCTGTGGAAGAATCGCAATGACGAGCAAGGTCATGGTAAGTACTATTGGTGGCTCTACGAATGTAAAGGCGCATCTTTAGAGGGCATCCATTGGTATATTGAGAAGTCCAAGGAGTATGAGACTCTTGACGATATGCGTCAGGAGTTCCCTTCTGATGATGTAGAGGCCTTCCTATTCTCAGGTACTACAGTCTTCGACCCATACAAGTTGAAGGAAATGGAAGAGGACTGCAAGGGTATCGAGCCTATCATGGTGGGTGACATTGAAGGTGATTCTTATGACGCTGCCGATGATGCTTGTATGAACAACATCCGCTTCATAGAACGTTCAGGTGGACCATTGAAGGTGTGGGCTGGGCCAGACAACTCCGAGATTGTCAGACATCGGTATATCGTTGCCTGCGATATTGGTGGCGCACATAAAACCTCCGACTTCTCAGATATTGTAGTCCTCGACCGCTATGATGAAATCTATGGTGGTGTACCGGAAATCGTAGCTGAATGGCATGGTCACTGCGATGCCGATCAGTTAGCTATGCGCTGCGCCCAGATAGCCCATTTCTATAATGATGCTTATCTGGTCATCGAGAACAATACTGCCTACTCGCGCATGAACAATACTGAAGGCAACCAGTCAGAGCTGTTCTTCCCTATCCTTCTGCCTCTATACGATAATCTCTATAGTGCATCACAGTCCAAACTGAAGAAGGTGAAGAATATCGAAATGAAATGGGGATTCAATACCAACAAGGCAACCAAGGTGGCAGTAGTGAAGACCATGGCCCGCATCATCCGTGATTCTGGCTATATGGAGCGAGAACTTGCGGCAATAGACGAATGTACCTACTTCCTCTATTACAAGCAGAACGATTGCTATGGAGCCGTAGCCGGAAAGCATGATGACCGTGTCATGGCGAGAGCCATTGCCCTCTACGTGGAAAAGGATATGCCAGCACCGGAAATCGTTCCATTCCGTTCAAAGGCAGAGATAGAACGTGAACGTCTCCGCAACCGCCCACCAGTAGTAGCTGATTTGGCTGGAATAGGTGGTGGCAGCTAACCTCTATCTAACCAGCAGCATGATCCGTCCCCTGTATAGTCACCGTTCCAGGCGATTCTATCGCCTGTCCATATAAATTAATAATTAAAAGTAATAAGAAAAATGAAACAAAGTTATTCAAACCTGCTGCGTAAGATGCTCATAGCCATCTACCAGCCTATCGTCACTCGTATCGAACTCTTCCGTGCCACACGCATGTGGCAAAAAGGAGTCAAGGCAACCATTGCCAAGTATAAAGAATGTGGTGCGCCGAGATTCTACATGCTCTACGACCAGTCGCATAAAGATTTTGCGATCATGACCTACGATCCTAACAGAAAGAATATGCTCGCATATCGAAGATTAGTCCAGATGGGCAAGTGGAAGGCAACACGCTACTTCAAGAACGTAGAAGACATCAAGGCTGCCTCCTACTACTACACTCCTTCCAAATGGGGAGCCATCGGCTGCGATGCCGACAACAAGGTAAGAGCCAAGAAGTTGAAACAATGGCAAGAATACTACATGTACCGAGTTTCTACCCCGATGTTTAAGTTACGCATATACAAGAAGAAACATGGTATTGACTAAACAAAAAGAAGAGGAGACCATCACGGCTTCCTCTTCACAATCAAATTACCTTAAAAACTAAACACCTATAAAATAATCTAATCTAAGAACGGAACAACATTTCGTTCAATATTATGAATTACCTAAGAACTTCTTTTCTACATAGCTGCCGAAGGAATAGCTGCCAAATCATTTGCTCCATCGTTTACATCTTTCAGATGTGCTGCAGGCGTACCAGTCTGCTGTTGTTCAACTCCTGCTGTAGGAATTTCGCCATTCGCTTGCTGCTGCGCTTGCATGGCTTGTAACTTCTCCAACTGTTCCTTGAAGTACTTCTTCATTCTGCTCGTACCAGGGAATTGCCCTACCGTAAGCATCGTATATGGATCCATCTTACCGCTGGTCATGAAGTTCCAAGCCATATCGTTGTTGGCAGCTCTGATAAGTGGACTGTATGCATCCAAGTCGATAGAAACATCTAAATCCATATCCCTCATGGTCTCTGAATTGAAGTGAATTTCAAATTCATCACCTGTCAGTTTCACGCTGTCAGCATCGGTACAAAATTCCTGTATCAGGTAAAGTTTCTTCTTGGCAACTCGTACCTTAAAGTTGTTGAAACTCTCCACAAAGTCCTGTATGGTGGTAGATGATGATTCTCTTTCCAACTGATATTGCTTACCGCTGGTATTCCGGTGCTGTCCTTGAAGAGCACCCTGCACACCACTTCCCTCGCTTGCCATCGTCTTGGCAAAGTTCACCATGAAGTCAACACCTGCCGGAATACTCTTGTTGACCAAAGTCTGCGGTGGCTTACCTCCGTTCTTCGAGTTCCACAAGATAATACTATCCGTTTTGGTATAGTTCACCTGCATTTCATCAATGCTCTGTTTCTCGCTCAATGCGTTCTCGTCAACAAGCATCGTTCCCTTGGCACCATTCGCTACAATGAAGTTGATCATCATCATATAATGGTTCAAGGTGCGCTGGTTGTTTTCGGCTCGCATCGTAAAACTTCTTACTTCGCCATTCAAGCATGGATAGGCAACGAAGGTGTATGGATGAATAGAGGTTCTGAATCCGTCCCTGAGCACATAGTATGGCGATTCCCTGGCATCCAGAAGATAGCCATTCGGTGTGATATATCTTCTGAACCAGTAGGTTTCAGCCTCATTCTTAATTTCGATGGTCTTAAGTTCAGAAGGGTTCACATAGTAGATAGGCTCACCATTCTCATCGAGCACAGGTAGTCCATTTTCATCTTTCATGATGTTGGATTCCTCTATCTTGCGCTTCTTTTCCTCATAGAAGGCTCGCTGGTCAGGAGAAGCATAGCCGCAATCTCCACTCTCCCAGTCATGTACCCAAATAGCTGGTCTGGTTTCTTTTGTCCAGATTTCCAATACCCGGTACTTGCCTACTACTGAAGAATGGGTGAAATCATCTATTCCGGCATACTGGGCTTCACCAGTCGGGTGATAAGTCTGTTCTGGCGCAAAATGGTGCTGCGTCTGTAGATAGATCTCACTGAGTTTATTAGCCTCTTCCTTGCTTCCATTTGTAAAGGTAGCAATAATCTCTCGCCAAGTCAAATCATGAGCCTCAGCAATAAATTCCACATCGCTCAGGTCATACTTAAAGAAAGGTGGTAAAGCTAGCTTAAAAATGTCTACAGAATAGTCAAAGATGCCATTCTTGCCATCCCTTCTTCCATAATAGGTTTTCATGCCTATAAAGGCAAAGCAGCAGAAGGCGTAAAACATTCTCGCATCTAACTCTTGCCTGTCGTTCAAGTTGTCGTTCTGACGAAGATATTCATTGAAGAAACTGATATAGTCTTCCTCGTTTGGATCCACGGCACTACATGTAGCAGTACTGCGCTGTTGGCGCACAAGACCTACGAGCGAAAGAAGTTTGTCTCCGATTACATCGTATTCCAGTATTGGCATACCTTTCAGTTCCATATACTGCCGGATGGTTATCTTTCTTCCGTTCCATTCTATCAGCTCTTCCAACTGTCTTCCCATCACGAAGTCTTGCGCTCGCTTCCACTTCTTTCTCAGTTCTGCACCATCATAGAAGTATTGGCAAGCCCATTGCAGCAACAGAAGATTGCTTTCGCTCTGCGTAAACCGCTCCCGACTCACTCCTTCAAGTGAGTCTGGTCCAGGCTCTGCATAGTTCGATATGTCATTTATTACATGATTGTCAACCATAATTCTCAATTTTTCGCCAAAAATACCGCATTTTTCTCGCTTATTAGTGATAAGTTGCGCAACTTAACATTACTTTTCCATATTTTCTCCTTATTTTTGTTCCGCATTTCAATTTAAAACGTTTTAAATCATGGGTAAATCAATCAATGTACATGAAGCCTGCGTCATTACTAAAGATGATAAAGGCAACCTCTCCATGGTAGGCAAGGCGAAAGAAGCCCTCACCTCCTTAGATAAGCACAAGGTTGCTATCCACATCAAACTCTGCGATAGCAAAAAAGATGATGTAGAAAAGTTCCTTCAGGAAAATAATGTTCCTTTTACCTCTATCACCGCAAAGGGGGAATCACCAGAAGGTAAAGATGAAAAGGGCGAGAAGAAGAATGATTCTACAGTTACCGTTGTCCCTATATCCAAGTTCGTCACGCTCGATGGCGATTGGTCTTGGTGTTTGGATAGCATCGTCCAACGTCTCTGGGGCGAGAAAAAGAAGGAGAATCCAAAGAGTGAACAGCAGCGCATGGATGACAGTATGGCTGATTACATACGCTGGGCAACACCAAAGAAAAAGGAACCAGAGGATGCTGTTACTTCTCTCGGATAACATCGCTCCAACATCTTCAACTTTAAACACACAAATGATTCATTAATCATAACTATTATAAATTTATTTGGAATTTAGAATTTTACGACTATCAAAAAGGGACTCGCTGTGAAGCAAGTCCCTTTTTCTGTTTGTAGAAATATAGAACATTTTCCTAGAGTGAAGTAGCCCGAAGGCTACTCCATTCCGTTCAACTTTTCAAGCAGCTCCTTTCTGGTATTCCGAATCTCTACCAGTTTGGCAGTATCGTTTGTACCATCCATTTGCTTCTTAGCCTTATTCATCTTCCTTCTTGCAGCAGAGATAGCCTTTCTAGCCGCAAACAGTCGCTTGTTGGTCTTGCTGTTCTTAAAGGCATTTGCCTTCGCCTTATCAACATCCTTCAAACGCTGATACTCCTGATAAGTCTCCATAGTTCCGTTCCAGACGTTCTGTATTCTCCAGTCCTCCGTCACGTCCTCTGCCTTAGCCTTCATCAGGTACTTGCTTTCAGCCTTCTCCATTTCCTTCAAGTCTTCATCACCATTCAGATAGCCCTGCACCATGTCCAGAGCCTCCTTTTGGGTGAATGCCTTGTAGTCACTCTGCGAGAGGAATTTCTTCATTTTCTGACGCATCTTCTTCTTTTCGGTGATACTCTTGGCAGCATCAAAGCGTTTACTAGCCTCCTGCAAGGAAGTTACTCCATCGCTCATTTCTGCACTCTCCAGTGCCTTCACGCTTCCGATGGCAGCCTTAATCTGAGCCTCAGCATCAATACCGTTGCGCAGGCAGCTCTGGTAGGTCATTGCTATACCCTCCATGTCACCGCTAAGGATAAAATCCTTGAAATAACTCTGAGCCTTCCATGGTGAGAAGCCCTTAGATGAAGGGAAGAAGAAATCAACGGCCTTGAACTCCTTGTTCTCCTGGCTTGGAATCAGGAAAGGGAAAGCATACAGAGCATTCTTGTGAAGAAGCCCAATGGCTTTACCCAAAGACTCATTTCCTACAAGCTTTCCATATTTGCGCTGCAACTCCTTATCAGAATGGCTAGCCCTATAAGGACTTAGATAATTATAATCATCCAATGCCATTCTTATTAACGGATTTGCTTTGCCTACCAATCTGTTCACAAATGGACCAGGAATTTCAAATTCGCCCTTTTCGTTAAAGAAGTACTCTGGTATCTCACGGAACTGCTTACCATGTCGGATATACATTTCCGTTCCATCCGCATATCTGCCAAGGAAAATCTTGCTCTGCTGACCAAGACTATTGCCTCTCATCAGATAGTCATACCACTTCATACCATTAGGATAAGCAAGTTCATACATACTCTTATAGCTTGGGTTGGTCTTTCTGATCTCCTCAGCCTTTTTGCGCTCCTTCTCCTCGTCCAGGGCACGGAAAGCAGCACTGATACCGTTGGCAATACCCTCATAGAATACCATGAAACCCAAGCCATAACAGAGAAAAGCAGATTTCTGTCTAGAGAATCGCCCCCAATCTTCAGGAGTCAACTCACCTTTTCCTCTAGCTGCAGCCCACAAATGCTTGTAATACTCCTTAAAGTTTTCAAAGGTCGCTTCGTTCCAAACTGAGCCATATCCTGTAAGTGCCAAGAAGTGGCGAGTTGTAGAAGTGTTCCAGTCTGGTGAAAGAAGCCAACGCCCAGCCTTTCGTAAGGTTCGATGGCTGACACCAAGCACATCCCAGTGCTGACCGCCAAACATATCATTCACAAACTGACCATCCTCATCCAGAGCTTTACTCAGTTGCTCGTCCGTCCAGCCATATTTCTTGGCGCGCTCCTTGGTCTTGTCAGCCCTCATCCGATAGGTAGCAAGTTTCAATCCGTCATGCAGGAAATCCCACAGGGCTCTATCCATTCCCTTATTAATGAGCGAAAGTAATTGTGAAACAATCTTGAATGGGAGAGAAACTGTAGCTCCAGCCTTTGATATTACATTGCCATTTTCTAATTTTTCTTGTATTTTGCCCAAAGTATCACGGAAGTTGTCAAACATATTCTGCACGTCCGCAGCTGCATAGTCGTTGGTCGCTCCGAATTTTACCCCATGAGTGGCAGCCTCTTGGAAGTCCTGCGGATTGGCGAAGCAAGGCAACTGATGATTCTTCATCGTATCTGCAAAGATGTACTTCATAAAGTGAGCCATGGCCTTCTTAGGTCCATACTCAACCAAATCCTGCACCATATAAACCTCGGTCAAAGCTCCTGCATGGAAACCACTGAAGCCAAGTTCTAGCTTTTTCAAGGTTGAAGCCAACTTATCAAACCGCTTCCAGAAACGAGAAGACTGATAAGTCTCGAACACTACCCCGAATCGGTCCCCAGCACTAGCCTCGCTATAAAGCACATTTTCCTTGTCTGTGATAGGGTTCTTCACCTTTATCTCTTTTGGCGATTCATTATATACCCATACAGGACCCACGCCCGGAATCTCAAAGTACTGATACTGCTCCAGGTTAAAAGGAGGCGTAGAAGAAAGCAGTGGGTCAGAAGAAACGATTTCTCCGTCCTCATTCCGCTCTATCACGTTCAATCCGCTCAACTCCTGCAGCATGGTTTTGTTAACCCAAGCCTCGATATTGCTTCTGCTGTAGTAAGCCATCATCTTCGTGATGTCGGTAGTCTTAGGTACAAGTCCCACGCTGATACCCTCCATCAGGGTACTGATAGTTCGCTTCTTCTCGTTCGGACTCTTGGTGCGCTGTCTGTTCTCCACATACAGGGCATAAGCCTGCTTGTCACTCTTCTCCTTATCCCAGATATGGTTTACATAGTCCACATTATAGCCAGTGTCAGCTTTCAAAGTATGATTATCTTTCAACCAGTCATAAGTATAGTTATACCAGTCACGGATGGAATCAATGGTTGATTTCATTTCAGGAGAGAGATTCTTGTAATCGATACCCTTCGGCACAATCTGCTGCTTGACCAGTGGCAGGACATTATCACTCAGAATGTCCGTACCGTCAATAGGCACAAAGCCTTCCTCGCCCTGATGATTGGCATTGATGGTCTGTGCCATCTTGCTGGCCACCTCACCCACAGCCTGCGGATCATCATACACCTCCACCTCCTTACCGTCTTTCAACTCGGTATGCTTCTTGCCAGTCTCAGCAATCAGATCTGCCACGTATGGCTGGATAGCCTCAACATCAGCCGGCTGGATATGGATATGCCCCTTATCAAAAGCGCCAGTGGCATTCAGATCGTGCGCCAGGTCACGCAAACGTCTTGGAGCCTCTATTATATAAGGTATAGCCTCAGCCAGCTTTTCTGCCCGGTTCGGCTTGCCTTGGTAGTCAGAGAGCAACTTATCAAAGGCACCGCTATCAGCCATTTTCTCGATTCTGTTCTTCACATCGTTGATGTAGATGGCATCATCTGCACTCGCCTCCTCCATGTTCTTTCTACGATGGATAACGGCATGCTTAACGGTTCTTGCAGCACCCTCCTTGCTCACGTCCGTACTGGTCACCTCAGCCAAGTCCTGCATCACTTGCTGCTCCAGTGCATCAGCCTTCGGATTGGTCTCTGCTGGGTAAATCTTACCCTCATACAAGTCCAAGTCCGCTTGCTGCTGCTCCAGAAGCTCATGTCTGGCCAACCAGTCCTCGTACTTGCGTTTCACCTCCTCCTGCTTCTTCTTTTCGAAGGCAAACATATCAGGCATAGGGTCTTCCTGGTCCTTCATGGCTTCCTTCCATTTCTCATATTCGTGAATACGAGTCATGTAGGCGCCATCCTCTTCACCTTCCATACGGATAGGCATCCCCATAGGTTCCTCGCCTGCAAGATGGTGTCGCTCACGCCAGTCCTTATTGATCTGTGCCCATTCCTTCTTGCCTGCCTCATCCTTGTCGATGTCATAGAACATAGGAGGCTCAGGGTCATTCTCATCCTCACGTGCATTCTTCCACTTGCGCCATTCCTGTACACGTTTCATATACTGAATGGTGCTTTCACCCTTCTTCTGGCGAGGCTTGCCCTTACCTGCACCATCAGATAGCGCATCCTTGATTTCAGCATTGCTAGCCTGCTTCATCAGGGCTTCCTGCTTCTCCTTAGGCATATTGTCCCATACATGGAGAGCCTTTCCAGCCTTCATCAGGTAGTATCTCAAATCCTTATCATTGAGAAGTCCCGGCACACGAACACCCAGCTTCTTCAATACCTTGATAAGATAATGCTTAATCTTGGTCCAAAGAGAAAAGTCCTCAGCAGTCTTAGGACCCTCCTCAGCCAGTCGGGCGATATACTCCTGCGTTCCCACATTCATGCGGTCAGGGTTCTTCCAGTCCGGATCATATTTATTGGCAAAGTCAATAATCTTGCCTCGAACATCCTTACCTACGGAACGATAAACGAAGTTAGCGAACTTTCTCACACCATCTTCGCCACCCAGCAGCACTTCCATGCCCTCATGCCCTATCTTCTCATGGAAGACGGTTCTCTGCGCCTCATTCGCATCAGCACAGTTAGGCAGATAAACATGCACCGTGTGCTTAGTAGGGTCATACCATCCCTTGGCACCCAGCTCTATAGCAACACGATATTCTTCCGGCACATCTGCGCTGGAAGTATAGGTCACAGCCTCAGCACCACCCAATAAGTTTGCTACCTTCTTTACCTTGGCTGCAGAATCATTCATTTCCTGCGACTCAAAGGTACGGATAGCAGGTTTCGACAACCGGAGCGGATTTTTATGATTAGGGATCTCTGCATGCTGAATCATGGTGTCAAAGAAGTGCAAATCGCCATTCTTATCCTTGATAACATTCCTTGGCTCAGCATCCCACAAGTCAAACATGCCGTTTGTCCAGCCCAAATCAGACTCATCTGCACTAATCTGAATCATGTCTATCTTAAAGCCATGATCCATCAAGTACTGAGATATTTCTTCACGGCTCGGTTCTGTACCTTTAATATGAGGCTGCTCCATCACAATACATGGGTCTCCCTTATGATTATAGGCAAATCCCAAAGGTGTATATTTGTCCTCAGGCATGAACTCATTATGAGCATTGATGCGGTCAATAAACTCATTGATACGGAAAAGACTATCCGTCATGCTGAAATCATTCAGTTTGACAACCTTTGTATCATCATATTTAGCATGATAAACATAGTTCTCTTCTCCATAACCTATATTGTCACCGATTATTTTTTCGAGTTCTTTTTGAGGGATGAAAGATGCATTTGCCTTAGCTGCTCGAATGACATACCCAAGTACGGATTCTCTATTCCAAGTGCCTTGTTGATTCTGAGCTGCTGCTGTTTGATCTCTTCGAAAGTCAGCGGCTGCTGCGCCCATTGCTTCATTAACTCTCGCTTGCGCTTGTGCTCTGCTTCCAATTCTTCTGGTGATAACATTTTTATTTGGATTTATATGATTATTACTATCACCATCCTTCCCAGCAACATCTGTGCCATTCTCACCAAGAGAAAATTTCAAAACACCCCATTCCTTGTAAGCCTCCTTGGTCATTTTCACGTCCACGAACTGAGCCTGAGGGAACTCCTTCTTCAACTCCTCCATCTGAGCCAGGAACTTCTCCTTAGTCTCAGGAGCCTGCTGTCCCGACTCCTCGGTAGTAATAGGAACACCCAGTTTAACCAACTCCCTCAACTGATTAGGAGTAACCACATTCCAAGGAATAACCAGCCCAGTTCCCTCCAACTGCTTTGCGATACTCTCAGCCACCTCAGAATCAGGAACCACTCTCACTGCCTTTCTCCAACGAGACAACATCACCGACCTCTGTCTATCCTTCGGCAACAAACCATTTACGGAACCCGAATGCCAAGGCACAAGTCCCACGGCATCCTTTGCACCTTCAGCACGGTAGCCACTGGTCTTCTCACTCTCCGGAATCTCCCATTCCACAACCTTGATATTACCTCTGGCATAAGCCCCGGTAAACTGGTCGTTCATCATCGAAGTGGAAGTATGCATATAAGGATTGTAGGCAGCACGCACTGGCCCTTCTCCTGCCCCAGGGTTCTTGTCGGTCTTCACAAGTTGGAACTTTCCACCCTTCACAAGGTCCGGTCTCTCATCAGCACCCATCCAGGCCCCAATCTCGGTAGCATCGGTACGCTTTCCGTCAATAATGGCAGCCATAGGCGAATACAACTTACCATCCACCTCCTGCATTCCGCTATACATCCGGAAAGTCTTCTCCTTATTCAGCCACTCCAGTTCCTCCGGCTCTGTCACTCGATGGAACCGGATATCCTGTTTGCGAGAATTGAAGCGCTTGGAAGGAGGAATAACGTCACCCTCATCATCATAGGTAACAAGGTCGTTCAACTTTCTGTTGTTCTTGGCATTCTTGTATTTATACGCCTTGCCATCATCAAAGCCAAACTCGTTTGCGTCATTACCATCCCACCACAGTTGAGTAGCCGGAACTTCATCTTCAATGATACGATATTTGCCTTCCAGTCGGTTCGTTCCATGCATTTCTGCATATTTCTTAGAAGGAGTAACCCAGTCGCCATTACGTAACTTACCTTCCTTCACAGAAGTAGGAACGGCACGATAAACCTTTACCTTAACATCCTTTTCGCCATTCTTAATGGCATCAATAGCCGTATTGATGGCTTTCACAGATTCCAATCCATGAGGAGTGTTCTGCGAATAACGCTCAGGGTGAGAGAAGTAATCATCCGGCTGAGGAGTATAACCCAAAGCCATATCCTCCAGGTTCACATCTGAGCCACTGGATTCCCAATCGTCACGTCTCGCCTTGTCACTTTCATATCCAGGGTTTCCCGGTGCAGCCCACGCTCCTACACCTTGGTATGCGCTTTCGGTATCATCATACCCCTTGCGTCTGGCAGCCTCATCAAGCATTTCCCTGGCAGTAGCATCATCACCCTTGGCAAGTGCATCCATATACTGCTTGTCAAGTTGATCATCAGGAATCACAGAAAGTTCCTCCAAGTGCTTTTGGCGCTTGGCCTCCTCTTCCTCAGCTCTCTTTCTAGCAGCTTCCATGGCGTTACGCTGCGCCTCCATCTGCTGTTTGCGCTCCTCTATCATGGCATCAACGTCACCAAAGTTCTCCTTCAAGGCTTCATTTACAGGCTTGGTGTACTTAAGAAGTTCCTTGAAAGAGGAAATCTTGTCTTCATTTGCCTGCAACAGATGGCGTTTGATATTGGCTCTGGCACGTGCAGCCTCAGCAGTAGAACCCTTCTTAATAGCATTGGCATACATCGCCACATCTGCCTCATCAACCCCAAATTGCTGAGATACAGCCTTTATTTTTTCCTCCACAGATTCTTCCTTAGTCATACGAGACTTCACGTTACGTGGGTCCACCCCATTCGCCAAGTCTCTCAACACAAGGTTACGAATATCCTCCAAGGTCATTTTCTTAATGTCCTCAGGCTTCCACTTCGTAAATGTATCAAGTGCCCAATACCAGAACTTCTTCAGCCACTCCTTCAACTTATTAATAACGCTAAGTTCCTTGGCAGTGTCAAGCGGATTCTCCTTGATAGCATCCTTAACCATCTGCTCCAGGATGGCAGCTCCATCCTCACCGGTCAAACGAGCAAAAGCCTCATCGCAAATCTGCTCATCTGTCAGATGATTATAGTTAGGATCCTGCTTCAAATCGGCAAATAGCTGGGTCTGCATGATGAGTTTATCACCATGCTCTATAAGTTCCGGATTCATGTTCTTGGCAGCAGTACGCCAAAGATGCTGATACTCATGGATAGGAGTATTAGGATTCAGATGCTCCTGATTCAGCACAATCTCCTTGCCATCAGTGTAGCCATAAACCACACCCTTACCCTGCGCCTCAGCCACCTTCTCCATATCATCGTTGCTAACCACCTTCACCGGAATACCAGCCTTCTTAAACATAGTAGAAACAGCATCATAAGCCACCTTCTGCACCTCCGTCATTTCAGATGGCTTCACCTCCTTCACATCGCGATCAAATTTCGCCTGTTCCTTCTGCACCATAGCATACTCCGCAAAAGGCTTAGTCTTGCGGTCAGAAGACTCCAGCCACTTGTCAAAGGTAGCCTTAGGCACAGAAGTAACCTTACCAAGTCCCTTCCAGCCCTTGGAGTAGTTGGCAAGATAAGCCTCTGTAGCAGCCTCCTCAGAAGGATAGCCATACATCACCTTATGCTCATCAAACTCTCCAGTTTCTGGGTTCACCTGGTCAACAACATAAACGTTACCATCAAAAGTATCAAGGTCTGCAGCGTCATTGATGAACATATCAATATGGTCACCATCAACGCCAATTTTACCAAGAATATAGCCGTAAGTATCGTGCATGGTCACGCTCCAAGGCTTGCCCTGCTCGTCCTTACCGCTTCGAGTCACGCCCTTTGGTGTTTCTACGGTATAATCGTAGCCACCAAAGGACAAATGACCCTTTTTGTAGTTGCCTGCCTTCTTCTGAGCCTCTGTTGGTTCGGTCTCAGTTTCGGCAATGGCACTCTTTAAACGTTCTCCGAAGGATGCTTCTTGCGGTAGATGTGAGCCTCGAACAGTTGAGCCTTCGCCAGGTTCCAAGCTGCCAGTCTCTTGTCGCCCTTTGCGTCCGCTATCAGAGCCTTCTCCAATCTCGGACTCAGAAGATGCTTCTCCGTTACCAACTTCTTTGCCTTGGCTATTTCCTTCATCAACTCCTCTCCGTGAAGAGTCGCTACCCAGGCTACTGCCTCCTCCATATCCTTCTTCATTGCTTCTGTCATCATAATCAGCTAATTCTGGTAAAATTGATTTGACATATTGTTTGTACTCTCGTTCACGATCCTCAATCTCCATCATACGGTCAAATTCAAGTCCCTTGATGTGATCAAGTTCGCTTTCAGATGGCAAAGATAACTCTTTTTCGTGAATATACGATTTATATTTCTCAATTTCTGCCTGTCTTTCGATAATTTCTCGCTTTTTCTGTGCCTCATAAAACTCTTCCTCGCTTGAAAGTTCATCTTCTGCAGCAGCTATGCGGTTCATCAGAGCCACATTTTTCATTTCCTTCACGCTGTCATAAGACTTGAACATATCAAGAAGGGTATTACGAACATCCTGGTCGGTATATCCCATATCCTGCAAGTTTACAGGAAGGTCATTATATACCTTCACAGCAAATTCGTTAACCGACATACCAGTTCCTTTCTTGGCTATAAGATAATTGAACTTATTAGAATCATACCCCTTGCCAATACCAAACTTAAAATTACTCTTGCCCAACTCATATTGAAGAGATTCCGGATTCAAGCTATGAGGACTCAAATATTCTGATACTGCCTCTTCAAGAGTCTGAGGAGTCAAGTCCGTAATATCAACAGAGGCATCCTTGTATATCTTTATTATTGCTCCAAGGTCATTCTTCTTGATAGCATCAGACACAAGAACCTTACGCTGCTCAGAAGGAGTCATACCCAGTTCCTCCATTTCCTGCTGGCTAACTTCTGTTTTATAAAGTTTGCTGAGTTTATTAGCTTGTGCCTTCAAACCCTTTGCTGCAACAGACAAATTAGTCTGCAGAGCCTCCAGCTGAGCCTTTGTAGTATTCAATTCCATAAGTTGGTTAGGCTCCAGCTCTGTTTCGCCATTGATATACTGCTCCAGCATGTCATTCACCTCATTTATCTTGCGTTCCACATCCTCCTGGGTATGATAGATGTCCTTGCGCTGAGAGGTAATATAGTCGTTAGCCTTATCCATAGTTGGATATTGCTTCTTCAATTCCTTATCATCAAGTACGAGCACATGGAAATCATCTGATGGCACGATGGCAGTTTCATCAACACCAGCCTTCTCCACCTCAGCCTTGCGCTCCTCCGTCATTGCTTTCACCTCATCAGGAGTCATCACGCTGTTGCGGATAGTATTCCAGTTCTTGAAACGAGCATCGAGATCAGCAATCTGCTCATTAACCAGACTCAACTCATCCTCCACCTTCTTAGCCTTTTCCGGGTCAAGATCGGCATTTGTATCAAGCCAGTTCTGATATTCAGCAGCAGCCTTCTTCTTGTTGTCAAGTTGCGTTTTGATGTCGTCACGGCTGCCATTAACCAGATTCAAAAGTTTGCCATGGTCTTCCCCAAACTGCTCCTGCAAATAATCAGCCGCCACATTTGGATCTGTATCTTTAGAAGAATAGTCCGGCTGGCCCTCGCTCAGTCCCACGATGCCATTGGCATAACGCTGCTTCTTATCAGCCTCAGCCTTGGCTGCATCATCATTGGCACGCTGTGCGTCCTCAGCATCCAGCTCAGCACCAATAGAGACATTGAGGGCATTCTGTCGCCAAGCATTGAACTTGTCCTTGGTAACAGACTCCAACTTTTTGGGGTCTATTTGTGCATTAACATCTATATCCGTATCTGTCAATATAACATGACCATCGTCAGTATACCCCACAATTTTAACATCAGAAGGCTCATCACCCTCTTCCATAGAAACAGATACAATATCCCCACGTTTAAGCCCGCTGCCATCAAACTGGCTGATAAACTGCTTATTTCTTGCATCCTTCTGCTGAGCCACTGCTTTTTCAATGTATTCATCAAGAGGAACAGGAGTGCCCTTCTCTATAATACTTGCTTTAGATACTTGCTTAATCGTAGGTAGTCCCTGCTCATCTGAAACAACAACAAAGGCTCCACCATATTCGTTATCTTTTTTCAAAAATACCTGTTTTCCGCTATCCAGAGTAGCTGGCACGATGTTTCCGTCTTCCGTCTGGTATGGCCAGAGCTGCTGCTTCAACGCCTCACCATAGCCATCATCGGCATGCTGCAGAGCATCAATAGCCCCCTTCTTGGCATCCATTGCCTCTACATACTTACTGATAGCCTCTTTCTGTGCTGGAGTCAAACTACTTGCACGCTGAGCCACAAACTGTTCCATATCTCTACCTTCATTATAGGCATTGGCTACAATATCAGGCATCTTCTCATTGTCAGCAAAAGCACGCTTCAAACGTCCTGTAGCCAAATCACTATTATAGCCGATAGCCTGCAAAGCCTCTGAATCCCCATTCTTATAGGCATTCTGTCCCATAACAAAAGCATCAGAAGTAATAACATCAGCAGATGAGTTATCTGAATTTGCTGTAGAAACGCCTTCACCTTGACCAGATGAAACATCGGTATTACCTTGATAAGGAGAAGGACCTTCTGAAACTGGAGGCTCCTGACCACCAGCAGAACCTTCAACAGGAGCTGTAGGCTTTTCACCCTCAACACCACCCTGCTCAATGCGCTTCTGCTCATTACCATGGGAAGTATTATAGAGATCATCCATCGTCTGCTTCATTTCACGTTTCAGTTCGATGGAGTTGTAAAGCTCCTTAAGATAAGATTCCACCAAAGGTGCATATTTCTTATCTTTCGACTCCAAAGCCTTACGAAGTGTACCGCGCGCCACGCCATTGGAATCCTCAAACGTGTTGACAAACTCCCTCATAACAGAACTGTTCTCCAAAGCACTGTCATAATAATGGCGATAGGCATTAACCTGCTTCTGCTCCTCATCAGTAAGGATAACACCCTTCTGCTGCTTATCCATAATCTCTTTGATGGCACCAGCATTCTGATGAAGATAAACCGCTGCCTTATCCTCATCTGTCAATTTCTCACCCATATTATATTTCTGGGCAGCCTTATTATACAAACCATCAAGATGCTCCTGGGTAAACTCATTATGGAACTCACCTTCCAGCACAGAAGCCAAACCCAAAGTCTTCTCGTACTCCAGTTTCTTCTCATCATTACGTGCAGCATCATGAGAAGAATACTCCTTGCGGTCGATTACACCTCCATCCTTATTATAGGTTTCCAAATAGTACTTACCATCGTCACCTCTATATACTTCGCTATCAACAACAGGCGAGAAAGAAGAAGGGCGTTTGCCTTCTACAACTGCCATCATCTTAGCCTTCAATACCTCCGGCACGCTCTTGTCATTCATCAGGTCCATATACTTCTGGGTTAACTGCCCATGAAGTCGCTGGGCATTTTCACCAACCACAGCATACTCCCCGATACCCACCTTCTCAAAAGCATCACGAAGACCATCATAGCCGAATCTCTTCAACTCGGCAATATCCTGATCCGTGAAGTCAAACTTCTTGTTAAACTCCCTCGCATCCTTGAATCGAGCATACTTGCCCACCATACCCGGCAAACCGATAGCAGTAAGGTTCGCCATACTCTCCAAGAAACTCTCGGCTGCATCCTTGCCAGTAGGCTTGAAGTTAGGATCCTGCGCCATGCGCTCCAGCAACTGCTGCCCGGTCATGATACCGGAATCCACAACCTTTCCACCAACATCAGCCAGAATATTGGTAGCCAAACCTCTGCCCTTGCCTATCATGTTAGCGATGGTTCCACCCTGCATAATAGCACCTACGGCACTCTGTTTAGTCACCTCGCCCAAAGTATCAGCAATAATCTTACCCACAGAAGGATTGTAAACCTTGCCATTCTCATCAAACTGACCAGTGCGATAAACCTCATCAATAGGCTTCGAAATAGCCGACTGGCCACCAAAGGTAACAGCACCATGCACGGCTCCGTTCTTCAAAGCCGCAGCCTTACTCTTGCCGATAAGTACCTTGGCAGCTCGCTCTGCCATCTTGCGCTCCATACCTTTAGCCATCAAGTCACCAGCCAGTTTGCCCTCAGCCTTAGCCACCATGCTCTTCGTCAACTTGCCGCCAGCGGCTCCAGGCAGCCAATAACTCCAGGCATCACCTGCAAAAGTCAACGCACCACTAGCCACGTTCTCCCAGAAACCCGGCTGATACTGCTGATTGGCAATATCCTCCAGCCAGTTCTGGTAGTCCGTCTGCATAATCTTGCGAGATACCTTGCCGATGATAGTGTTCTCGATACCAGTCTTCAAGATGTAGTCTGCACTACCTCTAGGTATCATACCCTTCACCTCCAACTGATCCAACTCATTCTTGATGGCAGCATTAATCATTGGCTTGAACTGCTTAGGATCACCATTCAGAGTGCCATTCATGCCATATCGCTGCATCACCTTAAATGCGGCATTGCTCATATCATTCAGGAACTTCGGATTCCGGTAGAGTTTGCCAAACTTCTTCTGTAAATCACCCAAAATCTTCTGAGGGTCGCGAGTCTTGTTTGCCTCAGCAATAGCACCAATGGCAAAAGGAGAAGCCGCATCCACATACTTAGACTGTTCATTATACTTCGCCATCTGCGCATTAGAAGCCGCCTCAGCATCCTGAATAGCCTTGGCTACAGATGTACTGGTATATTTGCTGATAACGTCAGAAAGCGCATCGTTGATGTCCTGATTCATCAGTCTGTCCTGTACATTCTCATCGTGAGAATAGAGGCGTGTTGCGATGCCCTCGGCTATATTGCGATAGTTCGGGCCATATTTGTTCACCAGACTCTGTACCATGGCAGGTTTCAGGAAATGAGCCACATAGTCATCATAACTGATACCCATGCTGTCTGCCTCCTGCTTCAACTTATCCTGCACACCATGGCTATACCATTGCGCCCCGATACTCTGCTCAGCATCCTGCACCGTATCATCAGGCAAAGAAGATACTACCTGGTTGGTAACGTCCATGGCAGAACGGTTGGCATATCTGTACAAAGCAGGCATCACCATATTCACTGCCTCCTCATTGCTATTGGCAGTACCATCAGCCAACAAGTCGGCAACCATATTCGCAAAGTAATCGCCCTCCTTATCCGGTCTCTGCTTCCAGTTCTCTATATAGTTGGCAAGTTTGGTATCCATTAACCCCTCATTATTCACCACACCAGTTGGTGTTGTAACAGGAGCCGCATTAGCTGATGATGAAGAAGAAGCTTCTTCCTTCACAGGCATTTCCTCACCTTTTACAACAGGCTGAGGAATCTCTGGTGATGGCTGATATGTTCCGTTGCTCGTCTGAACACCAGTAGGAATCATATCCAAAACTTTTGCTATAAGCCCAGGCTCTTTGTCTATTGTTTCCTGCTTCTTTGCTGGTTGAGCCACCTGCGGCTTAGTCTCAGTAGAAGCCTTCTGCTCTACACTCTGAGTCGTAGCAGAAGTATCTACCTGCTTACCACCACCAGAAGTAGATGGAGCTGGCTCCAGCACCATCTTGTCAAAGTCTGCCTGTGTTCCCACATCATACCCCATGTTCTTGGCCTCATTGTAGTACCAGTCACGATCTTCCTTGTTGTTCAAGTCCTTTTTGAAGTCATCATAGCTACCTACTTCATAGCCATTGTTCTTGAACTCATTATAAAAATATTGTCTGTCTTGCTCGTCAAACATACCTTATCTTATTTTTTTGATTATTAATCAGTTACTTTCTTCTCCTTGATGGTGGAACCTTACTGCCACCTCTACGTGAAGGAGGTACTTTACTGCCACCCCTACCTCTACGAGAAGGAGGAGTCCGGTCTAACTTCATTTTAGCCCTAGCGTAAGCGGATGCCTGCTGGCGATTCTTCTCGTTAGCCCAAGTTCCACCTCTGCCATCATTACCACCGATAGCCATACCATTGTGTGTAGCCCATTCATTCACATGTTTCTTGAAAACAGGGTCGTTCACATACCTGGTGTTGAAATCATCAGCCTCCTTCTGGTTGGCATTTTTTTGATTCTGTCCTTCTGTTTGCGAATTGATATGCTTAACTTGCGCTCCCTTAACGTTAACGCTAGCATTATGATCAGCAGCTCCGGCATTGGCATTATTAGCTTGAGCATCAAGTAACTTTCCCTTCTTGCCTCTCAAAGCATCCTCTGTTTCCTTCTTTGAAACATTCAAGTCTGCAGCTGTAGAATGTTGTCTTGCAGATTGAGTCACTTCATTGACCTTTACAGGAGTGAGAGCATCCGTTTGATTCTTCTGTGATGCACGATATTCAGCTAGTTTCTCATTCGCCTTTGCAGCAGCCTCTGCCTGCATCTGTGCCTGCTTGTCTTGACGGTCCTTATAGATATTCACCATCATTTGGTTATATCCCTTGGCACGAAGAGCCTCAGTAGCCTCTCTTATCTTGCGCTGGCGGTCGGTAAGCTCTTGTGCAGATTCTATTTTTTGCGAAGGAGCACCTTGAACAGTACCAAAGAAGTTACCCAAGTGCATAAAAAAATTTCCCCATTGCTCCCATTTTGCTTTCCTCTCCGCTTTCTTCTTTAAGGCTTCATTGGCTGCTACGGTTTTATCTCCATCACCCAGAGTATTGAGCCATGGCAAAAAGACTGACCAGTTTCCATCACCATTCTTCTGGTAGTCCCTCATGATGTCATAAGGCTTCATCTTCTGCAAGATAGGATTCTGTTCTATCTCGGCATAAGGTTTGCTCCAGTCTATCTTGATACCCTGGTTAGGCTCCGCTTTGGTAACTTCCTCGGTTGGCTTCTGGGCAAAAGATTCCTTGCCACCATTCCCAGTAATACCGGTCGTATCTATGGCTGTACCCTTTCCCGGTTCTGTATCAGTTGTCTGAACTGGTACTGCAACCTCCGGCTGCCCCACATTATCAGAAGGGAAATCTGTAATAGGAGTTGCTGCTGTTGCCGGACGTTTAGGAGTTAAATCATCCAATATAAATCCCATAATTACCTCCTTCCTTAAATTGGCAATTTACTTGCAGCTCCAGCCAATGCACCAGTGGCATCTGTAATCCCCTGTGCTGTAGAAAGAGCCTTCTCCTTTTTGGCAGTGGCGATGTAATTAGTCATCTGGTCTATCTGCGAATCAGCAGTATTCCACACATTTTCTTTGGTCTGAGCACCTTGCACAGCCGCCTGCTGCATGATATTACCCACCTGCTCCTGGGCTGCCTGTTTACTGAGCGCAACCGCTTCATCAGAACCGCCACTAACAATATTGGTATTCTTTGCGGTTGCTGTTGCATTATCCAATACCTTCTGGGCATTGGTTACGGCTACTTGATTTTCCGCAGATTGAGTAGGGTCCTGATAATACAAGTTATCACGATGATCCTTCACCTGTTGCATACGGTCTTGAAACATGTTGATATAATCATTATATCCCTTGTTTCTTGCTTTAGCCGCTAAGGAACCACCTACAGCAGAGATTGCACCACCTAAAAGTCCGCCAGCAGAGCCTTTAAGCCCTTTGGCAATTTTTCCAATTAATCCCATAAAATTCGAATTTTAATGTTTAAACTGGTCAAAAGTAATGCGTTTTTCTTACCTTTCTGTGATAAGTTCCGCAACTTGAACACCAAGTTTCGTAATTTCTTTCTATATTTGCACCCGAAAACTATCAGTAAACATTAAAAATCAATAGAATATGGCAGTAAAACAAGACAATAATAATGAGCCGAAGCCAAAGAGGAAGAAGACTGGAGGACGTAAGGCTGGCACACCTAATAAGGTTACCAAAAGTGTTCGTGAGAGCCTCCGTGATGCCCTTACTGGCTACATCAATGGTATCAATGAGAAGAACTATTCACTTTTCACGGATCTCATGCAGATTGACGAGCCTGCCGGACGTCTGGCGATGGTGGCAAAGTTCCTTCCATACGTGGCTCCAAAACTACAGTCTGTATCATTCAATAATGATGAATCCAGAAACTTATCTGTAGAGGAATCTTTCATGCAGTTGGAAGAGAAATTTGAGAAACAAGAAACCACTATCAACATCAAAAATCTCAAAATTGTTAATAATGGCTAATTATAAAAAATGGGTAGCCCTCTCTAAATTTTCTTCAACTTTAGAGAAGACTACCCTTGACTTGGTTATCGAGCAAAAACGCTCTGTTTTAACTTATATTGGGTCAATTTTAATCTGTATTAACACAAAATAGCTATTTTATGTCCCTGACTCGTTCAAAATACTTTGTCTGGTCCTTGGTGATATTCTTCACCTTAATTTGTATCGTACAGTTCTTTGGCACTGTATCATTTATGCTGGCCATGAGCTGCTCTATTATCTCATCTGTGTTCCGATAGCCCTTGCCATCCACATGAGCCACAACCTCACCCATAAAGTAAGCATCAGCACTGAGTTCAAAAATTTCCTCTACGTTTTCGAATTCAGGCACATGATACTCCTGCATTCGCCTGCTTGGATCATTGGTAAAGAAGACCTTCTCCACCACCTTCTCATTCAGTTCCCAAGCCCTAGAGAAATCTGGCTTCACATATCCGCTTGTTATCCTATGAGCTGTTGCATGATTCAGAGCAAAGCCAATCTCTGCATAGTTGGCACCAATATCATTCTGGGCTACTGTGGCCCAAGTGTGCCGGAATGTATAAGGAGTATAAAAATTATCATCAGGCATACCCAAATAGTTCTTACAGATAGCTTTAATAAAATGTATCAAATTCGTATCCATAGAACGATTAGTGGAATACATTTTATGAAAAATAAATAGATAAGGGTCACTTTCCTCAGAAAAATATTTCTCCAAGGTTGGTAAAAGCATATCCGGCACTCTCATTTCTATATACGCTTTATCATAACGACGCGTACTTGTTTTCTTTCTCTCATAGTGCAAGATTCCATCATAATAATCCACCTTTTTCATTTTCATGAGGTCAGCTACATTGATGCCAGCCAAGCACAATATCATCTTGCAAACATCAAGCGCCAACTGCTGCCGTGGATATTCAGGAGTAACGGCAAAAAACTTTCTACACTCCTCCAGTGTAATGGCACGCTTGTGTGGACCTGCTTTTTTCTCTATCTTTATCTTATTCCAAGGATTGAATTTTATTGGCATAAGACCTGCCTCCTCATCATTAAATTTCTTGATACCTTCCAAATAAATACGCTTAACCAAAGAAGGATAATAATTTCTGCTACTAGGCTTATTCTCCATGGTTTTCATCCATGCTGTCAGAAAACGTACAGTTAAGTGCGAAAACATTACCTTATCAGTACCAGCAAAGTTTTCCAAATGTTTCAAAGCACTTTCATAAATTTGGCGTGATGAAGGCTGCAAAGAAAGTGATTGAAGATAAGAACGAGCAAATTCAGAAAAACAAATATCCTGTGCAGAAGTCAAAAGGTAATCTCTAACCTTATAAACAGACCAGTCAGTTATATCAAGTCTGTTCAATTTGTCAACCCAGCCATTTATTTGGCTCATACAGGCTGCGAGCACGAATGAGTCCTTCACCTCTTTCGTGCCCTTAACCAATCCTTTGTCTGTTACAAACTTATCGGTCTTAACTACCAACTTTTGACGGTTATGCAGTATTCTAATGTAAACTGGATAATAACCATCAGAACGTTTCTTTGAAACTACCACTTTAAATGTTGCCATATTACCATATTTTTTTTGCAACTGTTTTGCAACATTACATTACACATGTCCTATTTAACGTGTCAAACGTAAAATTTTAGCACGAAGATAAGTGCTTATACATCAACACATTAGATATATATAGCTGATATTCAGATATTTATCAAAAACCATGATGTAAAATCACCGTTTTAATCATATTATCCTTTATTTACTAATACTCTATAATGTAGTGCGCAACTATCTTGCAACACATTGCGATTTATTATTTACTAAATTATTTTTCTATTTTCCACACCAGCCACACAAGGTTTTGCCTTGATCAATGGCATTAGCCTCATCTGACTCAGAGGAAGAAATCACAAGCTAAGAAACAAAAACAATATACCTATTAAGGCCAGAATACAATTAGCAAAAGCTAGGTGAAGCCAATAAGCTACTGTTCTTGCTCCGTCTGTCTCTACATGCTCGCCTACAATAGCACCAATACTGCCTCCTAGCATTATTGAGAGGAAACATCCCAAGTGCCAAGTTAAAAGAATCCCGACTAAATCCTTTGCTGTTGCACGAAAAGCCATAAAATAGCAGAAGCATATCTGGACGAGAAATGCTCCTACTATCTGGCTATCCCTTACTACGCCTCTCCATTTGTATGCAGCAACAACTGCATATAAAAAGGATATAAGTAAAAGGACTACAAAAGTTCCCATAAATAAATATGCAATAAACGAAATGTACTAACCCTTACAACATATTATTTTGGCGTAGCCAATTCTTTCCATTAGATGTGGCACAAAAAATCAGAAATGCCACACATGGGATTCCTACCATAGCTAAAATAATCAATGTTCCCATAATCTTACCTCCTATTTGTTTTTTGTTTATTATTTCTGTTTATATTATCGTTTCTTTTCTTTTTCTCTTCTTCCTCCTTATCTTTATCGCGAGTCAATATAAGACCGCAAACCAAGAGCAATAGAGCAACACTTCCGCTCAATATGTATATTAACCAACGTTTATCTTCTAAGTCTTTTATTAATGACATTGCAAATATTGCTGTCAAGAAATACTTAGAAACATCAATCATATACTTACCTAATTCTTTATTCCACATGCAAATTTACAACTATTATTTGTTATTTAAAAATTTTCTGTTACATAATTATAAGGTCCATAAAAGAGCCTAGCACCATATTGAGAACCTTTTCCCGAAGGAACAAGGACATCAATGAAAAAGCCATCTATATATCATTTACCGCACCAGCCACATAGAGTTTTGCCTTGATCAATGGCACTAGCCTCATCTGTAAAAGTTATCTTGCCTGTACTTCTCTTAAGAGCTGGGCAATTTCTGTCCTTGTGGTACCGCTTAGAACCTGGACTGTCTGATACATATACGTTGCCTCCTGCTGTTTCGGCAGTTTGGAAGTTATCAGCCTCAGCATTATTAGAAGAGGAAGACAACCTGCCTATTGCAAAGCCAATCATCAAGAAACCTATGCAGAAGGTCACTAGACCAAAGCAAAAGAACTTCTTTGATAGCCTCAGCTTTCTGTCTATATTAGCATTCTCCATTTCTATCATTATATTTACTCTTTACTATTATATTTTTTAAGAAATGAGATAAATAATATCAGCCAGATAAATATTGGTGATATATCAGTAAAATATTCCCAAAATCCATTATCTGTAGATATTTTCCAAGTAATACACCACAAGTAAGAAGGTATATTAAAGAGAAAACATAGTCCAATCAATGGATTTACCCCCAAACAAGACAACTTACCTAATTTTACTCCATGCTTCTTTGCCTCAATCCACATTTTAATGTGATTTGCTTGGACAAAAAATACGATTGGTGACAAGCATACCACAATTGAACATAATAAAACACGAAGCCAACCTTGCGTACACAAGGAAACAAAAGCACATATTGGAGCAACAACTAAACCTAACAAATAGAATACGTATAATAAACGAAACACAGGATTAAGACTTAGTTTAACGTCCGAGTTTGTTTCTATATTCTTATTAGTTGGTTCAAAAGCCATCAAAAATAAAAAGTCACCTTCCAACTGCATTGAAACAGCATATTTGTCGTTACATAAATATTCACCTTTTATCCCTAATTTTCTTTGCAACTTTACATCTATTTCTTTCAAGTTCGACTTTCTCACAATATCATCGAACAAATGAATTAAGTCCAATTTTGCCATATTGTATTGATGCATATTAGATGGTGCTGCACCCAAAGCAACAACACTAACATATTCAGTTTTATACACTTCTATTTGTATAAAGAACTCATCATAAAGTTCGAAGGAGCGAAGCTCGCATATCGTAATTGTTGTATGGTCAGGCTCATTGCTAGGAGATTCTTTTATCTCTACATTTTTGCGAGATAATATTTGCCTCATTTCCGAATAAGGCATTCCAACATAAAAGTCTGAAATCTTGATTAGACCATCATCATTAATTTTTATATCAAATATAAGCATATTCAATTTAATTTTAGATTTATATCTATTATCCTACATGTACCTGACTTCTTGATGAAAGACCCTGAATCTCCCTGAGCACCTTATTTTCCGCTCTTAAAGCTATTACTTCTCGTTCCAATTCATTCATGTCTACTACACTTTTATTGGACAAAGAAGGCGCTTTCTTCTCTGAACAAAAAAATTCAGCGACATCTACACCAAGGACTTCAGCAAGGTTTTCAACTGTACTAACCTTCACATCAGCACCATTCAGAAGGTTATCCAACGTTGTTCGACTAACCTTCATCCTAGAAGCAATATCAATTTTGCTAAGTTTATTGGACGTTATAATGTCCATTATTCTTTGCACATTCATATTAAAATCCTTTAAATGTTCAACAAAGTGGGTTAATATATACTAATAATGCCCACTAAACTATACACCTTTCAAAAGTTTATTGTACTTTTGCACCATAAAGTTAGTAAATAAATAAATAAGTACCAAATAAAATTGAAGAAAAATGAAGAAATTAGATAAAATATTTCCGGAATCGGCAAAAGCAGAGGATGGATAGAAGAGAAAAAGGGAGAAGCCTGTGACCCTTCTCCCTTGAAATAGGCAAGCTAAGTTTAACGCTTAGACAAAGAAATGGAAAAAGTTACCTGTCTTAGGATAGATAATCTTACCACCCTTACGAATGTATCGGCAAAAAACTTCTTTCTTGCCATTTTCTGTTTGCAAATTATTCATTATGGAGTCTCCTCCTTTCTCGACCTTTACGACCACATCAACATGGTGTGGAGGTCGCTGCAAGAAGTCGGACTTGCAACGAAAAAGCCCTCGGCACAGGACCAAGGGCTAGTTTCTTTTCTCTTCGCAGAGCATTCCATAACAGACTTGTCTGCCGAGAAGGAGGAGACCTCCATGAATAATTTGCGGTGCAAAGTTAGTAAATAAATAAGTAAGTACCAAATAAATTTGAAGAAAAATGAAGAATGAAGATAAAATATTTCCGGAATCGGCAAAAGCAGAGGATGGATAGAAGAGGAAAGTGGGCATCCGGCTGCTGCCCACCAAAAAAGAAAAAGTTACTTCTCATTTACCCACATTGGGAATACACGAGACTTCTTCGGGAAATGAATCTTACCATTCTTATCTCGGAAGTATCTACGAAAGATAAGTTTCTTACCCTTTTTGTGCAAATCAGATTCTGTCATACTTAACACCTCCCTTCTGCTTTGCGACTAAGCGACATTGCCGAGAAGCTTACTTGCCCACGGTCATGGGCAACAAAAAAGCCCAAGGGTGCGGAATCCAAGGGCTCTCAAGTCTCTTTCGAGATAGTTTTCAACAAATGACCGTTTGCTGAAAGGATTTGTTAGTATGACTAACATCTGATTTGCGCTGCAAAGTTAGTAAATAAATGCATAAGTACCAAATAAATTTGAAGAATAATGAAGAATGAAGATAAAAAAGTTCCGGATGCGCCTAAAAGGTTATGGGTTCGAACAAATTCTTTGATACATGACTCAGGCTTAATGGCCGTAGGAAATGTTTCATATAAAGAATATTGGATTGGACATAAAAATAAGGTTCCAAAAGATTTGTACCCTTGGTGTTGTGAAAATGAGGTGGAATACATCAGCCTCAGCCAATCTTGGCACGAAGCAAAAGAAGTTCCAGAAGATCTGTACACCTTTATCATCGGTGTTTCCAAAAACTTCACTCATCCAGTACTCATCAACTTGGAACAATCATGCATACATACGTTTTATGATGCTCTCAACATAAGCGATAAGATGAAATGGAACGGAATCATCCGCAAAGATTTCCGCTTCGCTTACTGGGCTTACATCAAGGACTTAGTTCCTACCAAAGAGGAAGGAGGCACAAAATGAAAAAGATAATGTTCAATGACCAGTACGGCCTCACCGAAGCAGTTCTAGATGGCCGCAAGACTCAGACCAGAAGAATCGCTTATGAAAAGCCTTTCAAGCATATCCGTATCTGCGGCTTCTGTACGGAAGGAAAAGACAAAGGCAAGCTCATCATCAATGATGGAAATGAGATTGTGGCAAAGTCCACTTACAAAATAGGTGAAGTCGTAGCAGTCGCACAAAGATACTGCGACATTCCGTTTGCCAATGATATATTCATAAGGGCAGTTCCCATAGGATGGTCAAACAAGATGTTTGTGAAGTCTGATTTGATGCCTCATCAAATCAAGATTACAAACATTCGGTGTGAAAGGCTACAGGACATCAGCACCGATGACTGCATGAAGGAAGGAATCTACTGTTCCATGGTTTGGTCTCATGGTTCCTATTCATACGATGCCACTAACGATAGCAAACGTAAGAAATGGTGGTACAGAACTCCTATCGAAGCATACAAGATGCTTAGCTGTAAACTTCACCTTCATTGGGACAGCAATCCTCTCGTTTTCGTTTACGATTTCGAAATAGTTAAATAATAATTAAATTCAAGCAATATGTCAGAAGAAAAAGTACCACTCAGACCTCAGATCAGAGAACTGGAATTGGGTAAATCAATCAGTTTCCCTATCCAGAGAATGAGAACGATCAAGACAACCTGCTCGGAATTAGGTGTAATTTACTGTCGTAAGTTCAGAACCAAAATCAACCGGGAGAAAGAGATCATCACAGTTACAAGAACCAAATAAAAACAATAGTCTCATGAACGAAGTAGTACAAATCCAGTTTGCAGATAAGATGCTATCCTTTGATACATTTTTGTCAGCCATACGCAACGTTGTGAAAGAAGAAGTCTGCAAGGCTGTGGGTAAACGTCCGTTCCTCACACAAGCCAAGGCATACGACATCTACGGTAGAAAAAACGTTGAGCGATGGAAACGTGAAGGAAAGGTGAAAGACTTCGCAAGAGGCAGAAATGGCAAGATCACCCGACATGAGTACAAAATCTCAGAGCTGGAAGCATGTGCCTGCCAAGTTCAAGACTATCTGTGTCCCAAATAAGATAAAAGATAAAGTTATGAAAACAGTTAAGACCATCTTCTGCATTGCCATCTGGCTAGTCCTTGGATGGCTCTGCCTCAGTAAACTCTCTCAGGGCTATCATGATGAGAATCTCATTTTACAGATGCCTCAGAGTACCTATGATGAGATAGTAGATACTCTTACCACTCGTAATGGCTTTCAGCCTACTGAGCATCAGATAGTAACTTACTATTATGAGCGATTCCAGAAGTAAGAGCACCTATGCAGCTCGCAAGTGCCTCCTCTGCCATGATGGGCGTAACTGCATCAATGGCAAGTATTGCCTTAAGCACAAAAGATACGTGCAGCATCAGGAGAAACTGCCATGTGAATGAAAAATAGATTAACTAATAAACAGTTAACAATATGGATAAACAAAAATTAGATAGAGCTAACCAATTAAGCAGCTTAATTGGTGATTATAACGGAGTTATAGATAGATATTGTAATGGCATGAGTGTTAATGAAAATATACTGGGGCGTGCTCTAATAGATATAAACAAGTATGCGCCAAAAGAATCTGCCGACATAAAGAATGCTATAAAAAAGGCTTTAAATAGCATTCAGAAAGAGTTTGATGAACTTTAGTAACTAACCGTCCTTATAGGACATTAATATAAGTAATATGAAAAAGTATATTGGTACAAAGGTCGTAAAGGCAGAACCTATGACTATGATTGAAGCAGAGAAAGTGCTTGGTAGAAAAATTGCCACTCGTAAGCCAGTAACTGCTGAGGAAAATGGCTACTTAGTAGAGTACAAGGGCGGATATAAGTCTTGGTCGCCAAAGGACGTGTTTGAGGAAGCCTATCATGATGTAGGCTCACTTACCTTTGGTGGTGCTATTGTCTTACTGAAGGATGGTTTTGCGGTAAGACGTAAGAGTTGGAATGACAAGGGTTTGTTTATCGTTAAGCAGGTTCCTTCTCACATTGGTGGTGACATCATTCCTAAGATGCAGTCACTTCCTCAGTCTGCCAAGGACATCTTGATGAGTCGTGAGAATCCTCACATTGACTACACCAATCAGATGCTTATCATCAATACAGATGGAAAAGCAGATTCTTGGGTTCCTTCTTCATCTGATATATTTGCGAAAGATTGGGAGGTCGTAAATGAGTAAACCAACCACCCTCTCCCTTTTACAGGAGAGGGTAAAAAGAAAAGAATATGAGATTTAGCTATTATAATTTAGACAAAGATGACTTTAATAAAAAATATAGTCACTTTAAGAAGAAAAAGTTGTTTACGATTTGGTTTAAACATATCTTAGAGAAGATTCAGTTTGAAAATTCAGATAGAGGTCTTTTATTGTGGGTTGATACTCCAAAGACTATTAGAGTATTCGGATATTGGAAACAAGGTGGCTGTGGTGGAAGTAAGAAATTCTATCAGAATTGGACTAACGACCATTGTGGTTGCTGCTAACTGAGTAATCAACTACCCTCTCCCTGGCAACAGGGAGAGGATAAAAAGAAGATAATATGGCAAAAATGAATGTAACGGAAAAGGACTTTAAAGCTTTCTTACAAGCTACAGAATCTCTTATGGCTATATCTGGTTCTTTGGATGATGACTTCAACGAAGAGGCTTATGCAATAAACAGACAGTTCAAAAATTTCAAGCGAAGATACTTAAAGGCAAAGGAGGAAAATAAGAAATGAGCAAAAATAAAGCTATTGAGTATATTAAACGTGCCAAAGAGCAGCTATCTTATGATTTGCTTACTATTAGGCTATGTGAAATGGCTCGCAATAATTTACAGAAGGCACTTAAAGAGTTGGAGGACAATATGGAACAGAACAACAAACAGACGATGCCATGTTTCGAACTTGGCAACCTTTACGTCTTCAACGAAGAAGACGAGGATGGAGAGTTGACCATCATAGGCAAACTCATCGCAAAGAACGAGAGTCAAGACACATTGACATTCGGCAATCAGTATGAGATTGAGACCGAGAACTTCGTTACCGATCAGGCATTTGACCTTCGCATAAGTACAAACAAGGAACTGCGAGAAGCGACAGATGAAGAAGCTATCTTGTTTCAAAATGCTTTCACTCTCTGGAAGAAGAGCAAGGAGCATCCATCATTCAAGACCTTCGATAAGGTTCTGGTGCGTAACCTTGATGAACATAAATGGAGACCAGCAATCTTTGTTCAAACACGTATAGGTGATTCCCCATACAGGTACAAGGCTTTGCTATTGTCTACCGGGCACGTAGGTGACTTTATCCAATGCATTAAATACGAAGGTAATGAAAAAATGGCATTCACCGCTGCCCCATTTTAGGTAAACTGTTCACCTACAATGGCTCCTTGAACACAACAGAAACAAAAGTAAGCAATATGAATCACGCTAGTTTATTCAGCGGAATCGGTGGTGCTGAGGTCGCGGCATCCATGATGGGATGGCAGAACCTCTTCCATTGCGAGATACAAGAGTTCCCTCGCAAGGTGCTCCAATACTGGTTCCCAAATTCAGAAAGTTATGAAGACATTACCAAAACAGACTTCACAAAGTGGCAGGGAAAAGTCGATGTTCTCACCGGAGGATTCCCATGCCAGCCTTTCTCCCTCGCTGGCAGAAGAAAGGGAGCGGACGATAACCGCTACCTCTGGCCACAGATGCTTCGAGCGATACGGCAGATACACCCCACTTGGGTCGTTGGTGAAAACGTTAATGGAATCAAGACGATGGTGGAGTCCTGCCAAGTCACTCAGATGGGACGCACAGACTATCTTTTCGAAGAGAATCACCTATACCGAGAGGAAAGCCGATTCACCCTCGACAAAATCTGTGCAGACCTCGAAGCCGAAGGATATTCCGTCCAACCGATTGTTATTCCAGCTTGTGCCATCGGAGCACCACACAGAAGAGACCGAGTTTGGATTGTTGCCCACCGTTCAGACCCAAGGGCTGAAACAGTGCAACAAGAAGGGCAAGACGGAATTTGTTCCGCTAGACCTTCTCCCCACACCCAATGCGATGGACATAGCCCACAAAGACATGGAAATCAACGAGCGAGGGCGAAGAAATCCAAAGAAGAGCAAGACAGACCACAGCCTAGGTCTAGAAGACATGGCAGTGGCACAACTCCTTCCTACGCCCACGGCACTCGACAAAGGAGGAGGAAGAATAAACAAGAGCCTTTCACCGAATGCAGCAGAACGCCCAACCTTGGCACTCGCCGCTCGAAAAGGCTTGCTTCCCACTCCTTGCAGCATAGAAGCCACGAAGTTCACCAAGACCATCAATCCCAATTCCCAGATGGGGCAAGGACTAACAGCCTTGGCGGTCAACGGTCTTCTTCCCACTCCTACCGCAATGGAGGTAAAGCACTCCAAGCGAGTAAAGGGCTTGAAAGAACAGGGCGCAAAATGGATGTACAGCCGAAAGAACGGAGCACTTCGCCCGAATGGACTGACCGACTTTCTCGACTTCAACGGCATGATGCCGACACCATCAGCGAGAGACTGGAAGGGATGCACCAATCCTGGGGTGAAGAAAGCCAACGGCAATGTTTATGGCGAGACCTTGCCAGACACTGTGAAGAGGGTAACTGGCGGAACTTCCCAACTCAATCCCCTGTTTGTAGAGGAAATGATGGGATTCCCTTTGATGTGGACAGCCTTACCATTTCTTTCCCCAAGTGGAGACAAGAATCCATAAAGGCTTACGGCAATGCCTGGGTCCCACAAGTGGCTTACGAGATATTCCGTGCCATCGAGGCAGAAGAAGAAAACAACAAATGATAGAAATCGTAAATTCTATATTCCAAATAAAAAGAAACAGCAAATGAAAACAGATGGCTACATTCTTACTCCAGAGCTGCTGCAGTGGCGTTACTTTCATCGTCCGGTGGTGGTACAGGTGCTCATCTACGTGCTCCTGTCTGCCACCCACAATGAGGCTTCCGCTGCTACGCTCTCCTTACGTATGCTCGCTGATCGGCTCCATACCTCGGTCAAGTCTATCCGCTGTGCCATCAATGTTCTCATACAGGAGCGAATCATCACAAAATGCAGCTCCCCTAAAGCCTCAACAATAGTGTATGTTAACAGTTCGCATCCCCTCTCCCACTGCATAATACCCTATCAAAACCCACTTGGGGCACAGAATGGGGCACTCTTTAGGGCACAGATAGGGGCACAATCAGGGGCACAGATTTTAACTTCGCAAGTTACTGATACACAAGATTGTACAGCGGTTCTTCAAGACAACAAGGGCACAGATAGGGGCACGATTAAGGGCAAAGATGGGGCACGCTCCAGGGCACACCCTAAACAAGGGGCACACCAAAAGGCACAGTATAGGGCACAGATTAACAATCCCGAAACCCCTTTAAATAAAGGTGATTCCGAAGATTCTGCCGAAGTTGAGGGCACAGACAAGGGCAAGGGTAAGGGCACAGAAGTAAGAGGAAAGAAACAAATAAAAGAAAACATTTCCCCCGAACCCCCTATAAAAGAAAACAAACAAAGAAAGGAGAAAGCCCACACCCACACACAAAAAAAAGCAAAAGAAACAAAGTCGTTGGATCCGGAAGTTCAGTTCTC
>ERZ1034980.137-NODE-137-length-63697-cov-11.625043_pt1 | contig 63697 bp, 64 predicted proteins | sample MGYA00520622_ERZ1034980 | MGnify/ENA primary metagenome ERZ1034980 (study PRJEB33766, sample SAMN09781791) | gut metagenome | biome: gut microbiome | host: Homo sapiens | place: Madagascar | study: EMG produced TPA metagenomics assembly of the PRJNA485056 data... | reverse complement strand
GGGGTGGGCGGGCTGCTGGACGACTCCTTCGTCTGGGACTGCGACCACACGCTCTACTTCACCTACAACGACCTGGGAAGCATTGCCAGTGCGGACTTCTGGCCGGCAAGGCTCTCGTGCTGCCAGGACTTCATGAAGGCGTGGGGAAGGAGCCTGTGCGAGGGGGACGAGGACGCCTTTCTGCACGCGGTCACGGACCTGCTGGACCGCACGGACATCGTCGACAGCCCAGAGTACATCGCAGACAACCCCGACTACTGCGACCCAGACGAGGTGGGGTACTGGACCGAAACCTACAAGGACACCGTTAAGGAGATTGCCGACGGCCTCGATAAGGGCGAGTTCGTGGAGCTGACGCCTGAGGTCCTGCTGTCCACGTTCTGCGAGCGCGACCTGATGCTCACGAGAAACGAGATCTGCTTCCACTACCCCGGGGTGATGCAGGAGATGGACAGGTTGGGACTCTCGGACTACGTGGAGGCGCCGCTCGAGGAGGATGGGCCTGACGGGACCGTGGCGGTCCTCGCGGCGATGGGGAGGCTGGAAATTGAGAACGGGGGCATTGGCCATGGGCGTCATTGAGGAGCTTAACGAGATCCTTGGCGAGGACGTAGTAACGAGGGCGTTCGCGCAGGCCTTGGAGGCACAGGGCACCTCCCCAAGAATGGGTGTGGACGAAATCGAACAGAGGCTGGAGCGCGGCGAGGACGTGTACATCGACGCAGACTGGTGCCTTACTGAACGCAATCTCATCGACCTCGTTCCCCAGATAGTGGCCACGCCCTTCGCGAACAATGGACTCGCCTACGCCGAGCCAAAGGAACTTGCAAATCTCTGTCTCAATCACCTAGCAGGCGAGCTTGAGATTATTTTCGGAATGAGCGACCTCGACACCCTGAATGAGGTCACGCGGTCGTTCTCGGAGTATGTGGGGGGCACGTGTGAGGGCATGCCCTGCCAGGAGGAGGTGGACACGCTGCTCGACGCCCCGGGGCTCGCCTCCGAACTACGGGAGTGGGGTGGCTGCTGGCAAGACGTGCACGTCGAAGAGCTCGCTCGCTCCGCAGAGTTCCGCGCCTCCACGCTACTCGCGGCGGCCAACGGCTGCGAGCCTGAGAGTGCGGTGCTCGACTCCATTCTCCAATGGCAAGAGGACTCCTACGAATGGGAGGACGGGAGGCTGGCGAAGTCAGAGGATGCCCTCCCCTACTCCCGACCGTCCGACATCGGGCCGTCGGCCATCGACTGGCTATGCGAGAGCCAGGGGACGACGCTCGAAGGGGTCGCGAACGACCCAAGGGGAGCCTTCGCGGAGAGCATGCGCGAGGAGCTGCTGGAGTCCGGCTGCTGCGGCTCCCGGCCCTGCGTCTGCGTAATGAGCAGCATGTCTTTCGGCCAGTGGGTCACGACGACGTCTTGCACGGCAGCGGCCCCCGAGATGGAGGGTTGCGCATTCGTCGCCGACGATTCGTGCCTCGTGGGCATCTATGACCCTACGGTCGGCGCCGGCAGCCTTATGGGCGTACGACTCGAGAGGCCGATAGAGGTACCGGCACCCCTTGTGAGGGACAACATGCAGGAGCCGCAGATGGGCGAGACGTGGGGAAGCTACTACACGCCGCAGAACTGTTACGGGTTCTGCGAGCCGTTCGCCGGCCATGCGAAGGACGCGCCAAAGGGCAGGGAGGCCAGGCTGCCCGGCGCGCATGAGGGCCAGGACATCCATAGGCCATAGCACTTTGCGAAGACTCACAAAAGGGGCGACCGATGCCGGAGAATCATAGGCATCGGGCGCCCCTTTCCACATGCAGCCGGGACGCCGAGGACACGGTGCGAAAGGGGTCTGCCATGGATGCGACGAGCGTCGCTCAGGAGCCGCAGAGGGTCGAGAAGGCGAAGATCAGGGTCAAGGCGAGCTGCTACCGCAAGAGGCAGGGCCATGACGGCGGGGACGAGTTCAACGAGGTCACGCTGCCAAAGGGGCTGTTCGTCGATGGCGCCACGAGCGCCGATGGCCGCGAGCTCGGAACGGTCGACGTCGGCCGGCACAAGCTCTATCCGCGCTACGTCACGATGGAGCGCGACGAGGAGCTTGGCGGCGAGGTCGCGGCCATGACCTACAAGGCGGACAAGACGATCGCCCTCCGTCACTACATCAAGGCCAACGACCGGCAGACGGGCGAGTGGAAGTGGATCCGCGACTCCGACATCCTCGTCAACGCGGCGGAGCTTTCCCGGGCGTGCGACGCCTACCTGGAGCAGGCCAAGCAGGAGAAGTCCGAGCAGGAGGCCAAGGCGCACCTGACCTTCCCGGCCGAGTGCCACAAGGAGATCGTCGGCCAGTACGGCCCCTTCCACTCCATCACCGTGCCGGACGGCGTCGTCGTGAACGGCGCGCTCGACCGCAACGGCAACCCCCTGGGCCGCGTCGTCGACGTGGGCGGCTACACCTACAACCCGAAGTACGTGAGCCCCGGCCCCAAGGAGGGCCAGGTCAGCTGCGTCCTGCCCCCGAAGAACGAGGTCTGGCTCCGCAGGTACGAGCGCGACGAGGAGGGTCGGATCGTCCACGACGACTCGGGGTGCGCCGTCGTCAGCGGGTTCGTCAAGGTCGGCGCCAAGGAGCTGGAGCGGGCGCTTGACGTCGCGCGCGGCCGCGAGCAGACCGCCCGCAGGTCCCCCAGCGTGATGACGCGCGAGGAGCTGGAGGCGCTTCCCTCGGAGGTCCGCGTGGGCGGCCCGCACGCCGGCGCGCACTTCGCCGCCGCGAGGAGGTAGGCCATGGACACGGAGGTCCTGGAGGCAACCATCGACGCCGCGAACGAGGTTCTGGGCTCCATGTGGATCAACCCGACCGCGGTCACAGCTGGAACCAGGGACATGCTCACGCATCGAGTCGCGGACACCGTGGCGACGCGAACCGACTGCGACGACCCAGTCGGCGCCGTGAGGTCGGCGTCCTATCCAGTGACACTCGTGCTTGGTGGCGGGTGGAAACTGGACGAGGCCGAGGACTTGCTGGTCATCTCCGCTTCTGAGCATCTTTCCGCCGCGGAGTATCTGGCGCCCGAGTGCGACCTCTCGTGGCAGAGAACCGGTTCCGTCGAGCAGACGGCCCTTGACGCGCTCTGCTCCTCCCAGGGGACGAACCTCGAGGACGTTGTGAACTTGAAGGCGGGCACCTTCGCGCAAAGCCTGGCCGAGGAGCTGCGCTACGCGCCCCCGCCGCCGGGAAGCCGCCTCTGCGTCCTGGCAACGATGGACTGGGAGACGCTTTTGGACTGCACGATGTGCTCCTGCTACCCGGAGCTCGCGCAGCAGGCCGCGCGTCCGCTCGTCCGAGTCGACCCCGAAGAGAGCCCCGTGGTCGGGCTCTTCGACCCGGTCGAGGGCAGGAGCTCCGGGATGCGCGTGAGACTGGAGAGGCCTTTGGAGATATTGCCCGGCGCGATCGAGGCAGCGATGGTCGAAAGGACGGACGGCGCGGCCACCTGGGGCGAATACCGAGGGATGCGCTGTCTCACGCCGGGATGCACCCTCGACGGGCGGATTGCGGACCTGTTCGGCGCCAGGGCGCTGCGCTGCGAGAACGACGCGATGGGAATCAGGAGATAGGAAGAGCGATGAGCGAAGACATGGGCCCGTTCGAGCAGGCCGAGGCACCCGCGACCCTACGGGAGGTTGCGGAACGCCTCGGCCTGTCCGGCGCGGGCATGGCGTCCGGCGACACCTGGTGGATGTCGGGCGCGCTCGAGGCGCTGGCGGTGCCGGCGGCCGGGCGCAGGCTGGTCGCCTCGGCGCGGGCGAGCGTCAGGGGAGGCACGCTCGGCAGCGACGCCTGGTGGCTCGTGCGCCTGGACTCCGAGGTGGAGGTGGCACTGGCGTCATGGGTGGCGCCTGACGCCTCGGAGTCCCTGAGGATGCTCCTCTCCCCCACGACAGGCCGTGGCCAGTGGTACGCCGAGCAGGCGTCCAAGATTGCCGATGCCGCGCCCTCGCTCATCGCCGCAGTCCCCCAGCCCATCTGGGGGACGCGCCCCCAAGCCCGCGCCCGAAAGGCCGTGGCGACCTCCTCGGCCGCGACCTCGCAGCTCCCGCTCTTCGGAGAAGATTCCTCCGATGACGGTTATGTTATTATGTTAAACAACGATGAGCTGGGCGTTTTAGAGGCGGAGAGTCCCTCGGAGGCCCATGTCGAGACGGAGGTCCGAGATGGCGGAGAAGCCGAGGTTCGGGGAGAAGGCGCCCGGGATCTTCAACCCGGCGAAGCTGACGGGCATGAAGAGGGCCAAGTACGAGCAGATGCTCGAGGAGCGCAGGGACGAGCTGGAGAAGATGAGCCTGGCCGACGTGAGCGAGTACCTGGAGGCCCTGAGGGAGCGCTACCAGGAGAGGCTCGGCGTGCTGCTGGAGCAGAACATGAGGGCACTGGGAGCGGACCTTCACAACGGGGGCTCGCGCCCGAACTGGGAGGACCTCTACGACCAGGCGATGGCGACGTCGCGGGAGCAGGCCTTCAAGGAGTTCATGGAGGCGTAGCGTCAGAGAAGGAGGCCGCAGACGTCGTCGCGCCGCGGACGGCCCTGGAGCGCGCCCGCGCGAACGTCGAGGCCATCAGGATCGCCAAGGGGCATGACGCAAGCGGCGAGACGCTCTCCGGCCGCGAGGCCGCGCTCGTGCGGCTCTACTCGGGCTGGGGCGGACAGCCCAAGGCCTTCGAGGAGGAGCCGAGAGGCGCCTGGGCGGAGGTGGCACGCGACCTCCGCGAGGTCGTCGACGATGAAGAGTGGGACGCCGCCCGCGCGAGCACGCTGACGGCCTTCTACACCCCTGCCGCCGTGGCGCGCGCGATGGCACGCGCCCTGCGCGAGATGGGAGTCGGCGGCGGCGCCGAGGTCCTGGAGCCCGGATGCGGCACCGGGGCCTTCATGGACGCCATCGCGGCCGAGGGCGTCGCCGCCCACGTGACGGGCGTCGAGGTCGACCCGCTCTCCGCGCTGATATGCGACGCGCTCCACCCCGACCAGACCGTCGTGAGGGCGGGGCTGGAGGACTGCTCCATCGCCGAGGGGTCCTTCGACGCCGTCATCGGCAACGTCCCCTACTCCGACGCCATCAGGCTCGACTTCGACGGAACCACGCTGCCCATCCACGACTACTTCGTGCGCGAGGCAGTGAGGGCGGTGCGCCCTGGCGGCGTCGTGTGCCTCCTCACGAGCCGCTACACCATGGACAAGGCTGACGAGTCGACGCGCAGGTGGCTGTGCGAGCGCTCCGAGCTCGTCGGCATGGCCAGGCTCCCTGAGGAGACCTTCGCCGGGGCCGGCACCTCCGTCATATCCGACGTCATCATCCTCAGGCGCCGCCCCCAGCCCGTGCTGGGCGCAAGCGCCGCCTGGGTCCACGTCGGCGACATGGGCGGCGTCCGCGTCAACCAGGCGGTGCTGGACGACCGTCTCCTTGCCATCGGAGACCTCCGCGTGGTCACGGGCCGTTTCGGGGCCGACATAGCGCTCTCCTGCGGCAGGGACGCCGAATGGGTCGGGGGCGAGCTCGCGACGAGGCTTTCGGCAGACGTGCGGTCGCGGGGCCTTGCCGGGTGCCTGGCCGTCGCGCCCGAGAGGATGGCGGAGCCCTTCTGCCAGCCGCGCCCGCAGGGCGCCCAGGAGTACGAGTACGCCCTCGACGACGCCGGGCGCGTCTGGTACGGGGACGACTCCGGCCTCGAGCCGGTCACCACGAGGGTCGCCGGCGACATGGCGCGCCTCTCGGCGATGGTCTCGCTCAGGGACCGCAAGATGGCCCTCATGGAGCTCGAGGGCACGGACGCCACCGACGAGGAGGTCGGCGGCGCGATCTCGTCCCTGAGGGACGCCTACCGAGCCTTCGTGGCCGACTTCGGCCGCATCTGCGACGCGCGCAACCAGAGGGCGTGGGCGACGAGGCGCGACTACTCCGGGGCGCAGCTGTCCTCCATCGAGGTCCTTGACGCTAGCCGACAGTTCGAGCGGGAGGCCGACGTGCTCTCCGTGCGCGTCAGGCGGCCCGAGCCGAAGGCGCCCGACCACGTGGACGACCCCGCCGACGCGCTGGCGATATCGCTTGCCAGCAGGGGCGAGGTCGACATGGAGCTCGTCTCCGGCCTGCTGGGAACCGACGAGGCGGGGGCGCTGGACGCCCTCGGCGAGCTCGTCGTCGCCGACCCGGACACGGGACGGGTCGTGACCGCCCCCGAGTACCTGTCGGGAAACGTCGCGAAAAAGCTCGCGCACGTGAGGGGACTTTTGGCGAGCGAGCTTGACGGTGGCCGGGCTGCGGCCGTCGCCGAATGGCTCCAGGGCCTCGGGATGGGCGAGGCGCATGCCACGGACGGCTTCGTGAGGTCCAATGCCGACGGGTTCGTGAGGTCGATGTCTGACCTGGGGGCCTGGGGCCAGCTACTGGACCCCGACGGGGCGGACACCGTCTCGCCACTCGGCGCCTGCCTTGACGCCTGCTCGAGATACGACACCGTCACGCTCGCCCTCGCGACCGCCCGCATCCTCTCGGAGGGGGGCCACCCGCTCGGGCTCGCAGGCGAGGACGTGCCGTCCAGGATGCTCGGCGGGATCCTCCCCATCGCCGCAGGCGCATGGGGACGTGACAAGCAGCTGTGCCTCGAGGTGCTGAGGGAGCTCGCATGCGCACCCGTCGACAGGGTGTCTGACGAGGCGGTAGCGGCCTTCGCGCTCCGTGGCCTTGCCGTGGCGCGCGAGCGCACCAGGTTCGGCAGCAGGTTCGGCGCAGGTGGCGGCGTAGAGACGTCGTACCACCTCGTAGGCCCGCTCCTCCCCGTCTGTTCGCTGCTCGAGGGATGCGACCTCGAACGGCTGACGGGCGCGGTCCGCGAATCGGAGGGGATGAGGCTGTTCCCCCACGACCTCGACAGGCTTTCCAACTTCGACGGCTCGATATCCGACGGGCGTCTGCAACCGGTAATGGAACTGGCGAGGGTGGTCAGGGAGCACCCGGAGGTGCTGGAGTACGTCTTCCACTGCAACTCGATGGGCGAGGCGCCCACCCCCGAGGGCCTTGAGGCCTTCCGCGGCCGACGCGACGAGTTCGTCTCGGGACGCTCCCACGTGGCCGACCCGGAGCGGGTGGCGTCCCTGCGCGGCCTCGAGGGGAGGCTCCACGCGGCGCTTCCCGAAAGGCTCCAGCCCGAGGACGTCTCGATGAGGCTGGGGGCGTCCTGGATACCCGTCCGCTACGTCGCGCGCTTCGCCGAGGACGCAATCGGGCTTCCCGACCCCACGGAGTCGGTCGCAAGCCGCCGGAAGCTACAGGTCTGCCGCCTCAGGGAGACGGGAGAGTGGAGCGTCACGGCGCCCGGCGACCTCGCCACCATGGCGGCGCAGGACGCCTACGCGGTGAAGGCCGTGAAGGGCTACAGCACCGTGGTCAAGGTGACGGTGGCCCAGATGCTCACGCACGCACTCAACGGCACGTGCCCGACCCTGACGAAGGTGGACGACGCCGGCAAGAGCGTCGTCGACCCGGAGGCGACAGCGAACGCCAGGCTCAAGCGAAACGCGGTCGTCGAGGCATGGGACAGGTGGCTCTCGGAGAACCGGGACGTCGCCGAGGAGCTTGCCGGCATCTACAACGACAAGGTCAACGTAATGGTCCCGCGCACCTACGACGGGAGCTACCTGGCCTTCCCCGGCATGTCCTCCGACATCAGGATGAGGGAGCACCAGAAAAACGCGGTCGCGAGGATGCTGGGAAGCGAGGAGGGCACGCTCGTCGCCCACGTGGTCGGCGCCGGCAAGACGTTCGAGGGAATCGCAGGCATCATGGAGGCCAGGAGGCTCGGCCGCGCGACGAAGCCGATGGTCGTCGTGCCGAACAACCTGACGGAGCAGTGGGCGGCGGACTTCCTTCGCCTCTACCCCACCGCAAAGGTCGCCTACATGACGGCCCAGGACACGAAGTCCGCCGACGCGGCCAGGGCCTTCTGGGCCAGGGTCGCCTCCGGCGACTGGGACGCCGTGGTCGTCGGCCACTCCCGCTTCACGCAGCTCGGCGTCTCCCGCGAGCGGAAGGCCGCAAACCTCAGGCGAAGGGTGGGCGAGCTCTCCGACTCGATCGTGAACGCCGAGAGGCTCAGCGGCCGCACGAGCTTTCCCGTCAAGAGGCTGGAGAGGATCCGCGCCAGGATTGAGAAGAGGATGGAGGCGCTGAGGGAGGACAGGTCCATCGAGGGGACCACGTTCGAGGACCTCGGCGTCGACTACCTGTTCGTCGACGAGGCGCACAACTTCAAGAACCTCGCGGTCGACACCGCGCTCGACGTCGCCGGGCTGACCAACGCGGCCTCCTCCAAGTGCGAGGACCTGCTGGACAAGTGCGAGTACCTGAGGGAGCGCGGGCTCGGGCGAAACATCGTGTTCGCAACGGGCACGCCGGTCTCCAACACGATCAGCGAGCTCTACAACCTACAGCGCTACCTCGCGCCGAGGCAGCTCAACGAGCTCGGCGTCTCCGCGTTCTCCGCGTGGGCGTCCACCTTCGGCGAGATAGTGGACTCGGTGGAGGTGAGGCCGGAGGGAGGATTCCAGGTCAAGGCGCGCTTCGCCAGGTTCCACAACCTCCCCGAGCTCATGGCCGCCTTCCACAACTTCGCCGACATCGTCACCTCCGACGACATAGACCTCGACCTTCCCGAGGTCGAGCGCGTGAACGTGCAGCTCATGCCAAGCGAGTCCCAGAGGTACGAGATGGCCGGGCTGGTGGCGCGCGCCGACGCCATCCACCGCAGGCTCGTCAAGCCCGACAAGGACAACATGCTCAAGGTCACCAGTGACGGCAGGAAGCTGGCGCTGGACCCGAAGCTCCTGCATCTCGACGAGGCGGAGTGGCCGGCGCTGGCGAGCGGCAAGGTCGCCGAGTGCGCCCGCAGGGTGGCCGACGTCTGGCGCGAGACGGAGGGCGTCTCGGGCACCCAGCTCGTCTTCTGCGACACCTCGACGGACGCGAGCGGGGCGTGGAACGTCACGAGCGAGCTCAGGGACAGGATCGTGGCCCTCGGGGTTCCCGCGGACCAGGTGAGGACCGTGAACTCAGCGGGTGACAGCCAGGCCAAGCGGCAGGCCCTCTACGACCAGGTGAACGAGGGCAGGGTGCGCGTCCTGATCGGCTCCACGCAGACCCTGGGCACCGGCGTCAACGTCCAGACCCACCTCGTGGCCACCCACGACCTCGACTGCCCGTGGCGCCCGGCGGACCTCGAGCAGAGGGCCGGCAGGATCGTGCGCCAGGGCAACCTCAACCGACGCGTCAGGATCTTCCGCTACGTCGTGGCGGACACCCTGGACGCCTTCATGTACCAGACCTGCGAGACCAAGCAGAGGTTCGTCGCGCAGGTGTTCACGAACAAGAGCCCGCTGCGCGACGCCTCCGACATCGACGAGACGGCGGTGGACCTGGCGACCCTCAAGGCCCTCTCGACGGGCGACCCCAAGGTCGCCGAGAGGATCAAGCTCAAGGGCCGCGTCGACCAGCTGACCCTCTTGCGGTCGGCGCGGGCGGGCGAGGTGGCGGCGATGCGCAAGAGGGCCGAGCAGGAGCTAGCGCCCAGGGCCGACGTCGCGGGGGAGGAGCTCTCCCGGTACCTGGGGCAAGCCGACGCCTTCGCGAGGGCCCACGAGGCAACGTCTGCCTGGGAGGAGGGACACGCCGAGATCGCCGTGGGCGGAGAGACCCTGACGACCAGGAGGGAGGCCTCAATCGAGCTGGCGCGCGCGGCCCGCGAGGCGGAGGTCTCCGAGGCAAGGCACGTGGCCGGACCCATCGGCAGCCTGTGCGGCCTGGACGTCGTCGTGCTCGGCAAGGTGGTCGAGGCCGGGCGCCCGCCGCTGCGCTACCTGGCGCTCAGGGCGCCGGGGGCGAAGCGCCTCTTCGCCAGCCACCACGCGGTGCCGGCCTCCGGCGGCGGCAACTCGCTCGACAACCTCCTCGCCGTCATCGACGGCTTCGAGGAGAAGATGGCAAACGCGCGAGCCCGCCTGGACGCGGCGCAGGCAGAGCTCGAGGCCACCATCGCCAGGTGCGAGGAGCCATGGGCGCTCCAGGGAGAGTACGACGAGGCGTGCCGAAAGCTCCGAGAGCTCGGCGGGGCGCCGGGCGAGGAGCTGCGCCAGCAGAGGGTGGAAAGCACCCTCGATGCCCCGAGAGAGGAGGAGAGCCAGCCTCCCGATAGGGAACCCCATGAGGAGGAGGCCTCGGAGAAGGAGCGCAAGGTCGCCGCGCTCTGGGTCCCGTGCGGCCTCGACCAGCCGGTCGTCGGACTGGATGTTCCCGCCACGGAGGCGATGCTCACGCAGATCCTCGGCAAGCGGAGGCAGGTGACGCGCATGACGAGGCTGCCGGAAGGCGGGGAGGTCCTGGCCGTCATGGAACTGGACGGGCTGTCCGTCTCAACGAACTCACCCTACAGGAGGATCACAGCCGAGTTCGCGCCGGAGACAGGCGGCCTCGACGTGACGCGAAACGTCCTCGTCATGGCGAGGGCGCCCGAAGGCCTGGCCTGCGACCTGCCGGAAGACCTCGCGAGGGAGATGAGGGACAGGGGCATCGCGATAGGCGCAAACGACGGGATCAACCACTAGGAGGAGCGAGCATGGATAGGGACCTCACCCTGACCATAACGTGGGAGCCTGACGGCTGTCACGCGTACCAGGGGGCAGACGGAGGCGGCTACGACGAGGCGCTTGTCTGCGACCGCGAGCTGACGCGCTACGACGACGAGCCGGTGAGGCACGCCGACTCGATACCGACGGAAGGTGCGATCGTGGTCGCGAGGCGCGAGACCATGGAGCCCGGGCTCTGCGAGAGCCTGCTCGGACTCGACTTCGCCGACGTCATCGAGGGCATCACGGGCATGTGGCCCACCGACTTCGAGGTCGAGGCCCTTGCCGACGAGTGCGACCGAGCGCTCGCAAGGGCTCGGCACAGGAGCGGCGAGAGGGCTCTTCTGGCAGAGAGGTGGGAGTGGCCGGCCGAGGCGCGCGACAGGCTGGCCGCGCTCGCGCTGCCTCGGCTGTCCTACGACATCGGGGACATAGAGCCCGAGGTGAGGGCCTTCGCAAGCCACATCGGGCGCGTGAGCCCGCAGTCAACGACCAGGGTCGACCTTGACACCTCGGGCGGCCCGGTGCGCCTGGAGCTCTGGGCCTCGACCGTTGACATGCCGGATGGGGCCTTCGAGGCATACGCCACCTACGTGGACCCGGACACGGGACAGGTTCCGGAGAGGGCCTTCTCCCCCACCGGCGAGACGACGGCAAGGCGAGAGATGACGTTCGCGAGCGATGGCTCGAGGGGTCTCGCTCGCGACCTGCTCGCGGCCTGCGGCCTGGCTGCAAGGGGCTTCTTCGTGCCGAGCGCCGACCTATCGCCGGAGCGGCTGGGACGGACGAGGGACGCCAGCCGGGTGGCCCGCTAGCGGGCGGGGCTCCAGCCGGCCCTGTTGCAGGACACGACAAGCGTCCTGCCGGTGCTGGAGAGCCTGTAGGTGTTGGCAAGCTGCTGGCCGGACTGGGTGAAGTTGGTGTAAACGCCGACGAGGCCCGAGGCCTTCAGCCGCTCGACCAGGAGCATGAAGGTCCTGCGGTCGCACCCGAGCTGGGCGCAGATGGCCGACTTCGGCCGGGTCACGCCCTCCGGCCCGGCCTTGGACAGCATGGCCATGAAGTCGAACTCGTGACGGGTAGGGAGGCGATTTGACGCCACCCCGCTCACCAGCTTCCAGTCGTCGTGTGGCCTGCGCCGTCCCCTCGTCACAGCTGCCATGGCAACCTGCGCCTCCGATCGCGTCCCATGTCCGTTGCGCCCCCGCGTGCCCGTGGAAAGGGGGTGCATGCGCAATGTTACGGTACCCGGGGCAAATTTTATGCCTGACGCGTGTTAAATGGGTGCAAAATTGCTGGTAGACGGGTTGCGTCCATCTCCGTGGATAACAGGTTGGGTGGAAGCCCATCAAGATGGACGGCAATCCTGATGGATGGACAACCTAATGAGCTATCATCTGCGTACGCGTTATGGTTTTAGACGTGGCCGACTGATGCCAGCAGCTCAGCTCCGTCTATTTCGTAGTAAGGACTCGCGCGTATGAATCGAAACTCCTCCACGCTAGTTATTCAGGACGACAATTACTCTGGGTCCCCGATGACTCGCAGCCCGAGAGAGAGAGAGTAGATAGGCGCTTCGCGCCTATCGGGGTCACCGACGGGCGGTGGTCCTAGGTGGCCGGCAGAAAGCAGAGGCGCGAGGCGCTGTCCGTTCAACGCCTTATCAATGAGGTCCTGATTCAGGACTTGGGGATTCCTCCCCACAACGTCGTCAATGATTCGACCTTCCAGAAGTACACGGGCTCGAAGCGTCCCGACATCCTTGTGTCCAACGTCCCGTTCGCCAACGACCCAAACGACCCCGAGGACGAGTCTCGCTTCATCGAGAACCTGATCTGCTACGCAGAGGCGAAAGACATCGCGTGCAAAGTCGATGACGCCGACTGGAAGGATGCAATCGAGCAAGGGCAAGCGAAGGCCCCATGGCTCGGCCTTCATTACTTTGCCGTCACGAACTGCAACATCACGTATTTCTACAGCCTGTCGGGCGACAGGCTGTCCTTGAACGGCAACCCCATCTCAGAGTTCCAGACAATGGACGTCTTGCGCATCATCAAGAGGCAGACTGCGGAGTCCGACTCAACCGACATAAGCATGGGCGTCGACTCGCTCACCTCTGTCAGCGAGGCGGTCTTCAACAGCAAGCTTTGGCAGCTCAAGAACATATACCGCAACATTGACTTCGAGAACAACACACGCAAGATAGACTTCACCATCGGAATGATTTCCATGGAGTACTACGAGGAGAAGGCGCGTCTCGATGGGACCTATGACGCCTCGGGCCGATGGTGGAACACCGCCAAAGACGCAAGCGACGCCACGATAGCGTCTACCCTCTGCGGCTACATTGACGAGCTGACGGACGAGGACTCCGAGTTCAAGGAGTTCTCGGAGCCAGTCGAAGTGGTGAGGAGCCACATCTCGGGCAGCAACCCACTCGTGAAGCCATCCCTTCTCCGCGAGATCTACGACGTCATAGACAGCATGAGGCCACTGCATGGAACGGGATTCGACCTGTTCGGCGCTGTCTACGAGGCTTTCGCCAACACGAAGGAGAAGAAGGACTTCGGCGAGTATTTCACCAGAAGGCACTACACCCACATCTTCGCCAAGCTGCTCCTCGGCGAGCGCGACCGATATAACCCGAATTCCGAGTTCACCGTCATAGACCCGTTCGTCGGGACGGGCGGCATGCTCACCGAAGCCTACAAGGTCCTGCGCACACGCTTCGAGGAGAGCAACACGCTTACGCCGGAGGCAGAGACATTCCTGGCTTCTCGCTGCTTCTACGGCGTTGACCTGAGGAGCGAGAACGCCTCGCGCTCCAAGCTCAACATGTTCCTCGTCGGAGACGGGCACAACCACATCTACAGCGATGACTCCCTCGTCCCCACGAAGAAGGACGGCATTGAGGCAATCAAGGGCAGGGCGGGAACCTACGATTACGTCATCACCAACCCGCCGTATGGCCGGGGCACGGTTCTGGCAGACAGCGTCTTCCTGGGCAGCAAGAGGATGGAGGTGGCGGCGATTTGCCGCGTGATCGACCTGCTCAAAGTAGACGGTAGGGCGTGCGTGGTCACCCCAGACGGCATCCTCGAAAACCCGACGTTCAAGGCTCTTCGAGAAGAGATACTCCTCACGTGCGAGGTGCAGGCCATCGTCTCCCTCCCCAAGTTCGCGTTTGCCCCATACACCAAGGAGAAGACCTACGCGCTGTTTCTCAAGAAGCGCTACGAGAGGTTCCACCTTAGCGACAACGCGGACGCGAGGGCAGCGGGCAGCGAGAACGCGGAACTGCGGGCGCGGCGGCACCAGAACGGGAGGTTTCAGACCACTCCGATCTGGATGTACATCATTGATAACGACGGGTTCGCCAACTCTGACAAACGCTACCCTACGAGACTGAGGGATGCCGAGCAGCGATGGCTTCACGACGAGGTCTCGGCTTGGGTCGATTCCGAGGGGATGGAGCACGTTTCGAGGCTTGAGGAATGCTGGAACACCAAGTTCGATGATGCCTCAACCAACGGAACGGACTGGATTGCGGAAGACGGAAGGTCGGTCAGGCTGCGCAAGGCCGGCAACGTGCCCGCCTCATGCGTTGCTCGCGACGAGTTCTACACCCTTCTTCCAGAGCGATGGCTCAGGCCCTATGATCCGCCGTACATCACCCCCCGTGAGTTCGAGAGAGAGCTTGCCGCGCTTATTTCCGATATAGGTGAGCTGGCATGAAGATCGACAACCTGTTTCACCTCACAAAGGGCGACACCGGACTCACCGACGAGTATGTCTATCAGTCGCTTTCGTCAGACAAGCCGCTCGTCCCCCTCTACGGCGGAAACGCCGCGCACGTTACCGCAACGCGCTGGGTCAGGGCAGACTGCACGACCAAATCGGGGGCACCCATCAACCTGTTCTCGGGAAAGGGCATCATCCTGAGCCTTGACGGAAGCGCCGGGAGCATGACTTACAAGGATGGCGAGACTTTTGCCCTGAACCACCATGCAGGCTTCCTCACGCCCCTGGAAGGTTCCGACCGACTGTGCGACCTTAAGTTCTTCGCCATCTTCTTTCAGAACCGACTCAGGGCGCTATCGGTAAGCGGTGGCTCAAAGACGCTTAGCAAGGCACAGCTCAGCGAACTCGAGTTCTCGCTGCCGGACGTTACGGAGCAAAAACGCCTTGTGAGTATCTATCAAGAGCTTGCCGACAGGCTGTCTGCCGCCTTGAAGAAATTCGATGCGGTCTCAGCGCTACTCGACAAGCAGGTGAGCATGGACTATGAAGCCTATCAAGCAAGGAGCGTACCGATTAGCCGGTGCATCAACTGCATGAGCGGAAACTCGGGACTCACCGAAGAGCTGATCTACCAGCACAGCTCGGAGATGGGGCGAAGGTACGAGGTGCTGTCCGCATCAACGTCGTCGGATACCGCCATGGGGACCATCCCCATGTGTGAAATAGCATCCCCCTCGGGCAAGCTAAACGCACTCAAGACGTTCTGCGACAAGGATGGCCTTCTCGTCGTGCGTAAGGGAAAGGCCGGCGGCACGAGGTATCTGCCAAAGGGGCATTATGCCGTCAACGATGACGCCTATATCCTCTCCGTAAAAGAGGGATGCCCCTATGCGCTCGACCTTCGGTGGGTGTCGATTGCGTAAAGGTCGGAGTTCCTGGCCTATGCATCCAGCGCAGACAACGGCACCTGGAACAAGACGGGCTTCTTCTCGGAGGTCAGCATTGACATACCAAGCATCGAGGAACAACGAAGGCTCGTTGCTGCCGTAGGGATTGCGGAGGAATACTCCCGTAGGATCAGCGAAGTCCAGCGGAGGCTAAGCAACCTGTTGGACAAAGAGGTTGACATCTAAGATCTCTCAGCGTGAGCGGATGGGGCACGGTCAGTCGATGTCACCCTTCCTCCAACCGAAGTCGCAGTAGTACCAGCGCACCCACGCGTCGTCGTCCTCGGGCACGCTGCGGGCCGCGCCCTGGACCTCGTCAAGGTAGCAGTCGAGGTTCGCCTGGTCGTCCCTCGCCAGCGCGGCGATGAGCTCGTCTATCGCGTGGGCCAGGTCCTCCGGCACCTCGAAGTCAAGCTGTTCTGGCCGGAGTATCCCGCTCACGTCCATGTCAGTCCCCCTCTCCCGGCATCAGCCCCGGGCGCATCCTGCGCACCACGGCCATGCAGTCCTCGGGCTCGCCGGAGCCCTCCCAGGTCACCAGGGACGAGGCGTTCCCCATGACCCAGGGCCGCCTCACGAGCGCGAGGACCGCCGGGCACTGGGTGGTCGGCCCCGGCCTCCCCTCCGGCACGTGCCAGCTGCCGAGGCCGTCCCGCACGTTGCCGAAGCGCCTGGCTATCTCGTCCGCGCAGGCGTAGAGCTCCGCGACGTCGTACCCGTTGCGCCGGGTCCTCCCCTCGTCGAAGGAAAGCTCGAAGTGCCACGGCCTAGCCAAGCCGGTTCCGCTCACAGGCACGAGCAGACGACGGTGCCGGCCTCGCGGTCCCACTCCCACCCGCCGGGGAGCCTCCTGCCGGAGGCGTCGACCTCCATCCACCAGTCCTCCTCGGGGTCGCCCTCGATGACCCACCTGCGGCCGTCGGCGGACGTGAGGTACCCGTCCTCCTCCGTCACCGCGAACTCGTCGTTGAGGCGCGTCTCCCTTGGCTCATCCATGGTGCGTCCTTTCTCCGGCATGCGTGGCGTGCTTACGGGCCCCATTTGACCACAGCCGCTGGACACGAATTCCGGCCCGTCGCGAGCTTGCGGGCGACCATCTCTAGCGCGAGTAGTACGAGCCGCTGCCGTAGCGTTCGTAATCGTCGTAGGAGTTGTGCCGCATGCCGCTCGCGAGGTCGCTCATGAGCTGAATCTCGCTGGCGAGCGAAGGCTGGAGCCAGCTCGTGGCCCCGGACAGAAGCCCCTCAAGCATCGTGAGGTCGTCATCCGTCCTCGCGACCTCGGAGGCGACGTCGAGGTCCCTGCCGGATATGGCGGGCCAGTCTATCCTCCTGCCGCCCTCGGCGGCGACGAGGCTCCAGAACACCCTCTGGGTCCTGCCGTTGCCCTCGCGGAACGGGTGGATGTAGTTGAGGTCGTTGAAGTAAGCGGCCAGCCTGGAGGCGAACTCGTCGTCGTCGAGCCCCACCAGGCGGTCGTCCGTGTCGAGCGCGGACAGGGTGATGCCGAGCGCGTTCTCCACGTTGGCCGACGGCATGAAGATGGGCGAGTCGAGGGCGGTGGACTTCCTAATCTCCACCACCCTGAACTCGCCCGCCCACGGGTAGACCGCCCCGAAGAGCTCGCGGTGGATCGCCTTGAGGTCTTCCGGCGCGTAGGAGGGGCGAAAGCCGGACCTCAGCAGCGTGGCGAGGCCCAGGGAGCTGTAGTCTGCCTCGGCGAGCCTCAGGCCGTCCGCGTCCGTGATGCCGAGCGAGTTGGCGAGGAGACCGCTCTCGGGGTCGACGTAGGGGTCAGTAAACGCATCCGCTGAGGCCATTGCTCACGCCCCTCCTGCCGTAGTAGTGGAGGTCGAGCTGGTCGTGGAACTCGCGCAGGTCTATCTCGCCCCGCACGTACTCCCCGGCAAGAGCCTTGAAGAGCGGCGAGACCTCAAGCCCCTCCGCCCTGTTGGCCGCGACGCCGAACTCGATGGCCTCTGCGCGTGAGTACTGTGGGCTCATGTGACCTCCTCGTGGTGCCGACCGTTGCCTATCCCATAATAGGGCAATGCGATGTCCATAAGACATTGTACCGCGGTGACATCACCCATATGTCAACGGTGGTCTAACAGAGCCCCATGGTTTGACCCCCTGCACCCAGCGGGTGCTGGGGACTGGACGAAGCCTAAAAAGGAAACCAGCCGCCCTGGCCCGGCGGCTGGTTCCTGGGCTTGCGCCCATCAAACAGTTGTCATCAACAGGAGGGCTCGAAACCCCTGTCGCCTAGAGTCTACCCCATCCAGGTCTGCACGGCATGGGGATTCTCGGGGGCGGGGCTCCTGGTGGGCCCCGTCTCCCCGAGACTCAGTGACGTACGTCAACGAGCCTGATATGGCGCCGTAGGCTCGCGCTCCGGCTCGTCGAGGACTAGCTCCGGCCAGTCTTCTTCATCATCAGGTCGACGGGGCCCGAGATCAAGAGCAAGCCGCGACAGCGTCTCCGACAGCGGCGGATTGCAGTAGCCTTCGTCGAAGCGCCCGTCGCCCCCTCGCCCTGCGCCCGTTGCATCCCCCTCGGCGCCCTGCTGCGCCTCGAACGAGCCGAGATGTGGGTGACACGATGAATGACAGAGAGATACACCAGCGCTCATTTGAGTTCCTTTCTTTGTTAACTCGCTTGGCAATTGCTTCTGAAGCCCTTGCGGATGACGTCTGGGCGCCGAACCGCCTGACCTCAGTCTCGCAGCTCCAAGGAGCCGGGTTGTCCATGCGGACCCCTCTTCACATTTGTCGGCAGACTCGTAAAACACCAGGCAAGGCAGCGCATGCTTCGTACCGGTCGTTGCGGGCAGGGGATGACGGGCGCCACGGGAAGAGCCGTCCGAGAGTTAGGAAGCGCACCAAGACGAGCAGGCCGTCATTGCGTGAATTCGCCGTCCGTGGCGCCCGAGGCGCACATCCTCCGGGTCTCTCGCCTGGACAGCTCGAGGATGAGCGAGGCGTTCACGTCGACGAAGGCGACGACGTCGCGAAGCTTGTCGTCGGCATAGCCGTCGCTGAAGTCGCATGTGACCTCTGGCCCCGAGGCCCAGACGAGGGCGAAGTGCGCAGACCTCTGACGGGCTCCGTTCGTAGCCCAGACGTCGACCTTGCCCCCGCCATCGGTCTCGGAGAATTCGAGCTTGGTTCCGTCCTGAAATGTCACATAGGGCCAGCGCATGGGTCTTCCTCCGTCCATCATGATGGATAACCATCCTAATGGACGGCAAACAAGATGGGCGGCAACAAGGGTGAACGGTCATTCGACACCGGCAATCAACTGCGAAAACATCTACCTGCAAAGGCCTTCGAGCGATCCTCTGGTGTAGCATGTGGAGCGGCGACAGGCGGCACCCTCCGAGTCCAGCAGGCAGATTGGAGGGGTTTCCTTGGCCGAACTCACCACGCTCGTGCAGTGGCTTGCCGTGCTTCTTCTGGCGGCGGCGATCTGCGTCCTGATCTCCGGGAGGTAGCGAGGCGGGCAAGGCTCCCATAAACGGAAACCAGCCGCCCTGGCAGACGGCTGGTCCCTGGGCCTTGGCCCGCAATAACAAGCTGTGTTAACAGGAGGGCTCGAAACCCCTGTCGCCTAGAGTCTACCCCATCCGGGCCTGCACGGCATGGGGATTCTCGGGGCGGGGCTCCCGATGGGCCCCGTCTCCCCGTGTCTCAGCGACGGACGCCAACGTGCTCGATATGGAGTCGGCACGGCCCATGGATGCCGGCCCTAGCGCCTTCTTGGGACGTCGTTGCGTGAGATGGCGTCCATCACCTCTATATGCCTCGCGAGGTTGTCGACGTTGAGCTCAATTCCCCTCACGATCGCCTCCAGCCTCGCGTCCGGCAGGAGCGTGTTGGCGGACAGGATGTCGCGGGCGTCGTCAACCCATCCACCGAGGTCCCAGTCCCCTGGCACCCAACCGTAGTCGTCGAAGAGCCTGAGCTGCCTCCAGGGGCTCTCTGAGGGCGCCCCGACGAAGGGGCGAGGCGAGTACGAGTAGTCCGAGGGCGAGGACAGCGACCTCCTGTCGCACCATAGGGAGCACCCGCAGTCATAGAACGGCGCAAACCCCTTGTACTCGAGGGTCCGGCAGTCCCTTATCAGCCCGAAGTTCCCCGTGTGCCTGTCGGAGTTCGCCATCAGCGCGTCGAGGCAGAACAGGCAGGACACCCTCTCGGCGAGGAGCCCGAGGGGAAGCCCCGTCTCAGCCATGGCGGAAAGGCAGTTCGGATAGGTCCCGTACCCGTGGTCGAGCCTATGCCTCCTGAGAAGGTCGGCGGCGCTGACGAGCTCCTCCCCGTCCGCAAGGAAGTTCGGGCAAGCGCATACCGCCCCCTCGGGCCTGTCCACGACCTCGTAGGGAACGTACTCCCCGTCCCCCAGCACCGTCTCGTACAGGGCAGTCGCCACGGCCTCGTTGTAGACGTCCTGGTCGAACAGCCTCGTGCCGGCCTTGACGAGCATCCTCGTACCGTCCCGGGCGATGGCCCACTTCTTGGGGACGTTTCCGCCGGCAGTCGAGTTCGGGCTCATGAGATCCAGGCCGTCGATGTCGCTGCAATTGGTTCCGGAAGACGGGTCGAGGGTCAGGACTCCAAGGCGGTCGGAGAAGGCGTTGTCGAAGAAGTTGACGGCGCCCCACGCAAGGTCGGAGCCCTCGGGACGCACCCAGTAGCGGTCCGAGAGCGACAGGGCGAAGTTGTGCTCGAGAAGCTCGGAGAACGAGTCGAGGTCCAGGGACCTGGCCAGCGTCTCGACCTGGACGCGACTTGCCGGAAGCGACCGGTGGGACCACCACCAGTCGAGGTCGGCGCCCGTTATGGCCCCCGTGGGCCCCACGAGAGACGGCGGGCACCACTCCGGGTTTTCGAGAGAGAGGAGCTCCCCGACTCGATGCCTGTCCTGGTCGTAGGAGAACTCAAGGACGGGGACTTCCTCGTTCATGAGGATCATGCTCTGCAACTCTCGACCACCTTTCCCTACCACAGCGCAAACGACCGGCATGCCAAGGGTATCTCATTTGCCCACATGGCACGTAGCGTCTTGCGATGGGCACCCGTCGCAATGGACGCCTATCAAGATGGATAGCCAGCCTGATGGAGGATCACGACCATGGGCAGCAACAAGGATGAACGGCCATCAAACACCATTAACCACCTGCGAAAACGCCTACCTGCAATGACTTTCTGCTGATGCCCTGATGTAGCATATTGACCAGCGACAGGCGGCGCCCTCCGAGTCCAGCAGGCAGATTGGAGGGGTTTCCTTGGCCGAACTCACCACGCTCGTGCAGTGGCTTGCCGTGCTTCTTCTGGCGGCGGCGATCTGCGTCCTGATCTCCGGGAGGTAGCGAGGCGGGCAAGGCTCCCATAAACGGAAACCAGCCGCCCTGGCAGACGGCTGGTCCCTGGGCCTTGGCCCGCAATAACAAGCTGTGTTAACAGGAGGGCTCGAAACCCCTGTCGCCTAGAGTCTACCCCATCCGGGCCTGCACGGCATGGGGATTCTCGGGGCGGGGCTCCCGGTGGGCCCCGTCTCCCCGAGACTCAACGACGTCTCCGTCTGACTTCAGGTATGTAGTCGCCCATCGCGTCGGCCAGCGCATCGACTCGGTTTCCCCCGGCCGTAAAAGCACGCGAGCGGCAATCGACGGCGATTAGCGCGCCCTCTCGGCGGCCTGTCTTCAAATTGCTAGGGCACGATCTTGGAGCCAGGGGCATTCGTATCGACATACCGGACATAGCCAAATCGCTGGGCCCATCGCTCGATGACAATCTCATGGTTTGCCTGAATGACGCTACCGACCCTTGCCAGTTCTCTCTTGCTGAGGCAACTTCCGTTGTGCGCCATCTCGACGCCACCAGTGCTGGTCAACCAGAACTTCGTCGCATGCTCGCTTGGCGTGCCCTCTGACACGTGGACGTGGACGGGCTCGCCGTTCTCGTTGGACCAGAAGTAGACGACAAGGCGACCTATGCGGAAAAGCTGAGGCATCAGCGCCTCGCCATCTTCAGGGCGTCTTCCTTCTCCAGAGACATCTCGACAATTATGTGGGCGTTGTTCCTGACGTACCTATCCAGCCGCTTCATCTCATCGGCACCGTAGCCGTCAATCTCATCCCACCTGAAGGATGGAATGATGCAGTGGGCAGACTTGAAGCCGCCATCAATCGGAGTCTCGATCCATACGCCGACCGTTCCGTCGTCGTGGGTCTCGGAGAACGTCACCTCGGTGTCGTCGGGAAATGACATGTAGGACCAGTACACTCTGCTCGTCCCTCCCTTGCGCTCCTGCAACTAAAGGCAATTCTAAACCGGTGAAGGGCAAATCATCGGCCGTGACGCATGGCCCAGCCGCTCTCCCGGCGGGGCTCGTCTAGGGAGAGATCCGGCCAACTTTCGTCCGATCCGGAAAGATCGTCAGAACGCAATGCCAGTGCCGCTCTGGTCTCCGAAAGCGAGGGGTTTTCAGCGCAGACAATGAACTTCTCTTCGAAGTCCCATGACGCATCATCAAGCGAAAGCCTGCCATGGTAGTAGTCAAGCAGGAGGTCGAGATACTCATCTCGGTCCCGCTCGGTCACTATCACGGCCATTTCCGCATCGGCCTGCGCAAGAAGATGGTTGGCAAAGACGAGTGGGGTCCTCTTGTTGCCGTCGTGGAAGAGCTGCGCCTTTGAAAGGTTTAGGACGACCTGCGCGACCAGCTCGGCGTCGTCATAGGCCGTGGTCGCTGCCGTGTCCATGATCTCATAGAAAAGGTCCTCAGAAACGTCTGCGGGATAGTAGTCGTCAACCCTCACAGTCCCCGGTCCGCGCATTTGCCCCGCATCCCTTACGGTACCCTCTCCAATGATTGCGTTGTAAGTGCTGTAGAGGGGCCAGTCGGCGGGGAGCCCGTAATTTGAAAACAGAAACTCCAACGACCGCTTGATGCAGACAATCTTGTGAATGTCGTCCGAGGGCACTCCGTTGGCCTGTCCCTCTGCGACGATCTCCCTCGTCTGCGCAAAGGTCGCACCGATGCCCTCAATCTGAACGGAACTGTAGACGAGGTCGTCAATGTGCCTCTTCATCAGCTCGACGGTCAGATTGAATGTAGAGTCATTCATCTATAGGCCTCCCAAACGACGCCCATAAGCTCTGCGAGGAAGTCAGCCAGGGAACCGACGAATCTTTCGTCCAGCGAGGTTATCCCAAGGTAGCCAACGCAAGCGTCTCGAACCATGGCAGAGGAGAGCTCACCGTCATCAAAGCAGCGGCATGCAAGTCCAATGACCCTGCCAAAGACCCCGCCCAGCTGGGTAGCATCGACCGGCCAGGTCTCGTACACCGACATGCCTCGAGCCCAGGAGCAAAGGACGGTTATCGTGTGGGTCTCCGCGTCAAGCCAGGCAGGCGCGGAACCAGACTCGAGGAGGAGGTTGACGCCCCGTTCGACCATCGGACGAAGGTTCGCATCAAAGAACTCGGACATTGGTATTCCGTCTGACGCATACTCACGCGCGCAGAGACTAACGCGCTCCATGAAGTCGGATGCCATGCCAGTACCTCCTCCCAAGCAAATCAAGTTCCGAAATGACAAGAATTGACTATCTAGCTGCAATAACATAATTACATCCAGGGGCACCCTTGAGACATGCTTGCGAATTTGAGTTCTCCCCTGCATTTGCCTAACGGAGCTCGGCCCTATTTGCCCAACCTGCCAAGCGATTCCATTCTGGCCCTCACCGAGTCATCGACCTGCGGAGCGTGTGCCATGTAGTCGATGATTTCGCCGCTGGTCGTGTCGGACCAGGCGTCAAGGCGATGGGAGAAGTCAGAGATCTCGGCCGCGGTCTCGAACGTGTCAACGAACTCCGCGACCTCGTCAACCAGGTCAAGCTCGGCCTGGCTGAGCACGTCCTCGCGATTCCTGACGGGAACGACGACCTCGCCCCACCCCTTCTGCTCAAGCCTGACCACACCCTGGTCGACCAGGTCGCTGACCACCCTCTCCCGACCGTCCATCACCGGGCCGTAGTCGGCATGGGCATATGCCAGACCGGTCATAGACCTGGACGTCCTCTCGAAGGAGACGTGGTCGACGAAGAACATCGCCTTCTGGAGCTTCGTCTTATAGAGGTCGTGGCACCTCTCGGCAAGCTCGCGGGCCACCTCGCAGACACGCGGCCAGTCGAAGCCCCTGTAGCCGTTCCTGGAGGACGGCCTCGCCATCTCCGGGGTAGGCCATGGGCTGCGGGCGAACGCCCAGCGCGAACGGTCGGCAGACCTCCTGCCAACGAACCCCTCGACGGCAGACGCCACCGAGGGCGGCAGGGACTGGCGTCGCACCTCTAGCAGGGAGGCGGCACCCTGGGGAGTCGCAGCCAACTTGAGGGTCGTGTCGTGCGACTCGTCGGGGATGGACCCGGCCTCGTACCTTGCGACGGTCTGCTCCCCAAACCCGAGGAACCTGCTGAAGTCGCGGACCGAAAGGCCGTACTCGGCCCGAAGGGACCTGATCTGGTCGGGTGTCATGATGCCGTGCGTGGCGGAATACACCGCGTACGCGGCCCGAAGGTTGCCGGACTCGACCCTCGAGTCCCCTATCGCCTGCCCGCAAATCGGGCAGACGGCGATCGTCGCCCTGTATTGGGTGGGCTCACCCTTCACCCTCAGGGTCTCGTCTCGCTCGACGAGCGCCGCACTCACGGGCCTGTCGCAGCTCGGGCAATAGGTGTCAAGCGTCTTTGCATCCATGCCGTTAACTCCTCTCATGGCCTCTCGCGGTACAACTTAACTGAAAGGCACTTACACGCATCAGGCGCCAGCCGAATCGAGATCTTCAAGTAGAGCGTCTTACCATTTGCAACCGGGGAGAACTCCGCAACAGTCCACTCCCCCGCAAATCTCGAGTCGCGGTCGGGCTCGGGGCCGTCGAAGCAATCACGCGCCTCAAGGCCGAGAATAAGCAGCTCGAGGTCGTGAGTCGACCAGCCCATGGAGGCGAGAAACTCTATGTTCTGGTCCCTGGGCACCAAAACCAGGCCTTGGCTCTTGACTATCTCCTTGGCCTTTAGAAGAAACAACGCTGTCTGATTCATAAGCCTCCCATTTACAAGGCGTAATCATATGATTACGCACAAGTTCAGTCATTGCAATGGCCACACGCATTTTGCAGACGCCCCCAAGTGACGGGCGTTGCAACAAAGGGCAGGCTAACGTCCCGGCATGCCATAAATGGCATAAATAGCCCGTCAACACATCTCATGGACACCTTGTAAAACGCCCGATCAGGCTTAAAAACATCCAGGGGAGACATGAATAGCGCCCGTCAGAGACTGACGGGCGCTAATAAGACATGCTTGGATTTTACTGACTACTTCTGACTGACTACTTGGTGGCACCGCATCCAGAACAACGGTAGCCGGTCACGTAGGACTCGTTGTGGCCCGTTGCATCATGATGGACGGTCTTGGTGACTGCGTCGTGGTGCTTAGTCGTAGTGCCAGTCTGAATCTGAACCTGCCTATACCCATAGCTATATTCAGAGTCGTGTGAGCTGTCGTTGTGCGTCTCCCAGGCATCAATCGAGTCGAACTGAGCTCCGCATCTGCACACATATTTACCTACCGTCCCGTATACCGGCACCGTCTCGTCCCATGCCGCGCTCACGACGACCGTCTCGTCCCATGCGGCGGAGTCCTGCACCCAGCGGGTGCCGTAGACGGGCTGCCAGTCGTGCTGGTGGGCCGGGGCAGACGCCGTGCCGGACGAGCCGGAGCTAGAGGAGCCGGCGCCGGCAGGAGCGGAGGGCGTGCTGGCGGTCGAGCCGCCGGCGGAACCTGAGGGAGTGCCCGAGGCGGGCTGGGACGACTGGCCTGGGTTGCCGGGGCCGGCGCCCTCCCCACCCTCGGCGGGAATCTCCTCGGAGGGCTCTGCGGGCGCGGGCTGCTCGGGCGCGATCTCGGCGCCGTCGGGCGTCGTGGGCACCTCGCCGCCCTGCTGCGGCAGGTCGGGGGCGACGTCCGCCAGGCCGTCCTTGGTGTCGCCGGACATCGTCCAGCCGGTGGAGCCGGAGACGACCTCGGAGGTCGTGGGCTCGTCGTCCTTCGCCTCACCGCCGTCGGACGGCTCGGAGTGGCCACCGGATGCGGTGTCGCCCTCGCCGGTCTTCGAGGCGTCCTGGGCCCCATCGCTGGGCGTGGCGGGGGACTCGCCATCGCCAGGGTTGGCGTCGCCGTACTCGGCGGCGTTGGCCGCATCGGAGGACACGTCGTTCTTGACGGCGAACTTCACGGCCCCGTCTGGGTCGCAGGCGACCCAGGTGACGTCGGAGACCTCGTCGCCCCTCACGACCTGGCCGGAAAGGGCGTGCGCCAGGGCGGCCGAACGGCGGGCGGAGAGGTCGACCCTCGTGACCGCGTCGGCGTCTGCGCGCTCCTCGACCATCACGTGGCCGTGGGCGGCGGAGACGTCGCGGCCGTGGTAGGAGAGCCCCGAAAGCAGCTGCGGGACGCTCGCGTCCTGGCGGGCGGGCTCCTCGGCGACCGGGCCTCCCTCGGCGGGCTGAGCTGCGGGGCGCATGGCCCAGGTGGCCACCCCCAGGCCGCAGGCGACGGCAAGCGCGCAGCCGAGGCCGATTGCCACGACCTTGCGCTGCCTTGCTCGGATGTCGATGGGCTGGATGTCGTCGGGTTCGGCGTCCGCCTCGGGAGCGTCGGGGGTCCAGGGCTCGTCGTCGGAGACTGGCCTCACGCGGGTCTCGTCGGGGCGCTCTTCGTCATTGGATGTCATTGCGTTTCCTCTCGCGATGGGCACGAAACCGTGCCCTCTGACCAGCAACAACATAATAGGCATGATGGCAGGACAAAAATGCCCCCTCCCGCCTGGGAGGGGGCATCCTAAGCCTAGCCCATTGAGCTTGGCGCTTACTTCGTGGCACCACAACCGGAGCAACGGTAGCCGGTCACGTAGGACTCGTTGTGGCCCGTTGCATCATGATGGACGACTTTAGTCACAGCATCATGATGCTTAGTTCCAGTCTGAACATTTTGCTTAACATTATTAAAGGATGCTTCAGAGTCATGTTCAGAGTCGTTGTGATCTGTGAACGAGGCAAGGGAATCAAAGAAAGTGCCACACCATGTACATCTGTACTTCCAAACGACCTCATATATAGGTTCGTCCCAGGCCGCGCTCACGACGACCGTCTCGTCCCATGCGGCGGAGTCCTGCACCCAGCGGGTGCCGTAGACGGGCTGCCAGTCGTGCTGGTGGGCCGGGGCAGACGCCGTGCCGGACGAGCCGGAGCTAGAGGAGCCGGCGCCGGCAGGAGCGGAGGGCGTGCTGGCGGTCGAGCCGCCGGCGGAACCTGAGGGAGTGCCCGAGGCGGGCTGGGACGACTGGCCTGGGTTGCCGGGGCCGGCGCCCTCCCCACCCTCGGCGGGAATCTCCTCGGAGGGCTCTGCGGGCGCGGGCTGCTCGGGCGCGATCTCGGCGCCGTCGGGCGTCGTGGGCACCTCGCCGCCCTGCTGCGGCAGGTCGGGGGCGACGTCCGCCAGGCCGTCCTTGGTGTCGCCGGACATCGTCCAGCCGGTGGAGCCGGAGACGACCTCGGAGGTCGTGGGCTCGTCGTCCTTCGCCTCACCGCCGTCGGACGGCTCGGAGTGGCCACCGGATGCGGTGTCGCCCTCGCCGGTCTTCGAGGCGTCCTGGGCCCCATCGCTGGGCGTGGCGGGGGACTCGCCATCGCCAGGGTTGGCGTCGCCGTACTCGGCGGCGTTGGCCGCATCGGAGGACACGTCGTTCTTGACGGCGAACTTGACGGCCCCTCCTGGGTCGCAGGCGACCCAGGTGACGTCCGCGACCTCGTCGCCCCTCACGGTCTGGCCGGAGAGCTCGTGCGCCAGGGCGGCCGAACGGCGGGCGGAGAGGTCGACGCGGGTCGCGGCGTCAGCGTCGGAGCGCTCCTCGACCATCACGTGGCCGTGGGCGGCGGTGACGGTGAGGGCGGACGGCGTCGCGGAGACGTCGCGGCCGTGGTAGGAGAGGCTGGTGAGCAGCTGGGGGACGCTGGCGTCCTGGACTGCAGGCTCCTCGGCGACCGGGCCCTCCTCGGCGGGCTGCGTCGTGGGGCGCGTGGCCCAGGCGGCCGCCCCAAGGCCGCAGGCGGCCACGAGGGCGCAGCCGAGGCCGATGGCGATGACCTTGCGCTGCTTTGCGCGGATGTCGATGGGCTGGATGTCTTCCTTCTCGGCTTCGGGCGAGTCGGGGGTCCAGAGCTCGTCCTCGGCCACGGGCCTCACGCGGGTCTCGTCGGGACGATCTTCGTCGTTCATGGTCATTTTTGGTTCCTCTCGCGACGGGCACGGATGCGTGCCCTCCTCGCGCGTGCGAGCCGGAGTCCGGCCGCCGGTGCGGGCGCTCTCGCGCCGGGCGCGACCCCACCCGGGTCGGTCGCCCCTCTGTCTGCGGGTGCGGCACGCGCCGCCGCAACGCCGCCCGACGAGGCGGAAAGAGATCGAATCCGCCCTCTGAGCTGAGGATAACACAATAACATACACTCCCCCACGGAAATCGGCCCCCAGGGGCCAGGGGGGTAACGCGAACGCAGCCCCATAGGGCACCGACAGCGCGTCTACCTGCGGTTTCCTATTTCAGAGTGGGCTTGCGGATGATCTATCATATGTTGCAGGTGGGCATCGGCCGGTTTCCACGCGCATCGCTCGGCCCCTGCCTGACAAGGACACGGGCAACGACAGGGGACCGAGCATGGCAAAGTCATGCCGCGGCGACGGCCGCACATCCACGCACGCACACAGGAGCACGAGGGAGAGGGTCTGTGCCGCGCTGACGGCAGTGGCCCTCGTCCTCTCGCAGGCGCTCGCATACGTCGGAGTCGCGCCCGAGGCGGCGCTGGCCGACTGGGTGCCGCAGACCATCTACATCGGCAAAGTGAGCGAGTACCCCACTGGGCAGATGGACGGCGACCACCACAACAGCCACATGTTCAGTGACGCGGACGGCGACGCAATGTACTGCGCCGACTCCGCCCTCGGCACACCTGACTCGGGCGTCCCCTTTGACGTCAAGGAGGCCGGCGGCCTGGTGCTCGACTACATCCTGTGGCACGGGCATGGCGGAAGCGGCGACCAGGGCTGGACCCAGGCCGAGACGCAGTGCGCCGTCTGGTGGGCCATGTACGACCAGGGCCGCGGCCACCAGAACATAGCCTTCTCCTACAAGCAGGCCGCCTCCCAGGGAAAGCTGCTCTGGCAGCAGGCGGTCGCCAACGCCAGCGTCGACGGACCGTACGCCAACTCGACCTGGCTCTACGGGCCTCGCGACGGCGCCGACGTCCAGGACGTCATCGGCCAGACGGTCCGCACGGGCTCCCTCAGGCTGCACAAGTCCTCGGGCGACGCCTCCGTTACCGGCAGCAACTCCTGCTACAGCCTCGCAGGTGCGACCTACGAGGTCTACGACTCCGGCATGGGCCACGTCGGCACGCTCACGACCGGCGAGGACGGCTGGACCAACACCCTCGACAACCTCAGCGCCGGCACCTACTACGTGTGGGAGCGCTCCGCCTCGAAGGGCTACGGCACGTGCGACGGAAGCGACGGCGCCACTTGGATCAACGGCTACTGGTACCACCAGGTAAACGTCTCGGTCGGCTCGACGGCGGAGGTCTCGTGCTCCGAGCCACCGCTGGACGACCCGATCAACTTCGTCGTGCAAAAGGTCGACGCGGACGGAGACCCCGTCTCTGACGCGGACGGCCAGGGCGACGCCACCACGGAGGGCACGCAGCTCACCGTGAAGTTCTACGAGGGCATGTACGACTCGGTCGACTCCCTCCCGTCATCGGCTAATAGAACCTGGGTCATCCAGACAAAGATGTACAGAGGAAAAATTCGCGCATACCTCGCGGATGAGTTCAAGGTTTCCGGTGACGACTGGTACTCAGCGAATTCTGAAGGAGTCGCGCTCCTTCCATTGGGCACATTTACAGTTCGGGAGACAAAGGCCCCTGACGGATATGAAATCAGCGACCCAAACGTACGGCTCGGACAGGTTGTAGACGGTGGAGACGGATACGGAACCGTCAAGAAGCTCGGGAGCTGGTCCAACAAGTTCGACCAGGAGGACGCCGGTGCGGGCCTGGCGGTCGTCGACCAGGTGAAGCGCGGGGGCGTCAGGCTCTCGAAGGTGGACCACGAGCGCGACGACTCGGTCGCCCAGGGCGACGCGACGCTTGCGGGCGCGGAGATCTCTGTCTACAACCGCTCCGAGAAGGCCGTGTACGTCGACGGCCGACGCGTCGAGCCGGGTGACGTCGCGCTCACGCTGGTGACGGGTCTGGACGGCACGGCGCAGTCCGCTTTGGACGCGCTGCCCTACGGCACCTACGAGGCTCGCGAGACGAAGGCGCCTCGCGGCTACCTCCTCAACGCAGACTGGTCGGTCAGGTTCTCGATCCAGGGCGGCGACGTCCTCGACCTCGGCAACCTCCAGGACGACGTGAGGCGCGGCGGCATGTCCCTCGGCAAGCTCGACGCCGATCTGAACGACGCTTACGCGCAGGGCGACGCGACGCTCGAGGGCGCCGAGTTCGAGGTCATCTCAAAGTCCGACGGGCCCGTTCTGGTCGGTGGCACGTGGTACGGCAGCGGCGACGTCGTAGCGACGCTGACCACCGGCGAGGACGGCACCACGGGAACCTCCGCGGACCTGCTGCCCTACGGAACCTACGAGATCCGCGAGAGCAAGGCCCCCGAGGGCTACCAGCTCAACGACGCGTGGAGTACCACCGTCGAGGTCCGCGAGGACGGCAAGGTGGTCGGGCTCGGATACGCCATGTCGGACCCTGTCGCCCGCGGCGGCGTCTCGGTGCGCAAGGTCGACTCCGAGCGGGCGACGTCCGACCCGCAGGGCGACGCGACGCTCGCAGGGGTCGAGTTCCAGATCACGAACGACAGCAACCATGACGTGGTGGTCGATGGCACGAGGTACGCCCCCGGCGAGGTCGTCAAGACCATCGTCTCGGGCGATGACGGCGTGGCGGCCACCGCCGCGGACGCACTCCCCTACGGCAGCTACACCATCCGCGAGACCAAGGCACCCGAGGGATACCTGCTGAACGGCGAGTGGTCCCAGTCCTTCCAGGTCCGCGCGCAGGGAACCGTCATAGACCTCACCGACGACGCCCACGTGGTCGCAGACCAGGTGGTCCGAGGCGACGTGGCGCTCCGCAAGGTCGACGCCGAGCTCGACGAGTCGCTGCCGCTCGGCGCGGCCACCCTGGCGGGCGCCGAGGTCACCGTGACCAACTCCTCGGCCCACGCGGTCCGGGTGAACGGCAACGAGTACCAGTCCGGAGAGGTCGTCACGACGCTCGTGACCGACGAGGCGGGCGAGGCCTCTACCACGGGCGGCGCGCTCCCCTACGGCACCTACACGCTGCGCGAGAGCAAGGCACCGACCGGATACCTCCTCGACAAGGAATGGTCCAGGACCATCCAGGTGCGCGTGGACGGCTCCACCGTCGACGTCACCGACGTGGCCGACGCGCTGCCCGACCAGGCGAAGCGCGCCGACCTCAGGCTCGTCAAGGCAGACGAGGACAGCCAGGACCGCATGGCCAACGTCGCCTTCTCGCTCACCTCCAAGACCACCGGCGAGAGCCACGTGCTCGTGACCGACGAGAACGGCATGGTCGACACGTCCGCGGCCTTCAACGGCCGCGAGGGCGGCAGCGTCAACGCATCCGACGCGGCCGTGTCCGAGGACGGCACGGTCGACGACTCGAAGCTGGACGCGACGAGCGGCGTCTGGTTCAGCGGCCGTACCGACCGCCAGACCACTCCGACCGACGCGCTGGGCGCGCTGCCCTACGACACGTACGACCTCCGCGAGCTCAGGTGTGCCGCAAACGAGGGCCACAGGCTCGTCTCCATGACCGTCAACGTCACCCGTGACGGATACCAGCTCGACCTGGGCACCTTCGACGACAAGGAGGTCACGGTCGGGACGACCCTGGCGACCCCCGAGGGCGCCAAGGAGCTCCAGGAGGGCACGACGGTCGCCCTCGTGGACGAGGTTCGCTACGAGGGTCTGGCCGCGAACGCCGACTACGTGATCCACGGCGAGCTCCATGACATAGACGCGGACGGCAACGACCTTGGCGTCGTGGCCGAGACCGACTTCCCGCTCCAGACCGAGTTCCAGGCAGACACCGTGTCCGTGCCCTTCCCAGAGATAGACACGACCGGGATGGCCGGGCACCGCCTGGTGGCAACCGAGCAGGTCCGCCAGGGCGATGACGTCATAGGCTCCCACGACGACCTCGCCGACGAGGGCCAGAGCGTCCGCGTAGTCGCGATCGGCACCACCGCGACCGACGCCGCGGACGGCGACCACGAGGTCGCGTGGGGCGACCGCGCGACCATCGTCGACCGCGTCGAGTACAGGGGACTCCAGGCGGGCGTAGAGCACGAGGTGACGGGCACGCTGCACGTGCGTGACGCTGATGGCAGCGACGCCGGCCCCCTCAAGGACGCCGACGGAGGCGAGGTCACGGCCTCCGCGACCTTCACGCCGGAGTCCCCCGACGGCTTCGTGGACGTCACCTTCGACTTCGACCTCTCCGGCGTCTCGGGCGGCACCGCGCTCGTCGCCTTCGAGGAGATGAGGCGCGACGGGCTCGCCGTCGCCTCCCACGCCGACATAGCGGACGAGGGCCAGTCCGTCACGGTCTCCCAGCCGCCCGCGGGCGAGTACCCCAACACGGGCCAGGGGCCAGGAGGCCTCCTCAGCCTCGTCGTCGCCGCGGTGCTCGTCGTGGCCGGCCTCGTCCTCATCATCATCCGCCGCCGCCTCAAGACGAGGGGCACTACGCCGGAACCCGACCCGCAGCCCACGCAGCAGGTCGCTCCCCCGAGGCCCGAGGACGTCGCCCCGGCAGCAGACGAGCAGGTCACGGTCATCACCGACCCGAAGGTGCTCGAGGCCATCGAGGCCGCCAAGCGACTCGGCTACGGAGCCGACGACGAGTCAGGCCGTTAGAGAGCCCCAATCCACTTGGCACAAGCCAACCTCCGGCCACGTGGCGGCCGGGGTGGGTTAGTGTCCGCGGCCCGCGTGTCGCGGATCATAGGCGGGCCGGGCGACCGGCCCAGGAAGAAGGGAGATCTCATGGACGAGATCACCACCACGTTCGACGGCGCCTGCCAGGCACTCGCCGCCAAGGCCGACTGCGCGGGCGTCCAGATGCGCCGCAAGGTTCGCGGCGCCCTCGCAGGCGCCGACATGCCCGAGTACGTCATCGTCGTCGCCGCCATCGTCATCGTCTGCATCACCGGATGGACTCTGCTGGGCGGCAACATCAACAAGGTCCTGGACAAGCTCAACACGACCCTCGGCGCCGTCATCACCGCCGACGGCGGCCCCGTGGCCGGCGGCGGCCACTAGGCCGCGTGACCCATGGCCTCCCTCCCATCCCTCATGGCCGCAGGCGCCCTCTCGGGCGCCTGCGCCCTCGCCGCCTCGCTCGCCCGCTGCTCCTGGCAGAGGGCGCGCCTAGCGCTCGAGGACTCCCTGCAGCTGTCGCGGGACGGCGGCCCCGACGCCGCGTGGCTCGAGGCGGCGGCCGCCGACGCGGCGATGGGGATGGCCTCGCCCGAGACGGTGTCCGAGCTCTGCCGCCGGGGCCTCGTCGGCCCCGGGGCGGGCTCGGCCCGCTGGCGCCTGAGGACCCGCTCGGGGCGTGCGGCCTGGCCGTGGTGGCTCGCGCTCTCCTGCCTGGCGTGCTGCCTGGCGGCCGGCCTGTCCGGCTCTCCCCTCGCGGCCCTCGCGTGCTCGTTCGCGTGCGCCTCGGCGTGTCTGGACTGGGCCCACAGGACGGTCTCGCCGGCCCTGTGCGCCGGCTGGCTGGCATGCGCGCTCGCGGCCTGGGGAGGTCCCGACGCAACGTGCCTGGCGGTCGGCGCCGCCCTCGCGCTCGCCTCTGCGGCGGCCACCCTGGCCACGGGCGGCAGGTCCGCCGGCTCGGGGGACGCGCTGCTTGCGGGAGTGTGGGCCGCCTCGATGCCATCCGTGGCGGGCCTTGTCGCCGCCTGCGCGGCGCTCTCCGTCGTGGCGGCCGCGTGCCGCCTCCGCATGGGGGCCCGCGCCCGCGTTCCGCTCGCGTGCCTGCTCGTAGGTCCCTGGATACTGGGGGTGGTCCCATGGTGAGGACGCGCCTTCGCGGCGCCTCGCTGGTCGAGGGCGCCGTCGTGCTGCCCGTCGTCATATCGCTGCTCGCGCTGGTCTCCGGCGCCTCCCTCATGTGGCGCGCCAGGATGTGCGCCGACTCGGCGGCGGCCGAAGGGGCGCGCTACGCGACGCTGCATCCCACCGCGGACGACTACGAGGTCGCGTCCTGGGTCCGCGCCCAGGCGGGCGACCAGACCGCGACGCAGCTAAGCGTCACGGTCTCGGCCTCGCCGCTGGCGGACCAGGACTACGAGATGCGCGTGCTGGGCGAGGACGGCGGGTGGCTGGCGGCAGACGCCAGGACGACTAGGGAGCTGGTCACGGTTACCGTCTCCATGCCCGTGACGCCCGTCTGGGGCGCGTCCTGGACCGCGACGGCGACCCACTCCGGGGTCCGCTCGACCGAGGGGGTGGCCAGGTGACGCGAAGGAGTAGACTGCGCGGCGCCGAGATGGTCGAGGCCTCGCTCGTGATGCCGGTCACCATCTTGGTCACCATCGGCCTCGTGGTCGTGTTCTTCGCGATGTACGAGCGCGCCGCCGTCGACCACCAGCTCTCGACCATGGGACAGGAGCTCCCGGACGGCTGGCAGTCGATGGCCGACGCCGAGCTCGCACGCGAGCTGGTGCTGGACGGGTCGACGCTCGACCCGGGCAGGCTGACGGTCGACTCCGCGACAGTGACCGAGGACACGGCGTCCGAGGTCCGCGACAACGACCCGGTGGCAACGGAGCTCGGGGGGCTCGTCTCACGCGACGAGAGGCGCTGGGTGACCGTCACCGCGACGGTGACATACGACCTGGAAACGGGAACGGGACTGGGGCCCGGCAGGGTGACCAGGACCGCGCGCGGCACCTACCTGGTCGAGAGGAGGTGGGAGGTCTCGTGACGAGGTCGTCAAGGGGCTGCCTCCGTGGCCACGTCATGCTCTCGTTCGTCATCGCCTCCACGGCGATCATGCTGGCGGCCGCCCTGGCCGTCGACATGGTATGCGCCCTGTCGGCACAGGCGGCACAAAGGCAGCGGCTCGAGATAGCGAAGGACGCGTGCATGGCCTCGCTCAACGCGATCAAGTTCTCCGACGACCCCGCGGCGGCGACCGAGTCCGTCATAGAGGAGGCCCTGGCCCGCGACGGCGCCACGGGAGACCTGACGGTGACCTACGTGGAGCTGCCGGAGTCCCAGACGGGGGCGGGCAGGCGCGTGGCAGGCGTCTACGCCTCCCTCTCCGAGGAACGCCAGACGATCTTCGGCGGCTTCGCCGGCATGCCGTCGGTGACCGTCAGCAGCGAGATCGCGTGGTCGACCAGCCCCTACTCCTCCCAGGAGGTCTGGAGGCCGACGTCCACCGGAGACTCGACGTGGACGGTGGCGCTTGGCGCCGGGACGGTCTCCTCGAGGTCGAGAGGCCCCGTGGGGACGAGGCCGCAGGCGCTCGCCGACGCGCTGACCGACGCGCTCGCGCGCGACCCGTGGTCGGTGGACTAGGAACAGGCAAGGCACGAAGGCAGAGACAAGAAGGGACCGACAGAGATGGCATTCGGAAGGAACGGCGGCGGCGAGAGGGCCCCGCAGACCCAGGAGGACCAGAGGCGGCGCCTCACCGCGATCTGCGGCGCGCTGGCCGGGGTGACGGCCGTGTCGCTCGGCCTGGGCGCCTGGCAGTTCGCAGGCGCACAGCGCGTGAGGGCGACCTACGAGGGCAACCTGTCCCAGGTGGTCGTGGCAGCCAGGGACGTCCCCGCGGGGGCGACGCTGGCCGACTCCGACCTCCGGGTCGCGGAAGTGCCCTCCGCCTACGTGCCGAGGGGCGCGGCCTCCGACGCCTCCGAGCTCGTGGGCCGCTCCGCCATCGTCGACCTCTCCAAGGGCCTGGCCGTCCCCGCATCCGCCGTGCAGGGCGCCTCAACCTCCACGCTCGCGCAGGCGGTGGGCGACGGGATGGTCGCCTACTCCGTGGCGGTATCCACCGACGACGGCCTGGCCGGGCTCCTGCGCGTCGGCGACCGGGTAAACGTGCTGGCGGGGGCCAGCGGCGCCGAGGCGGCCGTGGTCGCCGAGGGCGTGCGAGTGCTCGCGCTCGACGCCTCCACCACCACTCCCGCGCAGGCCGGCTACGCCACCGTGACCATCGAGGTGACCCCCGACGAGGCGACCGAGCTATTCGACCTGCTCGACGTCGCGAGTGGCACGTGCCACCTGACGATGCCCCCGGCCACCGAGGCCGCCCAGGGGGCGATGTAGCGTGGCCTCTCCGGACATCGAGGCCCTGATGACTCGCCTGGGCAACCCCAGACCAAGGGCGGCAGCCGTCTCCGCCGACACCCAGAGAACGACGCCCAGGCCCGCGGCGAGCTCCCCGTCATGGGTCGCTCCCCAGACTAGGCCCGCGAGGCCGGCAGCCGCCATGGCGGAGCGGGACGAACGCGGCCGCACGGTCACGTACCGGACGCCCCAGCTCGGCCCCGAGTGGGACGGCGCCATGGCCGAGGCAACCGAGGCCGCCCGCCGCAGGCTCACCGGCAGCGTGGGCGCCTCGCAGCGGGTCGACGAGGCCTCCGCGCGACAGGTGGCGGAGGAGGTCGTCGCACGCGTGCCCGCGCTAGCCGGCCTTGCCCGCGAGCTCCGCGACGAAGCGGTGTCCGAGGTCGTGGCCGACCTCTGGCAGCTCGGGCCGCTGGAGCCGATGCTCGCGGACCCAGACGTCACCGAGGTCATGGTCAACGCCCCCCGCGAGGTGTGGGTCGAGAGGCACGGCGTGCTGGAGCTCACCAACGCCCACTTCCGCGACGACACGCACGTGATGGCGGTCGCCCAGAGGATTGCCGCGGCGGACATGACGACCGTCGACATGCGATTCCCGATGTGCGACTGCACGCTCCAGAGGCCGGGCCTACCCGCCCACCGCTCACGCGTAAACCTCACCGTGCCGCCGATCGCGCAGCACGTGCTGATCGACATCAGAAAGTTCCGCGAGGACATCGTGACCCCGGAGGCCCTGGTCGCAAACGGGACCATGGACCAGAGGGTGTCCGACATCCTCTCGGCCCTCGTGCGCGGCCGCATGAACGTGCTGGTCGAGGGCGGCACGGGAAGCGGCAAGACGACGCTGCTGAACGCCATGAGCTGCTACATCCCCTGCGGGCAGCGCATCATCGTGGCCGAGGACACCCAGGAGCTGCGCCTCGCGGAGGACCGCCACGTCGTCTACGAGAAGACGATGCGCGCCAACGCCGAGGGCGCCGGCGAGAGGACCATGCGAGACGTCGTCATCAACACGCTTCGCCAGCGCCCGGACCGCGTGATCGTCGGCGAGTGCCGAGGCGCCGAGGTCTACGAGATGATCCAGGCCATGAGCACGGGACACGACGGCTCGCTCACGACGGTCCACGCCAACTCGACCAGGCACTCCATGTCGCGACTCTCGATGATGTTCAAGATGGCCGACGCCGCCGAAGGCCTGACGTCCGACGACGTCATGGAGGTCATCACCGAGGCCGTGGACATCGTGGTCCACGTCCGCCGCTGGGCCGACGGCACCAGGCGCATAACCGAGATCGCCGAGGTCGTGGGCCAGTCGAACGGCGTTCCCACCATGGCCCGCCTCATCAAGTACGACGAGGCGACCGACACCTGGCAGCCCCAGGGAGAGCGCCTGAGCGAGAGCCACCGCGAGCGCCTCGAGACCGAGGGCGTCGAGATCGACGACGGGTGGTGGAGGCGATGAGCGTCGAGAGGGTGCTCACAATCGCCCTGGCAGCCGCCGCGGCGCTGCTCGCGGCCGCCTTCGCGGCGACCAGCAGGGCGATGAGGGTCGAGGAGGAGCGGAGAGCCCCGCTGCGCGAGGCCGGCCGGAGGGCGTCTGCCGCCGCCGAGGCGATGCGCCGGGCCGTCGAGGGCGCCGGCGTCGGCATGAGCTGGCAGGAGTTCTCGGCGCTCTGGCTGGGGCTGGTCGCCCTGGCCGCGCTCGCGTGCGTCATGCTCTCCGTCTCCCCCGCCGCCACGCTCGCCGTCCTGGCGCTCGCCGCCTGCGCCCCCTGGCTCGCGCTGAGGTCCCGCAGAACGGCCGGCCGCAGGCGCGTCTCCGAGGACCTGGGGGAGGTCCTGCCGCTCGTGGCCTCGAGCCTGCGCGGCGGCCTGACCTTCCGCAAGGCCGTCTCGACCGCGGGCGACGCCATGCCGGAGCCGACGCGCGGAGAGTTCGCGCTGCTCGCGGCGGACCTGGCCCACGGCGTCGCGACCGCCGAGGCCCTGGCCCGCATGGCAGAGCGGACGGGCAGCCCGGACCTCGTGCTCCTCGCCACGGCCGTCTCAACGACCGAGGTCACGGGCGGCAACCTGTCGGAGATCGTGGACTCCGCGGCCGCGGCGGTGCGCCAGCGCTCGGAGCTGCGCCGCATGGTGGCGTCGAAGACCTCCGAGCAGAGGGCCAGCGCGAAGGTGCTCGTGGCGGTGCCCGTCGCCCTGGCCGCCTTCCTCATCCTCACCCAGGCCACCTGGAGGGACTTCCTCCTCGGCGACCCGCTCGGCCGGGCGACCCTTGCCGTCGCCGCGCTGCTCGTGGTGGTCGGGTACTGGTTGGCCCTCAGGATGACCGACATCAGGCTCGACTAGGAGGCGCAAGATGACCCCACTGACATCGCAGGACGCAGACGTCGTCGCGTTTGTGGTCCTCGCCGGGCTCGCCGCGGGAGCGCTGGCGGCCTACGGGCTACAGAGGGCCTTCGGCCTGGAGCGGCGAAGGGGCGGGCGCGGCGTCTCGGCCACCCGCGCCCTGGACGCGATCTCGCGCCTGATGCCGCAGACGGAGGCCTCCGAGCGGGAGAGCGCCCGCTCGCTCGCCCGCGCGGGCATGCGCGTGGCGCCGTCCGCACTCTGGGCCGCGAGGCTCGCGTGCGCCGCGGCCGGCATCCTGCTCGGCTTCGCGCTCGGGACGGCCTCGCGCTCCGCCGTCGCGCTCGTCGCCGGCCCGGCCCTGGGCTGCGTGCTCGGCGCGCTCGCGCCGCAGCTGTGGCTGGTGAGGCGCCGCAACGCCTGGCGCGAGGACATCGACCGCGAGCTCCCCAACGCCCTCGACCTCCTGTGCATCACCGTGACGGCCGGCGGCACCCTCGACTTCGGCGTGCGCACGGTCGCCGAGAAGACGACCGGGACGCTCGCCGAGGCGCTCGCCGAGGCGGTCGAGGCCGCGCGCTTCGTCCCCATGACGACGGCCCTCCGGCGCCTGGCGGACAACGCCGACGTGAGGAGCCTGTCGGTCTTCGTGGCGGCGCTTGACCAGGCGGAGGAGAGCGGCATGGCCATAGCCGACGTGCTGAGCAGCCAGGCCGACTCCGCCCGCCTGGCGCGCAGGCAGGCGATCGAGGAGCGCATCAACCGGGTCGCCCTCAAGATGACCTTCCCCATGGCGCTGATCTTCATGGCGACGCTGTTGGTCGTGCTCGTGCCGGCGGCGGTGCAGGTGATCGCGGCGCTCTCGTAGAAGGCAAGGAACCCCAAGGAAAGGCAGGCACAAGATGGCGGACTACATCGGAAGCCAGCCGGAGGAGACGCGCCGGGACAAGGACCCCATGCGGTCGCTCTGCGTTCCCCGGCGCGCGCTGTTCGCGGGGCTGGGGCTCATCGCCTGCGGCATCGCGGCGGAACCCATCCTGGGTCCCGAGACGGCCTGGGCCGCAGAGGCGTCGACGTGGCCGGCGAGCCATGGTGACTTCGGGGACCACAACGCGAGCGGAACGAAGTGGTGGACATCCAACCGCGGCGAATACATGTACTGCATCGACGAGACGAACCACCGCATAGCAACCACGGGCAGCAGCGGCACCCCGAAGGACATCTCCAGCGTCCTCACGAACAACAGAATCAGGCGCGCCGTGGAGTTCATCATCGCAAAGGGCCCGAAGAACTCGAGCGACGAGCAGCGCAGCGTCTACGGGCAGCCTCCGTCAGGGAAGTGGGGCGAGTGGTGGAGAAACCGCCTGCTGTGCCAGTGGGCCATATGGCTCGTGACGCGATGCGGCGTCGATGTCGGATACTCCTCCTGGAACTACTCTGCGGTCATCGGCCACAGCCGAGATTGGCTCATCCAAAAATCATACGACGGCATCGTCGACTCCCTCGAGTGGTACCTGTCAGAGGCGTGCAGCTACGCCAAGGGCAGCTCGGAGGAGTACACCGGCTACGTCAAGGCTTGGCAGGGATACGACGGGAGCCAACCCGTCGCTTACTACAACCGGGTCTATACGGCTGACCTCTGGTTCGGCGTCACCCCTGCGGCAAACAACGGCCACGCCCTTGCCGACGGAGTCTACCGCATCAGGAGCGCCTACAACGAGTCCTACTGCCTGGACGCCAACTCCGACTCCGTGATGGGCGTCCAGCTCAAGCTCTACAGCGATGCCGAGACGAACAACCAGCTCTTCCACCTCAAGTGCGTGGACTCCTGGAACCTCTTCGAGATCAGGCCGCTCAACAGCCTGGCGCTCACGTACGACGTGGAGAATGCCGGAGGCTCGGGCTCCAAGGTGATGAAGTGGTACCAGAACTCGAAACCCTCCGCAAACCAGAGGTTCTACCTGGAGCACTCCGACAACGGATCGTGGTGCATAGTTCCGTCCCACTCCGTGGAGACGGCGCTAGACCTGGAGACCTACTCGGTCCAGAACAACACCAAGGTCATCACCTGGTCATGGACGAGACAGTCGGACGGCTACGGTACCACCTCGCAGTCACAACGCTGGTACCTCGAGAGAGTTGACACGAACACGAAGGGGCCAGCCGCGGGAACGGCGGAGTCCTACTCCAAGGGGTTCTCCGGAGGCGTCTACGCCATCTACGAAAACGAGAACCTCGACGTCGAGCTCGGCCGGTTCAACCTCCGCGAGGACGGCTGGGGGCTGTTCTCGGGACCATGGAGCAAGATCAACGAGAACTACTACGTGCATATGGTCTCCTGTCCCTCGGGCTACAGGTTCGACAACATGACCTACCGCTTCAACGTCGAGCAGTCGCTCATCGAGAAAGGCGGGCGCCCCTGGATGACCACGTCCCTCGAGCCGACCGTCGTCACCGTCAGGTTCCACGTCGTGGACCTCGACGGCACGACGCACCTGGTCCACTCGACAGAATTCGTCTTGGGCACCAAGGTCGGGCCGGAATCGACGTGCGTCGCCGACGCCGACGCCAAGGCCAGGGAGGCGTACCCGGAGGAGTACGAGTACCTGCGAAAGTGGTACCTGGACATCGGCATGGGCAAGAGGCTCACCGAGGCCACGGTGGTCACTGCCGACCTCAACCTCTTCGCCAGGAGGCCCGCACGACTCGCGTTCGTTTGGCTTGGCAGCGATGGCAGAACGTGGAACTTGTGCCACCAGGCATATCGGAAGTGGGGCATGGAGCTCGCACCCGGAGACGAGACGGTGACGGCCGCAGACGAGGCGCTGGCCGCAGCGCTGGACGTGGAGACGCTCGACCTCACCCCGCGATGGTTCACCGACGAGGCGTGCCGCACCCCGCTCGCCGCGTCGAGGATCAAAGCGAACATGACGCTCCGCGCCACGCCGTCGTGGGGATGGGTCTCCCACTACGTCGACGGGACGGGCAACGAGGCGCTGGTCAGGATGCCTGACGGAGCACCCGCCAGGTTCGGCCCGTTCGCCTACGGACATCGGTACGCGATTGACGCGGCGGTGACCGAGGCAGCAAGGGCCATAGGCTGCACGCCAGGACTGGCGTCCTGGTACGCGGACGCCACCGACCCGTGGGTGACCTCGGACCAGGAGCCGGCGACCCCCGCAACCTCGGGCTCGTTCGCAGAGTCGGTCCTGGTGGACAGAGCCGAGACGCCGCTCTACGCCACCAACAGGCTGACGCTGTCCTTCGCCCTCGCCGACGGCTCTGTAGATGCCGCGGCCGAGCCGGAGCTCCACGTCGCCGCGGACGCCTCGTCTGGGGCAGCGACGGTCGTGCTTCCCTCCCCCGTCGTGGTGAGGCGCCTCAGGTCGCGCTCGCTCCCAGGCTACGACCAGGCCTACGCGCCGACCGAGGGCGGACGCTGGCGCACGCTCAGGCCAAGGGCCTGGTACGAGGACGCCGCGGCGACGGGCACGCCGTCGCTGACGGTGAGGTCGGCCGTCGACGGGACGCTCTACGCGCTCTGGCGGTGGAACACGGCGGACGGCGTCGTGGACGACAGGGGGTAGCGAGGGTCTTGAGGGGCAGTCGCGATCTCGCGACTGCCCCTCAAGAGACGCCAGGTCCCCATGAAAGCAGACCGCACGTCCGTTCTGATGCGCGTCCATCGTCATGGATGGGCATCATGATGAACAAGCACCAGGTAAATGAACAGGGCATCCTTGGATATGGTCAGTCATTCTGGTGGGTACCCACCAGAATGACTGACCATTTTGATGGACACATTCCCCTACAGTGTAGTAGGAAGCAATCAGCTGCTATAATTCAAGACAGAGACGCGGGGACGCGCTTATCGGCTATGCGCAAGCCGGCGCCCTACGTGGATAGATTCGGTGTTTGGGCTTTCGCCCACGACCTAGGCCGTCCTTGCAGGGGCGGCCTAGGTCATTTGAGACGAACTAGAAGCACTAGATGCTCAGGATGACCAGCACGGTCACCAGGAGGAGAGCAGGTCTAATGCCCAACGCCATCGTAGTGAGTCCACATGCGGACTACCTTAACGGTGCCTTCAAAGGACTTGCCGTCGATTTCAAGCGGTTCACTCAGGACCTCATAGACGAACCGGTGCTTGAGGTTGATCCGCCTGGAATACAGTCCCTCTAGGTTTCCAAGAAGTGCCTCGTAACGAGGAGGGTTCGCGAACGGTTCGTGCTCCACCAGCGAGACAAGCCGCTTCGCCTTGGCGTCCAGTCCAGCGACCTTGAGCCTCTTGGCATCCTTGGCAGCCTGCCTGGTGAAAACGACGTGCCACATCCGCTACCACTCCAGCCCGTCGGCTGCGACGCAGTCACAGACGGGCTCTTCCTTGCCCTCCAGAAGGCTCTCGGCAAGGCCGGGAACCCCCATGAGGTAGAGGGTCTCCTCGATGGCGGACCACTCGTCCTCGCCAACCAGGACGGCGCCCTTTCCCTTAGAGCTGGTGATGGCAACGGGAGTGCAGTCATCGTTAACGGACCTGATCAGGCCATAGAGGTCCTTCCTGGCTGCGGTTGCGGTAACCGATCCCATGTGTCCTCCATTGACGTACGCTATCACGTACGTATAACAATAGCGTACGTGATAGCGTACGTCAATGTATAAGACGCTTTGTAGGAATCAATATGCGAAACCGCAGGTAGCAGGGCATGAGGCGCTGAGAGGCGTTCTAAGGGCCTGAAATCGGGTGGCCGGTGCCGGGGCAGGGGATTCGGCTGTTATTTTCAATTCGTTCGGATTGAATCCAACGCCTTGCAGGCATGTATCATTTGACACGGCATCAAAGGGGCGCAGAGGAGGTCGTAAGTCAATGTCTCGAATCTGGATGGGACCCAACGGCGCCCTGCTGACCGACGAGCAGGTGCTGAGGCACATCGCCACGTTCGGCAGCATGTCCGCTGCGCTGGAAGAGGGAGACATCGTCCTAGAAACGGAGACCAAGCCGAACCCCAAGCGAAAGCGTTCGGGCCACACGGGAAGACTCTCGGACTACCTTGGAGATGACAAGAGTGAGCCTAGCCACTGACTCGTATCGGCAACTCGCCGCACGCTGGAGGCAGACAAGCCCAGAGCGCCTGGAAGACCTTCTGAGCGGTTCGTTTCCGTTAGCGTTCTCCTACAACTCGGGAAAGATCGAGAACGAAGAGATTACCCTGCACGACACCCGCGAGATCTTTGACAAGGGGCGCGTCGTCTCCTTCACCGGCGACGTCAGAACGCTCTTCGAAATACAGAACCTGAGGGACGCATGGTCGGAGACCGTGCGTCTTGCCAGGGATAACGTCAGGCTCGACGAGCCTGACCTGCTTCACCTTCACCACACCCTCACCAAGGGCACCTATGACGAAGACCGTTGGGCGAAGGGAGAGAGGCCAGGCACGTACAAGCGTGGCGACTACGTCGTCGCCGATGGCGTGGGCTACGATGCCGACGAGGTGCCGACAGCCGTCCAAGAGCTTCTAGACGACCTTGATGACGCCCTGAGACATAACGATGACCCCATACGAGGCCTCAGGGTCGCGAGCTACGCACACGCGAAGCTCGTGGAAATCCACCCGTTTGCCGACGGGAACGGAAGGACAGCCCGGGCATTGCAATGCATATGCCTTCTGAGGAGCGGCCTGCCTCCCCTGGTCGTAAGGGAGCAGGACCGGATGGCCTACTACGGAGCCCTTGACGCATTTCATGAAACGGGGTCCCTTGACGAGTTCGTCGACTTTGGTGCCATCGAGGCAATCAGAACCTGGGCCGATCAATCCCAGGCCATCGCCGAGGACACCCAAAAGTCACGAGGACGCTTGCAGAGATAGAGGACCAAGCCAGTCCTTCGACCCCAATAGGAACCGGATTCCGCGTTTGCCTTGGCTCTTGGGATTACATATACGTAATCCCAAGAGCCAATTTCACCATGAACTTACGTATACGTAATGCTCAACCAGACAAACCCCGACCAAAGGAGAAGGGACCTAGGGCCTCATCACGCCCCTCGCGGCTCGAAAGGCCTCCATCCGCTCGGTCTCCCTGGCGCTGGAGTCCCGAAGGATGGCGGCCAGAGAGTCGATGTCGACCTCCGAGATCGTCTGGAGGTAGTCAGCCCTGACTTCTCGTGATATGACGGCAGGCGACTCGCCAGACAGAAGCAGACCACGGTCCAGAAGAATGCGCCCAGTCCTGCCGTTCCCATCCTCGAAGGGGTGAATGCGTTCGAATCGAATGTGGAACGTCGCCTCGCGAACGAAGGGGTCGATCTGGTCGGCAACGTCCTGGTTGTACGCCCAGACAAGTTGCATCATCTGGGACCTGACCTGCTCTGGCGCCGGAGGAACGTGCTCGGCACCCCTGATCATCACCTGAACTCGTCGATAGTCATCGAGCTCATTGATGTTGCGGTTAATATTGCAGGCAATCCGCTTCACGAGCACTTCGGAGAGGCCCTCGGTCTCATCCTCCATCGCGGCAGAGAGCGCATACTTGTAGTTGATCGCCTCGTAGAGCTCGCGGGCCGTCGTCTTAATCTCCATCGAGTCGTCGCACCACTGGATGGCATAGGTCTCGGCAAGGGTCAGGGTGTTTCCCTCGATGGCATTGGAGTTGTAGGTGGAGCGAGACACGAAGTCCTTGAAGTAGCTACGATCAATCCGCATGTAGTCGTGGGCGTTCATGTAGCTCCAATCATTACTGTCCCACATAGAGGTTAACATCCAAAGCGTCGATGCTAGCGAGAAGGCAGAGGTAACTGGGTGAAGAGGCTTGGGGGGACGTGCGGGATACCGGCATACGACGACAGGACCTACGTGGGCGTGCTTGCCATGGACTACCCAGACGGGAGGGTGCTTCCGCGCCGCATCGTGTGGCCCGACGGGAGGCACTGGGACGTGGCAAGCTCCGAGCAGGTCGGCCGGTGGGGCCGCGACGACTGGGGGAACGTAGTCAAGTGCTTCGAGGTGACGCTGGGCGTGAGGAGAATCCGAAAGAGAATCTGGTGGGAGTCGGGAAGGTGGTTCGTCAAGGGGTCATCGCCGCTGGGGAAACGTGACGGATCGGTCGACGTGTCAGGCGCAGGCAACGAGATTCGGGACTGGATGACCAAGGACGACCAGCGCCCCTAGCGTCTCATGGAGACGGCCGCGCTGGCAGAGAGCCCGGTTAGTCCCTCCAGCCATTCGATGCCAGGATCGAAGCATCCCGCCATCCTGTCGATAGATCGCTCGGTGAGGCCGTCGGCCCTCGCGACTCTTCTCCATTGGGCAAGCGAGGCCAGCATGGCGACGCATGACCTTCTGGCCTCCTTGTCGGAGACCCTGAAGAACTCGCGCAGCTCGAGGCACAGTCCGGGGTCGGCGGAGAACTCTCCCCTGTCGAGGCCGGATGCGAGTCGCATGCCCCTTGTCACGGGAGTAGGATTGACATCGAACTGAGGAGAGAGGCGCCAGCCGCCCTCGCCCATGAGGAAGCCGTAGTTCCTCATGTGGTTGTCCGTGTTGCCGACGAGGCAGGTCATGAGGGCCCTGCGCCACAGCTCGACGCAGTCGCGGTCCGGGTCCTCGCAGTAGGTCTCGACGAAGTCGACGAGCATGTCGAGCGAATACACCCCGCCGTCGCTTCCCTCGATGGCGCTCATGCCCGAGATGTAGGGGACGCGCTCGTCGCCGACCCGGTCGAACCGTTCCGTGAGCAGGGCGCTCCTCGAACCTAGGCGTAGGAGCCTGGCCTTGGGAACCTCGATGCCAGCATTGCGCGAGAGCTCGAGGACGACGTGCTCCCAGGCGCAGACGTCCGCGTCCTCGGTCTCCCCCGCCTTCGGAAGCTTGCATACGCAGAGGCTCCCGTCGGCGTCTATCACCGTCGCCTTAGGGCGGGCGCCGCCAAGGCTCGAGCCTGCGGCGACGAGGTCGCGGACGTCGGCATCCAGGTCCTCGGCGGCCCTGTCTGCGGCGTCAAGGAGCGCAGGAAGCTCGACGACCCGCGGCACGGCATCCATAATGGCATCCAGGGGGTTGCCAGACTCGTCCCAGATTCTGATTGAACCCTGCCTGGAGACGTCGGCCACGCCGACGAGGAAGTCCGACTCGAGCAGCGTGCGCGGAGTCAATCCCTCGCCCTTGGCCCTTCTCGCCTCGTCCCTCTTGAGGAGGTTCCTCCCCCACCTGTCGGGCATGGCGTCGGAGAAGGCCCTGAGATCCGAGAAGCCGTCCGACGAGTAGAAGGTGCCGGGCCCGACGGGAACGTCAGGAGACAGGTCGTAGCCATGCGAGAGCCATTCGGCAGAATAGCGGAAGGTCACGGACTCGCGGCCGCCCCTCGCCTCGCAGTAGAGCTCGCCGCAATCGGCCTCCCCGATTCCCGGAATGACGCTCGTGACCAGGTACCTCATCAGCCCACCCTCTTCGGGACGTCGCTCATCGCCCTGATCCTGCCCATGTCGGTGTCCAGCGGGTCCACGGACCTCACGACGCGGTCGAGGAAGCCGAGGCAGCGGGCGACGCGCAGGAAGTTCTCGAGGGAGCCCTCCCCCTGGTTTAGCATGCGGCTCAGGGTCGACCTGGAGACGTTGCAGCGGGAGGCCAGGACCTCCATGGGAATCCTCTGCTGGCGCCTGGCAAGGGAGAGCTCGTCTGCGATGTCGCGCATCGCCCTCTGAATCGGAATGGGAACCCTCTTTGCCAATGTAGTGCCAATCTAGGAGCGTTATCTGAAACGAAATACGAGACAATGTATAGAATACGCTACCTAAGCCTGGGCAATTAGGAAGAAGCGATGAAAGTCAGCAGACTCGTCTTCGAATAGCCTCGTAAATTGCTGGTCATCTGCCTCCCCTTTCACGAAACCTGACCGCGCTTGCGTCTCACCAAACCCAGTCAGAAACAAAACCGAAAAGGACAAGTCACTGGCCGCCCTGGACGAAAACGGTCACGGTCCTGCTTCTTGCGCCGAACAGCCAGCGTCCTGAGCAGGTGACGAGTACGATCGCCCTCCGTGCATGGTCACACTCGGTCTCCCAGTCGTCCGCCTTGGCGACGGACTTTGAGCACCCGCCCCGAAGCCACGCGCCAAGCTCGTCTGTACCCATGAGGCCAAACCTCTGCCAGGTCTGGTCAGAGGCATCAAGCCTCGCGCTGCAAAGCGGTTCGAACGCGAGGGTCTCGCCGTCGCGAGTCTCCCAAGTGAGGGTTCCCAACCCGTCGAACTCATCCTGGTCAAAGCACCCGGCAAGGTCGTGAAACATGTAGGAGCGCTCATTCGTGCGATGCCCGTAGACGGTGACGACCGTGTCGGACGGCTCGCAACGGAAGTCGACGTAAGGATTTCCGGTGTCGCTGCGACGGCCCCACAGGTCATGGCTTAGGTACCAGTCGGGGTCGGCTGAGGTTCCCATGGTCACGGGAAGGTCTATTGTCGTGCCCCCGACCCTGAGCCATGCAATGACGTCGGGGTTCGTGGCCAGGAGGTCGGCCCACGGGTCAGCGGCGGCCGACTGGGCGGCGCTGGATGGTGCGAGGGCGTCGGCGGCCTCGCGATAGTCGGAGGCGACGGAGGCGTCGTCCCCAACCGCGCGGAGCCCGGACGCCCCCACGACGATGCCGGCGGCGACCAGGACGACGCCAACCACGGTCAGGATGCGATGGTTGCGGCCGGCTACCACTCGTCGTCACTCAGCTCGACGACCTCGGGCTCCTCGTCCTCGGCCTCGTCGTCACGTCCGACGGCAAGGGACAGGCGCGTCACGTCCTCCAGACCGCAGACACGCTCGCTGTGTGGTTCCCTCTCGAGGACGCGCATGCCACGGACCTCGACCGCAAGGGCTCCCTTGAGCTCGGAGCCGGAGACGAGCCTGATCCGGTTGCTCAGTATCTCGAAGTCGTTGAGCGGGCGCCTCGCGGAGACCTCGCACAGGGTCGCGCCCTTCCGCCGCTCAGGCGCCATCGAGTCGACGAGCCTCTGCGCCTCGAGGAGGGTCGCAGCCTCGCCGACCAACTCGCCGCCCCCGTCGATGACGCGATACGATGGGCGGGCGTCCCTCTTGGCGGCGGTGTCGGCGTTGACGTAGGACCTCGTCCAGTAGATACCGTCATCGGGGTCGGACCAGTCAATAGTGTTGTCGTCGTGGATGACGCCGTCGGAAAAGCTCATGTCCGGGGCGCCGAAGGAGGAGCAGCCTCCCTCGTACCACACGACCACCTCGGTGCCGTTCATCTCTTCTCCCCTTCCCTGACGTCGTAGCTGGAAGCCGTCCTCGCGCCACGTGCCCATGCGCTTCGGGACGTCGAGGCTGCAGCCTCGAATGCCATGCCCTGTCCCATCGCACGGTCGAACTCGCGCTCGGCCTTCGTGGCCGCCGCCTTGGCGGCGGCCATCGAGGCGGCGTAGGCGCGTCTCCTCTCGGCGTCGGCGCCGAGCCTCTGCGCCGCGCGGGCACCGGAGGACTTCCCGACGACCCTAGTGGCTGGCCTGTGCTCGGGTATTCCCCTCATGGGCAGGACGGTCTTCGCGACGACCCTGCTGGCCAGCTCGAGCTCGTCGAGCCTGTCGCGGGTCACCTCGAGCTTGGCCGACGCCAGCTCCGCGCGATCTCGGACGAGCCGCACCAGACCGGCCGCCTTCTGCTCGTCGGTCGCATGCTCGAGCCGGAGCGAGCGCACGGCCTCCCCCGCACGGGACAGCCCGTCGGCCACGCGCGCCTCGGCGCGCTGCCTCTCGTCGGTCGCCTGGGAGAGGTAGCGACGCGCCCTCGGGTTGAGGAAGGTCGCGTGCCTCGCCGTGACCTCGGCCTCGGCCTCGCGCTGCCTGAGGCCGGGCAGGGACCGCGCGGCGGCGAGAATCCCGGCAGCCTCGTCGATCGCGGCGGAGTAGACCTTGGACTCGGCCTCGCACTCGGCCACGAGACGGTCGGCCTCGGTGGCCATTGCGTCAAGCTCGGCGAGCGAGCCGACGCCCTCGCGCCTCATCGTGGCAAGGGCCCTCAGGTCCTCGTCGATGTTGCGCAGGTAGGTCTGGCGCGAGAGCAGGACCACGATGCGACGGTTGGGGTCGAGGATGGCGCCCTCCCTGAGCCTCGCTGTCTGCTCCTCGTGTCTCTTCGCGAAGTCGATCGCAGCCCTGGGCACCGGCGCGAGGACGGAGCCGTCATGCCACATGACCTCGTCCCAGTCGAAGCCGAGGCGCGAGCGCAGCGCCTCCTCGGTGTAGGCCTCGCCAAGGTTGCGTCCCCGGATTCTCATGCCGTGCTCGGGCGCATCCGGGTGGCGAAAGACAAGTCCGCCGCCGTGCGCCTCGGACTCGCGCGTCACGACCACGCCGGCGGAGGCAAGGCGGGCCATGAACTGGGGCCACGACCGCGCCTCCGCAAGCGCGGCGTCAATCTCCTCGCGAATCTCAGCGACCCACGAGCGCTGACCGCGGCGGCGCATCTCCTGCTCGGCACGGGACCTGCGCGACGCCTTTCGCCTCTGTGCGCCGTCCTTGCGCCAAGTCCTCATCTCGTCAAGATGGGCGAAGCCGTGCTCCTTGCAAATTCGCTGGGCCTCATCGAAGTCGGCGTCGCGGTCTCGGTCGCTGATCTGCACCTTATAGCCACTGGATGGATAGACGGCGTTGAGAACTATGTGCGCATGCACGATGCCGCTCTCGTTGTCATCGTGAATGGCGACGACCGCCTGGCCTTCGGGATATCGCCGGCGCAGCCACTCCATGGCGATGTCGGCACACTCTTGAGGCGAGACCTTGTCCCTCGGGTCGGGCGACAAGACCCAATGGTAGAACTGCCGACCCCCGGTCTTCTCCCAGAGGCGTCGCACGTCCTCCATCTCCCTCGACCAGCCTACAGGCGAGTTCGTGAGCATGTTGTCGGTGTGCCGGAACTCCACGATGCGCGAGACCTTCGCCGCGTGCCCGAACGCAAGGTACTCCTCCATCGCCTCCGATGCAGCGAGGCCGTCTCCGAACGACAGGTAGCGGTCGAGGTCGGCGATGTTGCGGCCCCTTCCGTCGCTCCTCCCGTGGTTGCCGATGGGCTTGAAGACGGCCATGCTATCTCACCATCCCGCCGGCACTCCAGGCATCCATGACAACGTTGTAGCAGGACTCCAGGGTCTTCCTTGCCTCGACGGCATCGAGCCTGATCGCCTCGAGGTCGCGAAGGGCCCTGGCCCTGGCGGCGAGGTCGCCGAGGTCCATGGTTGCGATTCTGTTGCACGCGTGAGCAATCTGGTTGAGGTTCGTGCCCTGCTTGACGAGCTCGCCGTAAAGGCTTGCGACCTCAGCCTTGGGCGGCAGCTGACATGCCCTGTCCATGTACACGCAACGCCATACGACATAGTCAGTGACGGAACGCCCCGCCACATCGGCGCGCGTCCTTATGAGCTCGTACTCCTCGTCAGTAACCCTGACGTTGAGCTGACGAGACCTCTTGATACCTGTCCTCTTGGCCCTCTTGCGCGGCAATGCTGTCCAATCGCGTCCGTGTCCGTCCACCCGGTGGAGACTGTGGAAATGGGTGGCACAACTCTTCGTCTTTCGCGTAGCGCCAGGTAAAGGGCAGAGCCCTGTATTTGTATGGCGTTAACGCTATACAAATACGTTCCTTGCAAACTCCGAAAGCGTTAGGAACCATTCTAGCGGTTTTCGAGAGGAACCAAGAGACCTTTCGTTCTTTGAGACAGAGGTCTTTCCTCGAATGACTCAGGCTCCGGCACTTGACCGAAAAGAGGTCCTTGCGAAGGTACTTAAACGAGAGATATGGCAAATAGAGCAGTCAAGAGACGCAATTGCGCGAGAACCAAAACAGCATCCTCGTTTGTGGAACGACATAGGGCTAGGCGCCACCCGCGCAGGAAGCACGCATAGCAAGATCCCCTCCCTCCCGCGTCCATCAAGGACGCGGGAGGGAGGGGATCAATCAACCTGCCAAAGCCAATAGGAGAAGACCGCCACCAGGTGAGACAAGACACCTGGTGGCGGTCAGAGGTACGACACGTCATGAGATTGCAGCTACCGCACTTCTCGCCTCTCGCCCATGTTGAGCTCGAGGGGATTCGTCTCGTCAGACACAAGAAGGTAGATGGCGAAGGCGAGAACGGCAACGCCAATCAGAAGCGGCAACCAGCCGAAGTCGAACGATTCGACAGCCGTGACAGCCATCGCCGGCAGAACGCCGGACACGGTGAGACAAACGAACGCGATCTGAGCGTTCTCAACAAGCCTGCCCATATGAGCCTCCCTGATGGAGTTGCGGATGCCCAATGCCTCCGCTACTAGGAGAATTATACCATGTGCGACAGCGGTAGTATTATCTGGATTTGAACTTGTTTAGTTCATTATCTCATGTGTTACAACGCTACTTTGCTCAATGTCGATCAAGGAGACGCTCGGTCAGAAGGTCGATTATGCATCTTCTCATTCCTGACTCCGCGAGGGCAAGACGCAAGGTCTCCGGGCACTCCACGAGAAGCCAATCAACCTCGAGACCTCCCAGACGAAACACGTCGATGTCTGCGCCCTCGTGGTCCTCGACGCAGAAGCCTGGGTGGGTCAGGCGCTTGCACCCGCTCTCCATGAACACGGTCGGTCGGAGCGACGGCAGCACGACCACTGGACGTAAGCCCGTCTCCACAGGACGGGCGGTTGCAGTGCAGGCTGGTTGCGTTGGGAATCGCAAGCTGCGTCGACAGGAGGTGGTCCAGGAGGAACCGACCCGCACAAGGACCTGGTTCTCCGGCTTCAGGAAATAGAGGGGGCCCACCTCCAATTGAAGACAGGGTCCCTCGAACAGAGAGGCAAGAAATTCAAGGCCTACCGAAGGCCATCGTTGGTCAGCGACTCGACGTAATCCACAACGGCGTTCGGAGCCCTGAAGGCAGAGCCAACGACAGGGTCGCGAAGCGCCTGCCCCGCGAAGGCCATGTCTGCGTCATCGACGAGACTCGTCATGAAATCCCGTCGGTCCTCGCGGAGGAATCGAGCCATGTCGGCCCTCACCTCCTCCTCAGTCATGTCTCCCAGGGAGCATAGGTCGCGGAACTCACGGTGACGATAGGCGGTCCACGAGGCGTCAACCCTCTTCGAAACCGCCGCAATCACCCGGCAAGCAAGGTCGACGTCAGGACGCAGGCCAACTACAGACAAGGTCGTGACCCTTCCATCAGCTCGTCCGACCAGAAGGCATCGCCACGCCTCCGAGACAACGACGAGAAGCTGACGGAGTTCCGGCTCGATGTGGACGCCACGATACACCGGGCGCTCTTCGACCTCACCGAGCGAGGCGTCGCAGACGAGGCCGCATGAGAGAGCCCGCTCCCGAAGCGAGGTGACCAAATTCCCAAGTCGAGGTCCACCATACTCGTCAACGTCCTGGGAAAGCTCCCGGAGCAGATCGTCAGCCCCTGCGCGAACGTCACACGATATCGTAGTGGCCATGCCAAACCTCCCTGTCGGAGTTGCGGATGCCCTATGCCTCCGCTCTGGTATTATTATAACATTTGATGATGCTTACGGCACCGTCAAATGTCTTTCGCCTAATCGCTCTCGCGAGCGGCGGCCTTCCTGTAGAGGTTGCCATCGGAGTCCGAATAGTCGAAGCGGACCTCGAAGCCGAGGCGGCGAAGCTCGCGGGCGGCACCGCGCGCCACGGCGTTCGCGAAGCCGAAGGGTCTTTGGTCGCGGCCGTAGGCATCGTAGGCATCCTGGCTGCGGAAGTAGGTGATAGTGACCGCCTTGGGGTAGTCGCCGTGCTTCTCGAAGGCCGAGACGCAACGCTCCACCATGTAGTCAACACTCCTGCGGTGCAGGTCGGCCCATTCGTCAATCGAGTCCCACGCGTCATCGGGCACGAGGAAGCCCTCTGGCCCGTCCTTCTCCCAGCGCTTGACAGTGAGCGTCTTCACGCCGAGCGCGCGGCCCAGGTCGGTCTGCGAGAGGCCCAGCTCCTCGCGAAGCGCCCGGAAGTCGGCCTTGGTCCTAATCTTGTCCATCGCTCTCCCACCCATTCGTTAGCTCGATCTCGCGAAGCGCATACAGCCTCGCCATCGTCTCGGAGGCCCACCGCGCCCCGGCCCTGGCCCACATCGACTCTCCGTAGCCACACAAGGCATAGGCGCACTCGGCCTCCATAACGCGGCGTGACGCCTCGTTGACGGAGAGCATGGCGGCCTCGACGGCGCCCATGCAGCGCCCGGCCTCAAACAGCTCCGCCCTGAGGAGTTCGGCCCGAGGGCCCTCGCACGCGGCAAGCCTCGCTGCCAGCTCGGCGTACTCGTCAATGAGGCGCCTTGCCTCACCGAGGTCATCCACGGTGTATGGACCTCCGCTGACACTCCTGCACACTAGAAGCCTCCCGTCACCTTGCGTCAAACGACGAGGTCCCTTGGCTCAAGTCGCGGGATGCCGCAGGATGCGAACGCCTCGGCGTCTCGCGAGACGATGGCGTCACAGCCAGCGGCCTCCGCCGAGGCCCTGATTATGCCGTCCTCGAAGTCAGGCTCGTCGGACGCGAAGGCGCGCTCCGCAATCTCCGATGTCAGGTCGACCATGACGAAGTCGAGGCTCATCTCACGGACTATCTTGCGACAAAGAGACTCATCGCGGACGTAGGTCCGCCTCATGATGAAATATGCGTCCTTGAGGCTGCCGACGCTCGCATAGAAGTCCATGTCCCCGCGCTCCCCGACCTCCAGCATGTTCACGGCCTCCGCATGCTGCGGCCTGACCGGAATCGCAATGTCGAGAAGGGCGTTCGTGTCAAGAAAGAGCTTGCTAGTCATCGCGTTCCCCCAGGAGCCTCTTGTCATCCGAAGGAGAGTCGCCGCCGGTCCAGGGGACGTCGGGGAGGGAGTCGACGAGGGACAGGAGGCGATCGAACCTGCCGTCCCTCCCTCCATTCCTAGGCTTCCTGAACGTGATCTGGCCACTGACGTCCGTCCAAATCTCCAGGACGTCCCCAACCTCGACGCCATTTGCCTTGCGCCAGTCAGCGGGAAGCACAACCGTCGACGAGCTGCCGTTCCTTGTCACCACGCAAGTAGCAGCCATCTCTCCTCCATTCGAAGCGGACTATACGTACCATACGTATGATACCTCAATACGTATGATACGTATAAACTAGCACCAAGAGGCGTGCGAAAGGATAACGCCCCACCACAGAGTGATGAGGCGTCGTCAAAGCAGAGTCACGCTAGAACGAGTAAGCGCAGGAGCTGAGCTCATTGCTCACACCAGACGCGCGTCGGCATCGTCACGCATGGGGAATCACCGGACCGTGGCGGAGGTATGGCCCTCGGCAGGCTTGTGGCTGGCCCTAGAGACAAGCTGCTGGTCCAGGAAGCTCGACTTCTCGTCGAAGGCGGAGGGGAGCACGACGGTCGAGGGACCACGCTCGGCGAAGGCCTCCATCATGCCAACCCACTGCGTGTACTCGAAGAGGCGGTTCGCCTCCTCGCTCGAGAGCTCCGACCCCCTGATGGTGTCGATGGACTCGCGGATGCCCCTCGCAATCGCCGCGCGCTGGTCGGCGATGCCCTTGCCCTCGGCCGCCATGGCCTCGGCCTTGGCCTGCGCGGCGATCACGGTCTTCGCGCGGGCGGCCTCGGCATCGTTGCGCGCACTCTCGAGGTTGTTCTTTGAGGCCACGATCCTGTTCATCGACTCCTGGACCTCCTTTGGGAGGCGAATCGAGGTGATCAGCGTCGTGACCAGGACGTACCCGTAGTCCAGCATCTTCTTGGCGACGACCTCGTCGATGGCCGAGGCGATAGAGTCTTTCTCGGAGAACACCTCGTCCAGCGAGCGGTTCGGAATCTGGGACCGAAGGGCGTCGGCCAGGTAGTCCTTCATCTGGGAGACGGGGTCCGTGAGGGTGTAGAAGCTCTTCCAGATGCCCGACCCCTCCCCCACGGCCTGGTTGGAGGCATCGACATGGTACTGAATCGAAACGTCAAGCTCGATCGTGACGTTGTCCGATGTCTTGGCGTCGAAGGTCATGTGCTGGTCCTCGGTCATGAGGCTCACGTCATGGGCCGAGTCGATGACGGGAACCTTCAGGTGAAAGCCTGGGCCTCGAACGCCCACGAAGCGGCCCAGGCGCTCGACGATCGCGACGTGCTGCTGCCTCACCACGAAGCCAGTGGAGACAATGACCAAAAGAAGGACGACGAGGAGAACGGGAACGAGGACCGTGCGAATCAAAGCGAACAGGAAAGTCATGACGACAAGCACCTCACATTTCCGATCGGAGAAACCAGATACGACACACGGGCAGACCTAGAACGGGATGTCCTCATCGTAGAGGTCGGCTGCGGGAGGCTGGGGCGCCGCTGCGGCGGGAGCCGAGTAGGGAACAGCCGGCTGCTGCGAGGCGGGAGCGGCGGCACCGTCGCGGCGGCTCATGAACTCCACCTCGTCGACCACGACCTCCAGCTTGCTTCTGCGCTGGCCGTCCTGCGTCTCCCAGGAGCTGTAGCGAAGCTTGCCCTCGATGGCAACCTTCGAACCCTTAGAGAGGAGTCGGGAGAGGGCATCGGCGCGGTTGCCGAAGACCACGCAGTCCACGAAGTTGGGACGGTCCTCCCACTCGCCGGTCTGCTGGTTCCTCGCGCGGTCGTTGACCGCGACGCCGAAGCGCAGAATCTGCATGCCACTGCCCGTGGCGCGCAGCTCGGGGTCACGCGTGAGGTTGCCTGAGATGTTGACGCGGTTGATGCTCATGGTGAATTCCCCTCTGACAGAGTTGCGGTTGCCTAGCGCCTCCGCTCAGTGGATAGTATGGCACGCGAATGATACCAACGGTATCATTGCTCAGGTAAACGCTACTATTTGTCGTCGCTATCGTACGTGACGAGGTCCCTGGCCTCCACCCCGAGCGCATCTGCGAGCCTAACCACGGTCATGGCCCTGGGCCTGGCGGTGAAGCCATCCAAGTAGGAGCGGACGACGTCGGCCCTCATGCCGGCTGCGCGCGCGAGCTGTGAGGCATCGGCATACCCCGCGTGCCTCATGGCGTAGGAGAGCGAGTCCCTGTCGATGCGTGGCGCCCTGGTCCTAGGCACGGTCAAGCGCCACCTGGCGCTCGCGGACGTCGGCGACCATGGCGCGGATCTTGTCGGCCGGCTTGCCGCCCTCCGGCTCCAGGGCGCGGCGCTGACAGTACTTGTCCGGGGTAAGCAAGCAGTCGGCGTCGAGCTCCTCCCAGCTGTCCGCCTCCGCGGAGGCGACCTCGTGAGAGACGGGCACGAGCCCGAGCTTGCCGGCGGCGAAGTCCTGGTCCGAGACCATGGCGCCAGCCGCCGTCATCACGACAGAGTGGACGCGCATGAGGGAACCGTCATCGAGGCGGACGCGGTCGCCTATCGCGACCGCCTTGCCCCCCTCGAAGGTCGGGATGAGGTCGATGAGGTCGACGGGGGCCTGGGGCGCAGCCGCCTCGCTCTTCTGGTTCTGCTGGTCCAGCTGGTAGTCGTCCATTGAAGTGCACCTTTCGTCCGTGTCCTCGGCGCCCCACTTGCGTGTGGAAAGGGGCGCCCGTAAAGCCTAGTCCATATCAGATGGCTCGGGCCATGAGCCCATCGCCTCGTGCAGGCAATAGGAGAAGATGGAGTAGATCGAGTCAGGCGGCAAAGTCCCCCGTCGCCGGGCGTTCCTGAGCCGGAAGACCTCGGCCTTCTCCAGCGCGTCGACGAGGAACTCCCGATGGGGCATGGAGGGGTCGGCTCTCGGAATCCTGGCAGCAAGGTCCTCGTCGAAGGTTCGCTCACCAGAGAGATACGGGGAGACCAGCTCCATGATGATTCTGCCATACGTCGAGTGGCGACCCATGCCGGCCATCTGACGGGAGACGGACTCGTCCTGGAGCCAGGCGAGGCAATCGGGCTCCAGATAGGCCCATATCGACGTCTTGCGGTCCCCCATCGGCCCCCTCAATCAAAAAGCATGTCCAACTACCTGCAATACCATAATAACACCCGGCGTAAAACAGCGGTCATAGCCGTGGTTGTGTAGACGAAGTGGAGACGTCACATAATCTGCATGCCGCGTGCACCGGAGTACGCAACCACTAACCTGCATCGGTTAGACATCATATGTAATTCGGTCTCGAGTCTGGATTAATCCAGAATCTGAAGCCGGCAGACAGTCGGAATCGAAGAGATACGGGGTATCCGACGCCGACGCTATCGATTCACCAATTGATGCCATATACATTCACGGACGTGACTTTGCGCCACAAGCTCCCATATCCACTGTTTAAGTGTCACTCATCAGAGTAACGATACATACGCCCAGCTAGACAACAAAAAAACCCGCTTGCGCGGGCTGTCTGAGTCTATGGAGCGGGTGACGGGAGTCGAACCCGCGTCATCAGCTTGGAAGGCTGAGGTTCTACCGTTGAACCACACCCGCGAAGGTGGTCGGGGCGACTGGATTCGAACCAGCGACCCTCTGCTCCCAAAGCAGATGCGCTACCAAGCTGCGCCACGCCCCGGAACCGAGGGTTAAGTATAGAGGAGGCGGGCCGCGAGGGCAAGCGAGGAAGTCGCGAACCCAATTCAAGATGCGATTTGGGTTCGCGCCCGGGGCATAGGCGAAGGCCTTTTGGCATCCGACTCCCAGCGACCTGCGGTTTTCTCGCCGCGTATACTCAGGGGGTCGGAAGTCGCAAACCCAAAACGTCAGGAAGAGGCCCTCAAGGTGCCTGGGCTCGCACGTTTTTGGTTCGGGAAAGGGGCAAAACATGCCTGGCTCGCCGCTTGGGCGCACGCTCGTCATCGCAAATCCCACAGCTCACAGCGGCCGCGGCGAGGACGGCGCCCGATTTGCCCAGGAGTTCCTCCAAAGCTACGCCTCGGCCACCCGAGGCTTCGAGGTCGTGCGGACGCAGGGACCCGCAGACGCCACGCGCATAGCCAGGGGCGCCCGCGGATTTGACACCATCCTTGCCCTCGGCGGGGACGGCGTGATCCACGAGGTAGTCTGCGGCCTCATGGCCCTTCCGCGCGAGGCCCGCCCCCAGCTGGGGGTCATCCCCCTCGGCTCCGGCAACGACTACGCCCGCACGCTGGGCATGGCAAGAAACGACGTCGAGGCCGCGCTGGCCCAGCTCGTGCGCGGCCGCGCACGCCACGTTGAGGTGGGCCGCGTCAACGGCACGCCCTTCATGCAGACCCTCTCGTTTGGCCTGGACGCCGCCATCGCGCTGGACACCACGAACCGCCGGGCCGCAGGGACCTCCCAGGAGGGCGAGGCGCTCTTTGTCACGTCGGCCCTGCGCATCCTCTCCAACGCCCGCGAGGGCTTCCCGGTCCGCGCCTCCTTTGACGGAGAGAAGACGCAGGACCTCTCCACCATCATCTTTGCGGTGCAGGTGGGCCCCTCCTACGGCGGCGGCTTCAAGATCTGCCCCAATGCAGACCCCACCGACGGCCTCCTCGACGTCTGCTACAACGTCAAGCTGCCCACGCTCCCCCGCCTCATGGCACTGCTAGGACTTGCCAGGCTCGGCCGCCACACGGGTTCTTCGGTGGTGAGGCTCAGGCGCTGCCGCTCCCTCACGCTGGACTTTGAGCGCGAGACGCCCTGCCAGGCAGACGGCGAGAAGGTCTGCGGCACGCACTTTGACGTCTCCGTAGTACCCGACGCACTCGACGTCATCTTCCCAAGCTAGGCCCGTCCCCGCGGTCACGCGCAAACAGAGAGACGCCCCAGGCCACGTGACCTGGGGCGCCTCATTTGGTTCAAAGCAACTCGCTAGAGAATGTCTTAGCGGGCAGCGGCCTGCAGCATTGCCTTGACCTCAGTGGCGGTCTTGAGCTGCATGACCTTCTCGGTGAGGGCGTCGGCGTCGGCCTTGCTCCACTCGGAGATGATGCGACGGGTGCGCAGGATGGACGGCGCGGAGACGGAGAACTCGCCCAGGCCGAAGGAGAGCAGCACCGGGATGAGCAGCGGATCGGCCGCGGCCTCGCCGCACATGCCGACCATGATGCCAGCCTTGTTGCCCTCCTCGATGATGCGCTTGAGGGAGCGCAGGACGGCCGGCTGGTAGACCTCGTAGAGGTAGCCCACCTTGTCGTTGCCGCGGTCGGCGCACATGGTGTAGCCGATGAGGTCGTTGGTGCCGATGGAGAAGAAGTCGCACTCGGCAGCGAGGTCGTCGGCGATGAGGGAGGCCGCGGGGGTCTCGATCATGGTGCCAACCTCGATGTCCTTGTTGTAGGACACGCCACGGGCGTCAAGCTCGGCCATACACTCCTTGACGAGGGCCTTGACCTGGCGAATCTCGTCGATGTTGGTCACGAGCGGCACCATGATCTTGATGTCGCCGAAGGCGGACGCGCGCAGAAGGGCCGTGAGCTGGACCTTGTACTGGTCCGGGTTGTTCAGGCAGTAGCGGACGGCGCGGAAGCCCATGAAGGGGTTCTCCTCCTTGACGAGGTGGAGATACGGAATCTCCTTGTCGCCGCCCACGTCGAGGGTGCGGATGATGACCGGCTGGTCCTTCATGCGCAGCGCGACCTTCTGGTAGGCCGCGAACTGCTCGTCCTCGGAGGGGAGCTCCTTGGCGTCCATGAAGAGGAACTCGGAGCGGAAGAGGCCGACGCCCTCGCAGTCATGCTCGGAGGCGACGTTGGCGTCGTCCGGGTTGCCGATGTTGGCGACGAGCAGCTTCTTCTCGCCGTCGGCGGTCACGGTCTCCTTGCCGCGGTAGGCCTCGAGGGCGAGCTTCTCCTCGGCGTACTGCTTGGCCTTGGCGCGGTAGTGCTCGAGGTCGTGGTCGGACGGCGCGGAGATGACCTTGCCGTTGGTGCCGTCGACAACGACCATGTCACCGTTCTTGATGTTGGAGGTGGCGTCGACCACGGAGAGGACGGCCGGAATCTCCAGCGCGCGGGCGATGATGGCGGAGTGGGAGGTGCGGCCGCCGGTCTCGGTCACGATGCCGGCCACGTTGTCCTTGTCGATGTCGGCGGTCATGGACGGGGTGAGCTCGCGCACCACGACGATGGAGTTCTCGGGCAGCGTGGAGAGGTCCACGAGCTCCTGGCCCAGCAGGTCGGCGAGAAGGCCGGTCTTGACGTCGGCGACGTCGGCGGCGCGCTCGCGGAAGAGCTCGTCCTCCATGTTGGAGAACATGTTGTAGTACATGTCGTAGGCCTCGGAGACGGCCTGCTCGGCGCACATGCCGCTCTCGATGGAACCGTTGACCATGTCACGGATGCCCTCGTCCTCGGCGAACTCGATGTGGGCGCCCATGATGGCGGCGGCCTCCTCGCCGACGGTCTTGGTCATGCGCTCGATCTGGGCGTTGGTCTGCTCGATGAACTTGGCGACCGCGGCCTGGTAGCGCTCCTCCTCGGCCTTGGCGTCCTCAGGCGCGTGCGGCGTGAAGGACAGGTCAGGCTCCACGGCGACGCGAGCGACGCCGATGCCAATGCCGTCAGATGCGTTGACTCCCTCGTACATTAATGCCCCCTACGTTCCGGCCGCGGTGCGGCCACTTCCCTAGAAAATGACTCGCCGCATACCACTGGTATGCGGCGTGTGAGCCAGGTTTTATAGTAACCGCACTCGCGGATTGTTTCCACCAGATGTTGCGGTCGTGCTCCGGTTGCCCCAACGCAGCGAGAAGCCCTACTCGGACTTGGCGGTGATGCCCTCGTTGGCCTCGGCGCGAGCGCGGTTCTCCTCGATGTCGCGGGCGATGGTGCCGGGCATGGCGCGGCCCATCTTCTTGTAGAGGGCCGTGACCACGCGGTCGATCTTGGCGCGCTTGGCGATGCCGTTGCTGGCCGCCGTGGCGGTGCCGCAGGCGGAGGCAAAGATCAGGGCAGTCTCGTAGTCCTCGCCGCTCGTGACCTTGGCCAGGAAGCCGGCCACCATGGAGTCGCCGGCGCCGGTGGCGTTGACGAGCTTGACCTTGGCCGTGGGGACGATGTGCTCCACACCGTTCTCGTCAAGCAGCAGCGAGCCGTGGCCGCCGCAGGAGATGATGACGTTGCGCGCGCCCTCCTCGTGCAGCTTGTGCGCGTAGGGCATGCACTCCTCGGGGGACTCGATGCTGACGCCGTAGATGCGGCCGACCTCGTGGTTGTTGGGCTTGATGAGGAAGGGGTGGGCCTTGAGGGACTCCATGAGGAGCTGTCCGGGGGCGTCCACGACGAACTGGATGCCGCGGCCGGCGAGCTTGCCCATGATCTGGGTGTAGATGTCCTCGGGAAGCGAGTTGGGGATGGAGCCGGTGAGGACGAGCGTGTCTCCGGCGCGGACGACGTCCATGCGCTCCAGGAGCTCGTCGACCTTCTTCTCGGGGATCTTGGGGCCCATGCCGTTGACCATGGTCATGACGATGCCGTTTAGCTTGATGTTGATGCGGGTGTTGCCGCGGTCGAGGCGCACGAAGTTGGACGCGATGCCCTTGTCCTGCAGCTCGGTGAGCAGGTAGTCACCCGTGAAGCCGCCGGCGATGCCCATGGCGATGCTGGGGACGTCGAGCTCCTTGAGGAGGGTGGAGATGTTGATGCCGTTTCCTCCGCAGTACAGCTCCTCGGAGCTGGAGCGGTTGGTGAAGCCCATGTCGAGGGTGAGGGGGTGCATAACGTAGTCAAGTGCCGGGTTCAACGTCATCGTGTAAATCAACGCGATCTCCTTCCGACCGTCTGCTCTCAAGCTTTCAGTATGCAACATCCCGAAGTTCGTTCGCGCGTAAAAATCGACCGTTTACGGCTCTTGGCAAAGAATTTTTAGCCAACTCGTCACAAAAAATAGATACAAGTGACAAAAAGGGCCAGGCGAGAAACCCGCCCGGCCCGCAGATGCGATGGTGCGCCCTGAGGGATTCGAACCCCCGACCTTGAGATTAGAAGTCTCCTGCTCTATCCAACTGAGCTAAGGGCGCAAGCGTTGCCTATTCTAGCACCCCGGCGGCCCGGGCCGCCAGCACGCCACAGACCGTCTTGGAGTCCTGGATGGCGCCGGCAAGGACGGCCCGCACCACGTCGGTGGCAGGCAGCCACGCCGCGCGCAGGAACTCCCCCTCGTCCGGACAGGCTGGGCCCTGGGCAAGCCCCGTGGCCAGAAAGACGTCGGTCTTCTCGTCGGTAAAGCCGGGAGAGCCGTAGACGCGCACGAGGTGGCGCAGGTCGGATGCCACAAGGCCGGTCTCCTCGGCAAGCTCGCGAGCGGCGGCCGCGCGGGGCTCCTCGCCGGGCTCCAGGCGGCCGGCGGGAATCTCCAGCGTCACGCGGCCGAGAGCGCAGCGGTACTGGCGGACCAGGCAGACCCTCCCCTCCCGCACGGCAACCACGCCGACGCCGCCATGGTGGCGGGCTATGAAGCGCGGGGCGTGCGCGCCGTCTGCGGTCTGGACCTCAAGGCGCTCGGCGGCAAAGACCGGCGTCTGCGCCAGCGTCTGGGCGCCAATGACCTTCTCGGCAAGCGCCGGGTCTGGCAGAAGGGCGTTCCTCACGCTTGCGGGGACCTCAGGGCAATCCATGGCGCCTCCTAGTAGGCGGAAAACTCGCCGGTTGCGTAGTCAATGGTGAAGCCGTAGGCCGTGTTGAAGACCTCGACCTCCTGGTCAAGGGTGCCGTCCGAGCTCCTCACGTCCACGATGACGCTCCTGGGCAGAAGCTCGGGGCCCTCGTATACGGGCGTGGCGCAGTACCAGACGGTGCCGCCGGGATGGGCGTCCAGCCAGTCGCGCGCCAGGACCTCGGTGTGGGCCATGCCGCCGTCCTGGCCGGTGTTGTCTCCCACGTTCTGGGTGCGCGTGCCGCAGACCAGGTTCTCAATGCGGTTCTGCCCGCCCAGGGACTTTGCCACCAGGTGGCTGCGGTTGAAGAGATAGCCGTTGTAGACCGAGCCGTCCGGGTTGGTGATGGTCACCTTGGCGTTGTGCCCCCAGCCGGAGGGATGCAGGTCGGAGAGGCCGTCCCTGTCTGCGGCCTCGCCCTGGAGCATGAGGTCGTAGGTGACGTTGGCCACGCAGCGGCCCGCGCGGCCCAGGCCGTCAAGCGGCGCGTAGCGAACCTCGCCTGCGGGCACGTCCTCGTCCACCACGGCGGGCCCGATGACGCGGTAGTAGTCCGGAAAGGCAACTGGGTCCCAGCCGGTCCACCAGGTCTGGCGGCTTGCAGACTCGGCTTGCGTCTGGGAGGAGGCCTGGTAGCCGGCCTGCTGAACCGGCTGGTTGGAGGCGGCCGGCTGGGAGAGGTCCACTCCCAGGTACGCCGCAAATCCGACGACAAGGGCGAGCGCGGCCGAGACGGCCCTTCTCTGCAGGCGAGAAACCCTTCCGCGTCTGGCCAAGATCTTCTCTCCTCCCGTGTGCCGAGATAACAAAAGACCGGACATCCGAAGATGCCCGGTCATTCAATTCATGGTGGATCGTCAGGGGTTCGAACCCTGGACCTTGGGATTAAGAGTCCCCTGCT
>ERZ1034980.136-NODE-136-length-63857-cov-1701.154415_pt1 | contig 63857 bp, 95 predicted proteins | sample MGYA00520622_ERZ1034980 | MGnify/ENA primary metagenome ERZ1034980 (study PRJEB33766, sample SAMN09781791) | gut metagenome | biome: gut microbiome | host: Homo sapiens | place: Madagascar | study: EMG produced TPA metagenomics assembly of the PRJNA485056 data... | reverse complement strand
AGAGTAGCCCGATGAGCCAATCTTAGCAGAGTCGCCCGATGAGCCAATCTTAGCAGAGTCGCCCGATGAGCCAATCTGAGCAGAGTAGCCCGATGAGCCAATCTTAGCAGAGTCGCCCGATGAGCCAATCTTAGCATAGTCGCCCGATGAGCCAATCTGAGCAGAGTCGCCCGATGAGCCAATCTGTTTTCTTCTGTCTCCGTTGTCGTTTAACGCACCATCCGTTTTAACCTTTGACGGTGAAGTAATATCTTTCAGCCACTCGACACCGATATTAATGATGTCTGCCAGCTTCAACTCAGCCTTAATCTTGATACGAGAAGAGCATACCTTTGTCGAATTTTCTTCTTTCTCAATCTTACCAAACTGTTCTACCTCTGCATAGCGAGAGTTAAGCATATCGTAGTAGTCCCACACTTCCATTGGAGACTTGCAAGCGTGGAAACCTCGGTTACAACACTTGATTTCACCGTCCATTTCATACTCTTTTCCAACTTCGTACAGGAATCCACGGCATTGCATATTCTTGTCGAATCCCTTGTACGAGGTGATTACCTTATCACTCATATTACTATCTATTTATATCCCATAAGGGATGGTTAAATGAGAAGCAAGCGATGATAAAATAAAGTGCTTAATTTTAAAAATATCATTTTGTTTGCTTGCTTCTCAAAAAATATTATTATCTTTGTACCGCTTAATTTTAAAAATAAAAACGATATGAAGCATTTAATTAAATTAATGTCAGAAGATTGCACATACATGTGTGTTATCAATCCTGACCACATCGTTAAATTCTATGAAGAAGACGATGTTTGCTGTATCAAACTTTCAACAGGTGAAACTTTTGTAACTAAAGTTAAACTTGATGATTTAAAAGATTTGATAGAAAAGAGTTACTTGTAAAGATACTCTTTTAAACATTTATCATACCATTCTTTTTGTTTGAAAGGGCAATGATTGACAACCCAGATTCTATCTCTCCACTGATGAAGAGGTGAATTGTAAACCCACTCAAATCGTGCTATGTTATTGGCTATTGGTGAATCTATACTATAGACTGTCTTCTTTAGCCACTTACGTAGCACCTTTTTTATTATATTCTGTATCATGTTCTTAAATTTATGCCCGAAGGCGTTAAACACTATTTTCCTTGATGTATAAACTGACTTAAATCCACCTCTTTGTGCATAAGGACGTTTACAGCCTTTAAACCATTTATGAGAAGTTCTAACTGTTCTTTGTTGATAAAGAACAATCTTCTTGCTATCTTCCCACCTTCGTAAGCACCAAGGAGAACTCTATCGTCTTCAATTTCTATGTTTATAAAGGGCTTATCCTTTAATGTTATATCCAAACTATATTTGCCCATACCTACACCTCCATTACTTAAAGAATAAATTCATCGTCATCAAACTCATCCTCTTCATCTTCTGGAAATGGATAAATGGTGAACTGAAAATCGTCTAAATCTTCAATATTCTTATCTGCCATATTAGCAGCTACGATACCAAAGTTATCAGCAATACAAGAAGGAAATTCACCTTCCTCTAGTTTTGTTCTAAATTTCTCAGCTGTACATTCGTCAGGAACGTTAATGAGCTCTACTACTAATCTTATTGTTTTCATACGCCTTACTTCATTAAACCAAGTTCTTTCTCACCCAAGCTTCTGCCTTTGGCTTAGTCCTGAACTGCTTGTTTTTAACCTCTTGCCAAGTTCCATCAGGAGCGGTCTTATACTCGATGAGAAAAAGACCTTTCTCAATCTTGACAATTCTGTATTCAAAATACATACGCTTTACTTTACTTCTTTAAAGATTACATCCTTGCCATCAGAACGCATATCCTTAAAACATAAATAAGGACATCCTTCTTTGTCACCAAAGAAACAACCTTCACATGTATCACCCACTTCAACAACTTCAAGATTAATGTTTACTCTTTCTCCAACTTTAAGCTCTTTCATTGCTCGCCTCCTATGGAATTACACACATATCAATATCATTACCATGTTCTTCAATCCATTTCTCACACTCTTCATAAGAATCTGATGAAAAAGGATATTCTCTTTCGTGAGAATCATATACTGCATATTTACCCATATCTTACTCCTTTCTATTGTCTATATTAATAAACTCAATTACTTTTGGAAGCTTATTTTCCAGATCACCAATCATGCCTATGAATTTCTGGCAACAGCATTCCTTTAACTCAGGAAACATATAAGAAGGTATCTCTCCGCCTAATTGTCTTGCCAATGTCCATTTGCCATTTTTAAATATTGGTGAATCGTAAAATACATGGAGCTTACCATGTAGCTCCAATTCGTCATGATATTTTGGATGTTGTTGACGTTCATCTCTTGCTATCCAAAGATACCATAATTGTTTCTTTCTTGATATTGCCATAATTAGCCCTCCACATCATTAGTTGTACCTAATAAGTGCTCGTTTCCTTTGTAAGGTTTACAAAATCTATATCTTTTACCTCCTATAACCATATAGGGATAGAGGTCTATTGCATCCACTTTCTCCCAAAAGAGAGCTGGCTCCCAACTTCCATAAGGGTTATCTTTGACAAGCACCTTATCGAATGGTTTCAGCTCAACCTTCGGTTTCAAATCAACAATTTCTTTCTTCTCAGCATCCCAGCGTTTGCCTTTCTTGGATAAAGCATCAAAGAGTTGCTGCTTCTCGGAGTCAGTAGCCAGGCGGAGGCTATAATGAACTTTTGTATTACCATATTCATCTAAAGTATATTTATAGTCAGCATTATAGAAAGCATAGTAAAAAGCTCTTTCGTCTCCATCTTTATATTCACTTCTTAAGATGAAAATACAATTTGCAAAAAGTTTACTTTTAATTCCTTTCATAAACACAATATCTCCATCCTTGAACTCTGGCTGAGTTTTCTCAATCTCCAGGGTTTCACGGTTCAACTTGCCACCTAGTTCTTTCTCTATTTTGCGGATATATTCCTGGGCGTCTTCTTTATTTGCTTTGTTGAAGTCAGATGTTTGCATGTAGTCTTCATCCTCTTCAAAGTTCACTATACTACCCCCTTCTTCCCATAGATAATTCTTACCATGGAAATTTTTGTAGGTATCATCTTCAAACCCATCGAAGATAATATGTACATTCCCATCTTTATTAACCAGCACATCGCCTTTCTTCCAAACAAACTTCTCCCAATCACGCATTGATTTGCTAGGGTAGATACACAAAACTCCTTCCTTGCATAATTTACCGTCTTTATCGAACCATGGTTCTTTATTATGATGCTTAACTTGAAAAGCATCACATGTATTAGTAACGACATATAACGTAACTTCCCCAAACATATCAGTCCAGAGTTTCGTACCTTCAGGCTTATCCTTTAGGATTTTCGCTATGTTAATCTTTTCTTCCATATTCATTAATTTCTCATTATATGACACTTAATAACCTTGTGAGCCGCATTTGGCTGCGACTCATTAAGCTGCTTTACAAACTGACGCTCCATTTCATTAGGAAAGATAGGCTTTGTCGGCTTCGGCATAGTGAGGATGACTTGAATCTTTGCCCCCCCATCAAAAGTAAGCAGACATCTGCGACTAATTTTCTTAAATAACATTTCCGTATCTCCTATTATTTAAACGTTAAACAAAATCTTAGTTTTTTATAATCTAATTATATACCATACCAGCGAAGCGAGCCAAAGGCGAGCCAGCCTTAACCTCATAAGTATTAGCATACACCCTACAGATAACCCCTCCCTTGATATAAGTATAATTATTGAGTATCATATCCTTTATATAGTCAATAGAGGATAAAAAACGTTTTTCTATGTTTCTGTATTTGCATAAAATCTCGTTATTGACCGCAAACTTTACTAAATCAAAGGCTTTCTGTACGCTCACGCTTAATTTCTCAGCTATATACTTATATGATATACCATTCTCTCTGAACTTATCACCGTAGCCAAAACGATTACAAGCCTTCTTCGCCGCCTTCAACTCTTTCAAGCCTTTAGGGTACTTAGTCTGCTGAATCATTTGCTTGGCGTAGTTCTTTCGATTCTGTACATCAATGATAAGCATAGCAGATAAGGTATCTTCTATGAACTTTACATTCTGCGCATAGGCATTCTTTTTAGAATCATTCCTTGAAATAAACTCGATATTAGGAACGAGGACGTTCCTGTGAGAAGTATGACTTTTTAGAGACTTGAAGACGAGGCAACGGTTATTCTTGCCCGTGAACTCAACTAAGCTCAGAGCCTTCAAGGTATCAATACGCTTACGGACAGCACAGGCACTTACTCCCGTGATTTCGTGAAGCTTATTGATGCTCCATCTTTGCACGGCAGAAGACTTGACCCTTGTCTTAATGAAAAGGGAAAATGCGATTGCCTTCCTTAGTTCGGGATTGCAATACATATCGTTCAATATCTTTCTGCGTATCTCCATTTTACAGATGCTTTAAAAAGTCAAGAGCAGCAAAGAAATGGGGATTCTCTGCTGCTCCGTATTTAGTAGCCTTGCGGCTCACGTAAATCCAAAATCTTACACATTAGAAAGTTCCCCATAAACTCGCTAAGTGATAGTGTTCTATCTTAAACACACCGCAAAATTAATAAAAATCTGTCAAATAACCAAATCTTCTATTAATAAATTTAAAATAATTAATAGTTTTTATTCGCTTTTTAATAGATTTTTATAACTTTGCATCATATTTTCTATTAATAACCAAATAATAAGTAATAGCGTATGATATACAATCAGTATCAGCAGTACGAACTCTCCGACCGCATCATGCAAGCGGTATGCGAGGTAGGCAAAGTTACTTTCATGGAACTCTGCTCTGCGGTGAAGACCGTCAAACTCAACACCCTTAGAGGACTATACTGCCTCATTAGCCGTGATTATTGCATCCACCCCGACCGCTCGGCTCGCCTACTCTGCCGCACCAGAGCAAACGTCATCAACCAAGCACGAAAGTATATGCAATACGTTCAGTCAAAGGATAAGTACACCTTATCTATATATAACCAAATCGTAGAACTCTTAAAAAGTAACAAAGAATGAAAAGAACAGATTATGAGCTTACCTTGCCCGACCAGCTCTTCCCAACGGACAATGACCTAGAGATTCCGACACTTGATATTGATATGCAAGCCAAGGAGTGTCAGTCACCCTTCCTTTGCTTCGGCGAACAGAAAAGAACCTTCAACCTTAATGGCGAAGGCTCTTTGCACTTCTATACCGATGATTACCGCTTCTCAGCTATCTACGAGCACCCTGAGAAGATATTGCAGCATCACCCTGCCGTTATCGTTGAGCCGAACTTCTCCCTATATAATGAAATGCCCGTATCTTTCGGCTTGCAGGCTATCTACAAGAAACGTTGGATTGCCCGTTGTATGCAAGGTAAGGGTATCGGTATCTTCGTTGACCTCAACGTGGCGCAGAAGTTTTATCGTCTCAATATGATTGGCGTACCTCGTGGATGGCGTGCCTTCGCTACCCGTGGATATTCGGATAGACTGAATAACCTCGCCTTTGAGTATTCAATCGCTAGCGATTGGGCAGAGGGCAAAGAGCCGCTATTTGTTATCTACGGCGGCGGTGCTGAGTGTCGGCGGTTCGCCCAGACCCATAGAGGTTGCATCTACATCAACCCCGTTGTCACTACCAAGAAGCAGCTTGCCGCCTTGCAGAAGATTCACGAAGGTGTTGCCTTTATCGGCGAAGAGTTCTCTGTTAAGGCGCAGCTTGATAAGCTCACCCCTTTCTCCAAGCAGATTGAGGACTTCCGAGAAGATAACGTCTCTAAACAGATTGAGGAAAAGTAAGATTGTTTATGCGAGATATGGCATTTTTTTGCTGTATCTCGCTTTCTTTTGTATCTTTGCATCAGCAAAACGGAAATTGTGGCATATAGGTTCTGAGGTGTCATAACTATATGTATTAGTTAAGATTTGGTTAAATGAAAATAATAGTTAGTTTTTAGTCTATAAGCAGCCGCCTGTGATAGGTAGCTGCTTTTCTTATATATAAGAGGTATAATATTTTTATGATAACTTCAAAGGCTACTCATTTTTGGGTAGCTTTTTTATTTGTTTACACACAAACTATTATTTTCTATTAAAACCCGAATAATCTCCGTAACTTTGCAAATAATAATTATTAAATAATAAAATTATGGCAAGAGAAAAGAGAATCTCACAGAACCCATCCATCGCAAAGGATGAGCTTCTTGTAAAGCTGGGTTTTCGTGAAATGATTGACATTACAAAGCTCCTCTATAATGAGGGGCAGATTGATGGCGTTCCAAAGAACCCTCGCTACTTAAAGGAGAGCGAGCACGACAAGCTCGTGAAGTCACTCGCCGATAGCCCAGAGTTCTTAGAGTACAAGCCTTTGATGGTTTATGGCTTGGAGGATGGTACATACGTCACCATCTGCGGTAATATGCGCCTCAGAGTGGCTAACGAGTTACGCATCGGTGGGAATACGAACTTCGATAAGCTGCCTTGTTTCGTCTTGAAGACCGATACCCCAATTCAGAAAATCAAGGAGTATGCTATCAAGGATAACGTGCAAGCTGGTAATTGGGATTGGGATGAGCTTGCCAATGGTGAATGGGAAACCGATGATTTGCAGAATTGGGGCGTTGATTGCTCTTTTCTCAATACCGATGAGGATGATACCGATATTGATGAGCTATTCGAAGATGCTCAAAATACCGAAAGTAAAGCCAAAGATATTAAGCTCTCCGTCCATATTCCGCAAGAGTTGGAAGATAAGGTAGATGAGATTAAGGAGATTATTAAATCTGCCGTTTCCGAATACGAAGGTGTGGAAATAAAATAATAGAGATGTTTAATGACAAGAACGGAATTATGAATAAAACAAAAGCACCTGAGGGCAATAAATTTCGCCCAAAGTTGATTGCTGCACATAATTTTAACGAATGGGTACGCTTTATGAAGTACGTTCGTAATCGCCTATGATGATTTATCTTAGTGGTATATCAGGAGTGAAATCTTATCTCTTAAATGGAGAGATTAAAGCGAACGAGGTATTTGCTCTAGAATCATTCTATTCCGTAAGAGATTGGCAGAAACCGTTGATTCCAAAATTTGCATCATTTCTCTTGGATAGTGGAGCATTCACATTTATGAGCAATGCCGCAAAACACGGAAATATAGATTGGCTCAGCTATGTTGATAGATATTGCGATTTTATTATAGAAAACAATATAAGATTATTCTTTGAGTTGGATATTGATAAGATTAAAGGTCTTAAATATGTAGAAATGCTACGGCAGCGAATTGAAGATAAAACTCATCGCAAGCCAATACCCGTATGGCATATAGGGAGAGGAAAAGATTATTATCTGCAAATGATAAAAGAATATCCTTATGTTGCCATTGGCGGAATAGCAGCAAAAGAAATGCCCGTATCTAAATTTGAGGCGTTATTTCCTTATATGATAGGGATAGCTCATAAAAATGGATGTAAGGTTCATGGGTTGGGATATACAAGAGTTGATAATCTTCAAAAATATAGGTTTGATTCTGTAGACTCCACAATTTGGACTATGGGGGGACAATTTGGAGAAGTACATCAATTTAAGAGTGGAAAAATTATCCGTCATACATCGGTTATTAATAATGTAAAAGTACGAAGCATAAAAGATAAAAAAGGTATAACTTTACATAATTTTAGAGAATGGGTAAAATTCCAGCATTACGCTGATAAAAATTTATAGATTATGATAGGATTAATAAGTTGCGTAAAAAGCAAAGCAAATAAAAGATGCGAGGCAAAAGATATGTATGTCTCCCCTTTATTTAAATATATGTACGCTTATGCAAAAAAAAGATGCAAAGAGGTATATATATTATCCGCTAAATATGGGCTATTATCTGAGAATACTCCTATTGTGCCGTATAATGTAACCCTTAATTCCATGTCAGAAAGACAAAAGAAAGAATGGGCAAAAAATATAATGCTCTCTTTATCTAAAAGACATGATTTAAATAAAGAAACTTTTCTTATTATGGGGGGACAGAATTATATCAAATATTTAAATATCCCCAACACAATACAACCTTTAAAAGGGTTAAGTATGGGGAATAGATTACATTGGCTTAAATTACATAAATAATAAAAATTATGAAAGATTCATTGATTATTGTATCAGGAGGTATGGACTCAGTAACTCTCCTGTATGAAAAGAAAGAGAACATTGCTCTCGCTATTTCTTTTGATTATGGCTCTAATCATAATCAGAAGGAGATTCCTTTTGCTAAGTTGCATTGTGAGCGACTTGGTATCAAGCATATTGTTATTCCACTCAACTTTATTCACGACTATTTTAAATCCTCTCTCCTCGAAGGTGCAGAAGCTATCCCAGAAGGCAATTACGATGATGAGAACATGAAATCAACCGTAGTTCCTTTCCGTAACGGCATTATGCTCTCTATCGCTTGCGGTATTGCTGAGAGTAATGGATTGAAGAAGGTGCTTATTGCTAACCATTTCGGCGACCACGCTATCTATCCAGACTGTCGCAAGGGCTTCATTGATGCCATGTCAGAGGCAATGAAGAATGGTACTTACGAGGGTATCAGCATTGATGCTCCTTATACCAATATTACGAAGACAGATGTTGCTCGCCACGGCAAGAAGCTTGGCATCAACTACGCTGAAACTTGGAGCTGCTATAAAGGCGGTGAGAAGCATTGTGGTAAGTGTGGAACTTGTATGGAACGCAAGGAAGCTCTCCATGATGCTGGTATCCCTGACCCAACTGAATACGAAGATGAGTAAGGCAAGCGGTAATACAAGATTACTTACACCAAAGCAAAGACAAACAGATAAGGCTCGGAACGAATATAATCAAATCGTTTCGAGTTCCTTGGTTGATGCTTCTTTATCATATTTCTCAGAACAAACGGGTGCTCACGCTATCTTTATGAAAGGACATAATCATACTGATAAAATCGCTGATGCCGAAGCTGAATTGGAAGTGGCGAGAGCTATCGCAGATAATGGTATAAATGTTACACTTACTCCCGAAGGCGATAAATATACGATGTATGCAACCAATGTAAAGATTAACAAGGATGGTTCTAAAAAGTATAAATTCGCAGAAGGTTTAATGGCGACATATACCTACGAACAGAAAACGCCTACTGAGATTAATTCTTCTGCTGAAAGTTCGGTTCGTCTTGCTATTAATCATGCAAATGATAAGCACGCACAGATAGCATTGATATATGATAAGCATTCTCTCTTTCATACCAAAGATATTGAGAACGGAATGAAACTTTATCAATCAAGGCATAAAGCATGGAAGACTAAAGGTGTAAAAGCTGTTGTAGTAATTAGCAGTAAAAAGATACTATACGAACATCATTTCGATGAGTAAAAAGCAAGGAGCATAAGGCGATGCCACCATACTGTGCTCCTAAGACAAAAGTCGGGCTGCTGACATCTTCGCTACCGACTACCCTTTATTAGGTCGCAAAATTAAGAATAAAAATTGAAATAACAAAATAAAAGGAAGAAAAATTATGTATTACGTTTCAAAAAGAATGGAGATTGCCGCTTGTCATAAGCTGAATCTCTCTTATGAAAGCAAGTGCGCCAACCTTCATGGGCATAATTGGATTATTACTGTCTACTGCAAGGCTGAAAAGCTAAACAAGGATGGTATGGTGATGGATTTTAAGCATCTTAAACAGAAGATTCATGGTTATCTCGACCACGGAAATCTTAACGAGCTTTTGCCTTTCAATCCTACCGCTGAGAATATTGCGAAGTGGGTTACTGAGCAGTTCCCAGAGTGCTACAAGGCACAGGTACAGGAGAGTGAAGGCAATATCGCCGTTTATTGTAACGATGATAAGATTGACGGAAAGGAGGCTCTCTAATGGCTAAGTATAAGGTAAACGAAATCTTCTACTCTATCCAAGGTGAGGGAAGACATGCAGGTAGAGCGGCTATCTTCGTCCGTTTCTCGGGTTGTAATTTAAAGTGTCCTTTCTGTGATACTGATTTTAAGAAGTATGAGGAAATGGGAGCTATTGATATTCTGAATAAGATTCAGTTGCTCTCACCCGATTGCAAGTTCGTTGTCTTTACGGGCGGTGAGCCTACATTGCAAGTGGATGAGGAGCTTACTACCCTTCTCCAAAATTGGGGCTACTATATTGCTATGGAGACCAACGGAACGCACAAGATTCCAGGTGGTATCAACTGGGTTACTTGCTCTCCTAAGTGCTTATTCGTTAAGGGCGCAGAACCTATCATTAAAGTTGCTACTGAAGTAAAGGTTGTCTATGATGGTGAGCACGAGATTACCGATTGTGGTATTGATGCAGATTACTACTACGTTCAGCCTTGTGATACAGGCGATGCGAAGAAGAATGCTGAGATTCTGAAACAGACAGTTGCTTTCGTAGAGGCTAACCCTAAATGGCGGCTTTCCTTACAGCAGCAGAAGATTCTCAACGTGAAATAAATCATTTCGCCTATGAGCAAGAATAAAAAGAAAACCCCGACAAAGTATCGCCCTATCTGCTTTTATTGCGGTGGGAAACTTTGTTAGGATTCATCGGGTGACCGCAGCGAGGATGATGATTCCATAGTGGATTACTATCATTGTATGCGATGCGGTACTTCTTATGAGGCATGTCAGCCAAATGAGGAGGAGAAACAAGATTATAAAGAATTTTGGAAAGGTTAATAATATGGCTAAGATTACAAAAGAAACAGCAGAAAAGCATATCAAAGAACTCTTGGAGTATATCGGTGAAGACCCTAACCGCAAGGGCTTAGAGGGCACACCTGACCGCATTATCAGAATGTGGAAAGAAATATTCAGAGGTTATGACCCTTCACAGAAGCCGAAGATTACCACCTTTGATAACAATGATGACGGTATCGTCTATGATAACATGGTTATCGACCAAGGCGATTTCCATTCAAACTGCGAGCATCATTGTGTTTGGTTTTGGGGCAAGTATTGGTTCGCATATATTCCGAATCCAAAGGGAAAGATTCTCGGTATCTCTAAGATAGGTCGTGTAGTTGATTACTGCTCCGCTCGCTTACAGATACAGGAGCGATTGGTACACGACATCGTAGATATGCTGAAAGAGGCTCTCGGTAGCGAATACCCACCACTTGGTATTGCTCTCGTCATGAAGGGTCATCATTCTTGCAAAGAGTTCAGAGGTGCAAAGAAGAAGGGCATTATGACCTCTTCTTACCTTGAAGGTGCTTTCAAAGATGACCCACAAGTGAGGGCTGAGTTTATGAACCTCGTAAATGGTGATAAGTATGAAGGTTAAGTCAGTCAAAACACAAATCTTGGAGGAAGTGGGTTTTCTGCTTCCTACCAAGAAACTTCTTTCCTCTAAAGAAAAGGTTGAAATCATGGAGCAGTTTTTAATGATGCCAGCGAGCCAGATAGTGACCTTGCAACAAGATGGACGTAAGTCGTCTTTTGTACAGCAGATAGCAAAGCTGCTCTATAACAACAATCTTGGAGAGTACTTTAATGTACTGAAAATGTGCCGAGATATGGCAGCAGAGGAAGAAGAAAATAAAGGTGCTTTTCTTAAATAAAAGCTATTGTTGGGAATAAATTAGGAATAAAAGTTATTAATATGCCATTATCAAGAGATGAAAGCAAGCGAAAAAAGCAGCTTGCAAACCTTGAAAAAGGTAAGTTTAAAAAAGGTGGAGTTGGCAACCCGAAGGGCAGACCGCCAAAGCCTAAGACGATGTCATTGTTCATCGAAGAAATGAAGGAGAAGGGTTACGAAGTGCCTTCCTCTCAGATTATCGCAGAGTCTTTTCTGTATATCGCTACCCTGCCCCAAGCCGAATTGGAGGCGGTGTTGACTGATAAGTCTCGCCCGATGATGCAACGCATTATTGCCAAGGGAATACTTGACAAGAAAGGGCTTGATGTGCTCGAAAGAGTTATTGATAGAGCCTACGGAAAGATTCAGCGTATTGACCTTACAAGCAAGGGTGAGCAGATTAAGCAAGACCCATTGCAAGTACACGTTGTTACCAATAATGAAGAGTATCAGAAGATTCTCGCTGAAATTCAGAAAGAGAAAGAAAAAAAGGACGCTGAGCCAGACAGGACAGCAGAATGATAAAAGAGACAAATAAAGGATAATAGAGATATGCCGCACGTATATTTAGCAAAGAACTATATGAGAGTAAAAGCTGCGAAAGAAGCAGGATTCACAACTTGCTCTCTTCAAGGCTCAAGTCGTAGTGCCAAGACGTATAGTGTCGTGCAGTTCCTTTGTATGTTTTGCTTCAACTATGCTGGAACGACCGTTTCCATCATTCGTGCTGGTATGCCTTCCATTAAACGAACTGTCTATCGTGATTTCAAGGATATAATGCTCAACTTTGGTTGGTGGGATGACAAGTGCATGAATAAATCGGAGTTCGTTTATACTTTCCCTAACGGCTCTTGGATTGAGTTCTTCTCCACCGATAACGAGCAGAAGGTGCGTGGTTCTAAGCGTAAGATACTTTTCGTAAATGAGGCGAATGAGCTTTCTTTCATCGAATGGCAGCAGCTACAGATGCGTACCACGGAGTTCTCTATCCTTGATTATAACCCTTCCTTCTCTGAAGACCATTGGATAAATCAGGTAAATGAGGAGAAAAGTACCTATTGGTTTATATCCACATACAAGGATAACCCTTTTCTCGAACCAAAGGTTATTGCTGAGATTGAGAGCCTTAAATGGAAGAATCCAAGCCTTTGGCGTATCTATGGTTTGGGATTGCGTGCTATCGTTGAAGGTCTCGTCTTTGAGAATGTGATTATTGATGATTATGTACCAATACAGGCAAAAAGGCACAGATATATCGGTATGGACTTCGGTTATGCCAATGATAGTACAGCGATTGTAGAGGTTATGCTCTATGGTGATAACATATATCTGAATGAGATATGTTATAAAACACACATGCTTACTGGTGAGATAATTGATACCCTTAAAGATATTGAAGGCAGACCAGAGATTATTTCAGAGAGTGCCGACCCTCGCCTTGTGGATGAGATATATAACGCAGGGCTTGATATAAAGCCAGTTAAAAAGTTTGGTGGCAGCATCAACGCTGGTATAATGAAGATGCAACAATACAAGATACACGTTACATCTAAGTCCATCAATCTTCGCAAGGAGTTCAATAACTACACTTGGCGACAAGACAAAGAAGGGAAATGGCTCAATGAACCGATAGATATGTGGAATCACTGCTTTACGGGCGATACACTAATTCTTACGGAGAAAGGTTTGAAGCGTATAGATAGCATTCAGATTGGTGATAATGTGATGACCTCTAAAGGTTATCGCAAGGTTACTCATTTGTTTACACAAGGATGCCGTTTGGTACGTGTTGTTAGGTTTGATTTCGGTAATTTTGCCATCGAAATACAGGCAACGCCTGAACACAAATTTAAAACGAAAAAAGGATGGAAAGAGTTACAGAAACTTACAACAAGCGACACGATTTACCTGTCCAAGTCTTTAATGGAAAGGAATATCACCTTTATAATGGAGAAAGATATTTCTCACGAGGTACACATAGATTGCACCGAGACGTATGGGAGTTCTATAATGGAGCTATCCCAGAGGGATTTCACGTCCATCATAAAGATGAAAACCCTCAAAATAACAGCATTGAGAACCTTGAATTGGTTGAGGAAAGAAAGCATCTACGGCTTCATGCACAAGAGCATATACAAGATGAAACATATCTTGCAAAGGCTCGCAAGAATATGCACAAAGCAGCAGAAGCAGCCAAAGAATGGCATCATTCAGCAGAAGGAAGAGAATGGCACAGATTACAAGGGCTTAAAGTCTTCGGAAATCGAACAGAAAAAGAATACACTTGCATCTGTTGTGGAAGTAAATTCCACACAACAACATTCAGTATTCCAAAGTTCTGTTCAAATAAATGTAAGAGCAAATGGCGAAGAGACAAAGGATTTGATAATGAAGAAAGAATATGCGAGTACTGCGGTAAGACCTTCATTGCAAACAAATATAGCAAAAAACGATTTTGTGGTAGAGTTTGTAGCGAAAAGTATAAGCACTCTAAAGGAGTATGAGCAGCCTACTTACGATATTGAAGTAGAGGATATGCACGAGTTTTTTGCTAATGGAATCCTCGTACATAATTGTATTGATGCAACCCGTTATGTTATCCTTGAAAAGGTATTGGGCGATTATGGCAGCGGAATGCAAGCCGCCGACATTCTCGGTCTGATGGGTTAAAATCGAAATGCTTATGAAACGAATATATGATAAACAGCCAAGGGAGCACCATCGTAAACGCTCCCACTATAATAGCAGAGGAGTAGCCAAATTATCTTTTGATAATGAGAAGGTAGCCGCAAGATACATAAAGAAAAAGCGGCTGCTCGGTTACTCCGCATATCTTTGTAGTGAGTGCAATCATTGGCACATTGGAAGACCGCCGAAATAGGCGTTTTTCTTTTGTTTACACAGGGTTTCTTCTTCATGCCTATATAAGTTATATTATTACTAACTTTGCCCTTGTTATAACGAAAATTATTCATATATGAGAGCAATAGAACAGATAGTAGCAATGCAAGATGCGGACATGGTTCGCTCGGTATTGACAGCAAGAAAGAAAGGCTTTAAGACACCACTGAGTGTGCTTGAAGAACAATGGAATCCGTCAAAGCATAAAATCTTTGATGAGGATTTCCGTCCTAAGAAGCGAATCAAAGTACCTACGGGTCAGTATGACCCTATCACACAGAAACCGATTTACAAGGATAAGAAAGTTGAGCCAGTAAGAATCGCTATTCCTGCTCAGAAGTCAATCGTAAATCTTACTGTGGGTTTCTTGCTTATGAATGCCGTTACCTATAAAGCTACGGCACATGGTGTTGATATAAAGAAGATGAACGATAAGCAGCAGAAGTTATATGACGGCATCATGCACTGCTATCACGACAACAAGATGAAGTACTTCGATAAGCGACTTGCCCGTACCCTCTTCAAGGAATGCGAGTGCGCTGAGTTATGGTATATGCCAACAGACGCAGAAGGAAAGCTTAGAGGTGAAATCCGAGTTCAGTTGCTTTCACCTTCAAACGGCGATAAACTCTACCCTCATTTCAACGATTTTCATATCATGGACGGCTTCGCCCGTGAGTACTATGTATATGATGAGCTTGGAAAATCTGAGCTACATTTTGATGTATATACAGATAGATTGTGCTACCAGTACACCAATATTGATGGCGCAGGATGGAAGCTTATCTCTGCCCTACCTCATGGCTTTACCAAAGTCCCTGTCGTTTATTACAGACAAGACCAAGCAGAGTGGGAAGATGTTCAATGGGCTATTGATAGAGTGGAGACTTGTATCTCAAATTGGGGTGATACGAATGACTACTTCGGTACGCCTAAGTACTTTATCAAAGGTCGTTTGGAGGGCTTCGCAGAAAAGGGTGAGCAAGGTGCTGTATTCCAAGGTGGCAATGATGCAAGTATGAACGTCCTTTCTTGGGATAAATCACCTGAGAGTGTGAAGGGTGAAATTGCTTATCTCTTCAATATTATCTATTCATTTACCTCAACAGCCGACATCAGCTTTGAGAATATGAAAACCTTGGGTAGCAATACCTCGGGTGCGGCTATCCGTTTGATGTTCACCGCTCCTTATATGAAAGCGGATTTGAAGACAGAAATGTTAGGTGAAATGTTCACTCGCCGCTCGAATATCGTAGCTAACGGCATCTGTAATACGGGAGTTTACGTAAAGGGTATCGACCAGAGTGTTGCTGAGCAGATTGACTTTGAGCCAGTCTTTAAGCCATATCTGCCAAAGAATGATGTTGAAATGTTGCAACTCATCACTTCATCCAATGGTGGTGCGAAATCTACCTCTAATCGCCGTGCTATCGAGCTTAACCCTCTCAATGATGACCCTGATAAGGTTGAGGAAGAAATGAAGAGTGAACAGGAAGAAGCGTTGGCGCAGCAAGCAGCCCTTTCGGGGCTTGGTAGTGCCGCAAGTGGAAGTCAGTCAGTTTCAAATGAAGAAGAGGAGGAATAAATATGGCAAAGAATAGTGGAAATACGAGAAAGAAGAACTCTGAGAATATAAAAGAAGCTCAGGTTTCGTCAAATTTAAGAGCAACTTACGGTGATTCTTGGAATATTAATAATTTCATAAAAGCTTCTCCGTATTTTGATGAGGAAACTGTGTATGAAAATTTTAAAGAAAAATATGCACAACAAAATCCTGCCTATGGTCTCTCACAAGAAATGGATGATGTTGATAAAACGTTTAAAGACCTTGGGGAGGATAAAGAAATAGATATGACAAAAATTGATATTAGTACACCGCAAGAATTTCTCAATATATCAGATACTGCGAAGTATATGAATACTCAAAAATATAATGGAATAAAGGCGGTTAGCTATAATATGAATGGAAAAAATAAATTAATGATTGTAGATGGTAATCATCGTTTTGTTGCTGCTAAGCTTAATGGTGTAAAGAAAGTAAAAATGAGAGTTATAACAATATAAACTATGTCTAAGAAGCTCACATCAAAACAGCAGAAAGAACAACTGAATAATCTGTTCGCCGTTTATAACAAGCGGTTGGGCAGATTATACAGCGATTATGTCAAGAAGCTCACCTCTCTTGGCTATGGAGAAGATGTGCTCGAAGATGATGCGCTTTTTAACTTTGATAACTTTCCGCAGTTAAAGGCTCGTTTGAACGACATCTTTAATGATTACTATCAGAATAGCCTTCTTTGTTATAAGAGCGGCATCACCGATGGCGTTGCGTTGGCGTATAACCACGATGAAATGGTTATAGGCGGTTATTCCGTGCTTACAGATAAAGCTATAAGGGTTGCAAGAGATACCGCCGCAGCCACGTTTATTGCAAATCGTTTGAAAACAAAGAATGGATTGAATCTCTCTCAGATTATTTGGAACTACTGCCAACAGACAAAGAGTGAGTTTGAAATGGCTATGAGTAATACCATTGCGGACGGAATCAAAAAAGGCTCATCAGCAGAGGAAGTAGGCAAGAGCATACGAAAGTATCTCAATGACCCAGATATGATGTATCGCCGTTATCATACTATCAAGGTTCAGAAGAACGGAAAGAAGAAAGATGTGGTGACTTGGCGCAGACGTAGAATCATTGACGGCAAGGTGCGCTTTATTGAAGAGCCTTTGGAGAAGGTAGGCATGGGTGTTTACCGCTCGGCGAGAAAGAACGCTCTCAGAGTAGCAAGAACTGAGATAAATTCCGCATATCATAAGGCAAGAAATGAGCGATGGGAGAAAGAACCATTCGTTATCGGTCAGTATATTCACGTATCACCACAGCATAATATTGATGATATATGCAACGACCTTGAAGGTCGCTACCCAAAAGATTACGTATGGATTTCTTGGCATCCTCAATGTATCTGTACCTCAGACCCTATCACCATACAAGGCGAGGAGAAGAAGGAGTTTTATAAACGCTTGATGGCTGGCGAGGATATGAGTAACTACGTATCCCCTTTTGCCGTGCTCACTATGCCCGAGAAGTACAATCAATACATTAAGGATAACTCTGAAGCTATAGTGAAGGCAGGAATGAAGGGTAAATTGGCTTGGCACTTACAAGATAATACAAAGTATTGGGCACATCTTTTAAGCCCGTCAGACCGCAAGAAATTGGGGTTAAAGGCGGTTTCTTCTAAGGAGCTTATACTTGCGAAGGCAAAGGAACGCCACGCCCTTAGAACTAAGGAGCAGATAGATAAAATACAGAGCCGATGGGATAAGCATAGACGTGACTATTACAATGGCTTGGTTCATAATCTGCTCGGAAGCAAATCTGTTACGGATATAAAGAGCCAAGACCTCTTTGAACGTTACTACGCTATCCGCTACGCAATCAAGGACAAAAAGAGAGCTTCTGAGATAGCTTCCTTGTTTGATAGATTCAAGCGAGGTTATCAGACTAAACTTGCATGGACTGACCGCAAGGTTGCAATGAACGTTATGAAGGTGGCTACTAATTACGGAGAAACCGATATTTCTTCCGTTCTAAGCGCATTAAAGTCTGCTAACTATACATTGGCAAGGAAAGAGGCGAAAACGCTCGCAAACGCTATTTCTGCCATTAAAAAGGATGAACTATCACTTTCCGCTCTCATCCCTGATGTCAATAAGTGGCATAAGCAGTTCACGTCCCAGGAATTGCACGGAGTATATGATGCCGTAGAAGCGAAGTTGGCTCAATGGCAAAGCTTGACGCTTGAAAAGCAAGCTAGCAAATTGCAATTTGAGGCAGTTGATTTCCTTGGTGGAAATATGCACGGGGTTCAACAGAAATATGCTACATGGAAGGTATCGCAAGCGGCATATATAAAGAAACTTGGCGAGGTTAAAGATGCTATTGATTGGGCAAATATCAGTACTAAACTTGCTGATGTTAAAACCTATAATACGCAAAGCAAGGTTTACCATAAAATGCTATACGACCTTGAAAACGCTATCAATGCAAAAGATAAGGCACTCGCACAACAACTTCTATCAGACACCGAAGCCAAGAGACAACAACTAATGAACCTCAAAGCAAAAAGAGGTATCAAAAGCAATGGCTCTATTCCGTTTGATACAGATGCTTACTCGCAAACAAGAAAGAATGCTGCTATTTGGTGTAAATCCTCAACCGAGTGTCATAAGTTATTTGATGCCGAGAGTAATGCTTTTTGGAATAATGTTATGACAAAAGAAGAGCACTTTGGTTGTAGGGCATACACGGGAGGTAGCGGACACATGAACAGACCTTTGCGAGGATATGATGGCAGTTGGGGATGGTCTCATTATAAAGGAGTTGGAAACGTACCTTTGAATAGAGAACATGGTGAAGACCATATAAAAGCTCTTTATTCCGCACTTGAAAAGAGCGTTACTAAGAAAGATATGTGGCTACAGCGAGGTAATGAAAATTGGGAAGGAGTTGAAGGATTCTTTGGTGTAAAAAATCTATCAAAAGCAGACTTACAAAAGTTTGTTGGAAAAGAGGTTACCGACTGGAGTTTCTGCTCTTGTGGAACAGCAAAAGGCACAGGATTTAGTGGAACTATCTTTAATATATATTGTCCTAAAGGAACAAAGGCATTCTACGCTTCACCTCATTCGCAGTTTGGTTACGAGAACGAGACTATCTTACAGCTTGGAACGAGATTTAGAATAACAAAGGTTGAAGTTACGCCATACGGTAATGTTTATGTGGATATGGAGGTTATCGGATATGATAAACATCCATTATTATAAAAAAAGGGGTGATTTCTCACTCCTTTTCTTGTTTGTATTGATTTATGTACCACTCCTTAAAGCCATCGTTTGTTTGCATCCAGTGTGTATAACGATTGAATAAAAGAGCTTTTAAGGTAATAGGAACGCCATCATCGTTCTTAAATAAACTAAGACCAGCACGCAAATAATCATCAAGCCAATTACCAACCATTTTAAAGTTTTCACTATCTTCCTTTGGATTTTCTGATAGCTCTACCCAAACCTTTTCATACTCCCAGAATAATACATTTGTTTCTTTTGATGGCTCTGCTTCACCTTTGAAGTATCGGCAGAACTTGATTAAATCTTCCTTATTCGCCATATCTATCAATAAATTTAGTTACTACATTCTTCATATCCAAAGGGAGATAGTTCAATGCTTTTTCCTCCATTTCTTGTGGAATACCAAAGAGTGGCTGAGCGATTGAACCAACGATTGCTCCCATCGTATCGCTATCACCGCCGTAGGATACAGCATATCTGATTGCATCCTCGAAGCTACCACTATTAAGGACTATCATAAAGGCGAGTGGAACGCATTCTTGGCAATTTTCTGCCCATTTCCTTCTTGGAATAAGATTTTTATTCCAATCAGAGCCATAATATTGTTTTGCTATTACCCTAATCAAATCTTTTTGTTTATATGCTTTTAAAGCATGTACACAATCTGCTACCGCAGTAGCACCAATCAATCCCTCAACATGGCTATGCGAAACCTTTGCGCTCATCATTGCCTGACGAATAATATCAGAATTTTCTTTGAATGCCCAACCCACAGGACTAACTCTCATAGCTGCTCCATTTCCGAAACTATCATAAGGCTGTGGATTAGAGCTACGAACCCATTTTGCGAAGCTTGCACCATACCCACCCATTGGGTTCAGATACTTCTGACACCAGTATTGAAGCGAGATACTATAATCTTCGACATTCGGCTTTTCATCACCACCTTTTTTAAGAATAGCATCGGCTACGGCTATTGTACAGATAGTATCATCTGTAAAATTACAACCTTTGTCAAATAGTTTAAAGTTATAATCAAATGTGTTATTAAACTCATATTTTGAGCCTACAATATCACCTATAATTGCTCCTATCATAGCTGTATCTCCTATTTTAATGTTAATTATTCGCAAATTTACGAAGAAATATTCAGATAACCAAATATTTTTTATTACTTTTGCATTAATTGTTGTATCGAGTGCGTATCTCCTATGTACTCACAACGTTAAACATAATAATTATTTACATCTAGCATCGTCCTCATTCGTATCTCCGAGGGCGGTGCTTTTTGTTTATAAGAACTCCTTTAAAGCAACGTGATAAACATCATACATCAGGCGAGTTACGTATAGTACGGCAACCTTATCAACTACAAAAGAAGGATAAGGCTTACCCTCTTTGATGATTGTGTTCAACGATAATTTCGGGTACTTGGCTGAATACAGCTTCAATGCTTTCAGAAGCTCATCCAACCTTTCTTCCCCGAATGCTTGCTTTATCTTCTCCTGATTTCTGAGAGCGAAACGAGCCATAGATTAATTATACTTGATTATCTTATACTCCATTTCGAGCATAATATTACCGAAGAATAACGTCTTAACATAGGTCTCGCTGCCCTTTTCCTCGACCTCGTTACCTATCTGATAGCCTTCCTTCTTAAAGAATTTTTTCAAGGCTTTTCTTGCTAATTTCACGCTTTCAAACCATCCTCCTAGTATTCTCTTTTGTCGATTCGCTACCTTGCGGCGAGCGTTCTTTACGTCCACTCTTGTGCTATATGTTACAACATTTATCTGATACATAATCTATATTCGTTTACTTTTCTACTTCATAAAGGCATTGAATATCCCCACCACCAAGAGTGAGGATAACCGAAGGCTCACCGAGCATTGGCTGCTTATGGAAATCACACCAATACCAATGATTCCGTTTTAGCTTACCTTCTATTACATTCAGCTCCAAATCATTCTTTTTAGGAGCTTCAAGATAATCCTTGCCCTGTCGCATATCCAAGCGATGTAAGGCTAAAAGTACGTCAAATGCTCTCATATCTTACTCAGCTTTATCAACGATAACAAGGTTTTTCAATCTCTCCAAGAATGTGTGATAATCATCCTCGCAGGGAATCACTTGACCGCCCGTTGGTGTGGTCTTGCAATTAAGCTTTATAGATGTTGCTATATCGCCATTCCGTGAAGGTTCAACGTAAGCGATATTATCTATATTAACAAGGGTACAATGCCCTTTATACTTTACCTCAATAAACTTTGTCATAATCTTAATTATTTATATCCGCATTTAATACCAGAGCAGCAGCTACCTAAATAGAAGTGGCAGAAGCCTAAGAAATAGTGCTTATAATGCTCATTTATCTTAATTTCTTCCTTTTTCATAATTGAATGAATGTAGAAGTTTATTCTTCTTAAAATCGTATGAATAGCCCTTATCCTTCATTATCCCTAATAAGTAGTCTCTTTCTGTATCATTTGCTTTCCTTAGATACCCTGTAGAGTACTTTACATTCGTAGAAGTATTGCCTGCCCCTATTCCTAATTTTTCGAATATGAAAGAATACTTAGCGTGAGCTTCTATCCAATCTTCGTTATGTACTTTATGTAGGATGAAGACACAATGTTCTCCTCTCCAATCATTCTCCAATGTTAAAATATCGCCTTCTTTATACATATCTTATTCACATTCATCTAAATATTCACACCAAGCCTCGTTAAAGACCCTATTTAAACGCTCATTCTTCTCAACCTCTTCATAGGTAAGATTAAGCGGTGGAAGCGCATCTTGCGGTGTATATGTATATCCGCATTCATGGTTAGCGAACTCATATTTGAATGCTGATTTAAGATTATCATCATCCTTCAAGAACTCTTCAAGCTCTTTCTGTGTTCTCTGAAAGTGCTCCTCGAAAAGATGGGTATCTTTCTTTAAGCAATAGCAACCACCAACGAGCATATCAATCTTATTAATATCTTCGGCGTTGGTGGTAAGCCCCCACTCTTCCATCATTTTCTTAAACTGCTCTTTACCAAAAGCAGCTTTCATGGGCAATTTATTAAGCTCTTTCTGATGCTTCTTCTTTAATTCTGCGTACTTATTCATTATCGTATCTCCTATAATTTAATCAAGTTTTGAAACCAGATAATCAATTTCTTCCTCACTAAGTGGAATCTTATTCTTGCGCTTAATCTTAATGGTGTTATCCATACCGATTTTCACCATCGCAACATTGAGTGAATTACCACCACGATACTCCGTTACTAGCAAATCCTCAACGAAGTCAAGCATATCTTGGTCGTGAGCTTTCTGCTCCTCATGTAACTTCTTTTCAAGCTCTTTTGCCTTCTGAGTAAATGAGCAACCCATTTCGATAGCGAAATCATCTTTGATATTCTCTATCATCTGTTCAATATCATCTTTGCTAAAGAACTGATTGAAGTATGTATCACCTCTTTTATCACCCTTCAAAGCCATAAGATGCATAATTTCTTCTTGCTTTGTCATCATTGTTGTATCTCCTATATTTTATTAGTAAAGCTGTTCTGTTCTTGCATAGCAGCCCTTTACAGCATACTCTTTACGTTTCTTTTCAGCTTCATTGTAATCAGAGCTAACAGCAACTGCTTGCCATTTTCCACCTTCGTAAATCTGAGCAACGTAATCAAAAACGTTAGCATCTACTTCTGTTCCATTAATCAATTTAACTTTCATTGTTGTATCTCCTATAATTTAAATATTAAACCTATTTATTAATTATTTACACCGCAAAATTAATAATTTCTTTTGAAACCAACAAATCTTTTCGGTGTTTTTATTAATATTTTAATAGCTTTTAATATATTGATATGTAAATTAAGGTTATATTAATATAAAAAATGCAATATAAATATATAGTATTCATTTTTTCGCTACCTTTGCATACATAACCAAATCAGACGAGTTATGACACAGATTTATGACGCATCACCAAAGGAGTTGGCGGCAATGGCTCAACGCTATCTCCGTGATGGAATACTAAGCAGAGCCACACATTGCTACGAGCGGCTGATGTACCTCGGTTGCTTGCGCAGAACGGGGTATCTTCGCCTTGCCTTAGTTTATACCAAGCAAGGAAAAGATAACGCCGCTGAGCGTGTTTTAAATAGGTATCGTGCAATTTATAAATATTAATATAGGAGATATAAGATTATGAAAAAAGAAAAAGCATTATTTATGACACTCTTTGTACTCATCGTAGCTTGTACAAATCTTTCATGTTCAAGCGATGATAATAAAGAGAACGAGAAGAAAAAATTAGAGAAAACAAGCTGGGTATCAGACGAAACTTCGTTCCATAGCTCTTCATTGGTTGCCGTTGATAAAACAGAACCAAATACCAAGATAGAAGCAAAGATGAATGAGGTTGTCGGTTTCCAATATACAGAGGAGACCAAAACAGAAGAAGGTTATTGGTTCTGGGATTTATGCAAGCAAAATAAACATGAATGCGACTCTACAATAACAGCTTCTTTTGATGCAAACAAATGTACTTTTAAGGTAAAGGTTACGAAAACCAAAGCAAAGGCTAATCAGACCAAAACGGAAAACCTTTATAAATTTAGCGAAGGCTCATATATTGTAAGATTCGGCTATAATAGATATGAAGAGATTACTGTATATAGTTATGGTATTTACAGAGCTGACGGTACTCTCTTTATTCCGCTTGATGGTAAGGGATGTGTAGCATATCAAACAAAATATACTTACTCTAATAAAGAAGTATATAATGAAGATGTTAGCGAATATACTATTCCTGCTAATTATGAAATTTCAAATAATGCTATCAGCTTTACCTATACAAAGGATGGCAAGAATATAACATTTGATGGCTTATTATCGGCAGACGGGCAAAGAATAATTATAGAACGCAATCCTATTGTAAGCTCTATAAGAGTTTTGAAGAGATGATAGATTTTATCAATAAACTAAAATCGTACCTAAATCGCAAAGACGACATAAGTACGATAAAAATATCATCAGTAAGCGACAGTCTTAGCGATAAAAAGGTTGCCGCTGAATCTTTCATCCCTAAAGGATGCTTGTTGGGCGACCTTAATTTTCACAAGGAGTATGATAAGGCTATAGAAGAGGGTAAGTGGATTGAAGCAGAATATCCTAACGATTATTTTGTGCATTGTAATCTAATGGTTAGTTACTTAAAAAAGGGCGATATAGAAAACTGCAATAAAGAAGCCAAGTTAGCAATCATCAAAGGACATCATACAGGGTATTGTGAGAGTCGCCTTTCTATCAACTTATATAAGGATAGAAAATACCATCAGGTTATACAATTATCGGAAATCGAAGAAAATCCTAGATTTGGTCTTTTCTTCGATGATGTATATAAAAGGAAACTGAGAGCTCAGAAGCATATAGATAAAGCTACAGATACAAAAGAAGAACGCCTCTTTACAGACGAAGAAATCGAAGAGCTTTATCAAAACGTGGAAAAGCAAAAAGCTTTGCGTGAGTGGTATATGCGCACACGAAGCTTGATAAATGAGGAGCTATGTAAGTTAAGAAAGAAAGACTGGCTAAACGATAAATCTGTAGTAGAAGAAATGGAGTTTTATACCAATGAGTTAATAGAGCTATCCCGAAAATATGGACATTTGTGTTAGCCAAAATATATAAACTATGACAGAAGAAGAAGAAAAGAAGAAAGCTATGGAGACCTTTAATGCTCTCATAGAAGAAGCTAGGAAGAATAACGTCAATATGACGATGGACGAGATTAATGAAGAGATTCGGCTCGCAAGGGCTGAACGAAAGCAAAGAGAAAAAGAAAAGGCAGAGCGCAAATAGTGCCCTGCCTTTCTTATAGTAGCTGTATCTCCTATAATTATTTACACCTTGTTGTATTGCGTATCTCCTATTCACTCATAACATTAAACCTCAATACCGACTACATTATTGTAGATACCCTTTGGCAGTACGCCACCAAAGGCTTTCACGGCGTTACCGATTCCTTCGGCAATCATCGTCCCCTCATTACTATCATCAATACCCTCAGATACCAAAAACCTCATAGCCTTCTCCTGGACTGCCATAAGCTCTTTGAGCAGACCGATACACCGCTGGGTGGCATCATTATCAACTGTTACCTCTATCATCATATTCTGATTATCCATTTTTGATTTCTCCTATTCATTTAGAAGTTAGACTGATTGTTTTTAGATTCAAGCGCAGCTCTCTTCTCGCCGTTGATTTCAGCGATGGCATCCTTCACATTAAAATCATTGTTATAGAGAGCAAGAATAAAACGCTTGCCACGTTGATTCCATACAAGGTTTACTTTTGTGCCCGTAGAACCATCACCCTTGATATAATTGTAGGTTCGGGTGCTTGCGAGCTGCCATTCACGGTACTTGCCCTTCAAATGCCAAGAACCTGATTGAAAATATTGAATACCTGCATTGGAAAGTTGTTGATTTAGTGCTCTTGCGCTGATACCGAGGTCATCAGCAACTTGTGTGGTGGTAAGGCAGTCCGTTGATGCAAGTGTATCATCGTAGTACTTTACCTTTGGTGCGGCAATAGTCAGTTCTTTCTGCTGAATGCCGATGGTCTGTGCCTGCTGTTCGGTCTGAGCTTCAAGCTCACGAACACGCTGCTCTTTACGTGATAGTGCTGCCTTCGCAGCGATAAGACCACGAGCAATGATGTCTTCCTCGGTATCTTCATCGGTTGAAACGATATAGCCACCATCTTTTCGAAGAGCTGGAAGAACCTCATCAAAAACCCAATCTTGGAACTTGCGAGCGGAAGACTTGCGAGATTGGAAGATTACACGATAAAGGTCTGGCTCGGTAATAAAATACATTTCAACTTCTTTTGAAATACCAGTAGGAGCACCATGAGATATTACCTCATTTGATACCCCGATAGTATCGGGGTGGCATCCTGTGCGCTTGATAACATCATTTACACGCAATTCAAGTGAATCACAAACATCCTTTAAACAGAACAAAGGCTCATCCTTCTCGTTCCGTGATGTTCTAAGTTCTCCAAACATAGGAGAATTAAAAATTTCTACGTTCTTCATTTTGCTTATCTTTTTGAACGTTTAACTAACAGACACATAAAGGGCGTACTGTTACCCTTTGTTCAATTCCGATAAGCTAAAGGAACGCATACACCATTATAATATATGCAAGGGACAATACGCCTATATTGTATTTCTTTATGAGAAATCAGAGCATAAAAAATGCCCCTCCATTATACTGAAAGAGCTTCTCATTCTCAATCAGCTTATCTTTATTGAACGCCGCAAAATTAAAAAGAAATCTGCGAACTACCAACTTTTTCTCCAACTATTTTTGGTTTTAATAGAAATAAATCGGAATTAATAGAGTTTAATAGAGGACTCTTCAAATTTACCTTATTTCTTTACCTTGATAAACTTATTATATTTATCTGTAAGGAGCTGTCTTTCCTCTACAAGGTTATCAACCTGTATAGTATGCTGATGAACAGCCCAATCGTAATCAGATTTATTGTTTTCTTTGAAAGCCTTACTGACTCTCTGTTCCATCAAATCATCGTAGCCCTTCTTCTTATCGTTGAACGTGTCCATAACTGCCTGAGCGAAAGAATCAGTAAATGCTTTCTGTTCCTTCGCTGGCATATCATAGAGATTCTTGTATGTATCCATAACCTTATTGGCTTCGTCCATTGTGCTAACCTTTCCACTAAGGCTACTCTGTGTCCTACTCTGCGCAGCGTTATTGCTGCTTATGGTGCGAGTACCACCGCTTGACTTGCTCATATTCTTTGAATTTTAAATTACTAATTTATTTTTGTGCAAAGATAATCAATTCTCCCATTACCTACAATAAAATAATATATGCTGTGTAAACTTTTAGAAGGGAGCAGCAGCCGAGACCGCCGCCCCCAAGAGATACAACATATATTAAGATGAAATGAGAATCTAACTATTCTTCAAGATACCTTAAAAGGCGCATACGCAAAAATCCCTTTCTCCCAAAAGCGCATATCCTTAATACACTCTTCAACTGTGATTTGCGATAATTTCAACCCTCTGTACTTAGCACGAATACGTGCGTAGTGCATCAGCTTACGCATATCCTTCTTATTCATACCCTACGCTCCTTTCTTGAATCTCTTTGCACTATCTTTGAGTTCACAGAAGCCATCCTCCTCACGCAGATTATAGAGAGCTTGCGTTTCCTCGGGCATACTATAGAAAGCCGAGAAACGTGCCTTCTTAGCGTTGATAGGGTCATAGAGAGTCTTTGTTATGTCAGACCATACGGCGATAACCTTCTTGTCATTGACAATATTATCACGAAACTTTTCTGCTTCATCGTGCATGAAGTCGTACAAACAATTATCCGCTTGCGTGAATGCCATCTTAGCCCGATGGCACTCATAGCTTGGAGCAATATCAACTCCATATTCCCTTTCAGTAATCTCCATAACATGCTTATGGGTATCATTAATCTGCTGTACGAGATTCTGAATGGTAATGGCATACGAGCAGAGATAAGGGTTGTATTTGCATTTAAGATTACGAAGCTTATTTTCAATCATCTTACGCAACTTCTCAACCTTATCCTTAATCAAATCCCACAGATAAGTAGAATACTCATTATAGTAGTCTTCATCCATATTTCGCTCATACAACTTCATTGTATCACGGATAGATGTCTGGCACTCAGTAAAGTGCTTTTTAAGATTGAACTTAAACACCTTCTTCTTATCAAAGACCTCCCTAGAGATAAGAAAGAAGTTGTCTGCTAAGATAAGCTCCATATAGCAGCTTTGACAGAGAGTAGAATAAGCATAATCAAGGGCTTTCTGAATCTGCTCATTATCAATGCCGCTCGGTACATAGATAATGGCTTTCCAACCCATAACGTCCGTTTCTACATACCTTCCCTTATCAATATTTACAACCATTTGATTATTCAACAAAACAGGTGCTTCCATACTCTACTCCTCCTTATCATTATTACCTTGTACAAGACATCCGAAGGTGATACCTACAGAAATAATAACTAATACAAACAAAACTATATTCATACCTTATCCCTCCTTTTCTTTCAAAAACCGCACAAGGCAGTTATAATTCTGACTAAGGCTGTTGAGAATCTTAATCTGCTCACTAAATGACAAATGCTCGAATAGTACAACTTTATCATCCTTATCCTTTATGGTCATACCGCAAAGGTCGCCATCAACTTCAAGTATGACCTTTAGACTAATATCTTCCTTATCCATAACAAAGCTATTTTTTAAATTTACGATAATTATAAAGTCTTTTGCGTTTATTGCGAATAGCAGAATACTCTTTAAGGTTTTTCTCATATTCCTCACGAGGATAAGAGAATGCACCTTCAGAAAGGGCAATACGCTCGAATTTTGCATACTTCTTATCATATCCGAGAAGCTGAATCAAATCCTTAGGATAGCACCATGCAATCTGTAACTTCTGCGGCTCGCCTTCATCTGGCGTAAACTTTATAGACCCAATATCTTGGTAACTTTTAGCATAAGGCAGTCTTGTCTCCTCGATACAAGGTTGAAGCTCACCACTTCTTACGTCTCTAAAAAAGACAAAGATAGCATTATTACCACAAGGCTCTGTAACAGGGTGCAGTATCTTATCAATACGTTCTTTCTGTTCTTTCTGATTTTGTTTGTAGCCTTTCTTGTACCCTCGAATAAAAGCCTCCGAGCATACTTCAAGCAAACCATCTGGGCAAACACGATGATTGCATTGTCTACAATGACGTTCATTGCCGTTAGCTATTTTAGCTTTATCTTCTAAGCTTAATCTCTTTACCATATTATCACAGATTAATTATTGATATTCCGTTATACAACAATACCCAACCCGTTATGAGTAAGATGAATAAGAATATAGTAACCAAGAATTTTTCTTGTATAGTTACCACACCTTCTAATTTTCCGTTCATTGCGCCAACAGCAACAACGCTGCTTAATGCGATAACGGATGCGCCAATGATGATTAAAATCGCTCCTATTCCCATTTCTTTACCTCCCATTTTTCTGTAATTTCCATCTGCTCACGATATTCCTTCACCGCATTGGTAAAGTAAGGAGAGATATTCAAATCCTTAACGAAAGAGGTAATGGATTCCGTTTGATGATAATTATCACCTTGCACCCATCCATCATCTTCTTTAACGAAACAGAAGACAGCAAAGCAAGTTTTCTGCTCACCCTTATCGCTATCCCATAGCTGTTGTCTTCTCGCACAGAACTTCATTGTTCGGTCATTATTGAATAACTCATAGCCATCCCCTGTGCGTTGAGCAAAGGGCACTTCGCCCTTTGCTTCTATGATAAACTTCTTTTCTTCAATCTCTTCCATAATCATTATGTGTTAGATACTACTGAATAACTTTCATCTTTGCCGTAAACCACATCTACATTGAGAAGGTTATTAAGTCTGAAACCCATTCTCCAGTTAAACCAAAGATAGCCAATCTTCTCAGCAATTCTGATAACAGTATCGGCGTACTTTTTGGCATCACCCTTAAAAGGTTCTGAGCCGTAGTAAGAGTAGCCATTATCAAAGACTGTCTTAAACACTTTACCCTTAGGTAATACATACTTACAGAAATCATTATAAGAAAGAATATTTCCATCGACCTCAAAGCAAATCTGCTTATAATCAAGGAAGGAAATAAATCCTTTATCATTGATAGTAAGATTACTTCCTTTAAGAGTATTTAAGGCATCTTTCTCCTCCTCTTTATTAAGAATGCGATAATCAGTAAAGATTATCTCACAACTAGCTTTCTGCGGAACGTAATCAACAATAGCAATCAATGGGCTGAAACAGCTATATGAGCCAGATTTCGCCGTTCCCTGTTCTCTTAAAAAACGCTCACCATCGCACTTATCGAAGTATACGGTAGCTAAAGGAAATTCCTTTCCGTATGCTACGTTTAAATTCTTAAATTCTATAAACATAAGCCTAATCAATAAAGTCGTTAAACGTAAGAACCTCAGATGCACCCTCACGGAATGGTTTTTTATCGCAAGCGTAACCCATCCAAGAGCCATAATCATATACCTTGTACATATGATAACCTGCTTTAATCAAAGCATTAAAGGCAGCTTTCATTTCACATCCATGTATTCTAACCATATCCTTATCAGTGGCATGTCCACTAAAACGTGGATTGCTCAAGCTGATACGTCTTGTAGCAGGTCGGCTACCGTTGTTCGCTCCTGCGAAAGGGTGAAAAATATCCCAACAGCTATCAGAAAGGAATGCATCACAGATAGCCTGTACTACTTCTCCTCTAACCTCAGTTGGCTCAATATAATCATTCTGAGGTATATTTACCTTAATTTCCATCGTTGTATCTCCTATTTTTTAATTTCTGTGAACTCAATTTTACCATTCTTTTCAACCTGTGCGTGCCATCTATTGGTTCTTACCTTACCATCCCAAAATGAAACTACAGGAAGTACCACACATTCACCTCGCTTTACAAGTCTTTCGAAGTAACCTAAGACCTCATCCCAACTATCGAAAGTATGGGCAAGTACTGTAAATCTGAATCGAGCAATTTTCTTTGTTTCCATTGTTGTATCTTTTAATTATTAAACTATTTATTAATTATTTACACCGCAAAATTAATAATTTCTTTTCAAATAGCCAAATTTTCTCGGTATTATTATTAGTATTTTAATAGTTATTAATATAAAACCTAAGAAATCGGATATTTTTACACAGAAAATTTATCTTTTATCCATTTTTCGATGGTAAAGATAAACTCATCCAAGGAGCGACAAATGCTGTACTGAAAGCCTAACCGCTCAACATCAGACTGGAACTTTGCTTGCAAATCAGATTGTCTTCCGTCCTTTGTTTTAACTTCAATAAATAGGACATTTTCTCTTGCTATAATAATAAGGTCAGAGAAGCCAGCTAAAACACCCTCACCTTTCATAATCTTTGCTTCAAGCGCACTTCGTTGCCCTCCGTTAGGGATGGCAGCAATGATATAGTGAGGGTATTGCAAGCGAAACCACTTCACCATCTGTATCTGAATCTGTGATTCAATATGCTGTGGCTTGCTTCTGCCTTTCTTCTGGCTCTCCTTCTTTAAAAATTCATCGTACTTCATTATTACATATATTTGCTCCAAACCTTATTAAGATATAGCTCTATCATATCTTCATAAAGTTTTCTTTTCGAAAGATATTCGCCACAGCTAATCTCCTTTTTACATAAATCAACATTATTCTGCGCCAAGAGGTATCTATAGTAACAAAGAGTTTTTATATCATTAATTCTGTTACATTCTTTAGTCATTTCCTTGTAAGCCTTTTCAAGCTGCTCATTGGTTTCTTTCAGCTCTTCATTCTTTCTGGCAAGGCGAAGAATCTCTTTCTGTAAGCGGTAGACCAATACCCACATAAAAACAAACGGCAAATAAAGTAATGCTGTAGAGTAATCTCCGTGAACCGCATTATAAATGCCGCATCCAAAAAGGAAGGATGCACATAGCCACTCTATATGAGAGTTACACCAAGATAAAATCTTTTTCATATTGATATATTATTTATCTGTCTCTATTAATGAGACTTGACTATTGAAATACTTACGCACACCATTATAAATCTTCAACTGACGAGCAAGTTCTTTGTTCTTTTGGAGAAGCTCATCACGCTCAGCAACGACCTTCTCGTAATCATTGTGTTTGTTGTTTAATTTATTAAGCAACTCACCTTGCTCTTTGACCTTTTTCTGGTAATGAGTTAGCTTAGTTTGCATCTTCGAGTAGTTTTCTAACACTCTAAGCACCACTCTTTCATAAGGTACATCATTATTATACTTAGTTTCTTCCATTCTTATTCTCCTTTCTTATTTTGAGAGTTATCAAATATAGGATATTTCGCCACGTGATTGATAATGAATTTTTGAGTATCACGCTGCTCCTTAGTCTTCATCCATAGCAAGCAAGGACGGCTCTCGGGCATTGTAAGAGACGTAATCAGCCCTAGCATTTCATCGTAGCTAAGCTCACCGCTACTTTTATCGCCTTGAAAGACCTCGAAGTAGCCATTATGATACTGTTTAATCGTTATATCTGTCATAGTTATAGATGTTTTTTAGCTTTATCATATACACCAATAATATAATCATCGGTAATACCTTCGTTATTCAACCCATAACGAAAGAACTGCTCCTTTGTTAGGGAACTAACAGCATATTCTCTTGCAATCATTCCGATTCCTCGAAGAGAGCCTGTTTCCTTGAAATTAGCAATAAGTTCACGGATATAGCTTATAAACTTCCGTTCTTTAACGCTTATCTGAGTGGTAGAGTTATCATGTGCAGTTACATTAATATTTGGCTGAATATCTTCATTTTCAGCCTTATCAACAGAACAAAAGTCTTCTATCCTTTCGTTTGCTTTATCCATAATAGCTTTAATGGATTCAAGCATGCCGTTAGCCTTATTTAAATCGTTAAGGATTCTGCTATAACGCATACCGCTCTCAGCTTTCTCTATTTTGAGCTGTTCGTATCTCTCCTTATAGTCAATATCATGCCTCTCTGACATACTACTATAGCGATTGAACATGTTGCGATAAAGGATATCCTTCTGCTCTAACTTCTTTTTCAGTTCTTCATTCTCTTTTCTGAGCGCATCGCACTCAGCTTGCTTTTTGTCGAAGTTTTGCAGAATTGTTTTTACTTGCAAATCTTTCGGTAATTCTTTATTAAATTTCATAGCTTATTCATTTTATATTCCGAGAAAGAACGCAATCACGGCAAAGCAACTTCGCCTCTCTTGTATTTCTCCCAAAATGTTTTATCGTATCTAAACCCTTTCTTAAATCTATGCCCGATAGTATTACCTTTCTCAAATCTAAACTTTTTAGAGCTTGATTTGGATATAGTAGTAGCTATCTTCATAGAAGATAATCTATACTCATGTAACCATACGGCATCTTTCTTCAATCCAAGAGAAATTGCCTTATTCTTCACTGTCTTAACTTTACAGCAGAAAATTTCGGCAATCTCTTTATTTGTATAAAAAGGAAACAACTCAATGAATTTCCGTTTCTCATCCTCGCTCCAATGGCGACAATGACCACAATAACGAATTTCACCATACCTAGCGATAAATCGTGGTGATGCAGGTTTTGCTCCATTCTGTTTTAACCGCCGCCGTATCGTTTCATAAGGTATTCCAACCTTTCTACTAATCTCAGGTATTGTAAGCCCTTGTGCGTACAAAGCTAACAAATCCTTATCTATAGAATGCGGATATTTTAAAGGGAAGCTCCCTCTATTTCTTACTCCCATGACAATGTTTTTAATTGTTCTATATTCTGATAAGAGATTTTGCATTTCTTATTCTCGTAGCAACCTTCTTTAGCAAGGGCGTTCCAAAGTGCATTAAGACCGATACCAATCTTTGCCTTATCATATTTCAGATAAATCTCTGGGCAAGTAAGGAAAGGTTCGGGCTTCTTATCTTTAAGCTGAACCACAACAACCCTTTTTGCTCTTGTCGGTCTACCATTCAATCCTATCATGTATTCACCTCACTTTCTATCTGCTTCTGCGATTCACGGATAAGCAAGTCGAGTACCTTGCTGATAATGTTAGGATTCTTAACTATATAAGTCCCAACATTGGTTACGAGGTCTACTTTAACCACCATCCCATTATTTCGCAGTAGCTTATATTGAGTATTCAACTCTTTGATTTTATCCAACTCATCCATATATACACTATTTACTATTATATGCAAGCATATACAGCCTACGATGTTCTTTATGAGCATTATACCAAGCCTTTGCTCTTTCGATACAAGCTTCACGATGCTTCTGATAGTAGGTTTTGCCGTATTTGCTTCTACGCATTTTTCGTTCAACTTCTGTCATAGTTACTTAATAGAGCGGAAGGAGATATATAAAATAGACCTCCATCCGCAATTATATATTTCACAGCTTAAAAATCACAAGAATGGCAAGCGGAGTACCCTTCGGAATAATGAGATTACGAGAGCGTGAACCGAAGTTTGTCTGCTCCTGTATCATTGTCTCGTCATTGATTGAGAGTACGACCCTTACCTCTTCCTCCTCCCCTACCTGTGTAGAAATCACATCAGAGTGCTGTAAGCGATAATCTGATTCGGTAGGAAGACCATAAATTGCATTGGCTGTGATTGGAACAATCAAGCCACGATAACCCTCTCTGAGAGTAATACCCATATTTACAGGGATTCGACCTTTACGGGATTCAATATCAGTAGGAGCGTAGATAATGAACGAACCATTATTGTCAATAGGGGAAGGAACTCCATCCTCTATTTCAAAAGGAAGTTCATTTTCTTTCTCATTCTCTTCAACTTGCTCCTCACTTTGCTGCTGAGCCGCATTTTCTTGGCTCTGCTGAGCGTTCTCATTCTCCATAGGCATATTATTGCCATCTAAATTTAAAGGCTGTTCTACGCCATTTTTCTTAGGTCTTGCCATAATTTACTCCTCCTTCTTTTCTTCGTTAGACTTCTGTTCCTTTTCCTCCGTTGTCTTATGCTCGAATACATCGTACACGTTGGTTTTACTGAGACCGATGATTTCGTAATCTATCATGGTCTTGCCCATTACCTCATCAATGTTATTGATTGCTCTGTGCATTGATTTAGCTTGCACGAGATAAGTCACGTTGCTACGCTTCTCCTTATTTGACTTATCATCAATGATGATAAATTGCAGTTTTGCTTTATACCAACAATCATCATCATCCTTATCAGAGAAGAATACCTCTCTGTATGAAGCCTCTTGCATCGACTTAACCTTAAACTCGCCGCTGATATAAGCAGCCATTTCCTCTGTGATTGCGCTCTCACCTTCCGTGAAGGATAAGGCATCAATCGCATACTTTTCGGTTACAGATTTCTCTGAACCATCTTCTTGGGTCTTTTGGTAGCGGATTCCTACCTCAAACCAATTACTCGTTCTACTTCTCATATTTTAATAATCTAAAACTAATTTAAAACCATTATTTAAGAGAGTCTGTGCTCAGAAAGGTAAGTCATTCAAATCCTGTGTTTGAGCAAAAGGTGCAGCACAAGAAGAAGCCGCATTCTGACTTTCAAAAATTACAGGCTTTAAACCACCAAGGATAGGCATCGCCTTTTTCTCCTCATCTGTCATTTTCTCACGAACCTCTTTAGGTAACGACTGTTTAATCATGTGAGTCTCGTCATACTTAGGGTTCTTTAATTCCCAAGCTGTAAGGTCGAGATAAGCAGCCTTCGGTTGATTATTATCATCTGTTGTAACGAAGATACTATTATCTTCGATAGGAATAACCACACACCGAAGCACCTCGGTTCGACCTTGGATTTTCATTACGCCAGCTCTTTTGAGCTTCAGCAAATTTAATTTTTCGTTAAAATCTGTCATATTATATATATTAAAAAAATATAGCCCCAAGAGAGGGAATCGAACCCTCGCCAACCTCCGCTTATTAAGAGCTGCTTATTACGGAGTATCTTCGCATATACTTAAAAAACATGGAAAATAATACATACATCTATTCTAACTAAAAGAAGTCGGAACCACTATTCTACAGCTCACGCACACCGTGCGATTGGTTTTCCTTGGGATAAAAAGCCCTACCGCCGTAGGGCAAAAAGATGAAATTTTTCAAAAATAACCTTTTAAAACTTACCTCACGGAAAGATTTATCTGAATAGAATAATTCTTCTAAGAGAAAGAGCCGACACCTCACGGCGGCTTTATGGCTCTTCAAAATCGACTTTCTTATGACTTCAATATTCAATCTTATGTAGTTATATTTTAAATCAACTTATTCTGAATGAAGCTACTCATTGCCAAGTTCTGTGAAAGAATCATTGGCTGGTCGAGCTGAGTTGACTTATACATATCGGTAGCCGCATTGTATAAATCCCAAGCGGTAACAATATTGCGCTCGTAGTAGGCAATCATCATTTTCTCGGTCAAGCGACCAATCTGTGCTTGATTGAGAGGAATGACTTGAAGATTGCGAATGCCCTTGTATTTCGTCTCAGCAGCAACACGAAGCGAGGTTAGCATACCAATGATGGTGAACATTTCCTGTGCCTTAATCTCACGATTCTTCATGCGCTCAATCATTTCATCATTGGCATCTATGATACCTCTCAGATTAGCAAGCCAAGCATCAGCACGTTGAAGAAGCTCATCGAGCTTGAAAGCTCCTCTTCCGCTATTGAGGTCTGAGTAAGTAGCAGCGTAATGTTCAGCACTAAGCATACATTGATTGTGACAGATAACTACGTTTCTACCGATACCTAACTGAATACCCTTCTGATGGAATGATACCGCCATATTGGTTGTAATCTCATCATTGCCCTCTCCTTTATCAAAGTCACGCAAGCGAATATTACAGAATACTCGGCGAAGGATATGAGCCTCTACAGCTCTATCACCCATCAAAGCTTCCTTTTGAGGCAAACGGGTAACACCTGGAGTATTGCGGTCTTTGTTATTCGCCGCAAAGAGGTCGTAAATCTCAGCCTTATAGCCATGCTTCTCGCACAAGTCTTCCACCTGATGAATGAGGTCAAAGTGATAGATACCCTTCAAAGGCTTTCCGTACACATCATTCTCTTTCTCGGTGCGTTCAAGCTGGTCGATTGTCAGAATCTGTACCTTAGATGTTTCGAAATCCAAGAACTGATTCATGTTATCACTCTTCAACTCTGGCTGCTTTGCAACCGCTACTTCATTTACTCTAGGCTGTGCCATCAAATTCATTGCCATTGTGTTCATTGTTGTATCTCCTATTTTTTAATACGTTAAACAAAATAATTATTACTATATATACTATTAATCTTCAATATCATTGAGAACCTCCATGTGTTGCGTTTCTCCTACCAACTCAACATTCTGCGAAAGATTCTTTGTGTTAAGGAATACCCATTTAGGTATGATGCACAGATTATAGTTATCACTAATAGCATCATCCTTTATGATTAACTTTGACTTCGGTACAAACACCTTGGTCTTGCCTTCTTTGCCTTCAAAGAGAAAAATCTGAGCGTTCCTTGACTGCTCCATCATTTTATCCTTGCGACAACGGAACTTAACTAATGTTGTTACTATCTCCATATTACCTCCTTTCTTAGTAAGCGAGCCAGATAGCAGCATACGCTAAGATAATTCCACTAGCGGCGAGCATTGCTGCCTGTACCGCATCCTTTATATCTTCGGTTCTCCAATTACATGGATTCATCATGTCTTTTTCTTTTTTCATTCTCGTATCTCCTATATTAGTAGCAGGGTGGTTAGCCCTGCTGTTACCTTTCTTAGATTTCGAGTGACTGAACCTTGCGAACAATCATTGAAATATAATTGCTCTCCTTTCCGTTCTCTCTCATCTTCTCATTGGTACGCTTATCAACCTCGAAGATAATCCTACCTAAAGTATGACCGTTACTACCATTATCAAATGTATGATAATAATAATCGAGATTAATATGAACCTCCAAGAAATCATCAGGTGCATCAACCTTATCTCTTATTGCAATATTGCCTTCCAAGTGAATCTCTTTAAAGAGCATTGGCATTGTCTGAAACGATGTACTTACCAACTTCTCATACTCATCACCTCTATAGTCTTTTCTTATCTCTACAGAAAGCTGAGCGTTGATGCCCAAGCGATGAATGGTTGTCTCAACATCATTGATGATGTAATCCAAGACCTGCTTGCTTAAAATCTCTGTTTTCATTGTCGTATCTCCTATTTTTAATTTATTAATAATATCTACATTAATTATATGTATCAAAAGCTATTTTATTAACTTTGATACCGCAAAATTAATAACTTTCTCTCAGACTACCAAATTTCCTAATAGCTATTTTTAGTTTATTAATACTATCTATTAGTTTTTTAATAGATTTTAAGCGAATATCTCATTTTTTCTTTATAATTTTGCGGCGTAAACGGAAAGTGCTATTTTCCAAGCATAGAAAAGAATCATATATGCCCAATCAACACAAGTGAAAGGGTTCGATATATAAACCAAACGGAATGATTGATAGCACCTTTCATCTGTTTGGTTTTTACATTAATATATATATAATGATGAAAAGAATAAGAATAGGAATACAGGAAGCTAAGTTTGCTCTGAGCGATAAGAATCGCTTAGATGCCTTCTGTCTGCTTCTTAAAATTAAGCTCTTATTCCGCTCATCAGACCTCAACCTTGTGTCATACAATCATTGCGCCAAGCTATTGCATATCGATAATAATAAATTAAAGAGACTGCTTGAATATGGTTGTAAGATAGGGTATTTCCGTTTTGAAGAAAGAAACGGAAAGAAGAGATTCATAGCACGTAGTATACATTCAAATGATGGATATAGTTATAAGCTTCGCAAGAATGATTTAACGAAGATAACATTTCCTTCCATCAAAAACCTTTTGAGAAGGATTGTTGTAGAGAACCAAGTTAGAATGCAAGAGGACGTAATCAATACGCACAATAAGGGGACGAATGGGAGAAATGCGAAGACTATTCGCAAGGCTCTCAAACGTGAAAGTCGTATGTTGAGAAAGAAGTTTAGCGATAACAAAGGTTTATCTTATGACAGAATTAAAGATGTTATCTATGGTACGATGTACCAAGCATTCAAAGTTACAAATCAGCTTGTAAACAAGGGTATCATCAATAAGCGCACAAGAATCAAGGAAGTAAGATGCGATGCAAAGGTATGTACCAATAATATGGCTATCACAGATTTTGAAGGTTCTGTAATAGTGATAAGCGCAAAAAACAGAAGTGCATTTTCCATTGAATCGAATATCTATCGTATGCAGATGGACGATGCTATATCAATATCTCGTCATGGTATGAGAAGAAAGGAGGAAAAAATGTAGTTTATGTAAAATCAAAAATAATAAAATAAGGGATGAAGGCTTTAATTAAATTTATTCCCTTATAGGGGCGACAGCCCCAAGAAATAATTAACTAACGGGCACACATACGCCCCCACCCGATTATATAATAACACAGGAGATACAAAATGGAGAAAAAGAAAAATTGGCTCGATACTTACCTCACACCAGCAAAAGAACTTGTTGGATATGAGTGCTACGTAAGTTGTGATTACGAAGAAAAATTTGCAATAGGTAATTTTTCGGTTATCATCATTAAGAACGGAGAAGTTATCGCAAAAGAAAAGAATCACATCTATTGTGCTTCAAAGGCAGTCGTTATGGTAGAAGCAACGCTGTTTATGATGCAAAAATGCGAAGATGCCGATATTATCACAATACATTCGGAATATTTTAAGAATTACTTTGCCTTTTTCAACGAGGCGAGAAAGGCTAACGCACAAACAAAGAAAAACTATATGAGCTTATACAAGAGCTTTAGAAAGGATGCGGAAGTAATCTTTGACCTCACCACTTGGTGCAAAAGAAACGAATACGATGATGAAGTTGAGAAAATGTTAAGCGATAACTAAACCATAGAAGATATACAATATGAAAAATGAAACGAAATTAAAGAAGCTGATGTCTTTCTTAGACGAGAACGGCATCAAATATACTACACCTCGAAAGAGAAAAGAGGGAAATGCCCACATCTTTATCGGTCAGTATATGATTGCTGTTAAGATAGAGGGTGAAGATGATGCTTTATTCTTTGATAAGCATAAGAGAGGAAAGCATCCTTTCTTTATCAGAACCTCGGAAACCCCGAAGTTTATTATCGAAAAGATGCAGAATCTGATTACGAGAATGATGTTGATACAGCAAAAACATTTCATGGAACAGAAAAAGTAGATTATATGGAAAGACTTAATTTTAAGTTAGAGTTCGCCGATAATGGAGTTATTATCACAGATGATAACTCTGGCGGCGTAAACGTCTATGAGGAGAAAGAAGGTGGTAACTATCACGAATATACGGCGAGGGCTATCAGCGAATCTGTAGCTGATACCATTGCACATCTACTACTAGATGGTTCAGAGAAATTGGAACAGAAGACGAGTTATAAAATCAAAATTGAGATAAGATAATATGTTATACAAAAAGAAAGAAAAGAAGCCGAATACGGCAGTTAAATATGAGGTACGTGAGTTTATTCACGGCGGTATTGAATATGCAACAGATTGCCCTTTCGGTGAATGTGGTCGATATACGCACGCTCTACATAAGGTCGGTGCTATTGAATGCAATCTTTGTAGGTATCAGAAGAAAAATAATACAGAAGCAAGGGTTGTAAGATGTACGCATCCGTTATTACAAGAATCAGCAGTTGATAAACTTTTAAAAAAGTAAGAATTATGATAGAATCAATGAAGATACGTGAAGGGTTGGTATTTACCTTACCAATAGAGCCTAGTATGGTAGTCCATGTAAATGATAAACTAGAAGTTTACGTTTATAACATCGGAGAAAAAAGATATTCGTTAGCCAATATATGCCCTCTCAGATTGAAAGTTATCAAGGTAGGTAAATCTATTGTTGAATGCAATATTATAGCAGACGAATACAATATTGCATATAGAAAGAATATCCCTATTCAGTTTGAAGAGATTACAAAAAATGGTGCTATTGTCACAGAGGAAAAGGAAGAAATTGTTAATCACCCTAACCATTATGCTTGGTTAAAGGAACTCTGCGGCATAGAGCCGATTGATATTTGCCGACACCTTGATTTTAACTGCGGCTCGGCAGTAAAGTATCTCTTACGCAAGGGAAAGAAGGAAATGAATCTTTTCGAGCGTGAACAGAGAGTGCAGGATTTGAGTAAAGCAATCTTCTATCTAAAAGATGAGATAAAAATGTTAGAAAAACAAAAATAGTAAAGATATGAAAGAGTTGATAAAGAAAGAAACCATGACCTCGCTTGAAATTGCCGAGGTTACAGGTAAGCGGCATTCTGATGTTCTTGAAGCTATCAGAAACATGGAAGCTGCTTGGGAAAAAGTAGCCCAACGGAAATTTCCGCTCGGCTCATACAAGGACGCAAACAACCAAGACCGCCCTTGCTACATTCTAAACAAAACCGAGTGCTTGTATGTCGCCACTAAGTTCAATGACGAGGCAAGAGCGAAATTGATTCTTCGTTGGGAAGAACTAGAAATCAAACAATGTGAGCAATATCAAGTGCCACAGTCTTTTGCCGAGGCTCTGATGTTGGCTGCAAAACAGCAACAAAAAATTGAAGAGCAACAGAAACAACTTGAAGCAAGCTCAAAGGAAATCGTAGAGTTGAACGGCGCTATATCCGAGATGCAACCAAAGGTAACTTATGTAGATAAGATTCTATCAGGCAATGAGACTGTAACGACAACGCAAATTGCACAGGACTACGGTCAGTCAGCAAAGGCGTTCAATGTCTTGCTTCGTAATTTTGGCATTCAACATAAGGTTGGCGGTCAGTGGATATTGTACGCAAAGTACCTTCCTTATGGTTATGTGCAATCTGATACTGTACCTATCGTTCATCGAAACGGAACGAATGGCTCGGTGATGCACACAAAATGGACTCAGAAAGGAAGATTGTTTCTTTACGAGGAGTTGAAGAAGCATGGCAACTTACCTCTCATAGAGCAAAATCAGCAATGAAGATAAGCAAGGCTCTTATCAGACAAATTCGCTGCGACCTCCTTTCGCATACAACCGATGCGGAGAAGGCTGCGGCGAAAATCTGCACTCGGTTAGGATACAAGGTAATACAACAACAGCCGATAGTCACGGGCAGAAAGCTATACTTCGCTGATATATATCTGCCAGAGATTAAGACGATTATTGAGCTTGATGGTGGTTACCATTTTACTAAAGACCAAAAGCGCAAGGATAGCAACCGCTCTTCGGGTATATGGCGGCTCGGGTATCATGTAGTGAGACTGAATAACCATGATGCGAGAAACCCAAAGAAGGTGAAAGCAAAGATAGATATAATACTGCACAAGGCAAAGTAACCAAGAATATTGGTTATCTTGCCTTTTATTTTTGTTTCTTAATAACTATACATAAACTAAAAGAAAGCCGCTTAAACCGCAAGAAAATCGCCAAAAAACGCATTTGTTTACACAGCTCCTATTATTTGTTATTATATTATTAATAGAAATTGTAATTTTGCAATCGGAAATTATTTATTAACGTTTTAAACAGAATTACTATGACAATAAAAGAAAAAGTGCTTGCTTCTGCCAAAACATCATTTGCAAAGTATGGTTTGAAGAAGGATGAACTTTCCAAGCTGGTTGACCAGATTGTTGCAAGTCGTGGTCTAACAGATGAGTCAAAGGACGAGGATGTAACGAGTGCTATTACGGCGGTTGAGCCATTTGTTGGTATGATGCAATCATCATTCAATCGTGCGGTCAGCGAAACAACGAAGAAATTCGATGGATGGATTGACCCTAACGACCCAAACAATAAGCCAACTCCTCCAGTTCCTCCTACCCCTCCAGTTCCTCCAACAGGACTTACGCAAGAGCAAGTTCAGCAGATGATTGCCGAAGCTACAAAGGGTAATCAGAAAGCTATTAACGATGCCGTTGCCGCCGCCATCGCTCCATACAAGGAGAAGGAAGAAAGAGCCCGTCTCAATGACCTTTTCGGAAAGAGTGAAAAGTTGAAGGACATTCCGCAGCAGTTCCGTTCTCGTTATCAGCTCGACAAAGAGGAGAACCTTGAAACTCTCGCACAGCAATGCGCTGATGATTGGACTGCATTGAAGCAGTCGCTTGTAGCAAGCGGCAGTTTCGTTGAAGCTCCTAAGGCTACCTCCAAAGAAGATGAGCAGAATGATTTCATTAAGAAGATGCAAGACTTCTCAGAGCGTAATGCTCCTAAGGAGTAAGGCATTAACAAAGAAATTATGTTAAACTATTAAAAGAAGAAAATTATGTCAAACAGAGGCTATTTTTTGCATCGAACCAAGCCAGAAGATATTAAAGAAGCACTTTGGCTTGAAGAGCAGTGCCTTCGCCGACAGGGTGGTTACGACCTCGACCGCACCAACCTTCCAACTACTTTGAAGTTTGTTGCGAAGGGTACGGTTCTCAGATTGGTAACTGGTGGTAAAGCACAGGTTGTAAAGACCGCAAAGGTTGTAGAGAAGGCTGATAAGGCTGCTACAACTTTAAAGATTGCTAGCGGTTCTTTGTTCCAGAATGGAGATAAGATTGCTGGTGCAACCATTTCGGCGATTGCTTCTGCTGATGGTGTAGATACATTGACTGTATCAGCACTTGATAACGCTGTTGCTAAAGATGCGGTTGTGTCAGATTATGATAAGACCAAGGATGTGATTCTTGGCTTCTCATACGATACTCTCGATGTAAGAGACCAAGAATCTTCTATCGCTGCAACTCCTACCTTACAGGTAATGGAAGTAGAGGAAGATTCGCTCCCTTATCCAATTAATGACGAGATTAAGGCAGGCATCAGAGCAAATGGTGTCGCTTTGTTTAAGATTCAGTAACCTTTTAAAGTGGAGATTATAGATTATGAATAGTATTTTGAAAAATCTGCAAGACCCAAAGTCTTTTCAGACCTACATTGATGAATACATGAAAACTTCCACCTACAAGGCTGAGTGGAAGAACGAGTTGAAGCCTGTCGAGTATTGCGCCGCAAAGGTATATCAGGCAAATATGGCTACCTATGCCGCTGCTATGGTCGGTTCTGTTGTCGCTAAGAACGCTGAGCGTCCATTGCATACTATGCCTGATTGGGGTCAGCTTACTGGTTCTATCGGTCGTATTGCCGATGAGTGGGAGCTTGATAACGACTACCTCGACCAGATGCACCTCTTGGAAGGTAAGTATAATGATATGTCGGGACGTGGCGGTTATACACAGTCACAGCTCAACGCTAAGTACGATGAACTTATCAAGTACTCTTTCAAACCTTTTGAGTTGGCGGTTATCGCTCCTCATAAGCGTATTGATATGCTGTACTTTGAGGGATTGTTCAAGGGTACTCAGACTGTATCACGTACCAATAACTCAAAGGCTAATGTATCTTACACCTTTAATTTGGGTGTTAAGCAGCTCTCTGCTACCACAAATTGGGGTGAGGTGAATGCAACTCCTATTGAGGATATTAAAAAGTTGAAGGACGAGGCTCGCAAGAAGGGTCGCAAGATTCTGCGTCTTCGTATGTCTGAGAACACATTCTTCGCAATGTGCAAGGCAAAGGAGATTAAGGACACCTTCCGCTTGAATCTCGGTGAGATTACCATCAATCCTGCTGCACCGATGATTAGCGTTGACCAGATGAATATCTATCTGCGCTCAGTCCTCTTGCCAACAATTCAGATTGATGAGGATAAGTTCGTTGAGCTGCCTGATAAGACAGTCTTTAACCTTATCCCAGACAACCGAGTTGTTGCAATGTGCGCCGACAAGGTGGCTGTGCCTAAGTGCGCAGAGTGCTTGGAGGCTATCGACCCAGTTGATGGCGTTTCTTACTCTACATACGATAATAACCTTATCGGTTATTGGAGAGATAAGAAGGGTTATCACCTTACCAACGAAATGTGGATGCAACCAGTATTCGATGGTATCGATGACTACTTTATCTTGAAGGTTGGTGCTTAACGCACTGACCCTCAGTTATAAATGTATTGATTTAATAAGTGAAACTTCATAAGATAACAAGGTTAGTATGACAATTTCAGAAGCCATAGCAAGCGAGATTCAGCCTTTCTCTACCTCAGATGAGACTTTGGAGAAGATGTTCATTGATGCTGCTGATAAGTTCAGTATCACGGCATCCGTGGCTGATGAATACTCCGTAGCGGTAAAGAAACCCGTAGCCTATGCGGCTATGCGTATCCTCTACAAGATGAATCCATTATCAAGTGAGAATGTCGGTGGTATCTCTCAGAGTTACAAGAACGATAAGAATCTTATTGATAAGATGATTAAATCTATTGCAAAGGATGCTGGATTGGATGCTGACCTTGTTATTGATAGCACTTCTGACGATTATTGGGTTCAGAGTGTGAAGGTATGGTAATCAAATAGATAGCGTATGAACTTTGAAGATATACTTAAAGTTAAAGGTACTCCACAAGAAGGCTTTGATGAGGATGGAAATCCAATAGAGCAGCCCGAAGGAGAATGGCAAACCTTTGGAAAGTGCGTTATTTTGCCTAATTCGCAGGCAAAGATTATCACTTTGACAGACGGGCAGCAGTACGTGTATTCGCACGAAATCTATGCTCCTCTATCAAAAGCAAAATACCCTCTCATACCGAAGGAAGGCGAAAAGGTTTGGATAACCAAGATAGATGGCACGATTGATAAGGAAATGGAGGTTAAAGGCTTCGTAACCTTAAAGAAACGCTATCTTAGAATTTGGCTCTAATAGGCGGCAATATGGCAAAGGTTGAATTACAAATCAAAGGTCGTGAAGCCTTACAGAAAAGGTTGAACGAAAAGAGGCAGCAGATTATCAGTTACCTCAATATGCGTTTGATGCAACTTGCCGAAGAAGCGGTCACCTACTCTAAAGAAAACAAAGGTTATCAAGACCGAACTGCAAATTTGAAGAACTCAATTTCATTCGCTCTCTATCTTGATGGGCAACTCATTACCTCGGCAGTTGGTAAGATTCCAAAGGAAGAAGAAGCGGAAGAAGGACAGGAGGGTGTAAGTGCTGCACTCAATGAGTATGCACAGAAAGAAGGTGTAGTAGCACCCAAAGGGTACTCTCTCGTCATTGTGGCTGGCATGAACTACGGAAAATATGTAGAGGATAAAGGTTACAATGTCTTACATCTTACTAAGTATTTCCTTCGTGACGAAATGAAGAAGATTTTTGAAGAAGTAGCTGAAATGATTAAAAGCGATAGTTAGATATGATACTCGGTGATACAGCCGTTACGGCATTATTTAAGTATCTCAATGATAATGTTGAGAGCATAGGCATAGAGGAAAAGCGTATCTTTAAGTATGAGATACCCGAGAAGTTGGCTATTGGTGATTATATCGCCATCAATCATCTTCCCTTTGTGTATAGTGATGCCATTAATGAGGGTGTAGTGAATCTGAATATTCATTGCCCTAAGACCTCATCTAACTTACCTAACATAAAGAAACTCTCTGATTACTCGGAGAAGATTCTTTCTTTGTTTGGTGACGGTACTTACCTTGGTGGCTGCTACTTCGATTTCTACTCTATATCTCGTCCAACTCGTGATAGTGATAACACTTATTACGTCAATATGAAATTTAATGTAACGTATAATAATTTAAAAGAATAAAACTATGGCAAAGAATGGTGTATATGGCTTGGAAAGCTTCAGTTTTGCCGATTGTGTCGAAAATGGCGGCTACCCAACCACATGGAGCGACAAAATTAAGGCTGTCGTTTCTGGTAGTTTGAGCTTTAACGACCAAGCGGCACAGACATCGGATGTAGAGGTTGAGGATTCAGAAGACCCTTACGCAGTGCTGACTACATCAGCAGCAACAAAGGGCTTTACTTTGCAGACATACGATTTCTCAGAAGACAACTTCGTTAAGCTTCTTGGTTATACCAAGGATTCTGGTACTGGTGGTAAGGATGGTTGGTTGAATGAGCTTCCACAAGAAACCGAGATTTACAAGGCTGTACAGATTGTGACAAAAGATTTGGATGATATTCCTTCTCGTACCTTCCAGTGGTCTAAGATGAAACTTACAATCACTCGCAGTGGTTCTATCGGTAAGAGTGGACTTCCTAATCTTAACATTGAATTTCGTCAGATGGCGGTATTCGATGCAAAGGGTGACAAGAAGAGCGGTCATCGTAATATTCTTACCAAGGATATCAGTCCCCAAAATGGTAAGTAAGAATACTTGATATCTAAGATTTTTATTTAGATAAAATTTAAAATTAAACTTTAAAAGGCGGTGAGGTAAGGGAACTTTCCCAAGCCGCACCGCTTTTTTATGTTATAAAACATATTTTTAGTATGAAAACATCAGATAAGGAAAAGATTGCAAAAACACTTGCCGAAGCATCTGTAAAAATTAAGGTTGGTATGTTTTACTTTAGAGTGAAGCCGCTTACCTTTATGCAGATTTACGAAATGGGTGTATTTGGCAATGCAATAAAAAAACCAACATGGAAAGAAGACGATAAGTTGAATATTATCCCTTTCCTATTTGAACACTCAGAAACGGCTCACTTAATGAGTGAAATCTTTATCGTGTGCGCTTTTCGAAAGAAGTGGGCACGCAAGATATGGGGGCGATATATCCGCAAGCACCTTGACATTATGGCATTCAATGAGCTTGTGAAATTTATCGGCGGTTCGTTTAACACAAATTTTTTCTTAACCTCTATAACTTTCCTGACTCAGATGAAGATAATGACGGAGCCGAAAACGACTCCCCGTGGGCAATAATCGGAGCAGTAATGAAGTATTTTCGTATGAGTTACGAGGAGGTCGTATTTAATCGCTCATATCTTAACATTATACTGCTTAACCGCTCGATTCCACCCTTTAATACAAATACTAAGGATGAACCGAGAAATGGCAGCAGAAAGCAAAAAAAGCCACAAAAAGAGTATCATAAGATAGATAAGTCTATCTCAGCTAATGATTTCTTTATGGGCATGATGTAATAATTACATAAATAAGCAAACAATATGGCAGCAGCAGATGAAATACTTGGAATCAGCGGACAGATGGATATTTCTGATATTCAGCAGTCATTTGATAAACTGATTAACGACCTTAATTCACTTGGAGTAAAGACGGATGAAGTCAGCTCTAAGATGACAAAGGCATTGAATGATATAGCCCAAAGTTCGGCATCTGATGGCGAAAAGACAAAGCAATCTGTGCAGACCTTAAAGCAAGGTATTGAAGAGATTAACAAATCGCTTACCGATACTCCAGAGGCGTTAAAGAAACTTGCATCGGAGGCTCAGACCGCAGAGGCATCAGTTGATAAGCTCAAAAAGAAATTATCTGAGACAACCGAAGGGTCACAGAAATGGAATGAGATTAATGAGCAGTTAAAATCTCAACAGAGTTTGGTAGAGAAGCTTAACGGCGAATATTCATCAATGTTGGGTACATTCGGTAGTACTCAGCAGTATGTTGGTACTCTTAACGCTGCTATTGATACTTTGAATTCAGGTCGTTCTATATCAACGGCAACAACTGGTGCAAATGCGGCGGCTCACGTAGGTGCGGCGGCAGCGGTTGGAACGGAAGCAATTGCGCATGGTGAAAACTCAACTAAGATTGCTGAGGAGACAGAGAAAACACAACAAAACACACAAGCTAAACTGCATCTTACAGAATCAGCGAAAGACTATGTATATACCACACAGATGGAAGCAGAAGCCATTGATGCGGTTGCGAAAAGGCTTGCGGAGGGTCGCTCTGACGAAGAAGAGTATATTAATAGTAAGAAGAGTGGCTTGGCTGTGCGTGAAACTCTTGTGCAGAAAATTGAAGAAGAAAAGCAAAAGATTAAGGAGCTTTCTGATGCTTATGCTAATTCGCAAGATGCGAATAATGGAGTTGCGACACCCGAGACACAAAAAGCATATAATGAAGGTGTAAAGGAGGCTACTGATAATATTAAGGAGTATCGTAGCGAGTTATCTTCTTTAAATCAAAGTCTTGATAATCTTGAAAGTAGTCATTTTAAGGCTCAACAAGCTATTAATGGGCAAACTGATGCAACCCAAAATCTAAAGCAGGCTACAGAAGAGGCAAAGGATGCTTCTGATATATATTTTAATGGTGAGAAAGCGACCATTGAAGGAGTAACAGAGGCATTAAAACTGGATTATCAAGAACTTAAACAGCTTAAAGCTGAGTATGCCACATATAAAGGTGCTGGTGATACTGAGAATGCTAAAAAGAACCTTGAAGAACAAAAGGAGTTAAATAAGCATATATCAGAAGGACGTGATGTGCTTAAACAACTTGGTACTTCTTACGAGGATGCAGCAAGGGGAGCAAAAAAGACAAAGGAAGAAACTAAGGAGGTTGCAAAGTCTGCTGATGAAGCGGCTAAGAAAGTAGGTGGTATCTTCTCTAAGTTTAAAAGTGTTCTTGGTGGAGCATTAAAAGGTGATTTCTCTGGTCTTTTTTCTCTCTTCGGAAAGATTGGTATTTGGGGAGCAGGACTTGGAACTTTAGGAAAAGGTATCTACGAGCTTACTATTCGTGCCGAAGAGTTCAGAAACGCTTTACAACCTCTCTCACACTATCTTGATGAAAGCAACTTACAAGCGGTAAGGCAGAATATTCTTTCATTGTCAGATGAGACCGCCAAATCTGTATCTGATATGGCAGCAGCAGCAACACAGTTTGCAAAGGTATGGGATAGTCTTAGAGAATCACCAGAGGCTCTTACTACAATGATTAAAAGCTCTAATGAGTTTGGTGCATTGGCTGGTAAGACATCAGCAGAGGGAGCAAAATTCCTCTCTAATCTTGCTTCTGAATATCACATGACTGCGCAGGAAGCTACTGAGGCTTCATCTATGATTGCAACAGCCGCTCGTAATTCAACAAGTAGCTTCGGCGAAATGGCTGATGCAATATCAAGTGCAGGTTCATCGGCTGCTCTTTATGGTGTTTCCTTTAAGGAAATGACTACTCTTATCGGTTATTCAAGTAATCAGTTTGGCGGTGCACAAAAAGCTGCGTCAAAATTCTCTATGCTCCTTATGAGTATGAGTAAGATGCAAGATAAATATAACCCTTCCGTTGTCGGAATGATTACAGCTTTACAGAACTTGAAGGATGCTTACGACAGAGGAGAACACGTTGAGAATAACTTCATGGCTCGCCAGCGTAGTATTGCTATGTACTTTATTAAGAATGCTGATGCTATTGCTAAGTATAATAAAGGCATAGATAGTAATGCCGCTAAACAGGAACTCCTTAATGATATTAATGCCAAAGCATCTACAAATGTTGCGAAGTTACAAAATTCATGGAATGGCTTTCTTACTGCGATAAATGCCAACCTTACACCAACCCTTACAAGAATACTTAATTTCTTTACAAAGATTATAGGCGGTGCTCAAAGAACAGCCGATGAGTTGAACTATCTAAAGAATTTCGATAACAACCATAAAGGAGCAAAGCGTGGTATGCAATATACCAAATCCGTTACAAGTGGTTGGACAGCTGGTTTCCAAGAATCTACCGTTGCTAACATGGGAGCAAGGCAACAATACAATTATAGTAAGGAAGATGGTTTAAAGCTATATCAGCAGCAGAGAGATAGATTAAAGAGAATCTATCAACAAGGTTTAAAAAATGCACAAAATACATGGAAGCATGCAAGTTCTAACGCTTACGCAAAGAGTGCAGGTAATTTTATGCTTCAATATTACAACAAAAATCGTTCTTCTTTCTCTGAGTTTACTCCTCAGATGTTTAATGATTTATTGCGTAATCAACGAAATTCTACGATTTCATTGCTTCAAAAGCCAATTAATTCAAATACTAACCTTGGTGGAAATGGTTATGTTCCTAAACCAAAGAAAGATAAGTCTGCTGACCAACAACGCAACTATCGTGAGCAGCTTGCCGAGCAACAGGCAAAGCAACTCGCCGATGATAAGAAAATCGAGTGGGAACTTTATGTAGCCGAGCAAGAGGAAGGTATTGCAAAGGAACATGATGCTAACGAGAAAGAGTTAAAGCAGAGAAAGCTCGATTTTGAAAAGAAGAAGCATCAGATTGAGGAAGAGGCAGAAACCTTGCGTCAAAAGAATATTCAGATAGCAAAGGCAGAATATAGTAAGAATCCTGCAAATAAGAAAAAGGAAGGTTTCTATGCAAGCGGCTTGGATAAAGGGGTTAAATTGACAGACGAACAGCAACAGCTCATTGAGGCAAAGATGAGTACGTTGAATGCACAACAAGAAGAAGATGCAAAAAAACGTCTTGCTGCACAGCTACAGAGCTTGTACGACTACCTTAAAGAATATGGTACGGTACAAGAACAGAGATATGCTATTGCGAAGGAGTATGATGATAAAATAATGAAGGCAACCGATGATAATCAGAAGAAGATACTTCAAAAACAAAAAGAAGCAGCATTGGCTCAGACAGATGCCAAGAAGTTAGCTATGGGTATTGATTGGGGTACTTCTTTTGCAGGTATTGGTAATGTTCTTAAAGATATAGCTAAAGACACCCTCAGTAAAGTTGAGGAGTATATGAAAACGGCTAATTTTAAGTCCTTACCAGCTACTGATAAGAAGTCTTATGTTGACCTTCGAAATAATTTACGAGCAGAAACAAATAATAATGGTTCTTTCGGCTTTAGTAAGTGGGATGATGTAGCCAACGATGTACGAGCTTATCAGAATAGTGTAAAGTGGTTACAAAAGGTGACGAAGGCGCACGATGATGCTATCGCAGACCGTGATAAAGCTGAGAAAGATATAAAAAATGCTATATCAGATAAAGCAAAAGAAATAGCAAAAATAAAACTTGAAGGAGCAAATAAGAGGGTTGAAGAAACTGGAAAAGCACAAACAGATGCCGAAAATGGTGTTCAAGAAGCACAACAGAAGTTGCAAGATTCTACTACAGATGCGGCAAATGGTTTGCAGAATTTTCAGTCTATGTTAAGTAACATTACTAATGGTTCTCTTTCAGGTTTTGTTAAAGGTATCGGGCAACTCATTACATCTTTATCAGGCGGTACATCAAAGGTTGGTGAAGCTTTGGCGAATTTTACAGGAAAAATCGGTGGTCTTGTTGGTGCTATCCTATCATTAATTGATGCTTTGGGAGATAATCCAACTGAGTTTATAGATAATCTTTTAGATAAAATAGCAAAAGTTATAGAAGCTGTTATATCTCAACTCCCACAGATTATATGGACTGTTGTAAAAGGCGTTGGTAATGTTGTTGGTGGTATCGTTAAAGGAATTGCTAATATATTTAGTGGAGGTACAGCTTTTGGTTCTAATGTCTCAAAAATGGAAAAAGAGATTGCAGAATTGAGTGCTTCTAATCAAGAATTATCAAAAGCAATTTCAGACCTTTCTGAATCAATTAGAGGCGATGATAATACCAATCAACAATCAGTTGAAGCTTACAAGAAAGCGGTTGCGGCTCAGAAAGAATATAACCAAAATCAGCAACAGCAGATAAAAAACCGTGCAAGAGAATATTCAAACACGGGACATGGTTTTTTGGGTCTTGGAGGTCGTTCTTCATTTAATAGTCACGCAAACGATAATAAAGGAGTATGGTTAAATGCTTTCAATGAGACTTTAAGAGCACAAGGCTTTAATACATCAGTATATTCAGCGAGTGATGTATGGAATCTTTCTCCAGAAATGCTTAAAGCGTTAAGAGATTATGCGCCAAAAGCATGGTCGAATTTCTTTAGTAAAGGAAGCGGAGGAAAGGCTAATCCACAAAGTCTTGTTGATGATTATATTGAGCAGGCAGGTAAACTTGAAGAATTAACTGACGCATTAAATCAAAAGTTAACAGGATATTCTTGGAGTGGGTTTAAGGATAGTTATTCATCTATGATAAAAGATTGTAAAAAAGAAACAACTGATTTTGCTGATTTTATTAATGACACTATATCGAATGCTATAGTAGATTCTTTTATGAATTCAGAGGTAAACAAAGCAAAGTTAAAAAAAATCTATCAGATGGTTGCTGATGCTGCTAGTGATGGAAATATTGATGAGAATGAAGTTGCAAATATTAGAAGAGAAAATGAGAAATATGCTGATTATGTAATATCTTGGAGAGATTCAATGATTAAGGCTGGTCTTATTAAGGATTCTTCTACAACCGAACAGACTGCAACGGGTAAAGGTATTGAGGCTATCACCGCAGACCAAGCAAGCAGTCTTATCGGTATAGGTTATGCGGTACAGATTGCCTTAGAGCAAGGTAATGAGATTCGTAAGACGATAGCTGAACACACATCTTACTTGCGACTTGATGTTGTACAGATAAAATGGGATATTTCTGAAATGCGAGATATTCAGTATCAAGGTTTACAGCAGTTGGAAGCAATTAATAAAAATACTGCACCTATCATATTGATACGTGAGGACATCGCAAATATGTATAAATTAATGAAAGATAAGTATTAAGTTATGAAGAATGATGCTTTTATAAAGTTGGTTGATGAAGCAGATTCTGCTTACGTTGACCTTGATACTTTCGGTATTACATTGGTAAGGGGTTGGCGAGAAGCCTTGCTTACCCCTGCCCCAGTGAAAAGCTATGTAACCAATGATAGCCGATTGGAGCATGGACAATCGGTTATCGCTACATCGAAGTATGCAAAGAAGGATAAGCGTGATGTAACTATCTCTTTCTTCCTTGAAGGCAGCTCAGAAGAAGATTACTTACAGAAGTATGAGAATTTCCTGAATAAGATTGCTTATTCGGGAGAGTTTTGCTTTAAAGTTCCTCGCTTAAAGAGGGTTTTTAAACTTGTTTACACGCAATGTTCGCAGTTTGGTGATTATGGCTTAAAAAGAGGTAAATTTGTACTCAAATTAACGGAGTATAACCCGAATGATAGAATTAAGTTATGATTAAGATATATGATATTAACGATAAATTGCTGATGCAAGCAGAAGTAACATCAGCAGCGAAGAGAGAACAGGAAATGTCTAAGTCAGATTACATTTCTCTGTCTTTCTCCGCTGCCGAGAAGGTTATTCTGCCTGCTGGTGCATATATTAACTACACATACAAGATTGATACTGTAAGAGAGGTTACAAGGAAGTTCCTTCTCTTGGAATCGTATGAGCCTATTCAATCAGATGAATGCTCATGGAAGTACACTCCTCAGTTCCAACACCCGAAGATGATTCTATCAAAGACCCCATTTTTTATCTACACTCGCAACTCGCAAAATGTAGAGGTAAAGCAAAATGTATGGTCTTTCGTAGGTACTACATCTGCACTTAGCGGAAAAATTGCTGATTTCCTTAATAAGGATTTGATGTTTGGCGAATGCGGATGGAAAGTTATCTTTCAGAAGGTGACAGCAAACACCATTAATGTATCATTCAGCGATAATGACTTTATATCTGCGCTTACGGCGATTACAAATGCTATCGGGGATAACTGCGAATGGCATATTGACTATGACGATGAAATTATCTACATCGGTAAAGTGTTAGTCGGTGCAATTCCTGTCATTTTGGAGGTTGGAAAGAATGTAGGTGTACCAAGCATCAATGAGAGTAAAGAAGGCTACTATAACGCTTTCTCTATCTTCGGCGGCACAAGAAATATTACGCAAGTCAATAGCAAGGGTGAGAATGTGTCATCTGGCGATATACGTCTGCAATTAGATGAAGGTAATGGTACTATAACTATTGATGGTAAGGAATGCTCCTACTCCATTGATAAGTATTCAACCCTTGACCTTAGAGCGGATAAAACGAAAGAACCTCTCTTTGTGAAGGTGCTTGATTTATCTCAGATTTATCCATCACTTAATACCTATGTATATAATGTACGTGGGAGAGTTAAGTATGTGCTTGATGAGAATAAGAAAAAAATACCTATTTCTTATAATGCTGATGGCTCAGTTAAGGAATACAAGACCTTTACAGTATGGTATATGAGATTGGCTTATCCTACTACAGAAAAAGTAGCAGGGAAGACAATTATCAATACAACAGTTGATGATGGCGTTACTCATTATTGGTATAACTTTGAGGTTACCGATGATTTGCTCATCAATGGTAAGAATATCGGATGCTCATTTGAAGCCAACTTTAATACGGGTGCGCTTTCTACTCCACTTGCAGGTCGTGGTACTAACGGCGATTATGTAGGCTTTGAGCTTATTTATCACAAAGAGGCATCATCCTCGCACACGTCAGATGATGTAAGCAAGGATAATTTCTCTGTATTGGCTGGTGATTACGAAATCATCTATCAACAGGATAATGAGGTTATCATACCTACGAATAAAGAAGAAATGCTTATTCCTCGTGGAGAGAATAAGCCTTCTTTGAAGTGTAATATCACGGTACTCTATAATATTGCAATGGCTAATACAATTTATTATGAGGATGCTCAAAATAGATTGTTAGAGAAAGCGAAGGAGGAGATTGTAAGATTACTATCTGATTTGAATAACTATGAGGTTAAGTCATACTCAGATGTATTCTTGGAGGAAAATCCTGAACTGCAAATAGGACAGAGCGTAACGTATAAGGACGGACACGGATATGAACTTGCAACAAGAGTATTGAAATTATCGACCAATATTGATTTTGGTTTTATACAAACGATTACATTAGGTAATCAAGTGATTAAGGGTACTATCACCCAGCTTAAAGAAGATGTACAAACAATCATTGCAAGCGGAGGAAGTAGCGGTAATGGAGGTGGATATTCCGTTTCTCAGCTAAGAAACCTCATTGCGAAGTACGGAAGTGATAACTTTCTATCTAAGCAGTTTGACGACACCGCTCACGGAACTATCACTTGGGAGAAGATTCAGAAGTTTCTGAAAGGATTGACAGCAGAAGACTTGTCTCAGTTTAAGAAGGGTGCAACATTCGGAGAGTTCATTCAGGGAATGCTTTTCGGCACGGGCGGAAGGATTGACGAGCTGGGTAATGCCGAGTTTGAGAGCATCACATCTCGAAGCTCAATTATAGCGAAGGAACTCATCGTGAACCGACAGACGGCGATGGAAAGCAATTTCGTCTTCACCGAGAGTGGAATGGTTGAGACTGTTACAGAGATTTCTGCTGCAACGGAAGGCGACAATGTAACTTACGACTTGAAGATTCAGAAGCGGTGGGATAACGACTTCACGGCATTCAAGGAAAATGATGTAGTATTAGCATCAATCAATACATTGACGGAAAACGGCAAGTATTATGATATGTGGCTGCGAGTACTATCGGTTAACACCGTGACGAACACCATTACGGTTGTTTGTTATCCCGATGATGAATGTCCAAGCAAGAAGAACTATCCACCTTGTGAGCTGGCAAGATTGATACGATGGGGAAATGCGGTGGATGAAGACAGGCAGAGCTGCTGGTATATATCTTCCTCCGAGGGCTTACTCGTATGGCTCGACCACGTTACAAAGCCTATAATCGACAAGACGAACTATTCCCTTGCGATGGGTAAGCTGCCAGAAGCGCTGTCGTTCCTCTTCCAAGACTTCCCTACTGCCAATAAGCGAGACGGAGTTTTCTATGCTAAGTGGATGATGGCTGCATCGTTTCAGCAGATAGATTATCAAGGAAATCCAATCTACACGACAAGAGACAGAGGTGTTTGGAGCTTGGCTGTGGCGCAAGGCGATAATCCTTACCGCAATGGTGACAGGACGATTGATACCGTCTATTATCTCGGGTGCAAGTGGCAGTGCCTCGAAGACAAGACAACAAAGCCGCCGACATACTCATCTACCGCTTGGGCATTCGTTGAGGGCAATCCTTACTTCACGCTCGAAATGCTATCATCGAAGCTGTGGAACTTCCGTCTCAACGACTTGATGGCAACGAATGCTGATGGCTCTTGGAAGGTATTCACTATTCTATCAGTGGTTGGAAGGCTCTACAATCAAGACGTGACCGACTCTATGGTCAATGTTGTGTGGACGAGAGATAGCGGAAATCCGACCGCAGACAACAAATGGGCGTTATCTCACGCCAACTGCGGATTGTCGGTTGATTTGACGTACGAAGACCTCGGTGGTTCTGCATTCAAGGTAGGAACGGTAGTATTCCGCTGCGAAGCGCAAATCAAGGATGGTGAAACGATGTATTCCGAGGATGTGAGTGTTGGTTTCTATTAATGTTGAACTTTAAAAATAATAGGATATGGCTAAAGAATTAGCGGTTAGTGTTGACAAGATGATGGAGATACAGCCTACGGCTTACTCTCAGTCTGTCAGCATCGAAATAGTTGGAAATATCATCAACAGACAGCAGTATGATGGTATCGAAGGCTCATTCTCTCCAGACTTTTCCATTCGCCCTTGTACGATGTTTCCAGCCTGCTACCTTATCGACCCAGATAATCCAGGGGAGACGACGACCTGTAACAGCCGTCTTGATTCATTCAAGTGGTCTGAGGTGACATCAAGTGGAATTGTTATCGTTGCCACAAGTAAGAATGCGAGTGTAAAGGCAGGATATGAAGCCGTGAGGGAAGGAACGGATAAGGGAACTCTCTATATCAAGCAGAACTCCGTTCTAGGAAAGCCTCGGACAATGCGATTTGAAGGAAACTGGATAGACCCTGTTTGCGGATATAAGTACACATTCGTTGCTAATAAGGCTCTCTATCTCGAAGACTGCACGAATGCTCGGGCTGAGATTATGCTCGACAGCCCACCTACTGTGCTGTGGAATCCTATCAAACACGCTGCATCTAGAACTCTTACCGCCAAGATTATGGTTGGAGCTAAGGATAAGACGGCAGACAGCAAGACGAAGATTTGGTGGTATCGTATCTTGGATAACGGAACTAAGCAGCTTATTAATTCTGTTGATGATGCCGAGAATTACGAGATTACCGCGATGACAAAGGGTGCGAACGGTCAGATTTCGTCTATCACTATTGATTGCGATATGATAGGCGAAGGCATCGGATATGAGTTAAGGGCTTGCTACATCTACAGCGGCAGCGTTCCTTCTTCCCCTAGGGAAGCTGATGCTCGAAAAGTTACGTACATCAACAGAACCATTCCACCGCTCACCGCCCAGTTTATCGGCGATGGATTCGGTCTCAACGAAGATGCAACATCCGTTGTCTGCCAAGCTGTAGTCAGTGACAACAACGGAGTTATCGAGCCATCTGTATGGGAGAAAGTACTGAGAGCTAAATGGCAGAAGGTGACGTATGGCAAGAGCACAAACAACGGCGTTACCACAATGACAGAGAGTGTGGAGGTGTTAGGTTATGGCGAAACGTTCCAATGCCCTTTCGAAGCGAAGAAAAGTATTCGTCTCACCATCGAAGACCGAGGGGCTTACGAGCTGATTGTTGATGAGAACGGAAATGCCCTTGTAGATGAGAACGGAAACTACATCATATCAAGGGAAATTGATGAGAATAACGGATAATGTTGTCTAACTTAAAAAATAAAGAATTATGAAATACTACGTTAAGGTTACGAAGCAGGTTGCTGAGAAAATTATCAGAAGCGGAGTTCCGCTGACAATGACAAGTGACGGAAACTGCTTGCTCTACCAGAGTGAGTTGAATGGTATTGATGGCGTGAACCTCAACGAGAGAGCAGCCAATGTCGGCGGCTCACTGGTAGCTGAGAGTGATGCCCTCGCAGAAATCAAGGGAACGACTGATGCTCCTGCATCCTGCTACACTCCTGTCGAGTATGGCGGTGAGGGTGATACGGGAAATATAGAAGGTAGTGTAATTAAAGGAGAAAGCGAGGTAAACGATGAGTAAAGCTACGGTAACTGGACAGATTGTTGTCACAAGTAATGGTACTACGTTGCACCCAATCCTGCAATGTAACACTGGTGATATATACCAGAACTACGATGGTGACCCTGCATCACCTTCTAATGTGATGCCTAACTTTGAAGCGAGCGGTGCAACGAAACCAAAGCTTGTTATGCAGGCATATTCAGCAGAGCAGGGTGCTGGTAATTCGTTTGACCTTTCAAAAGGTTCTCCGACTTGGATAGTGGCTGGCGTAACACTGGCTTTCAATGCTTCTCACGTCTCTACCAATACCATCGGTGGTACTTCTGGACACTTCACTGCTGGTTCTGATTCGAGCGGTAATCCAACGCTCACGGTCAACAAGAACCTTATCAATATTAACGGCGGAGATTCATTCAACATTACCTGTAAGGTTAGCATTTCTATGTCTAATACGAGCGTGACACTTCAAGCAATGTACCCTGTCTATATCGCTGAAGGCGTAACTGATTCCAAGCGTGTAAACATTATCGCTACGTCTGATAAGAACCTCTTTACCATTACTGAGAAGGGTGGAACTTGCACGGTCAAGGCGCAGGTCACAGATGGAAATATGGTTACCTCAACTGGATATACGTTCAAGTGGTATCTGCCAGATGTTAGTGGCGGATGGGTACTCAAGCAGGACAGTACATCCGCTACATTCACCATCAATGAGACGGACGTGGATTCTTCCATCATCGTTAAGTGTGAAGCATACAAGGGTAAAGAATTCTACGCTTCCGACACACAGACTATCAATGACGTGTCGGATGAATATATTCTCTATCCGAACCCTACGGATGGGAATGATAACCCTGTAGCCGAGAACTTCATTCAGAACTCAGGCGGCAAGATTGTGTATAAGCCATATATGCGTAAGAGAGGTTCAACGGCTAATGAGACAGGAGTAACGTTCTCGATGTCTCTCTACTCCAATGCTGGCGTGCCTATAAATTCTGCTATTACCAAGTCGGGCAATACGTTCACGATTACCGAAGCTGGTATCAGAGAATATAAGGGTGCGGTGTATTCTATAACAGGAACTAAATAGTATAAGCCTATGGTAAGGAAATTAGCAGAAGCGACTGGCTCTATTTCCTTCTCTCAGAGAGGAGAAAAGGGCGAAAAAGGCGATACTGGCAACGGAATAAAGAGCATCGAAGTAACCTATCAGATTGGCAGTAGCGGTACTGAATACCCTAGGGATGGTGTTTGGAGTGTAGATATTCCGAATATCACTGACGAAAAGCCGTATCTATGGACACGCACCATCTTTAAGTACACAAACGGCGGCAGTAGTAACCCTTCTTACTCCGTAGCAACGAGAGGGACGAAAGGTGCTCTGATGCGAGAGCATGACGGCTTTGAATCGGGGGAGTACAAATACTTATCTGGCTCGGGTGCAGAAGAATACGTTGATGTTGTATGTGTTAACAGGAAGTGGTATCAGTGTACGGAAACTTATACGTCATCCTCGCCTAGCGTGACTGACGGACATTGGTCACTGATGAACAATTACACGTCAATAGCCACGCAGTTGCTCCTCGCTGAGAACGCAACCATCAATATGCTCGGAAGTAATCAGATTAATCTGTTAAATCCGACTGATACTACTAATAGTAAGATATACGGCTCGTTCAGAGTGGCTAAGGATGTTAACGACTGGAGCTTATGGCTTGGAGGTGAAACTGGAGATTCGGCTTCGTTTGCGGTAAGAAGGAATGGATATTTAAAAGCTGCGGATGCAGATATATCTGGTAGGATAAACGCTACTAGCGGAAGTATAGGAGGTTTCGAGATTGGCAATTATTCAATAGGGGCAGTCGGAAAAACGGAAGGTATGGGTCTGACGAATGAATGTCTGAAGTTTATGAATCAAGCCTATCTGCACGGTGAAGGCTATTTCATTACCTGCGGAAGTTATATGAAAACAGGACTACGGATATTTTCTACAACAAGCCCGTCTAATAATTTGAGTACGGGCATATTAATTCATATAGACGCTGGTACTTCAATGCCATCAGACCCCATTTCCGGAGGAAAGATGTGTACGGCGTTAGACTTGCTTACACGTTGGGCAGACCAGGCAGGTAGTTTTGATATGACGAATCCGTATGAAGGTAACCATGCTATCGTAATTAGAGGTGGAGATGTAATAGGTTTAAGACCGTCATTTGTTCGCTTGGCTGCTAATTATCAAACACTAACCGAGTATCATCACACGGTTGAGTGCTACAACACTTCGGCAATAACGATATATCTGCCATCTTCTCCGAAATATGGGCAATGCTATACCATCATCCAGCGAGGAAGCCGAGTGACGTTTTCATCAGACAAAGGAATATACGATGTTCGCCGAGCCAGCTCAGCAACAACGTGGTACTCTGATACTAGAGGTCAGGTTAGTTGGTTTTGGTACAACGGAAGTCAGTGGATTGTATGTTATACAACAAATTAAAATTAATTAGATTATGAAGATAGAATTAGAACATTTGGAAGTATTTATGACACTCGACAAGAATCAGTGTCAGGTAGTTAACGCACGCAAGCAGATTGCGAACATCATCTATTCGCAGGGTGCAGGATTGGGTCTGGCAGGGCAGGCTCTTGCCGTTAAAATGTGGAACGGCAACGATGACACAGAGTACACCGATGACGAGGTAAAAATCATCAAGGAACTCGTTGAGCGAACTACCGCTCCCTGCTTCATCGATGCAGTGAATGCCGCATTGCTGATAGCGGCAGATAAGGAAAATAAGTAATAATATCATTTTAAATACATAATATTATGGCTATAAAGACAAGAAAAATCAGCGACTGGCTGTCTGCCAACGGACAGACTATCACAAATGCTTCAGCGGCTAGCATGAAGGCTTATTTGGAGCAGAATCTCCGTTCTTTACAGGATGGTGTGTACATCGGCAAGATTCAGAAGGAAACTTGGGGTACTTACATGAGATGCGAAGCGTGGCAGACTGCAAGCATCGGAATCAGCAAGGCGGATGCTGATGCAGTTGTAGTTCAGCACGGCAGCACTCGTATTGGAATTGCTCTCACAGAGCCTAGTGCCGTAATGAAATGGGGAAGCGTACAGAATGCCAGTTCCGTTGGATATCAGACATCAAGTGATTGGAGTCTCCTCGATGGCAAAACTAGAACAGCCGCTATTATGGCGAGCAGTTATTATAAGAATGATTCCCCTTCGACATACGCAGTAGCTTATTGCTATAATTACTCAAAATCGCACACAGGTGACCCAGGAGGAGACGTAAGTATTCCTGCAAAGTCGTGGCATCTTCCTGCGACTGGCGAGCTCGAAATTATCCGCTCTCATATCGAGACCATCAATCTTGCCTTGCAGCGTATCAAGAACGCAGGTAAGCAGAGTGCTGATTTGCTCCAGCGGACGATGTACTGGTCGTGTGTTGAGGCTTCGGGCACGAGTGCGTATCGTCTGCATTTCGACTATGGCTATCGGGACAGCAACGGTAAGGTTGACGCTTCGGGTCGAGTTCGTCCTGTTACAGCATTTTAATCATTTTATCTCTTCATCTCTTTACCTCTTTCCGACCGCAGGTCGGTCTAGCAAGATTGGGAGGTGAGGAGATTATTATGGAGATGAAAGAAGCACCATAACGCTTACTTGGCATTATGGTGCTTCTTGTTATTAACACATACTTAACTTGCTTAGATGCGCGCCTTCCAGTGAGTACATCTCTATTCCCATCGGAAGCCCATGAATCTTATTACCGATATACTGACAGTCAGCTATAGATACCATTTTCTCAAAATCCGCCTTTGGCATAAATATAACACGAAGGATTCTGTCCATTCCAGAATACTCTTTGATGCAGTAGAATGCGACCGCTATTACCTCTCCGCTTTCTATCTGCTTGTATAGTTCGTAGGCGGCTGTATCTTCTTTTGGTTTGCATACGTATTTTGTATCAGTAACCACAACGGAAACGTCACCTTTTGTACCGATACAATCTACGCAGACACCTCTATAAGTATCAAATCTTTTAATATTCATAATCTTAATGTTTTAATTTCTGCCGCAAAGATACAAAATTAATCTGAAAGCACAATGCTTCCGTTACCGAAAAATGAGAAAGAGGTAACGAGAAAGTAGCAATAAACTTACGGATTGTTACTTTTTATAAAGTTTAACACAAAAATCAACTAAAATCAACCACTTTTGTTAGAAAATGCGTATCTTTGCGAAAGAAACTTAAAAATCAGCAAAACAATGGTCTAAAAAAATAAGCTTATGAACAAAGAAGATAAAGAAAACCTATTAAAGTGGTTGCAAGACAAGGACGTCAGCGAGGTTATGGATTTGCTGATGCGGCATGGAAATCGGTATAGCAGAAGAATACTGAAGTTCTTCCGCTGGTTCTGCAAGTACGTTCCAATTACGCTTATGTGCTTTCACGCATACGGTATGTGGGATTTCTCGCAGCATCCTCGTGAAATGTTCATAACAAACAATGAGAATTTTCCCTGCTATTTATTCATCTACTTTATGGTGTATGTTCTGCCTATGGTTTTGATATTAGCAAGCAGATTTTTCTTTCTGTGCTGGCGGTATCGTATTCCTTTCTTTTATTTCTTTGGTGTGAATGCGGCTCATATCGTACACTGGAGTTGGTACACCACTAATGATATGATAGATTCCTGCTTTACCGTAATGGTAGTGACGGCAATATTCTATCTGTACTCTTTTGTGGATTTATTTATTAGCAGAACCAAGTTAGGACGTAAAATTTGTGCGTGATTATGGGAAAGATATTGAATTATAAGATACTCGGAACAGCTTTAAAGTCGCTGAGTGATGCTTGTTTCAAGGCAGACGAGCAACAGCGAAATGGCGAGAAGGTCACCGCTTGCGGAATGAGTGACGATGATTTGGATAGATTGTGTGACATCATCCCCGACATGCTCAACCCTATGATGA
>ERZ1034980.128-NODE-128-length-66175-cov-22.282139_pt1 | contig 66175 bp, 73 predicted proteins | sample MGYA00520622_ERZ1034980 | MGnify/ENA primary metagenome ERZ1034980 (study PRJEB33766, sample SAMN09781791) | gut metagenome | biome: gut microbiome | host: Homo sapiens | place: Madagascar | study: EMG produced TPA metagenomics assembly of the PRJNA485056 data... | reverse complement strand
GTTCTTCAACACCTGCCCGGATACCTACGGTACATCTCCGGAGACCACCCTTTCGGACGGTGCATTCGTGCTCGACTCCTATGAGCCGGCAGCGACCGAGATCCACCTCACAAAGAATGCGGATTATTACGATGCAGACAAGATCAAGCTTGCCGGTATCGATTATCAGGTGATCCAGGATTCTCAGCAGGCACTTCTTTCTTACCAGAACGGCGACCTCGATCTCACTCTTCTCAACGGTGATCAGGTTGACCAGGTACAGGACGATCCTGCATTCAAGGCGGTCGGTGCCGGATACCTCTGGTATGTAACACCGAACATCAGCGCTGTTCCAGAGCTGGCCAATGACAACATCCGTAAGGCACTTACCTTCGCGATCGATCGTACCGCCATCTGTGAGGACGTGCTGAAGGATGGCTCGAAGCCGACCTACACCGCTGTTCCGATGGATTTCGCAGCAGGTCCGGATGGATCTGATTTCTCCGCAGACCAGACCAAGTTCCAAGATGTATGTGCAGATGATACCGCAAAGGCAGCAGAGTACTGGCAGAAGGGTCTCGAGGAGCTCGGTATCACCTCCCTCACACTCGATATGAAGGTCGATGCCGATGATGCACCTCAGAAGGTTGCAACCGTCCTTCAGGAGCAGTGGCAGACCGCACTTCCTGGCCTCACCGTCACCCTGACCGTAGAGCCGAAGAAGCAGAGAGTACAGGATCTTCAGGATGGTAACTACCAGCTCGGACTTACCAGATGGGGTCCGGATTACGCTGATCCGATGACCTACCTCGGCATGTGGACGACCGGCTGCTCCAACAACTACGGCTTATGGTCCAGCACCGACTACGATGACATCATCGCGAAGTGCACCACCGGCGAGCTCGCAACCGATCCAGAGGGCCGCTGGGCTGCGATGTATGATGCAGAGAAGATCGTCATGGATGAGTCCGTGATCTTCCCGCTGTACACACAGTGCAACGCAGAGATGGTTAGTACGAATGTTACCGGCGTCGCTTTCCATCCGGTAGCCATCAACAGAGTTTATAAGAACGCTGTGAAGACCGAAGGCTGATCATCTGATCGTGTGAACCTTTTCTTTTGATTACAGGCCGCATGAAAATGCGGCCTGTATCATTTCAGGCTTATGCCATAGACAGGCTCAGAAACGCTTCTGTAAACGTATCTTCATTTTCATTTAAAAGATCGTTCCGGAAAAAGATCATCGATCGAAGAAGACATCCTATGTCGCAGCGCTTTCGAGCGTGTCTACGGCTTAAACCGTAGTACGCAGGGCAGAAGAGTGTACGCACTCATGCCTGAAGGGAGGAAATTGTGAAAAAGTATGTAACCAAACGAGTATTAACCTCGATCTTCACCCTCCTCGTCATTTTACTGGTGCTCTTTATCCTGATGCAGCTGATGCCGGGATCACCGTTCAATGATGAGAAGCTGAATGATGCACAGCGCGCCGCACTGTATGCGAAGTACGGACTCGATCAGCCCGTCGTCGTGCAGTTCTTCCACTATGTGAAAAACATGCTGACCGGTGATTTCGGTGTCAGCTACAATATCTCGAAGAACACCCCGATTTCCCAGCTCATCGCAACCCGTCTTCCGATCTCCATCCGTATCGGTGGTACGGCGGTCAGCCTCGGTGCGGTCGTCGGCCTCGTCCTCGGCCTCATCGCGGCGCTTCGTCACGACACCTGGGTCGACACCCTCTGCACCGTGATTTCAGTCATCGGTGTATCCGTACCATCTTATGTATTCGCGCTGCTCCTCAGCTATCAGCTCGGCTTCAACATGAAGCTGTTCCCGATGCTTTTCGATGCGAAGCGGGCCATGGCCTCGAGCGTACTGCCGAGTATTTCCCTTTCGATGTTCACGATGGCGTCCATCGCACGTTTCACCCGCTCTGAGATGATGGAGGTCCTCGACAGCGACTACATGCTGCTCGCGGAGTCAAAGGGTATCTCCGGATTCGCACTGATTTTCCGTCACGCACTTCGAAATGCGCTGATCCCGATCATCACCGTCCTGGCGCCGCTGATCGTCGACCTCATGACGGGCTCCCTCGTCGTCGAAAAGATCTTCGCCATCCCGGGCGTCGGCTCACTGCTCGTAAATGCGATCCAGTCGAACGACTATAACGTCGTCATCTCCCTCGCGTTTATCTATTCGGCGATGTACATCGGCATCATGCTCGTCGTTGATATCCTCTATGGCATCATCGACCCGCGTATCAGACTCGCAAAGGACGGTAAATAAGTATGTTTGGAAAGAAAAAACAACTCATGACAGCCCAGACGGCTGGTACGGTCAATGTTTATGTCCCGGTCGACAGTGACTTCGTCCGGAAGGATAATGCCGGCGAGATCGCGATCGACAGCAACTTCTCCTCCCAGTCCTTCTGGAAGGATGTGACGACGCGCTTCATCCATAAGAGGAGTGCCGTCATCGGTCTCGTGTTCGTCCTCCTGATCACTCTCATGGCGATCATCGGGCCGAAGATCTCAGGCTACAGCTTCTCTGCACAGAATCTGCAGATGAAGAACCTCGCACCTCGTATGCAGGTGATCGAGAATCTCGGCATCCTCGACGGCTCCGAGAAGATGAAGACCACCACCGGCACGAAGCTCGTGAACGAGTATGCAGCGAAGAAGCTCTACGATACATTCTACTGGTTCGGAACCGACCGTTATGGCCGTGATATCTTTACGAGAACCTGGTCCGGTACCCGTGTGTCCCTGATCATCGCCTTCGCCGCGACCATCATCGACATGGTGATCGGTATGTCCTATGGACTGATTTCCGGTTACTTCGGCGGCAAAACCGATATCATCATGCAGCGTATCCTCGAGATCATGAACGGTATCCCGCGACTCGTTATCGTGACCCTGCTTCTCCTCGTACTGAAGCCGGGCATGGTGACCATCATCTTCGCACTGATGCTGACCGAGTGGGTCGGCATGAGCCGTATCGCCCGTGCCGAGATGCTGAAGCTGAAGGAGCAGGAGTTCGTCCTCGCATCGAGAACCCTCGGTGCCGCCGCATTCCATATCATCTTCAAGGAGATCCTTCCGAACATCATCGGACCGATCATCACCCAGGTCATGTTTTCGATTCCGACCGCTATCTTCACGGAGGCGTTCCTGAGCTTCGTCGGACTGGGTATCCCGGTTCCGCAGTGCTCCCTCGGTTCCCTGATTTCCGATGGCTATAACAGCTTTACGACCCATCCGTATCAGATCATCCCGCCGATCATCGTCATGGCGCTGCTGATGCTATCGTTTAACCTGATCGCCGATGGTCTCCGTGAGGCACTCGATCCGAAGATGAAGGAGATGTAAGATGGCAGAACAGAAAGAGAAAATTCTCAAGATCGAGAATCTTGATATCAGCTTTAAGACGACGGCCGGGATGGTGCATGCCATCCGGGGCGTAGACATTGACCTTTACAAGGGGGAGACGGTCGCCATCGTCGGTGAGTCCGGCTCCGGTAAGTCGGTCACGATGAAGGCCGCCATGGGCATCCTCGCGAAGAACGCGACGGTCAATGCAGGCTCCATCCGCTTCACCTACACCCACGCAGATGGACAGACCGAGACGGTCGAAATCCTCGAAAAGGATAAGAAGTGGATCCGTACACATATCAATGGTAAGCGGATCTCCATGGTGTTCCAGGATCCGATGACCTCCCTCGATCCGACGATGAACATCGGAAAGCAGATCATGGAGGGCATGATCTGGCACTATAAGACGAAGAAGGAGGATGCCTGGAAGCGTGCGGTCGAGCTGCTTCGCGAGGTCGGCATCGAGGAGCCGGAGAAGCGGATGAAGAACTATCCGCACCAGCTCTCCGGTGGTATGCGGCAGCGTGTCGTGATCGCGATCGCGCTGGCCTGTGATCCAGACCTGCTGATCTGCGATGAGCCGACGACCGCACTCGATGTGACGATTCAGGCGAAGATCCTGGAGCTGATCAAGAAGATCCAGGAGGAACGCGGCATTTCTGTCATTTACATCACCCATGACCTCGGTGTCGTGGCGAAGGTGGCGGATTATGTCAATGTCATGTACGCCGGAAAGATCGTCGAGAAGGGCACGATCAACGAGATCTACTACGATCCGCGTCATCCGTACACCTGGGGTCTCCTCAGTGCGATGCCGGACCTCGACACCGCCGACGAGCGTCTCTATACGATCCCGGGTTCGCCGCCAAACCTGCTCCACGAGAAGCAGGGCGATGCCTTCGCACCGCGTAATAAGTTTGCGCTCGAGGTCGATGACAAGGCCGATCCGCCTATGTTTAAGATCAGCGATACGCACTATGCAGCCACCTGGCTTCTGGACCCGCGCGCGCCGAAGGTAGAGATGCCGGCGGAGCTTCACGCAAGAATCGAACGTATGAAGAAAGGAGCCGGCATCGATGGCAGTGAATTATAATCAGGAGCCGATCCTGAAAGTGGACGGCTTAAAGCAGTATTTCAAGGTTTCGAACAGCTTCACGGTGAAGGCCGTCGACGATGTAAGCTTCGAGATCTATCCGGGCGAGACCTACGGCCTCGTCGGTGAGTCCGGCTCCGGTAAGTCGACGATCGGTCGTTCTGTGATCCGTCTCTATGATCCGACCGCAGGAAAGATCCTCTTCGAGGGGAAGGACATCAGCGGAAAGATGAGTAAGGATACGCAGAAGCTCCTCCGCAACGATATGCAGATGATCTTCCAGGATCCGATGGCCTCTCTGAATCCGCGTAAGAAGGTCGAGGATATCATCGGAGAGGGCCTCGATATCCATCATAAGTTTGCGAGTGCGGCAGAGCGTGACCAGATGGTGAAGGCGATCCTCCGGAAGGTCGGCCTCGCACCGGAGCATGCGACCCGTTATCCGCATCAGTTCTCCGGCGGACAGCGTCAGCGTGTAGGCATTGCCCGTGCGCTCATCATGAACCCGAAGCTGATCATCGCGGATGAGTGTATCTCTGCACTCGACGTATCGATTCAGGCGCAGGTCGTGAACCTCATGAAGGATATCCAGGAGGAGACCGGTACCGCGTTCCTCTTCATCGCACATGACCTCTCGATGGTCAAGTATATTTCCGACCGCATCGGCGTCCTTCATCTCGGACATCTGCTCGAGACCGGTACGACCGAGGAGATCTTCAACCATCCGGTGCACCCGTATACCCGCTCGCTGCTGAGCGCGATCCCGAGCCCGAATCCGGTGGTCGAGAAGAAGCGTGTCGCGGAGACCTACGACTATAAGACCTCCGGCATCGACTACACGAAGGGCACGAAGCACCTCGTGGAGGGCAGCCACTATGTACGCTGCACGGACGAAGAGTTCAGCGAGTGGATGAAGAAAGCACCACTGGTTTATGATTAAGTGAGGATGGCTCTGGACGGCAGCCGGAAGCACAGTACTACGAGACCGGTAAAATCTAAGCCAGGAACCCTAAGCGGCACTAGGCCCTCTGCAATCGCTGAGTTTTCTTTATGAAAACTCAGCGTTGCTAGAGGGTTCCAGGGAGAGATAGCACCAAGTGCCGCTAAGGGGACCTGGCTTGATTTCACACGGTCTCTTCGTATGGCTTCCGGCTGCCGCCCCCGAGCCACGTCCTGACTTTACTACGTTTGATCAGTATCAAAAAAGTTTTTTGAATTAGTGCTTGACGCGGGCGTGGTGCTTTGCTATTATAAACAAGCTGAATTGATGCAGCACAACACATGACGAGGTGTGATAATTGGTAGTCGGCCAGCCTGGAAAGTTGGTGCCCGTGTATGCGGGTTGTGAGTTCGAGTCTCATCCTCGTCGCTTGAAAAAACCGGTTCATTTGAACCGGTTTTTTTGTTATACTAGTCACGATTTTAAATTATGTTTGGAAACTCTGGGTTTGTACAGGCTGAATTTTCATTTCATGTAGGAGTAAGAGAACCGGATGAGACGGACATGTTGTTTCGATCCTGATGGAACGGATCGGAGTTCATCCGGAGAAGAGCGGAGGTGTTCTGTATGTGATGTGTGTCGCATGCAGGCTTCTTCCGGGATGCATGAGCGGAGAGTGACTGTACTGAAGTATCTGCGGGATGCAGAGGCTGGAACCCATGAGGGAACATCAGCGAAAGCAGAAGGAGCAACAGTGATTATTTTAGTTGATTTTGAGAATACCCATGCATCGGGGCTCGAGGGCTACACCTACCTCAATGAGAGCGATACGCTCGTTATGTACTACAGTGATGAGAACAGTGCCGTGACGAAGGGCGTCGTGGAGGATCTTCGGAAGAACGGGGTGCATGTGCGTCTCGTGAAGCTGCTGAAGCAGCACAGCAACGCGCTCGACATGTACATCGCGTCGACGACCGGCATGTTCCTGGATTCGGGCGAGAAGATCTGTATCGTATCGAAGGATCACGGCTATGCCGCGGTACGTGATTTCTGGCACAGCCTGCGCGGCGCAGAGATCCTGCTCGGTGAGACGATCAAGCAGTGCCTGCTGAGCTCGGAGCTGAACGACGAGGCACGGATCCGTCTCTGCAAGGAGCGTGAGCAGAAGGCGATGCTCGTCGATGCATTCACGACGATGAATACCATCCCTACCCGTCCGACGCTCAGCCGCAGCAACCAGCGCCGTCGTCGCAACGATCCCCGGAATTTCATGGAAGTGAGTGAGCCGGTGGCGATCCTGCCGAATCCACTCATGACCGAGACCCCGGCCGATCAGCTCGCGAAGGAGCTGAGCAGTGCCGCAGCGAAGTCCGAGAACACTGCACGTGAGGCACAGGCGGAATCTGCGACACAGCAGGAGACGGCGATGACCACGTCCGTATCCTCGGACAATGCTTCCGACGTGGCTGCGGTCATGGAAGCGGAGGCTTCGACGACTACGGGACGCAGTGAGCGTGGCGGCCGTGGACGCAATGGCCGGAACCGTCGCAATGATCAGAATCATCGAAATGAGCGGAATGATCGTTCGGAGCGTGACGATCGAAATGCGCAGAATCATGCAGATGCCGCTGCCCCGGAGAAGACCGACAGTGAGCAGCGCACGGGTCGTGAGGCCGATGCCCGGACACAGAACTCGCGCAGCACACGTGAGCAGGGCGGCACAGCGGAGCAGAACACGACGAGTGAGCCGGTGCAGGAGCGTTTCGGCGGGTACGATGGCATCATGAAGATGAACGAGGCTTCCCGCATCGCCCTCGACAGGCGTCAGGAGCGCGATGAGAGGAAGGACGAGCAGGACGAACCGTCTGCCACAAGGAACAGAAATCATCCGAAGCAGAATGCACAGCCGGCAGAGAAGAACCGCAGGGATGCAAGGTCGGTAAACGATGAGAAACAGCGCTCTTCTGAGAACCGTAAGCAGGAAGAGAAGAGCGCTTCCGAGGATACGAAAAAGGACATCGCAAATAACACTTCTGGAAATACCCCACAGGACATCGCGAACGCTGCGACACGGACACAGGTGACGCAGGAAACGACGGCGCTTGTGAAGGCCGAGAAGAAGACGACGGCGGTAGCAAAGGTCGATCCAAATCGCGTACAGTTCGTCTGGGATCCGGTTACCCGCTCCATGAAGAGAGTCGGCGGCCCGGCAGAGGAAGTAAACGCAGAGAAGAAGGAAGACGCACAGAAGGCAGAGGCTGTTGAGAAGAGAGAAGAGCCTGAAGTAAAGGTAAGCACAGATGCCACGGAGAAGAACGCCACAGATGCTGTGAAAAATACGGAAGCAGTGGCGGAGAGCACTGCGGACCATACGGCAGAGAAGGACACAGCGGAGGATACAGAAAAGAGCCAGGGCGCAGCAGGCACAAAAACCACTGACGTTTCCGGTGCTGCTCCAGAGCAGGATGCAACAGTAGAAGAAGAGCGTCTGGTTAATGCGACAGCGCAGGCTAGGGAAGCTGCAGCTGATCATCGGGCAGACGTCTCAGACGATGCAAAGACGACTATGGAAGAAAAAACAGCGGTAGATGGATCGAAGTCAGAAGACGTAGAGCAGTCAGCTGCTGAAACTGCATCAGAGCAACTTGTAACCGCTCCGGAGAAGACACTGGAAACGAACATCACGGGGCGTGCTGTAGCGGCGACGGAAGAGAAGACAGACTCAGAACATGTGCAGGCAGGACAGGATGTAGCGCCGGATGACACGAAACCGGATGTCGAGACGAAGAAGTCCGGTGCACATCGTAAGTCGAAGAGGTCCGCTTCTGTAAAGAAAGAGTCCGCTTCTGTAACGAAGGAGTCCGACGCTTCGGAGAAGCCTGCAGACACGAAAAAGGCTGCGACCTCCAGTAAGCCGAAAGCGAAGAGGAAAGCCGCTGTAAAGCACGAAAAGGCTTCGGAAAAGGATGCCAGTGCTTCAGTTAAGACGTCTTTAGAGAATGCAGCGAACGCTTCGGAAAAGACGGAAATGAAGTCGGAGTCTACGGCTCCCGCTGCGAAGAAGAAGTCTGGAAGATCACCGAAGAAGGTTGAAGACGACGTGACCGTAGACGCAGCGGATACTCAGCCGGCTCTTCAGATGACGGAAGAAGACATCCAGCTCACGAAGAAAAAATACAGTGAAGGCATCAACACCTTACACACCTACTACGTGCGCCTGATGAAGGCCTTCGGCCGTGAGCAGGGCCGTGCCATCTACGAAAGCACGAAGAAGTCCGTTCAGGAGGACATCAAGGCCCGTAAGGCACAGCTCGCCGCGCAGAACCCGCAGCCGACCGCAGAACCAGAGAATAATTGACGAGTGGCCCAGGGGTCAGACTCCCTATCGAGCCCGAGTGACGAAGAGGTGTAACAGTTCAGGCAGGGGCCCGGAGGGCTCCTGGCCCATACTGTCACACCCCTATCTAATATGGTTTGATTTTGGAAATACTGGATATGTTTTTTGACCGGAATCATCTAAATTGATTGTAAAGTATCCACTTTTAGACGATTTCAAAAATACTGGATACGAAAAGCCTTATTTCATAAGAGAGATCTGGGGCCTAGTATCCAGAATTAAAAAATAGAAGTATTATTGGATATCTGCTTAAAGAAATGTTTCTATGAAGCACGAAATGCATATCCACTAATTGAAAAATCGAGGAAGATTGGATAGTACGCATATATGCGTATGTCTGATTTTACGAAAAACTATCCAATAAGTGCCCTATCTCGAAATCGTGGATATTTTAGCTCTGCATAAAAAGATGGTAAACTATGTTGAAAGTATCCACGATTTCGAAATCAGTCGGTTAGTGGATAGTGCCATCCATCTTTATCTAATCACCCTGTCTGGACTGTTACCGAAGAAACCTGGAACAAAAAAGAAAAATGGGGAAAAGTCAAGAGTAAATGCGAAAAAAATTAAATAAATTTTATTAGGCCCCCAAAAGGGCGTCCATTTGCTCTTGAAATACTGCACTGGCTGGCAAAAATCCGAGGATCTTCCGCGGGTAGTTGTTCAGCCAGTTTGTTATTGTCTGGATCACTTCGGCGCCGATCTCGTCGAAGTTCGTCCCCTTTGGTAGCCAGCGGCGGATCATTTTGTTGAGGTTCTCGTTACTTCCGCGCTCGTATGAGCTGTACGGGTGGCAGTAGTAGCATTTTGTCCGGGATCCTTCCGCCAGTATGCTGCGCTCTATGCCGGGGCAGTCCGCAAACTCGCTGCCGTTGTCTACGGTGATCGTTTGGAACACGCGAGGGAAAAGCTCGCCCCATTCCTTTTCCAGATCGTCGAGGGCCTGCACTACGCTGGCCGCGCTTTTGTCCGGGAGCTTGGCCGTGATCTCGTTTCGGGTGAGTCTCTCGGTCAGGACGAGGATCGCAGCCTTGCCCGGTCTGGCACTCACTACGGTGTCCATTTCCCAGTGCCCGAAGGTGGAACGCTCGCCGATTATCTCCGGGCGTTTTTCTATGCTTTCGCCCTTCGGTGCACGCTTCTGAGTCTGTACCTTGTGGTAGCTGCGTTTCTTGTCTCCTTTAACCGGGAGGTCTTTGTTCGTGAGTCTGAGGAAGATCCCCTTCTCGATATAGCTGTAAATGGTGTTTTTGCTCTTGATCTCTGTGTTGAACTGGAGCCCCTGCGCCTTGATTTCTCCCAGCACGGCCTCCGGGCTGTACTTTTCGTCTGCGATCTTGGTTTCTATGTATTCAGCGAGGCGGTGATCGTTTCCGATTTTCAGGTCGGCCCCTTTGGCTGCGAGGTTGGCCCGGTATTTCATTTCGCCGAGGTCTGAACTGTATCGGGTTTCCTCTGTCCAGTCGCTATTCCGGTGCGTGTACTGGCCGCGCTGCAGCTCGCGGTATATTGTGCTGATATGTACGCCGACGACTTCCGCGATCTCTTTCGGAGCCTTGCCGTCATTGTTCAGGGTTTCGATCCGGATCCGGTCGGACTTGCTCAGGTGTTTGAATCTTCTCATGGTTTTACCTCCAGTATACAAAAATAAGGGGCAGCCGAAGCCGCCCCTTGAATGTGTGGTGCTTATTTCTCATACTCTGCTAAAAGCTCGGACGTTTCCGCGTCGGTCACAATGTCCGAGAGTTTACAACTCAGTGCTTTGCAGATCCGCAGCAGCGTGGTGAGCTGCGCCTTGCTTATATCCCGGTCGCCCTGTTCGTATTTCTGATACATTCGGACGTTTACCCCGGCGGCTTCCGCGAGCTGCGACTGGGAGAGGCCAGCGGCCTGTCTGAGCTTTTGCAGTTTTTCGTTTTTATAATTTACCTTTACCGTGATTTCCATGTGTCGGCCTCCTTCTTGACTTTGTTGTAGCCGGTGGATATAATAAAGGCGGTGGGTGGGAATTTCCCACCGCCGGAACCTTTAGGACTGCTTAGGTTTTTGATTTGGCTTTATTGTTATCGTGATCCGTTCCACCGCTTCACTTCTTAAAGCCTTTTCGAGAACTTCGAGCAGTTCTTTTGTTTGCTTTTCTTTCTGTTCGTCCACCGTTGTGTCCTCCTTTCGCTTGTTCTGTTTTCCTCCTTTTTTCTTACTCAGGTTTTCCCTTACCTTGTAATATTATTATACACCTACGGGTGTATATAGTCAAGCTCGTTTCCCATATTTTCGCGCTTTTTCGCATAAAAAAGAGACGGTTTCCCGCCTCATTTTTCATATTCCAGCAGTGTGCAAACTGGCACGCCGAGCACCGTCGCAAAATAGCCCAGCTCGAAGTCTGGCACTACACGGTCGCCGGTTTCGATCCGGCTCACTGCCTTCTGATTCAGATTCAGCCCAGCCAGTTGTAGCTTGGCGGCGAGCTGTTCCTGAGATATTCCCGCCCTTTCGCGGAGGGCCCGGATCGCAGGGCCGGAGGCGTTGCACGTTCCATTTGTGTGCTTGTAGAGTTTCAACCTTTCACCCTCCTTTATCCCAAACATGACTGATAGCTTCTTGACTTTACCATGGCCGGGCGCCTATAATTATCCCAAACACGACTAAAAGCGAATAAACGCAAAAAGAAATAGGAGGGCATGGCATGGTTGAAAAGAAGGGCCCGTTCGGCGGGTTTTGTAATTATGGAATTTTTGGGATCTGGGGAAAAGATCCGGAGACAGGAAAGAAAAAGTACAAAAAGGTGGAGGCTGTTTCAGAAGCGGCAGCAGTAGAGAAGGCAGCAGCTCTTGGCTGCGTGGATCCGCAGAGCGTTGAGGTGATCCCATTCCTGCCGCCGTCTGAAAAGCAGCAGCGGTACGCCGCAGATCTTGGCGTTCGTCTCCCAGAAGGTTGCACGGTTGTGGACGCCACCGCGTTGATCAGCAGGGCGGAGATCGGAGACGATCAGGATCCCGCTCCCGGTCTTGTGGAGTATGCTCAGAGCTGTGGCGTTTGTTTCTCTACGCTGGTCGGAGAGGGCTGTCTGCTCGACTGTATGGTCTGCCAGCTTCCGATCAGGGAGAAGGCGATCCTTTTCGCCCATGCGGTCGCTGTCAGTGCGGCCGGTTCTGGTCTGGCGGATCCTCGAAAAGCTCCGCAGTATTTGAAGTTTTGCCAGTTTGCTGATCAGGTGGCAGCGGATCCCGCTCTTGCGAAGTCGGTAGAGGGCCGCGATCGCTACGACTTCCAGAAGCCAAACACGAGATCGAAGGCATACAAGGCGGCGCTGGCCTGCTTATAAAAAATAGCCCGGTAGGAGATAACACTCCCGCCGGGCTTTCTTTATGTCCTGAATGTGTCAGGGGCTTATTCTGTTTTAGATTCAGCGGCCGGAGCTTCGGCTGCGAGCTGCTGCACCGCAGTGGTGGCGATCGTTGCCGCTACGCTTGCCGCGGTTGTTGCTGCGTCGGCTGTTGCTGCCTTGATCTGGGACTCGCTGGCGGCCTTGGTTTCTCTGCATACCTGCTCGATCTTGGTTTCGAGCCATGCGTCGAAGTCGCCGTAAATCTCACGGAGGGCGGCCACGGTTGTGTCGCCGAGGATCTCCAGCGTCTTGTTTTTGGACTTCTCGAAGGCTTCGAGCTGCTTCTCTTTGGTGAATTTGCCCTCGGCTTTCAGCGAGTCCGCGAACGTCTGGGCTGTGTAGGCCACGGCCTGAGCTACGGCGTCCACTGCCATGTTCATGTATTTAGTGGCTGTTTCATTGTCCAGATCTTTCTCGATCTGGGCTGTCTGGCGTTTGAGCAGCGCCACGAGGTAGGCGCCACCGGCAGTAATGAGCAGGCAGAGGATAGGCGTTGCTGCGTTGATGATCTGAGTCATAGTTTCGTTCATGGTGTTGATTCTCCTTTCTGTTTTCTCCCGGATAATACGGGCAGTCTTTACAGTCTGCTGCGTCGCATGGTGAGCCGTCCCACTCCACGAGGGAGCGGATCCAGATCACATGGACGGCCACGGCCACGATCAGCAGCAGGATATTGGCGGCCGTTCTCATTTTGAGACGTTGGCCGCATTTACCCAGCCGTAGACGCTGGACTGGCCGTCAGTGTGTACGATATGGTACGGGTGCTTTGCTCCCTTCACAATTCTGGTGACTTTGGCCGGGCCAGCCTTCGGAGTTCCGGCAGCAGTTGAAGCTGCAGCACTTCCGTAGTGAGGGCCGCCGGAGAACTGAACCACGTCGCCGACTTTAATCTCGGAGTTTGCGGATCCGGCAGCGCTTCCGCCGTTGGTTGTCACTATTGCGTCGAAGCCCTTCGCTTTCAGCTTTGCGACTTCGGCGTTGGCGTTTTCTTTCTTGGAGTAGGCTCCAGTCTGCACCTTGTAGAAGCCGCCGGACTGTTTGAGAATAGCGTCAAAACCGGCAGCTTTCACCTTTTTGAGCTGAGCGTCAGCGTTTGCCTTCTGCTTATAGGCTCCGGTCTGGACGTAGTATTTCACGCTTGAACCGCCGGACGGGGTATTATTTCCGCCGGAGTTGCCGGAGTCAGTAGAGCCGAGCAGTGCGTTGATTCTGTCGGCGAGCTCCTCATATCTGGAATAAAGCCAGTCGCCGGGGCATGATTTATTCGCGAACCAGCGGTGCGCGGTGAGGACGATCTCGTTCGCCTTCGGCTCGTATGCGAGGGCCTTCTCCTTGCTGCCGAGCCAGAGCACCTTCGTTTTTCCGTTTCTCTTGCAGATGTCAGCACAGAGCTTGATCAGTTTCTCATAAACTGCGGATTTCATGGCGTATGGTTCGGTCTTATCGCTGGCGCACTCGATCGTGATCGCTCTCTGGTCGTTTGCGCCGCTGGAGCTGCACCAGCTCCGGTTGCACTCGTCCACGATCAGGCAGACGCGGCCGTCGTATCCGATCCCGTAGTTGCAAGACGCGCCTTCATCGGGATCATATTTCGTAAAGCAGGCGCCGATCGTTTCGGCAGATAACTGGCCGACTACGCAGTGCGGCGTCAGGCGGTCGATCGAGTGGGTTCTCTTTCCACTATGGTTGGGACTGTAAACTGTGCAATCCACTAATGAACTATTGCTCATGGTTTTACCTCCTTGTGTGTCGTTGGTTGTCTTAGTAGCGTATTTGTTGAAGTAGGTCTGCCCGTAGCTGGCCCGCTTCGTTTGGACGCTGGCGCTCTGATCCTTTGGTTGTTCATATTTGAGCAGCACGGCGTCGGAAGCTTGTCTCACGCTGGTGGCTTTTTTCAGCACGGCCAGCACCGCGGCGTAGCTTTCGGCGAGTTCTTTCCAGAGGAAGCCGAGCTGAGTCTCCAGATCTCCGATCGAAGCACCGGCAGCCTTGACATAATTCAGGAGCGCCTCCTTGCGGCTCCAGAATGTCCACTGCGCGAGGCCGTAGCCTGCGGAGTCATGCACGAAGCCGGTATACTTTCCGGAGTCCACCGCGTCGGTGTAGTCGTCGTCTGTATAGCCGAGCTTTTTCTCGTAGATGTTCTGGAGGTTGTGAGGGTTGAGCCCGCTCTCCGCGAACAGGTTTCCCATGAGTCCGGCGGCCCCGTATGAGTTCAGGCCCTTGTCGGTGAGAAAATTCCAGATCTTTTCCTCGTTGTTTTTTCCAGTGAGTGACATGTTCCACCTCCTTAGAAGTCGTTGAAGTTGTCCGCCTCTGGCTGCACGCCGTTGGCGTTCATCAATTTGATTTTGTTTTCAGCCTTGGCCTTCGTGTAGTAAAAACCGGTCGCGCTCGCCATTTCAGCGAACACGGCCGGGATCAGGTAGGCGAGGGCTGAGGTGTCCATGGTGGAGTAAATAATCCAGCAGGAAAAGACGGTAATTAAGATCGTCACGATTGAAGCGCCGCAGAAAATAATTTTTGAAAATTCCACCTTTTTGCTGGTGGCTGCAGCCTCTCTCATTCGTTTGATCTGCTTCCGGAGCCGACGGTTTTCGGCTGTCAGCTCTCGGATCTGTTCCTCCGGATCTGTTTCGATTTCTACCGGTTCCAGCGTTTCCTCAGTCATGGCGTCACCTCCTTAGCTTTCATAAATAGATTCGATCCCCTGCCTCGTCAGGAAGTCCTTCTGCTCATGTTTGACCTTGGCGGCATAGTCGAGGGCCGCGTGCATATCACCGTTGCAGTGGGCGTCCGGGATCCGCTGCACAGCTCTGGCCGTGGCTTCTCCGAGGGCAATCGCGGCGTTCACTCCCTGCACTAAAAAAAGCTCCTGTTGTTCGTGGAGCTTTTCGCGCTTGTCCTGAGCTTCTCGTCGTGTTTTTTCTTCTTCCTCCAGTTTCTTGCTCTGTTTCTGGATTTTCTGCTCGATACACCAGAAGCAGAACCCAGTGATCGCCGAAGGAAGGCAGGCGATCAAAACTGATTCAATTCCCATTGTGTCACCTCCTGCGGCAGCTCTATGTCTGCCATTTCTTTGCGTTTGAAAATAATATTTTTCTCGATCCATTTCTGGAGCCCGTGAGTGGAGCAGTGGCCCATAAGTCCGAAGTAGCTCTGCATGGTCGCGTCTACCGTGTCGAAGTCAATCAGCCCGGCCTCGTACTCTTTCGCTATGTAGCGCATACGTGCCTTCATTTTCTTGACCGACTGAGCTGTCGGTTTGCGGTACCCCGGATAGATTCGGCAGCCCACGAAGGTGATCCCGCGCTTGACGAGCCCGATCGTGGTTTTGCTGTTCAATTCGAGGTGCAGGACTTCGTTCAGATACTTCTCGATCGCAGTCCTCCACCGGTTCAGGGTGGCCGCGTCAGGATAGAGCAGCGCCATGTCGTCCATGTATCTGTCGTAAAAATGGGCTTTCAGCTCGTGCTTGATATACTGATCCAACTCATTGAGGCAGACGTTCGCGAGTAGCTGGCTCGTGAGGTTTCCGATCGGCATACCTACCTCGAACAGTCTTTCAGACGGTGGGATCTCGTCGGCGGACTTTCCCGGAGGCAGTCCGAAGGGCGTATGGTCGCAATTTATAATCGTTTCCATAAGCCAGAGGTAGCCGTCCTCGTTCGGGAACTTCCGGCGGAGTATGTCGAGCAGTACCCGGTGATCCACCCGGTAAAAATACTTTGATACGTCCAGTTTCAGGTAGTACCATTTGCCCGGCTTTCGATCCACGAGTGTGCACCAGTATTGAAGCCGGTCGGCTGCTCTGGTGGTTCCTTTTCCTACTCTGCACCCGTAGCTGTGGTATATCATGCCATTGTCGAGGTACTGGTTTGTCTGGAGGTAGATCGCCCACTGCACGACACGATCCCGGAAGCCCAGAGCCATGACGAGCCGTTTCTTTGGCTCATGGACATAGAACTGCCGGTACCGGCCTACCTTGTAGGTGTGCCAGATTAGGTCGTTTTGTATGCTGATCAGGTTTTCCTCCAGATTCGCCGTGAAGGCGGTCACGTCGTTGCGGTACCACTTCTCGCTTGCTGCCTCGTGGTATGCGTCCAGAAGATTCTCCCACGAGTATATTCGCTCCAGAAGGGAGGGCTGGTTTATTGGATCCATGTCCTCGTTCCTCCTTGTGTTGTCATAATTATGGCCCGCGTTGTGACATTCCTCGGCGAGATCTTTCCCCTACGGCCGCCACGCCGCAGGATCCGGATCCCCCTTCTGTCCGCATAGCAGACAACGGCCAGCCTGCGCGGTTTGCTCGGTGTCCCCGGTGGCCTCCACCGGCAGAGCAGCACGAGCGTGTATCTTTGGCCTTGTCGGCCGGGAAATGCATCCCTTTTGCCTTGGTGTTTCTGCTGGGCCTTGGCCCTCAGAAAATAAACAAATAAGGCAAGAGCGGCACGGAAGCCGATGTTCGTGTTCGCATTGCTACGGGAGTTGTTGCCGTTGAGGTAGAACACACCAGCGTTCGCACCGTTGTTCCAGTTGCCCCCGCGATACACGCAGCGCCTCCTTTATCTCGACACATTCCCCACGGGCTTTACTCGTTCGACTTTTTCCAGCCGCCGAGCATACGTCCGATTTCGTTCAGTTCCTTGCTCCATATTTCGTGGAGTCCCGGAGAGATCAGGCGATCCTCCGGAGAAACTGCCGTGTCTACGAGAGAGCGCAACACGTCCAGCTTGGTGTCCATTTTGTTCTGGAGTTCTATCCGGCGCGAGCCTCTGGCCCGGTTGGCCTCAATGCAGAGCTCCAGCATATCCATGAACGCCGCCGTCATGTGTTTGCGATACTCGAATTTTTCGGGTTTCCTCATGTTTGCGGTGCGTTCGCTCACCCGGATCATGCTCCGGACGATACGCTGCCGCAGTTGTAAGTTGTCCATGTTGTTACTCCTTAAAAGGGTAGAGGGTGGCTTGGTGGGCCACCCTCATGCCAGATTTTCAGATTGCCAGATTACCGGATTTCCGGGATATAAGCGGCACGGAAGCCGACGCCCGCGCCCGCATTGCCACGGGAGGTGTTGCCGCTGAGGTAGAACACACCAGCGTTCGCACCGTAGCTCCAGTCGCCCCCGCGAAACACGCAGCGCTCGGCTACGCCGTTATTCCACCACATGTAGTCGCCCTCGTATACGTCCGTAGTGACGTCAGAGTCCGGGAGAAGGGCGAGAGCGCGCAGCATAACCTTGGCAGCGTCTCCGATCGAGCTGTCAGCAGTAACCTGATAAAAGGCGCAGCTTCGGCTTTCATCTTTGGCGTTGGTGATCGAAGTAGAGTACGTCCACTTGTTGTTCACATAGTCCAGTTTTACGGTTTTACCGGAAACATGGGCGGAGCTGTCGGTCGTCTTGCTCTCAGGATCCACAAGGGCGCCGTCTGCGGCGTTGATAGCCTTCCAGCATGTGCTCGTTGCGTTCTGAGGGTTGTCCGGATCGGCTGCGTCGTTGTTTGCAAGGATCTGAAGCTCACCCCAAACAAGGCGGATTCCTCCCTGCCATTCCCACACGTTGCCGTTCATATCCCAGATACCAGCCATGGTCTTGTCGTGGCTCCATGAGATCGGGCCGGTGCCGGTTGCAACTCTCGCAATCTTGTTGCTTTCGTAGTAGCTCGGCACGGCTTTGTAATTGCTTTCGCGGCTGTCTTTGCCGTAGTTGTTGTTGCCATACGGGAGGAAGCCGTTCTTCTTGCACCAGAGAGCGATCGCGGCCCATTCTGCGTTAGTGCTCAGGTGCCAGCCTGCGCCCTTGGCCTCGCAGCGTGCGCGTGCGGTGTCGAAGTTGATGCTTGCGGTCGGATCTTCTGCTGGCAGGCTATACGCTACGGAGTTGTAAACTTTAGCCTGAAATTTTCCATAGTAGAAGCCGGGAATTTCCACGCCGTTGACGATAAAAGCCGGGTGGGTGCTGTCATTTCCGCCGGTGAGCACGTCCGAGTTCTTAAACTTCGGGATATACACCAGAACGGAAGGAATATCGGTGTCGTCTGTCTTGACGACGTTATTCGGGCAGATCATTTTCACTGCCAGAGTTGTGAGGTCAAAATTTGCCATTTTCTTGTGCTCCTTTCTGCTTATTCAATACTCCAGAGGATCAGCTTCACCTCTGCCATGTCGAGCGGGTTCTTTGTACGCTCTACGGTCTGGCGGTTGGTGTCGTCGGATTCGTCGGCGCCTTCCTCCGGTTCGATCGGTGTCTCGGTGTAGGTTGCGGCCGGGATCTCGATCTGGGCCACATAGCGGCCGCCGGGCTGGGTGCCGAGCATGAGATCACCGCCGCGATCCATGCACACGTCGAGGGTGCGGGCCTCGTCGCCCTGATACTTGGTAACCTTGACGCTGAGCGCGTCGTCGTCGAAGCTGAGGCGGTAGCCGTCCTGCTCCCATTGGATCTTTTCGCCGGTGTTCTTCTCGATCACCTGCACGTCGTTGATTTTTGCCATGGTTTATTTACCTCCTTTGATTCTTAAAATAAGGGTGGCGCTCTCGGCACTTCCGTCGTACTTGACCTTGAAGCCGTTGAGCTGCTTGTCGTAGATCTGGATCTCGCCGACATTTCCGGCGTGGGCCTGAATATCCACGTCCACGGTGTAGTCTGTGTTGTCGCGAGTGATCGCAAGGCTCACGGTCTTGGCGGAGTTGTTGAACGGATAGCTCGCCGTGTTTTTCAGTTCTACGACGTGGCGCTCGATCTCTGTCTGAGACTGGAGCTCTCCGGCTGCGATCAGGAGCATGGCAGCGGCCACGCTGGCGTCTGTGATCCCGCTCTCCATGTTGTTGAAGTGGGCGGCGCTCTGATCGGTTCCGGCCTGAATAATCTCGCCACTATCGACGTCTACCACTTTGTCGAGCCATTTTGTTGCGTTATACATGTGTCTGCTTCCTCCTTCCTTTATGCTGTGACTTCATAGATCGGGATCGTGATCTTGATCATGGTTCCCTGTCCGGCCACTTTGTTGATAGTTCTCTGCTGGTATGCTGCCTGCTCCCCGTAGGTGTCGATCAGACGGGAGGCGTTGATCGTGCAGGCGATAGAGTCCAGCGTCGGGAACGTCGCCATAACTACCACGTTTTCGCCTTCGATCTTTTTCTGGTTGATCGTTCCGCGGTGCCATGTGCCGTTTGTCTGAGCCTCGACATAGGCGAGAGAGCGGAGCCACTGCTGCCGCCTTCGTCCCATGTAGGCTTCGCCGAAGTATGCCATTTTGTGCCCTCCTTTCGGTTTATTCCCCGCAGCGCTTAGTTCCGCATTTTACGAACGGATAGCAGAGCAGGGCCGCCTTTTCGTTCGTGGCTGCTGCGCGTTTTATAACTGAGCCCAACGTCCCCGGCTGTGGAGTTATTCCACATTCAGGGTAGTTGTAGCGGAACGCCTCGGTGTCAGGCTCGGCTGCAGCCGCTTGCTTTACGACGGCGCCGAGTGTTCCGGGCTGCGGATATGTTCCGCAGGTTGTGGTTCCGGCGTGAGTGTAGTCGTATAGGTACGGCTTCACTTCCGGATCTGTTTCAATGCTCGGCTTTATCACGAAGCCGATCGTGGCCGTTCGCGGGTTGGTACCGCATTTCACAAAATCATAACGGTGCAGCTCCGTGTTCAGCGCACACTCAATGCCGGGATCCGGCCCCTGCTGCCAGTAATAGAAAACGCCCGCGATATGCGAGCGCACATTTTTGGCAGCCTGAACGGCGTCAACAAATTTATTAAAATTTTCGCCGTCGGTGTTCGCGTTTGTGGTTAGAGCCGCGAAGGTGTACGGGGAGTCGTCCATCTCGAACCACTCCATGACATAGCCCTCGCCGAAGTATGCACCGATCAGACGCTCAACGGCCCACTTGGTACCGCGTTTTCTTTTGATCTGCTGCGCGAGCTTGATTGTGTTCCGCTTCTCTGTCAGACTCATGCCTTCGGAGTCGTACCAGTCAATGTCCAGCTCCCACGCCATTTCGTTGCATTCCGCTTCTGTGAGCTCGTCCACCTTGTCCCATGTACGGATTGTGGCCAGACGTTTGCCCGGCTCACCTATGAGTTTGTTCACGGCCTTGCTGAGTGCGATCGCTGCCTCGTCGTCCTGCATGAAGGCGGGCAGCAGTTTTATAAAATCCATGTTTGACACTTTCATGCCGCCCATGCTGTCCACCTCCTTTATCCTTTGACGATATGCTTCACGGTCTTTTTACCGGAGAACTTGGCCACGGTCGTGCTGTTGAGCTCGGTGTATTCCGGTTTGATGATCTGCACGCGGGTGGCTCCGATTAGATCGTCGGCCCAGTCAGGGCAGAGGATCCGTTTCCGGAGCTCGTCTGGGTTTATGTCCTGATTCAGTGTGGAGCCCTGCCAGTTGATATACTGATCAATAGCCCCGCCGGATCCTTCCACGTTCTGCACCGCTTCGGACTCGTTGGCTTTAGTAGTGTAGTAGGTGAGCTCTATGTCATACTCGTGAGTTTCCGGAGCTTCCACCGTTACCATGTCAGTGAGAGGGCGAACGTCGTCCGCAGAGCAGGCGGCCAGCACGTCGGCCAGCACGTCCTCGCTCGGAATCTGTCCTCCGGCGCAGATCGGCACGATCTTGACACGGCCGTACATATTGCGGCTGATCTGGATCTTTACCGTCTCGGTTCCAGCGAGAGATCCGGAGAGTGAGAGAGTCAGAAGCTCGTCGGCATACTCGGCCGTATAGTCGGCCCCTGCTGTGGCTTCGGATCCGTCGCTCAGGAAAACCACCAGAGTGTCCGGCAGGAGATTGGCACCACCTTGGAAGGCGTGCCCGGCGTAGGTTTTCAGGGTTCTGGTGATCGTTTCCTTTTCGGATTCCACCACCGCGTCCGTGACGAGAGAGTTCGCGGACAGTGCCCAGTATTTGTAGGCTTTAGCCGGGCCTGCGGTGCTGAGCTTGTTCTCGGCTTCACGGATTCTCTCACGGTACGGTTCGTCCTCCTCACGGTCGCCTCCGCCTTCTGTTATGGTCAGGTTTGTTACTCCGTCGAGCAGTGGAACGTCGGAGACGTCCACGATCTCGGAGATCTCGCCCTCGTCTATGTTGTTGTAGTCCGTGCCGCCTTCCTCGGCGGTTGCTGTCACGTCCACATAGAGGCTACCTGCATAAAGCACGGCTGTGGTGTCTGTCAGGAAATAGTGAACGAAGTCACCAGTTACCCGAAGTCTGGCCGGTATAATGATATTAGAGCCCAGCGCTTCGGTAACTGTGAACCGTAGGGTGGTAGTGGCATAGGTAGGATCGAGACGGATCACGTCTCTGTTTTCTCCCAGAGCGTCCAGAACAGTGCCCCTTGCATATCGGAGCATTTTCTGGCGGCAGGCGTCGTTTACTGTGTTGTAAACAGTGACGATCACCTTCGCCATGGTGTCGCCGAAGATTCGGCGCTCGTCACCGGGGTAGAGAGGCTCGCCGACGCCGTTCTCTAATTCTTCCAGTATGTTGGTGTAGATTGTTTCGTCGGTTGTCTCTATGAATTTGAGCTCGCTCATGCGTCCTCGTCCTCCTTTCTTTGGATAATGTTCACGATCATGCCGAAGTCGCCAGAGAAGGCAGCCGCCGGATCTGAGGCGATACTGTCAGACTCCACGCGGGGCTCGAAGGTTTCCAGAACCCACTCCGCGTCAGCCACGGCCTCGTCGGTCGCGTTCGGTTTGTCGATCAGAGTCCCGTCAACGCCGCGCACGCGATCGTATGCGACTTCACCGCGGACGATCCTCAGTAGATTGGCGGCGCACACTTCCGGGCTCCCGTTTCCGCTTGCTCTCATGGCGTCACCTCCTTATGCGAGAGTTACTTCGGACAGATACACCCAGCTATTGATCCCGTTAGGGTGGCCCAGTAGCACCTTGTTTTGGCTGCTCTTGATCTGGCTCACCCTATGCTTTCGTTGTTTTACCCAGTTTGGTATCTTTTGGCCGGTTGCGTACCTGCTGCCGGTCGGCTTCACATAGTCGCCGACTTTGATCGTTTTCTTTGTGGCCTTTTTGGCCGCTGTGTTGGTTGTTTTCTTGACGGACTTCGAGGCGGTGCTCGCTTTCACATTCAGCGCGGTGGTGCTTACCTTCACGCTGGTGGTGGCCGGATCGTATTCCTTGAATGTGAAGGAAAGAGTGGCCAGAAGCAGCCGCCCCTTGCCGTCCACCTTTGTGTTGCTTACCGCGACTTTTCGGAGCTGGAGCTTCGGCCCCAGCTTCTTGCCGCCGAGATAGAAATAATTCACTTTTGTGACGAGAACCTTCCAGCTCTGGATCTCCGCCCATACGTCAACGCCTGCGCCTGAGTGCAGCACGGTGGTGAATGAGAGAGGGAAAAGCTCGGTACCTCGTTCGTTAGTCGTCTTTTTGTCCTCGGTGCTGGTGTTTTCGTCGGCCACCTGCTCGTAGGAAAAGGCCAGCCCCTCCAGCGCGACGACTTGCTTTGATGATACGGCCCATTTTTTTGAGCCCCACTGTGCCATTGTTGGCATGGCTGTACCTCCTTAGTCTGGTTTTTTAGTGGATCCGCTGCCTGTTTCGACGCCTCCGTGGGTGTGTCCGCTCAGGCTTATGCCGCGAGCTGTGACGTCGCCCTTCGGTACGTTGATATTACCGGCCGAGAGTCTCGGCAGGTAGCACCCCCATTCACCGTCCGCCCGGCCCAGCAGCAGCCCGGTGGAGTCGTCAAACTCCACATAAACCACCGCCGTGCCTTTTGAGAGGTTTCCGGTGGATCCGCGGAGGTGCCACGGGATCGTGATCTTTGCGGTTGGCTTAGCCCCGGCGTCAGACGGTACAACGCGGGCCGTGTTTCCTGATATGCTGGCGATCGTGCCTTTATTGATGTTTCCCATTAGTAGCCCTCCAGAATGTGTCGGAAGTAGATCGTGGATTTATTTCCGACAAAATCATGCCGGACTTTATACACAAAAACGGTACCGTCCCACATGGTTGCCCTTGGTGTTGATAGTGTCAAAATGCTGGCGGCTGCATATCCGGTCATAAGTGACTTGGAAAAGTAGCCGGATCGGGCGAACTTGTTCGCGTTCCGCAGCAGCCCCTTGGCGAAGCGTGCCGCCTCTGCATTGCTGGTTACCTGAATAGGCACCGCAGGGCGGAGCACTGAGCTGTTGGAGCTGTCGGCTATAAATTTTCCGGAGTAGCTTCCGCTTGCAATTTCGCAGGATCCGTACATTCCGCCCCGGTTGTCCTCATAGGAGAAAACGCCGTTTTCATCTACGGAAAGACTACCGGCCGGAGTCTGGCCCTCTATGTACTGCTCGTTATACGCCAGCAGTTTGCCGTCAAATATAAGCATTTGGCAGCCTTCCAGTGCGCAGAGCCGGTGAAATAGGGCGAAGTCTGTCTCGTTGTCCTGTTTGATATACGGGTAAACCTGATCCGTGCAGCCGTAGTTCTGGAATGTTAGCCCGTGATTTCCTGCGAACTCATTCGCCAGTTGCAGGAACCGGACGCCCTCCCAGCTTTTACTCTTTTTTGTCTTGCCGCTTTTCGGCATGGACATGGCTCGGATCGTAAAAAGCCCGTTTTCTGGTTTCATGGAGTGCACGAACATTTTCCCGGTATCACTCGCGCCTTCTTTGAATTGCACGGTGTCACCTTCGGCCGGTTGCCACTTGCTCCATGTTCCCTTGGTGTCATTGAAGCGGATCACGAGGGTGTCGGCTTGCTTTTCTGCGAACATTTCGTGCACGCAGTAGTTCACCGACACGTCCCCGTATATATCCACCCCGTTGTAGTAGAGGTTCACGCGCTGTCGTCCTCGTCCTCAGAGTCCCGACGCCACGGCGGCAGAGTTTCCGGCGTCTCTGCGCCTTCGACGATCGGCAGCCGGAGGGCCACGTTCGCGTCGAAGATCAGCACGTCCGCATAGTCGGGGTTAAATTCTGCGATATAGTGCGCCAGCATTTCCTCCCCGTACATTTCGAGGGCCAGCGCGTCGAAGGTGTCCCCTTCGCGTGTCGTGTAGTCTTTGTAGCCTGTTACTCTACGCATATTGAGCCACCTCCCGCATTTTTATAAATTCTTCCAGCCAGTCGAAGAACTCGGCCTCGTGGGCTTTGAGCTTCGCCATGAAGTCGTCCGCGTCGTCGCCGGTTCCTTCTGTCTGGATCTGTGGGCTCCATGTGAAGCCGGAGAAGTCGTAGTAAACTACCACGCCGCCACTGTCTGCCAGACTTCCGAGAGAGAAGTCGTCCAGAGTCAGAAGCCTTCCGGCCGTGCTTGTGAGTCCTTCGCCAGAAGATCCGCCGGTTGTGCTTGCAGTGTTGAACACTGAGGTGATCATGGTTTCCAACTTATCCCAGAGGGTTGCAAGAGGAACCACCGCCTCGGCGCCAGCTTCACCACCAGCCAGAAGATTGTTACCTGCTGCGCCGAAAATAGTCGGGCGCGTCAGAATACCGCCGTCCTTGTACCATGAAATACCGAAGTGTGGTACGCTTGGCGGGTTGATCGAGAAGCTGCCGCTGATACTCACATGAGGGAGTTTCAGGTGTGGCAGGCTCCACGAGAAATTAAACTTTGATTTTAGGGCGCTGATCGCGTTTCCTACGGCGTCCCTTGCTGCCGACATTTTGCTGCTGATCGTCGAGTAAATACTGGAGAACTTACCCGACACTGTGCTGAGTGCGGAGCTGAGTCCTGAACTCATGGTGGAAGTGATTCCACTCATTAAGCTGGAAACGGTAGACTTTGCGCTGCTCAGTTTGCTGCTGATCGTGCTCCGGATGCTTTCCCATTGAGAGGAAGCGGTAGAGCTCACACTTGACCACGCAGAGCTTGCCACGCTGGTGATCGTACTCGCTGCCGAGCTTACGGCGGAACTGGCCGCCGAGATCTTGCTGCTCACTGTGGAGCTGATTGTGCTCCAGAGAGAGGAAGCCGTGGAGCTTACGCTTGACCATGCGGAACTCGCCACGCTGGTGATCGCGCTCGTCGCGGTGCTTACTTTCTCCTTGGCTGCGTCGATTTTGGAACCGATCGTGCCTTTGATTCCTTCCCAGAGGGAGGAAGCCGTGGAGCTGATCGCGTTCCATGCTGCGCTTGCTACGTTGGAGATCGCAGTCGTCACCGTGGTGATCTTTTCTTTTACGGCGTCGATTTTTTCGCCGATCACGCTCTTGATAGTCTCCCAGATAGAGAGCACCGTGTCCTTGCAGTTTTCCCAGATAAACCGAAACGGCAGCGTGATGATCTGGAAGGCTGCGCTGATAATTTCCTTCACGGCCATGATCCCGACGGTCACAATGTTTTTAATTGTTTCCCATGCTCCGGACAAAAATCCGGTGATTGAGTCCCAGATATTCGTGAAGGTGTCGTGGATCTCGGTCATGGTTCCGGTGACGCTCGAATAAATTCCGGATAAAATTCCGGAGAAAAACGAGACGATCGCGTTCCATGTGTCCGTGAAAAATGTTTTGATTCCCGTCAGGATTCCAGAGAAAAACGACGAGATCGCGTTCCATGTGTCCGAAAAAAATGTTTTAACATTCGTCCAGACGGTTTCCCAGTCGGTGCCGAACCAGCCCAGAACAGTGTCCGCCAGAGAGGTGAACGTGCTGATCCAGTTCTCGAAGGTTGCCACAACGAAGTCCCAGACTGCGCCGAAAACTTCTTGGACGCCCTGCCATACCATATCCCAGTCACCGGTAAAAATTCCGGCGAAGATGTCAAACAGGCCGGTCAGAATGTCGAGGGCCTCGCTCAGAATATTGCTGATCTGCTGGAATACGCCCTCAAAAATCGGAGCGAGCACCTCGCAGAAGCCGTCCCAGACTGCCTTCATTACTTCGGTTATGTCCTCGAACTCGAACCCCAGCGCGTTGAGCCTGTCCACAATTCCTTGCCCGAACTCGTCGAACTTGGCCTTGATTCCGTCCCAGATCGCTGTGATCTTGTTCCTAAATTCTTCGTTATTTTTCCATAAATTCGTAAAGGCAAGAGCCACGGCCGTGATCACTGCGATAATAGCAATAGCCGGAAGCGATACGCCTCCCAGTGCTGCAGCGAGTTTTACCAGTGCACCCTTCACCATTGCGATCTTGCTCGATATGGTTCCCCAGTTCATAGCTGCGATAACGGCACCGAGGCCGCTCACTGCTATGGTCACTTCTGGGATATGCCCGCCGAGCCATTCGATCGCCGGTATCACGCCGTTGGTGATAAACTGCACGCCTGCGCGTAGCTTACTTTCCAGTGCGTCGTAAATTTTGAGCCCCAGTTCCTCGAAGGCACTGTTCATTGCTGCCACGTCGCCGCCGAGGTTGTCGTTCATAATATTGGCCATTTCCTCGGCGGATCCAGAAGCTCCGCGGAGTTCTTCCTCGTACCCGGCGATCTTGTCCATGCCTTCGTTGAGGATCAGGTTCAGGCCCTTGGTGGAGTCTGCGGTAAAAGTGGAAGATAGCGCGACGGCTCGTTCTGCGTCGCCCATTCCATTTGTGGCGGCTTCCACTTCTGTGAGAATGTCGGTGAGATCTCGGAAGTTGCCCTGTGCGTCCATTACGGCCACGGAGGTTTCTCCGATTTTGATCGCGCCGTCCTTCATTCCGTTGGTTATGTCTCGCATAATCGCGGCCATGGCGGTTCCGGCTTCGGATCCTTTGTAACCTTGGTTTGCCATTCCTTCGAGCAGCGAGGTGACGGTTTCGACGTCCTGCCCGGCTGCGTTTAGGTTAGCTGCGCAGTTCTTGTATGCTTCGCCCAGCGCTTCGGCCGTGGTGTTGCTGTGGCTTTGCGCGTAGGAGAGCAGATCCGCGAAGTATGCGGCGTCTCCGGCCTCCATGGCGAAGGCGCTCAGGTAGTCCGTTACCATGTCGGAAGCTGCTCCCAGTTCCATGCCAGAAGCGGCAGCCAGATTCAGAACGCCGCCCAACGCACTTGTGGATTGATCAGCGTCCCACCCGGCGAGACTCATGTATTTGAGGGCCTCGGCTGCATTGCTGGCCGAGAAAACCGTGGTGGCGCCGTATTCTCTGGCGCAGGCTTCCAGTTTCTCGAAGTCCTCACCGGTTGCGCCACTGATTGCCGATACTTCGGACATGGTGCTGGTGAAATTCTGGCCCAGTTCTATGACATTCCCGGCCAGATTCTTGATACCGTCCACCGCCCGCATGATCGCGTCGGCTGCGAGGTTTGCCAGTGTAGCCTTAAACATGGTGAAGCCGTCGTCTGCCTTTTTGGCCGAGCTTTCGACTTCCTCCAGAGAGTTGTCCAGCTTGTCCGCTGCGTACTCTGCGTCTGAGAGCTTGGTCTTGTTCTCGTGCAGCTCGCTGGATAGGTCTTGGATCTGCCGGGCGAGCTCCCGCGCTTCGTCGCTGGTTTCTCCCTGTTCTGTTGCAACGTCAACATAGCGCTGCTTTAACTGCTGGAGGGTGTCCTCCTGCTTGGAGATTGTAGAGCGCAGCGTTTCAGCTTCTCCGCCTGCGTCGTCCATGGTTTCGGACAGGGAGCGGGCGGCTTTTTCCGCTGCGTCCAACGTGCCTCGATTTTCCGTCAGTTCGCCGGACAGCTCTTGGATTGTACTCGCGAGCTGCTCGGCTTCCTCGGTTCCTTCTTGGCCCGTCACAACGTAGTCGGCGTAGCCTTGTTCCAGATTTTTGAGGACTGTCTCCTGCGTGCTGATCTTTGCCGCTAACTGTGCGGAGGCACCGGCGGCTTCGAGCGTTTCTTTGCTCATTTCCTCCAGACGAGAGACGGCCGCGTTTATGGCCGATTGAAGGGAGGGGCTGAGGGATCCGGCGATCTCTATCGTAGATTGTAGAGTATGGTCTGCCACGTCCTCACCTCCTTGTGTGCTTTGGCCTCCTTATGTTCAGCGGCCGGTTTTTCTCAGCGCGTTTTTTTTCGGCTGCGAGATCCTCGGCCGCTTCTGCATACTCTATGATGAAGTCAGTTACTCGCTTTTTTTCGAGCTCTGTCGTGCTGGTGTGGTAGACTCTGGCGTAGTCGCGGTAGGCTCTGCGGAGTCGTTTTCCTGTGGTTCCGGCTCCGATTTCAGCATAAAATTTCGGCCGAGGGCCATTACCTCCACAACGTCCGCGCCCTTCATGCGCTCCAGATCGGAAAAGTCATAAGTCGGATTCACGGCCACGATCGCAGCATAGCCGAGGTAAAGGTGGAGGCCGAAGTCGAACTCTGCCGCTGCGGACACGGACAGGTTCTTCATACCTGCGGCCGCTTTTCTCTTTGCCTCAGCAGTTGCGAAAAGCACGCCGTCGATCTCGTTCGTGTCGTACTTCATTTCTGTGATTTTGTCCCCGTTGATCATCACGGGATTTTTCAGAGTGAGGGTTCCGTTCATTTTGTTCTCCTTTCAAACAAAAAAGAGCCCGCCAGTGAATTGACCGGCGGGCCGTGGTTATTTTTTGATTACTGCATTAAAGCAGGTTGTTGATCTGGCTCATGTAGTCCTTGCCGTTGATACGGAGGATCTGAGCCAAACGGTCAACGCAGCAGATCTCGACGCCGTTTGCGTAGATCTGGAGCCTTGTCACGTTGTAGCTGTTCTCGGCTTCGGTTGCGCTGCCAACTTCGACGCCCAGCTCAGGGAATGATCCCGGCATAGTACGCACAAAAGCCTTGCAGCCTTCGGTTGCGGTGGATCCGTCGGATTTTACGACATTCTGAACCCAGCGGAACTCGAAGCTCTGCTTTTCGAGGCGGTTCATGCGGCGCAAGCCGTTGTCTACGCCGATCTTTGTAATGGAGAGCTCCATGTTCTCCAAAAGTCCGATCAGCGGCACGGTCATGTTACCCATGGCCTGCACGTCAGCAGTTAAAAATTCAATACCGGGCAGAGTGAAGGCGACGTCCTTCGCCACCAGAGTGCTGTCCGCGTATACAGTGTCGGCCACTACCGGGCCTTTAATATCGAGCCATTTTGCCATTGTTCTGCACCTCCTTATTCAGTAGCAAAAAAGGACTGGAAGCCTTCGTCTGTGTAGCATACGCGAGCGGTGCCAGACTTGAACGGAGGCGTGTTAGTAACGGAGAAGTCCCAAACAAAGTCGCCGTTCAGCATGTTGCTGGTAGGGTTCGCGCTCTCCACAAATTCCACGGACGGGGTACCGATCAGGGCACCGATTCCCAGAAGGGTGTCGAGCTTTTCCTTTTCAAAATTCAGCACGCTGTCCTTGTCCTGCGGAGTCATAGGGCTGTCGATCTCAGTTCCGTGATCCTTCTGGAAGCTGTTCGTGATATGCTCCAGCATACGGATATTTACGTCGAAGATCGCGCGGGCGTCCATGCTGCCGTTATACTTGTACGCAGCAGTATGAGGGCCCCACAATACCCAGCGGCCGCCCCAGAAGCAGGCCGTTGTGATTCCCTTCTCGTTGAGTTTGTTCGCAGTCTCCTGATCGAAGCCGCGGCTCTTGGAGTCCTCGCCGAAATACTGGCTTGTGGCCATGATTTCTTTGTTGGACGGAGACTCGAACGGAACGCCGTCGTGGCTCAGGTCTACGCGCTGCATAGTGGCGGCGCCTACTGTGGACAACCAAAAGATCCGGCCGCTGCCGTCCTTAATCTTCGGCCAGTATACCTTCGAGAACTCGCTGGTGTAGCCGTTGTCAATGGCCCATTTCTGAGCCTTTGCGAGCGTGTCGATCTTGGTTCCTTTGTCCTCCAGAGGAACGTCGGCATGAACGAAGCCGTCCCAGTGGCCGTTGAGTTTCTGGATAGTGCTCACCATGGCCTTGTATACGGCCGGGATATGGCTCCAGCCCGGAGCTGCCAGAATATTGAGCACGACGTTGTGGTACTGATAGAGCAGAGCCATGGAAGCCAGTCCGGTATATTCTCCGGTTTCGGTTTTCTCGCCGATAATGTCGGCCGCCTGCACCTTGGAAGTGTCCACGGTGTCGAAGGTTGCGGAGAGTTCGGCCCCGTCAGTATTTTTGAGCAGCGTCACGGTTACAGTGTGCTTTGCCATGCTATAAGAGAGAGCATAGTCCACGCCCTCGGCCTTGTCTGCGATCGCGAAGGTGTCGAGAATGATCTTGTCACTCTCAAACTCTGCCTTGCCGTCCGTGAAGGTCAGGGCCTTTGTGGTTTTCTGTGCAGATTTATGCACCGCAGGATCGAGCACGTTCACGATATAGATCGGGCCCACATTTCCGACGGTGTTGTCGAAGTGCTCAGCGAACGCAGAACCGAGGGTGAATGTTTCCCAGTCGTCGGAGTAGCCGACGAGGCTCTGGACTTCGCTCATATTGGTTACTTTTACCGGCATATTAACGAGATCCTTGTCAGCGTAACCCCTGATCAGGTTCACCGGTGCGGTGCCGATATACGCGGCCACCACGTCGGCCTGAGTGACGGAAGCCACTTTGCTTTCGCCGATTTCGCCATATGCGCCATGCAAATATGCCATGTTTTAGTCCTCCTTATAAAAATTCTTCGTATTCTTTCGGGATCGCCGGAGTCGTTCCGATTTCCAGCGCGAAGCTGATCCAGCTATGCCAGTACGGGTAGTAGTCCCAGACATTGCCGTCCTCTGTGAACGGGCCGAACTTGATCCCTTGCTCTTTTACGAGCCTATGGCCTGCGATATATTCCGCAGTTTCGATCTCGCGGAGTACGAGGTCGGCCAGATTGTAGCAATCGCGCCAGCCGTCCATGTTTCGCGAGTATGTTTTGGCAGCTTCTCCGGTATTGACGTAGTAGGAGTAGCCGCCGGTTGCCTTCGCGTTTTCGCGAGGGTTGAAAATCTCCCCGCCGTGTTGGCCGGGATTCCAGCAGGCGAGGCAGAGCCGGATCTGGAGCTGCCTCTTTTTCTGAATGAGCTCGTCGCTTCCTTCCATGAGCTGCACGCAGACGGAAGGGATCGGAGCAGCCACGTTTGGCGGCAGCCGATCCTTTCCCGGAACGTATAAAGGGAACGCCGCAGGGTTCACCATTACGACGTCGTAGCCAGTGTCGTTCCGGTAGTCGTCCGGCAGTTTGAGGGTGATCTTGCTGCATACGTTTTCAGTGAGCCAGCTCACTATTTTGTCGATACTGTTTACCAGTGTCATGCTGCCGTCACCTCCTTAGCTCATGCGATTCTGGCGAACCGCGATCTGTACGAGCCCCATTTCCGACGTGGTAGTGACGACGATCACCTCGCGGCCGTCCAGATTGAGAAGGCGGCCGGGATCCAGATTTTCTGGAAGGTCGGAGGCTTTTCCCATGATTACCATGTCGGCCTCGTCCATTCCATGAATACGGTTGTCGCCGATTTTACTCAGCTTGGCCATTATGTCGCTGTCAATTACCACCGGGACTTCCTTCCCTTCGATCCGGTGAAGGTCTGCGAACTCGTCCAGATTCAGGAAAACGTCCGAGAGATCCTGCTTTATTTGGTCTTTGAAGTTCACGAGCTTACGCCTTGGAAGGTTCCGCCTTGATTTCTGCGGAGCTGTCGGCTTTGGCCTTGGCTGCCTCGATCAGGGCGATCACTTCCTTTTTGCTGCGGACTGCGCTCGCGTCTACGCCATACGCTGCTGCAGCTTCTCTGAGCTCTGTCATGTTCAGGCCGTTGTATTCTGAGGGAGTGCTTTCCGGCTCCGCCTCATACACGGCCACGCCAGCCTCCACCAGCTCAGCCTCGCGGGCTGCGTTGATAGAGAAGGCGGGAGAGTGTTTCGTCATAGGTTCCACGGTTCCGTTTTTAACGAGCCCGTAGGTGCCTTTGATCATTCGGATCATGTGCTCACCTCCGTTATTCCGGATCCGCTGCGTTCAGATCCGGGAGATCGTCGCCGTCTGTGCCCTCGTCGTCAACCATGCCGCCAGCGTTTACTTCTGCGGCTGCGATCGCGTCCACATAATCGGCTTTCTTTTTGCAGCCGGTAACGTCAACGCCGAGATCCCCGGCGAGGTTCTGGAGCTGCTGGATCGTCATTTCTTCGAGCTGGTTCTTTGCAAGGTGGCCGGTCACTTCCTGTTCGTCCGCCTCGTCTGCTTTGATTACGCCGCCGATATATTCAGCGACGCCAGCAGAGACGAAGTGCTCTGCCTGAGTGTCCTCACACTCAAACGGGCCGTCTGCTGCTGTCTTTCTCTTGTGGGCGTGCTTGGCGTCATAAAAACCAACGGTTCCCACTGTTACCCTGATTTTTCTCATGGTCTTGCTCCTTTCTGCTCGTTGCGCTTAGTTGATAACTTTCGCCACGCTGAACGGGCACTCGTTGTTAGGCATAGGCAGCGGCGCAGAGCTGAGAACGAGCTCGCGGAGGTTGTGAGTGGCGTCGCTGATATACTTCGGCACGTCCACGCCTGTGTAGGTGTGGAACTCGCCGTCGGCCTGTTCAACCTGAGTGATCGCGCCGTAAACGGTGCGGCCAGCAGCCGGAGCGCCTACCGCGATCATGCCCTGCGGGATATACTGCTTTACGGTACCGTCCAGCTCGGTGTAGGTGTCCTCATAGGTGAGGAAGTCGATCATGCGGCCCTTGATGTTCAGGCGGGCGATCTTAGAAGCGCCAGCAGGCAGAGTCTCAGGATCTACGCCTCCGATATGGTAGTTGCGGTTGTCGAGCAGTTTCAGGATCCACGGATTGCGGAGGAAAAGATCCGCAACGTCCGGAGCCATGAGGCACTCAGTCGCAGGGAGCCCTCTCGTGCTTAACATGGAGATCATAGCGGCCACGTCGTCGATCATCTGCTTGCCGCCTGCCTCGGTGTCGGCCCAGTCTGCGGAAGGGGTGTATTTTGCCGGGTTGCTGGCGCCGTCGTAGTAGCGGACTTCCTTTTCCTCGTAGGTGCCGAGGTCGTCCGTGTACTCGTGCATAATGCAGCCATTGGTGAAGATTACCTCCGCAGCCATGGCCTCCTTTCTGCGGGTATTCATGTCGCGGAGTTCGTCGAGATCTCCGAGCATGATCACGCCCTGTCTCTGGGCCGGAGTCAGGTTAGTATAAAGAGCCTCCCCGAAACCTCTCTTTTTCAGGTCGTCAATGGAGAGCGGGCGCTTCGGTGCAATATGCGCCGGAGTGAAGCGCTTCATGGTGTAGCCTTCGCGCAGGATCGTGATTCCACCCTTGCGAGGTGCTACAAAAGGTGCCGCTTTCTTGGATCCCTTGCGGTATTCCACCAGCACGTCGTCAGTGGCGAACACGTCAGAGGCGGCGTTAGTAGGGAAGTAGCGATCCAAAAGGAAAGAGTGAAGCGGCGGGAGCTGCTGCACGGAGGCGAGCAGTGTGTGGGTATCATAAAAATTAAAAGCCATTTGTCTGTCCTCCTTGTTTTTTAGTATGCTACGGCGTCAGAGAGCAAGATTCCGGCAGAGCGGAGCGCTTCCTTGTCCGTTTCGCTGATCGCATGGCTGTTGTCAGTGATCAGGCTGTTCTCATTAAAATGGCCGGTACGGTATGCAGTCGCCACCGCGTCGGAAGCGGTTCCGACTTCCACGTCGTCAGCCAGCACGCAGTTGGCTGTCAGTGTCTCGTTGCTTTTCACAGCGGTACCGAGAATTACACGCAAGCCGTCGCCTGCGGTACCGGCGGAGAGTGCCAGAACAGTGCCGCGCTTGTAGGTTTTGGCCTCTGTAGCTTCCTTGCGGATCTTCACAGTGAAAACCTCTGCGGGCGGGTACTGGCCGTTGATCAGGTTGTCGAAGCCTACGGCCCCGATCGTCTCGTCGAGTCTTTTACTCATTACTTCGTACCTCCTTTGGTCTGGTTGTAGGCGGAAACTACCGCCTGAATGTCTGCTGCGTCCTGTTCCTGAGCGTTTGCAGGTGCGCCGCCGTTAGGTGCTGCGCCTACGTCTGCGGCTCCGGATTTTGCTCCCTCTTTCTGATATGCTGCGAGGAAATTCTGGCCGGACGCTGCGCTGGCCTGCATAACACGGAAGCAGAGCTCCTGAGCTGTGCAAGGTTTGTCGCCGTACTTGGCGTCGTGTACGAGCTGCTGATCCGGGATAGAGGCGGCGATCGAGTCGATCTGCTCGATTCTCTGGCGTTCTGCTGCCACGGCCTCGCCGGAAGCGTTCTGTGCTTCGGTTCTTGCGCTGGCCTCGATCTGGGCCACGATCTCCGGGTATGCTGCCCTCAGTTCCTTCTCGTCCATAGGTTTGTTACCTCCTTCTTTTTTTGCCGCCTTTGCGGTCGGCTTCTTTTTATTTGCTCCGGGCTTTACAGCCGGTGGAGTCGCGATTGCTTTCACCGGGATAGTGCCCGGCACATGCTGGAGCCCGTCTACATTGTGGCGTACTCCATTAACAAAAAGCACCTTTCTGTCGGCGCTCATGCTCATTTCTGGATCGTCCTCGTCCTCTTTGATTGCGTCAGCGAAGCCCTTCTCCAGAGCTTCGCGGCCGGTGAACCACGTCTCCTTGGTCATCATACCGCGGAGAGTATCGACTTCGATCCCTGTCTTGCTGTTGTAGATCTCGGCCACGGCCCGCTCGCTGGCGTCCATTCCTTTCATAAGCTGCTTCATGTCCTGCATGTTCATGTAGTCCCAGAGCATAACGCTTACGCCGTGGATCATAATCAGGGAACCGGGGTACACGGTCACTGTGTCGCCCGCGCACATGATAACGCTCGCAGCGCTGGCCGCGATTCCCTCGACAATGACGTTCACCTCACCGCTGAGAGCTTTCAGCGCGTTGTGGATTGCGATCCCGGTGTAGAGATCGCCGCCGCAGCTATTGAGCTTGACGGTGATGTGCCCCTTGTCTTTGACTGCTGCCAGATCCTCCATGAAGCCCTCCGGCGTGATAAAAAGGCCGGGCTCCGGTTCGCCTGTCCACCAGTCAACGGGCTGCTGGCTCATAACGTCGCCATAGAGAGTGATCTCCCCCTCGTCGTCGCCTGTGCTGGCCATATTCCAGAACTTTGTCGCCGCGGGAGCTTGTGGAGCAGCAGCCGGACCCATGATTAGGCCGCTATGTTTGGTTTTCATTGGCTTATCCTCCTTGTATGGTTTGCTTTATCTGCTCGCCGATCACGAGGCTGCGGAGAGCCACCGTGCCCCTCTTGCGAGCTGTTTCGGGGTTGTGCGGATTGTCGTCGCCTTCTGGCGGATCCTGTTCGCCGTCCGGTTCCGCTGTTCCGGTGCCTCTCTGGTGCGGATCTGGTGGATTGCCTCCGAGCTTTTCGTTTTCACGTCTGAGCTGTTCCACATTGCTGTCCCATTGGCCACCGTTTAGGCGGATCGTGCTCTGCTCGTGAGTGGAGAAGCCTTCACTGCACGCGAGGATCTCGGCCGTGATTTCCTTCACCGGATCGAGCTGTCCCTGAGACGGGCCGAGCCATTCGCTGCCGAGATACGCGGCGCGGATCGCTGGATTCTGGAAAAAGCCCGGCGCATATATGCGGCCACGGGCCACGGCTTCGCTCATCCACACTTCATAGCATGGGCGGCAAAAGTCGTCCGCCAGCCATTCGCGGCGCATTTTGAACGCCTTCCACGCTTCCAGTAGAGCAGCACGGCTCGCACTGTATGAGGCGTTGAAGGATTTCAGGAGCAGATCGCTGGGAATTTCCAGCGCGGCGCCTACTTGTGCACTGATCGCTACGGCGAATTTGTCGAAGCTGCCGTTCGGGTGCGTCGGGTTTGCAAATTCTACGCTTTCGCCCGGCCCCATGACATTGATCTGGCCCGGCCCCATGCTGTACTCGTTCGGGTTCCGCATTTCTCCGGGTGGTACTGGATCCACCTCATTGAATGGCATTTCATCAGTCGGGGCTTCTGTCTTAATGAAGGCAGTGTAAAAGCTCTCGACGACTGCGGCCATGAGTTCGGACTCGGTATACCTACGAAGCTGCAGCAGCGGCTCGATCACCTGCGCGAGATAACTCACGCCGCGGTACTGATCCGGGCGCTCTGTGTCAATGACGTGGAGCACATTCGGAAGGCCGGTGCTTTGCTGGTATGCCAGAACGCGGGCCCATTCAGTAACCGGAGCGCCGAGCTCATACGGGTAGTTGCTGCGTATGTGATACGCTACCACCATGCCGTTCTTGTCTACTTCCACGCCGTCGTATATGGTGTTGCCCGTTTCTGAGTTCTTTCCGGTCGTGTAGTAGAGCGTAGTCCCGGCCCCGTAGTTGTTCGGGGTTGCGATTCTGTCGGACTCGATCAGGTGGACGCGGAGAGAGTAGGGGAGCAGCCGAGTGGTTTCGTACTGCTTGATCAACCCTATGCAGTCGCCGGAGAGCAGCCACGAGATCAGCGCGAGCTGCTGGAGCCCGTAGAAGTTATTCATGCCGGTGGCGTCGCAGGCTCTTTTGTTGCTGGCCCAGAGGGAAAACTCTCGCTCTGTTTCTTTCTGCCACCGTTCTGCCTGATCCGGTGAGAGTCCGAGCACTTCGCGGTCGATCCGGCTTTTAAGCCTGAGCCCGACGCCTACCACGTTTGTGCGGTTGGTTTTGATCGCCGAGGTAGCGATCGGCGCGGCCATGTATAACATGCGGGCACGCTGTCGCATGGTGTAGTTGTTGAAGTCTATGTCCTCGTGAGCGGATCCACTGGGAGCATTAAAGCCTTTCACGGCTTTTTTTCTCCAGCTTGCGCCCGCCTCTCCGTAGCCCTTATTCTGAGGGCGTACGTTATCCGGGAGATATAGCCCCCTCGTTTGGTCGTACTTCGTTTTTCTCACCTCCTTGCAAGTAATTAAAAACGGCAGCGGCCGCGGTATCTAAAGGAGCGAAAATGTCCCGCAGTCGTCGCCGTAGTAAAGCCAGCCGATCGGCCAGCGTTTACCCAGTTACCAGTCGCGGGGCACTACCCCCACGGCACGGCGAGCAGATCCGCCCGCCAGTTCGGCCTCCAGCTCGCGGACTCGCTTTTGCAGCTTCGCGATCATGTCCTGAACGGAAGCGAGCGAAGTCTGGTACCGTTGCAGGTTTCTGGAGCCGATTGTGTAGAGCTGCACCCCGTCCTTGCTGAGCATGTCAGCCTCACGGGCCAGATACGCACTGAGTCGCGTCCTCGTTTCTGTGAGCTCTTGCTGTATGGTTTCTTTTGATCTCATGGGTTCACCTCCTTACCACTCGTCGAAGTAGTTCCGGGCTGCCGGTTTTGGTTTTCGGTGCTGCGCCGGTTTGGTTTGCGGCGTTTCTTGGACATTTTTCAGACGTCGCTCCACCGCGAACATGTCCGGATCTATGATTTTTAGCCCGGCGTTCGCATAGTTTCGGCAGTCGAGGGCCTCGTTCCGGTTGTGTCCGGGGATTTTTACCCAGTGCCACTGGTTGCCGCGCTTTGTTTGCGTGAGCTCCAGACGCTCGGAGAGCAGGCCGTTGAAATAATAGGTATCGTAGCCGCATGACTCGTGGATCGGGAAATGGCAATATTTCGGGCCAGCTTCCTGAACCTTTAGGCTCGACATGATCGTTTCTTTTCCAGCGTCAACGCCGAGCGTGTAGAGCCAGCAGGTGATCCGCTTGTTGTCCTTGATCGGAACCTTTGACGGAGGCGTCACGAACGGGATCCCGTCGCCGCCCTTGCCCTTGATAGCAAAAACACGCTTGTTTTTACGCTCACGGCAGCGAGTGTATACCTCTTGGGTGTAGTGGCCGCCGGAGTCCACGCAGGTGATTGAGATCCGCAGCCCTTTTCCGTCATTGAAGCGGTAAACGTGATCGATCACGTCGTCGAGCTGCTGCCATACCTCGTCGGTGTCTGGCTTTCCCATGATGTAGCCCTTTTTTATGCCCCACGTTTCACCGTAGAAGCCATGGCCCACGACTTCATACTCCAAACGGTTGTCCTGAGTATCTACGCCGCAGGTGAGAACGAGAACGCCCTCCGGAACTTCGACGGGAGAGCCGTCGGCATTGGTGCCGTAGTCCTCGCGCCGGGCCAGCATGGTGTCCTCGTCGGCTATGTCGCCACGATCCTCCCAGAGCTCACCCAGCAGTGTGTTGTAAACTACTTTGAGCTTCTGAGGGTCGTCCTTGGCTTGCAAGAATTTGAGCGCGATCTTTTCCCATGGAGTCCATGGAGAAGAAAAAGCGTTCAGCCAGAAGGAACGGACGCCCTCGTCGTAGGCCGCCGGGTTCTCGGCGATCCACTTCGCGGGCTGCTTCCGCATTTTTTCCTCCGGTACTATGCAGCCGCAGGCGGGGCAGCACCATGTAATCGGGCCCATGATCTTGTACGCCTTTTTCCCGCGGACTTTGGCCACCGTATGATCGAAGTGTACGCGGTCGAAGGTGATCTCGCCGTACTCTCCACACTCAGGGCACTGGTGGCACCAGCGTTCCTGCGTGCCGAGGTAGTAGCTGCTTTCGATATTTGAAGCGCCTTTTATGGTCGGAGTTGATACCTCGACGGCCTTCGCATTGTAGAACGTGGCCTGTCTGGCTTCGGCCAGAGCCCACGGATCACCCTCGGCACCGGCAGACACGGCCCAGCGGTCGCGCTCGTCGCCGAGAATGTAGCGGGCAGGAGTGGAAGCCAGAGCGGAGGCGCTGTTGGATCCTGTGATCGTGAGCATACCGCCGGGGAATGACTTCTGGAGGATTGTGTTCCCGGAGTCTTTACTTTTGACGTCGGAAACTTTCGCCCTCAGCACCTTGCTGTCTCGTATCATTGGAGCGATACGGAGGCGTGAGAACTTTCTGGCGTCGTCGAGGGAGGGCTGGACGAACAGGATCGAGCCGGGATCTTGGTCGATAATGTAGCCGATTATGTTCAGCTCCAGCTCAGATTTTCCCACCTGAGACGCTGCCACCATTACAATCTTGCGGATCCTCGGATCCGTGAACGCTTCCATAGGTTCCCGCAGGTACGGCGTGCGCGAGGTGCGCCACGGGCCAGACTCCGCGGAGTTCTCCGGGGATAGGCGGCGGTGTCTATCGGCCCATTCGGCCACCGTCAGATCTTCGGGTGGCTTAAAGTTGCGAATGGCCGGTGCTATGGCTGCGTTGAGTTTCGCGGTGGATTTTTTAGTCGTCGGCTTCATCAGCGGCCACTATGACGTCGCTCCAGCCTTCACGATCCCGCACCCGCCGCTGATATACCGCCGGATCGTAGTTGTAGTTTGCGAGCTCGTTCAGAATTTTGTAGCACTCCGCCCGGATCAGTGCCGAGGCTTCGTTGGCGCTTGCCACCTGCACAACGTCCATGGCCAAACGTCCGGGGAGTGCCATTATCATGCTGCGGACAGTGTAAACGAGGTCGTTCGTCACGGCCTCCACGTCCTCGCTGCGGTGCATTTTGCCTTCGAGCTCTTTCAGTTGCATGGCTGCCATATCTGCCTTACTGCGTTTCATGTCAGCCTCAGCCCGCAGCTTCTCCATTTCAACCTGAGCGGTGTCGGCGCTTTTGGCCTCTCGGCCGTTGGCTTTGTCGCTCAGGTAACGGATATAAGATTGCACCGTCGGAAGCAGGTCGAACATGTACGGCCGCTTCTGGGCGGCTGGAATAATTCCCTCTTTTGCGAGCTGCTGGATCCGGCGGTCGGTGACGCCGAACAGCTTTGCAATAATGGCAGCGTTTTGGAGATTCTGCTTACCTTCCGCCATGGCGCCACCTCCTTTCTTTGGGGCAAACGAAACGAAACGGCCTGAAAAAATTTTTCTGAGTCTGCGCGTGTTTTGGGCTCGCCAGCACCGCAGGCGTTTGGCGGCCCGGACAGTACCTTCGGGCTGCGAAAAAATTTCGGCGCGGTTGCTCGGTCGAGCTGCTTTGCCTTTTGCTTCTTTGCTTTGGTCGCTTTGTTTCGCTGTTCTTTGTTGCTGTTGCTTTTGGTTTCGCTTTGGCTTTGCTGTTCGATTGCTTCGCGCTTGGCTTGCTGCTTGGCGCGTGTTCGTTGGCTTGGCTTACTTCATAGCCTGCTTGATGTGGTTCTCGAATCTCTGTTCCAGTCCTTGGCTGATCATTGTCTCGATCGTTTCCTTTGCGCGGCCGTCGATCATCTGGGGGACGGACAACGTGTGGATAGCTTCCAACGGCATACGGCCTGAGCCTGTCCTCTGGAATGGGATAGCCGGGGCCTTTCCGTCTCCAATGAAACTACCGGGTGGAAGGTTGGACTTTTTGCCTAAAATAATCTGCGCCGTGATCTGATACGGATAGGGTGGGCGAATGTTGGCTACCTCGGTAGGATTTCTCAGCGCTTGTCCGGGGATCAATATCCGGCGCCGGTCTTTCCTTTTCGGCTGTTTCTTTGGCGACATTTTGAAATGCGTCGGCGTCAGTGTGCGGCCTTTGTATTCCAGCGTCGCCCCGTCAACAGATACCCCCGCAACATTTATGTGGGTGGCCCCTCTCTTTTTTTGAGGCCCGGCACTCTTGATCGCGGCGGTATCAACTCCGTAGTGCTGGCGGATTCCCTTCGATACCCACGCTGGCGCTCTGGAGCTAAAGTCTGAGACGGTTCGCTTGATCGCTACCTCGCCACCGTTTTCAAGTTTGGCGAGACGTTTCGCCAGTTTGGCGCCGTCCTTCATGGTGACAGTGAAGGCACCGCTGGTGTGTCTGCCTGATCCTGAGTAAAACAAACTGCTCATGTGTGCCCCTCCTTTCTGGTTTTGGGTATAAAAATACCGCCTTGGGTTTTCCCTTGGCGGTAGTGGCTGGTTATTTTGTTTTGGTTCCGTCCGGCGTGAACTCGTGGAGAACATTGTCCGGTGTTTCTATTCGGATCATATTCCCGGATATTTTGGCCGAGAAGGTGTGCGTTTTGCGATCGCCGTAACTGTACCGGATTTTCTTTTTCCAGCTTTCAGAGGTGGAGAGAGTAGTCACCTTTACAATGACAGCCGGGAGCTCTTTGTCGTTTTCGTCGTAACTGCTGTCTGTATCGTACACCACGGCGCAGATCTCGGTAGTGAGATCGTATGCAACGAGGTATGAGTCCCCGCAGAGGTTCTTCGCATTGGCTTTTTCTTCGCTCAGAGTGAAAAGAGTGCCCTCGTCGCTCAGAGCGTAGCCGATTCCGTTGTCGGTGATAGTGGCCGCTCTTATGAGCTCATCTGTTTTCCTTATGCGAATACCTCGCGCACCTTCTGCGATTGCGATCCCTTCGTTTACATTTGCGTCCATTCCTGTGAGAATGTAATACTTGCCAGATCGAGACGCCCACGCTTCGTCTGCGTGGAACCATTCCTTGCCGTTCTTGGTGAAGATCCCCGGCTTTCCTGTTTGGCTATTGATTTGCACCTCCCATTCGCCGGACTGGAGCCACTTATATTTCGGCACGGTATCATGCCCGGAAGTGGTCTGCGTTGTAGGCGCTGGCTTTTCTGCTTCTTTCAGTGTTTCCATGATCGGCTTGCTCTGTCCCTGCTGGAGAGCCGCTTCCACGCGGCGAAGGTATTCCGGATCGTTCCACTTGCTGCGAGCCTGTGGTTTTTCTGGTTTTGGTTCCGGCTGAGGTTGTGGCTGCGCCGGTTGCTTTTTCTTGAAAATGTTGAATAATCCCATTACATGAGCCTCCTTAGTCGTCTTTGGGATATTATACAACGGAGCGGTGGCGCTTATCAATCCTCCGTCCGGAAAATTTGCACCCCTCCCAGTTCTTTTCTGAGGGTAGGCGCATAGGAAAAACCGCCCGGATCTTTATCATGTCCCCGGACGGCTTTCGCTGTTATACAGAGTAGCACGGTGGTTTATCCCCTTTTATCCCTTTTTGTCCCTTTTTATCCCCCTGTGTGTTCGCGAGCGCTCCGCCTGCGGCTTTCTCCTGAGTGTGTGCGTATTTCTTCGGACGCACAAAAAAGCCCGCCGTCGGCCTTCCTGTGGCTTCTGGCGGGCGTTGTTATCCCTGTTCCTGTTTTGCTCTGTATATTCTGGCCAGCGATTGAAGCGCCGAGCCGTGCAGCTTAAAGGTTCTTTTGAGGTAGCGCTGCTCGTGTTCGTCGTAGTCCTCCCGGCTACCATGAAGGGCGGCGCATACTGTCCACCAGTTTGCTGCGTCGAAGTAGTGCATTTCTAACACGGTCTGCTCGTCCGGCTTTTCCATTTCTGAGATCAGGGCCTCCAGTTCGCTGCGTTCCTGATCCTCGTCTGTGATCATGCGGCGGATCGTTTCCTCCAGTGTTACCTTCTGGATCACTTGCCGTTCCTGTTTGCTGGTTCCGTCGCCACTGCCTCCGGATATTCCGTCGAAGCTCGGCGAGGATATGGAGCCCATGACGGCCTCCAGATTCTCCAGCCGTTCGATCTGGTTGTCGATCCTGCGGTGAAGTGCTGCGTAGCTTTCCAGCTTTTTCTTGATCTCGTCGGTTTCCTTTGGCTGTTTTGCCTCACTGTTCTGGTGCATGGGTTCCACCTCCTTTCACTGGTTTATTCCGTGAACATTCTCTCGAAGTGCTCGCGGCCCAGCTCTTTGCCCTTCCTGAACAGTCGGATCCCGGACGTCTTGCCGGTTGTCCTTATGTAGCGCTTTACGATTGTGTCAACAAACTGCGGACTCAGCTCCATGAGGTACGACTTCTGGCCGATACTTTCCGCAGCGATCAGAGTCGTGCCGGATCCTCCGAAGGCGTCCATGACTCCCTCGGCCCACTGCGTATTGTCCAGCAGCTTCTCCAGTATCTCCACCGGCTTTTGTGTCGGGTGGAGTTCATTCCCGGAGCGGGTGGCTTCGATCACATTCCCGTAGCCCTTGTGGTTGTCCCACGCTGGCTTTGTACGGTGCGCGAACATTATCAGCTCGTGCTGAGTTCTCCAGCCCATACCCATGCCCGGCGTTTTCTTGTTCCAGACGATCATATTCTTGACGCCGAACCCGCTTTCCTCCATTACGTCGTAGAGATAAAGCCACATTCTCCAGTCGGTGAAGCAATAAACCACGGTACCGGTGAACTGTTTCAGGATCGAGCGCATGAGCTGCTGGTACCCGCGGGTGCTGAGCGTATCGTTCGCGATCGTCACTTTGATTTCTTTCCCGTTTGCGTCGTAGCGTTTGGTTCCGATACTTCCGGTGCTGCGTCCGGATTCCTGAAAACCGCCAGAGCAGTACGGCGGATCCATGAGAAGGATCTGAGGCTCGGCCCCGTCGAGCAGGAGAGTGCGATCGGCTTCGTTTGTGCTGTCTCCGCATACGAGGCGGTGGCTTCCGAGGATCCAGAGATCGCCGCGCTGCGTGATTGTCTGATCTTCCTCCGGAAGTTCCGGGATCTCGTCCGGCTCTGTGAGGTCATTGTGCAGGGCTTCGGCCAGTCCGGTGACGAGGCTTTCCACTTCCTTGTCAGTGTAGCCGGTCAGCTCCATGGGGATCTCGCCGGTGTCAATGTCGGCGAAAATGTCAGCCAGCAGCTTGTTGTCGATCTCTGCCAGCTCTGCGATCCGGTTGTCGGCCACCAGATCGGCGTATTCCTCGGCCTCGTTCGTGTAGTTCTGATAGTCCACCGGCACTTCGGTGAGTCCTTCGAGTTTGGCAGCAGCGAGGCGGCCGTGGCCCTTTACTATGAAGCCAGAGCGCTTCGACACTGTGATCGGCGCCCTCCACCCGGTCTGGCGGATAATGCGGCCGAGCGCTTGGATCTGTGCGTCCGGGTGTGTGTTCGGGTTCTTCGGGTTGGGGATCAGCTTCTCAATGGCCACGATCGCGTCATGGGCGCAGAATACCGGTGCCCCTCCAGCGGTTGCCTTTGGCTGTGCTTCTGTTTTGTAGTCCATTTATTCGTCCTCCCTTACATACTCCCCGGCGTCTGCTGGAATGAGTCCGCACTCGAAGGCGCGGCAGATCTCCAGCTTTGACGCTCTGAGGATTTCGTTTTCTTTGCAGCCGGTGTTCCAGCATTTTTCGCATATTTCCGGCATGGGTTACTCCTTCCGCGGCTTCGGCGCGTTCTGTACGTTTACGGTGTCCAGAGTGCGGGCTGCTTTCAGGATTCTGCGGCGGTAGCGTTTCCAGCTCTCGTCCGGTTTCTTTACGACGCCATAGATCGGGCCCACATTGGAGAGGGTGAGCTGTTCCATGGTTTCGTATTTCGGCAGACTGTGAGGGGAGAGGCCCAGCTTTTCGCGGATCCTTTTCTCGTAGTCTGTGTTGTTTTCGCCTTTATTTCTTCTAATACCATAAATGGGGCCGACGCCGTTTAGCGTGAGCCCTTTCATGGATTCGTCCAGAGTGCGGGAGATCTTTCTCCTGCGATTGTATTCCCTGACCTTTTTCCCGGTTCGCCCGATCCAGATCAGGAGAGTGGCCACCCAGAGAGTGATCAGCAGCAGTGCAGTGGGTACCCACACGAGCCCGGCGATCACCACCGGCCAGCTCATTGATATAATGCCGCAGGCTTTCAGGATTGCCAGCACGGCCACGCCTGCGAGCGTTGCCAGTGTGTAGAGTATCGGCCAGCCCATAGGCTTGTTCTTGTTATCGTCCATTTCGTCCTCCTTTTCTTTTGGCTGCTCGTCTGGCTGCGCGGTTCGGTCGCACCGGTTCTTGTCTGATAGGCCAGAGGGAGAGCGGGGCCGGTTTTTCCTGCTTGCTCCGCAGCATATCTCCGCCGATCTTGTGGAACGCTTCTGAGTAGCTCAGCGCGGTGCTTTCCGCCAGTCTGCGAGCTTGTTTTTCTATGTCGTCGAGGTCACGCTCCAGATAGAAGGCCAGTACTGCGGCGTATTGCCTACACCTGAGTGCCTCCAGCACGGCCTCCGGTATATTTCCGCCGGGGAAGTAGCGCCTCGCGTCTATTTTGAGAGCATAGAGCCCGTCTGTGTTATTTTCTTCTTTCACGCTTTGCTCTCCTTCGCTGTGCGCGGTTTGGGCCTTCCTTTCGGAACGGTGACAGAAGCCCGGCTTTGATCGCGCACTCAGTACAGAGCATTTTCGCGCCCTGTTCTTTGGCGAGGCGGTCAGCTTCCGGGTGTTTCCAGCATTTCCGGCCGCATGTCGGGCACTCGATCGGCTCCCAGTCCGGGTGCTTGGCCTGCACATCTCCGTTCAGGTTCTTGTCCAGTGGGAGGCAGAGGATCCCGCCCCGGTCGGTCTGTTTTCTCGGTGTCAGGTCGAAGCCGTGAGCTCGGAGCTGTTCGCGGGTGCTGTTGGTGCTTTCTTCCTGCTTTACCTCCAGCACTTCCACCTTGTCCAGTGGCAGGCAGAACGAGCCCTGCGGCTCCCATTTCTTCGCCTTCCAGTTCTCTGCGAACTTCTCCAGCGTATCGAACAGGCAGAGGCCCGCCTCGGTTTCGGTCTGGAATACGGTCTGCATGACCGCTTCGTCCTCTGAGTCCTCCCAGCCGTAGAGGTGCCAGCTCTCGCGGTTGTCGTAGTCCCACTGTGAAAACCAGAGCACATGGTCGTCGATCGGCCAGCCGGTGCCGGTTACTTTTCCGGTGATAACTTTCGGTTTATATTCCATGGTTTTGTCCTCCTTAAAAAAATCTATTTAATGCGATAATGAGCACAATCACGGCCACGAAGGCGATCGTGATGTTCTGCTGTTTGAGCCCGTCTTTTTCTCCGATAACTCCAAAAAGCAGGAGAGCAGCCACGAGGGCCAGCACTATGTTTATGATCAGCATGTTGTTGTCCTCCTTTGGTTTTTCGGGAGAGCCGAGCCCTCCCGGTATGTTCCCGACTTTTATGTCGGCCACATTATGCAATGATCGTGATTTTCTCGCGATCCGGAACGTCTGCCAGTGCTTTGACGAGGTAGTTCTTCACATTGTCCACCGCCTGAGACTTCCAGAGGCCACCGTCGGCAGCCACCAGCTTGAAGGCAGGGGCTCCGCCGCGTCCTTCGCTGATTCTGAACACGAAGTCGCTCGCAGGCTGCGGAACTTCCAAAAATGTGCGGTACGGGATCAGGTTCACCGGGTTAGGAACGAAGGCGGCGTCCTTTGTGGTCACTCCGGTTTTGATGATCGCCTGCTGGCTTACGCCGTCGTCTGAGAAGGTTCCCTGCTGTGTGTTCACGATATTGCTTGCCATAATGGTGACAGCTTCGCGGTCGTCTGTTTTCTGGAAGCATGACTGCATGGCCACGAGGAAGCTCTCCTGATCATATTCGCGGCCGTATTCAAACTGCGGCAGCAGGGCGTTGACCTCGAACAGAGTCTCACGGTCACGCTCGGCCAGTAGCCCGGAGTAGAGCAGCACCTTTGTGGCGCTTACCACCTGAATGATCATTCTGTCGCGGAGTTCCTCGCGGCTTTCCTTGATATAGTCCACCAGAGAGGTGAGAGTGGTCGCTTTGATCGGCTCGGCCTTGTCGGCTGCGTCGTAGCGTCTGAGATCCTTCGTGCAGTATGTCCGGCCGTTGATCTCGATTGTTTCCGGCTTCTCAGCCTTTACGGCCAGCCCTGTGATATATGCGATTGCTTCTTTGATTCCTTCCATTTCCTTGTCCTCCTTATGCTTCTTTTGCTGGTGCGATTTTTACCACCTTCATGTTATTGCGTCCGCTGGTTGTCTGGTGGTCGTCCGCGGACTGTCCGGCGGTTTCGTACACCTCGCCGGTGTCCGGATCGTAGTCACGGCCCGGAACTAATTCAGCGGCGGCAGCAGGTGTCTGTTTTCCCCTGTTTTTAAGATCCAGAGGCTTGCCGGTCGGATTCTGTGCCGGTGTAGGAGCTGCAGCTTGTGTTTCCTCCGGTTCCTGATCCTGATCGGCGTCCGTGAAGTCGGAGAGATCCATTTGTCCGCGGATCTGCCCGTCGTATTCGGCGATCTCGATCTGGCCGGTTCTCATATTGACGCCCATCACCATTTGCGTGTCGATCGCTTCGGTAGCTGCGAGCTTTGTCGTGACGGCGATCTGGGTTCCTACCATTTGGCGGGTTTTGTTCGGCGTAAATTTAATATTTACCGTGATCTGGCGCTTGGTGGTTGCTTCTGTGTTCGGATTCTGAATGTTTTCGGCCACCTGCATGAGTGCCTCGTTGGGTTTCTCGGCGAAGGCTCCGCCTGCGAGAGTTTCGAGGTTGATCTTTGCCTGTACTTTCTGCTTTTTCATGTGCTTACCTCCTTACCGCAGCCCATACGGCTGTATTTTTTCCGGTTCTTTTGCTCGGTTTCTTTCCGACAACTTCCAGAACTCCGGCGCCTTTCAGCTCCGTGAGTCTCGGTGCCACGAAGTTGCGGTCGTAGTATTTCAGGTGGCCCGCAGCCACCAGCTCGTCGGTGATTTCTTCCACGGTCATTGACCGGTTTCCGAGAGTTTCCAGTATTAGCTTGCAGCGTTCGCCGCTGCGTGTTCGTATGCCGTCGTAACTTTGGCGGCGTGTCTGTTTAGTGATCCCGTCCATGGTTTCCTCCTTATCCGAACCGGCGGAGCAGTGGCCCCGCTGGCTCTGGTGCTTTTATATGTGCCATGTGGCAAACTCGCGCCCGGTGCTTTCCGGACTCCGCCACACTATAACGGCGGAAGGAAACGGAGCTGCGTCCTCGCCGTTTCCGTCCTCGTCGGTGAATTTCAGGCGGCCGCGGAGGAATCTCACCTCGCTGGCCTTGCCGAAGATCCAGTCGTGAAAATATGCCGTGTCAGTCCGCGAAGGAATGAGCATAACCACGGTGGTGCCGGGCTTCCGGCTTTCTTCGTAGCCTTTGCGTACCCAGTCGGCGATCGCTCGGCCGTATGGCGGATTGCAAAACACGCAATACCCCCCCCCAGTCTTGCTTTAGGCCGTCGTCGTCCGGTGTGAAGTGTTTCGCGCACTTGGCGCTTTTGTCGGTGCTGGCCGGATCCAGTTCAAAATGAAACTCGCGATCCAGTTCCGCGAAAAAGTCCGGCGGGGTACACCAACACATGTTTTTGCTGCTCAGCAGTGCGTTGTTCATTGGCTTGATCTCCTTTCTGTGATTTGTAGAGCCCGCAGCCGTTCCCGTTGTTCATACACGGATCAGGGGAGGTCATGTGGTGCATACAAATTTTTAACGGTTCGCCCGTCTGTTTATTTTTGCGCTTTCCGCTCAGCATGGCGCAGGCTTTTGAAATTACAAAAGGCCCTACTCTGCGGAGCTCGCAGTATTCGCATTTCATGGCGTGCCTCCTTCCTCGGTGTAGTCGATCTCCACACCTTCCAGCAGTTTGAGGATCCCGGCGATATATTGCACGCGGTACGGTTCCAGATCTTCGAGTTTCATGTGCTTGCGTCCGTAGATCTGTTTCATGTCTCGCCATACTTCCCACGGTACCCGGTAGAAGTTTTCCAGCCCCACGCTCACCATGATGAAGGCAGCAGCTCCGAGCTTGTGGTGGAGCGTCAGGCTTTCCACCTGCTCAGGGGTGAGGCGGCTCTGGTCGATCTTGTCGCTGTCGGTGTGCTTTGCCTCAAATACCACGGCCCGGCCGCCGGTGAGTGTGCCCTTGAAGTCTGGCTGCCCGGCTTTGGTGTAGCAGGCGAGGAACCGGCCCTGCCGGTCGGGTTTCCTGAGCGGCTTCATAGGCTCCGGAGTCTTTTCGACGAAGGCCACGCCCTTGTCGCAGTACCAGTTCAGGCTTGCGGTGATCATATTCTCGAAGTGTTCACCAGCCCACTTGCTCTGGAGGCCCTTCTGGCTGTGCTGCACCCGTGCAAGGGCTGTGCTGGCTGTCGGATCCGGGTAGCCTTCGCTATTTCTTCCCGGAACCGTGTCCCAGCTCATTGATCTACCTCCGGGCCTGCGTCTTTGTCGGCTTCCAGTGTGATGTCATGGCCGGGGTGGCGTCTGAGCTCGATTGCAAGGTCTAAGATCATTTCGCCATTGATCCGCACGGTGGTGGATTCAATCGCGGCGACTCCGTTCAGGTTCCCAACGCGAGAGGGGAGGACGAGCAGAGCGTCACCGATCGGGAGCGTTTCGGCTTCGCGGTTTCTGTAAAGCTCGGCAGCGTCCCGGATCGGGATCTGGTGCTGCTTCGCGTATTCAATCTCGTTTCTCATGCCTTCGCTCGGATTCTCGATACCGTAAACCCAGAGCTCGTCGCACATGGCCAGAAGCGAGAGGCCCATGTCCATGCCCGCGGCGCGTTCCTCCGGCTTGGTGTCGTCAAGAAACTGGGTAAAATATACATGAGGCGCGATCGGGATCACGTCGTCCCAGAGTTCGACGGCTTCGCGGCAGTAGCGCTGGGCCTTTTCTATGTTCTTTTCAATGTCCCCGCGGCATGGGGAGCAGATGTAAACCAGTTTTTTTCTCATGCGCTTGCTCCTTTCATGGTTTTGCTCAGCAGTTCGTTGTATAAATTTCGGTAGAGATCGCGCTCCGTTTCGAGCTTGATCTTTTCAATGTCAAGATCCTGCTGGACGATCTGGACTGGCTGCTTGCTCATTTCTTCCAGTAAATGCTCCGCTTCTTTGGCTGCGGGTTTCGGATCCATGAAGTCGATCCCCAGAGAGATTGCCAGAGCAGAGTCCACGGCTGCGAGCTCGCTCTTTGTCAGTTTTCCGATCAGCGTCCCGATCCGCTTCACGCTTACACTGTTTACCTGTTCGCATAAGACGGTAGAAGGGGAGAGTGCACTCCGGATAAATACATGAGTAGGGAGGTCGTTCTTTGGTTTGGTGGTCATGTATACCACTTCCACAACCTCACTGTTTTCGTTGTTTTTGTCGTTGGAGACGATCACCGCAGGACGGCCGCCTCGCTGTTCGCTTCCGGTTTCCCGGTATGTGCTTTCAATGTAATAAATTTCACCGCGTTTCATGGTTTGGCTCCTTCCTGAGCAGCCTCAGCAAGTCGCTGCTCTTGTATTTTGCAGGTGTCCGGGTTAATTTCTATCCCGATATAGTTCCGCCCTTCTTTGAGGGCTGCGGCTCCTGTGGTTCCACTTCCTGAGAATGGATCCAGAACCGTGTCGCCCGGTTTACTCCCGGCCAGTATGCAGATCTTGGCCAGTTTCTCCGGGAACGTGGAGAGGTGGGCGCCTTTATATGGCCGCGTGGCGATTGTCCAGACGTCCCGGCGGTTTCTCTTGCCGGTTTCGTTTCTCTGGAGCCCGTGGCTGCCTCGATCCACCTCGGCGCTGTTGGCTTTGGCCTGATCGTGAGTGTAGGCGGTGCCGCCGCGGAAGGTTTTCGCGTTGCCTCGCTTCCGGCCGGGCTTTTTCGGATCATAACCGACGGCCAGCTCTTTGACGGCCTCGGCGTCGTAGTAATAGGCGGCCGCTTTGCTGAGTAGAAAAACATACTCGTGAGATCTTGCCGGTCTGTCTTTGGCGCTTTCCGGCATAGCGTTGGGCTTGTTCCAGATAATGTCCGCCCGGAGGTACCAGCCGTCACTTCTGAGAGCCAGAGCCAGCAGCCACGGGATCCCGATCAAATCCTTGCGCTTGATCCCTCCGTCCTCGATATGTCTCGCGTAGCTGTCGCCGATATTCAGCCAGAGAGTGCCGTCGTCTTTCAGGACTCTGGCGACTTCCCGGAAGATTTCCACCAGCTTGCGGGTGTATTCCTCCGGAGAGCTTTCGGTTCCGAGCTGATCGGCCACACCGTAGTCTCTGGCGTTGTAGTAGGGTGGAGAAGTTACGCAGACGCTGCAGCATTTGTCCGGCAGCTTTTTGAGTTCCTCCAGCGCGTCACCTTGTAGGATCATTCCGGCACCTCCCCTCTGAGTTCGAGCTTCGTCTGTTCGACGATCTGGCTCTCCAGCCGGAGAGCTCCGCGGGTGAGTGCTTCCATTTCCTGCTCTTTCCTGCGGCGTTCGCTTTCACGGTACCCGATCAGGCGTTGGCCTTTGTCCGGAAGGGATCCGGCCGCGTTGTCGATCTTCTCGGTTAATTGTGCCGGTGTCATACTGCGAGACTTTTCCCGTTCGTACATTGGTGTGTACTGTTGCATGAAGGCTACCCGATCCATGCCGGGCTTGCCGCCTATGTATGCGCTGCGGTGCATTTCCCATAGGGAAGTCCAGCCGATTGACTCAACGGCCCGCGCCACCAGAGGCGGGAGCTGGCGGGAGAGATCTCCGTGGTTGAATTGTCCGGCGCTGTACATGAGGTCGCTCACGGCCAGCCATGCCTTGTCCGGCTCTATGAGTTCCGGGTGCTGGATCTCCAGCATGATCTCCCGGACTTCGGCCACACTCGGCGGCCATTTGTTTGTTGCAATGTGTTTTTTTACTGCCAGCGCTACGATCCCGGATTCGTCTTGCTCAAACATCATGGCCCAGAGATTCACCGTGGCCTCGATTGCTTTCGCGTCCTTGAACTTGTCAAAATTCGGGTAGGCGGTGACGACGATCGCCACCAGTCGAGCCGCGTCTGCTTTTGTCATATCTCGAAGCCTCCTTCCTCGTCTGCGATTATCCCCGCGAGCACGTCCATGGTATCAGGTTTTCCACAATTTCCACCCGGTCGCTGTTGATAGCTTCCGGATCCGGCAGGTGGGAGAGGTTCGTCGTCCCAGCGTCCCTGATTGATCCATGTTGACGGGTTGGGAATGAATCGGCCACCTTCTCGCAGCCATTGTTCCGAGGTTTTAGCTGTTGCCACTGCCTGCATGATCTTCTCGAACAGTTCAGTATCGGGCTTTGCCTTTTCCCATGCCTTCTGTGCTGCTTTCTTGCCGACTTTCTTCGGGTATGCAGTCCAGAACTCTGCGAAGCGTCGTTCCTGAGTGCTTGGCTGCTTCTCGGTCGCGGGGGTTATGGGGGTATCCCCCTTATTTTCTGGTCTACTCTGGTCTACTCTGGTCTGGTCTACTCTACCTGCGGTCTTTTTCTGGTCGCTCTTGCTTGCGTCCGCAGACTGTCCGGCGGTCGTCCTCCGGTCGTTTGACTTAGCAGCAGCGCGGCGGGCTCTCGAACGGTTTTTCTCATTTTCTCGCTGTTCGATCAGCTTTCCGGTGTACTCGCTCCAGTCGTGGATCTCCAGAACGCCGTCCTCCGTTGCGTCCAGCAGAGACGCAGAGGTCAGGGCGGCCACAAATTCCTCCGGATCTTTGTCCCACTGGGCCGCTCTTGCGATCATTCTGTCGGATATTCCAGCGAGGGATCCGTCCGGTGCGTTATCAATGGCCCAGAGCCAGAACGAGATCAGCAGGCCGAGCATGTGAGCCGGTTCAATATCGAGCTCGTCAGCAGCAGCCAGCACCTTGCGGTGGTCTTTCAGTTGTTGGTGAATTTGGATCCATGCCACTGTCGGCACCTCCTTTCGTGGTTTGTTTCTGGTTCGGCCGTAGAGTTCCGCCGGTCTGTCCGGCGGTCGTCCTTCGGTCGGTGTTATTAGTTAAAAGGAAGCTGTCCGTCGTCCGGTATGTCCATGAATCCGTCGTTGTTGGCGGGCTGAGGATTGCCATTTGCGTTGCCTCCATTGCTGTCTGCGAAGTAAATGTTTGAGGCCACAACTTCCACGGCCTTGCGGTTCTGTCCGGTTTTCTCGTCCTTCCATTTACGGGTTGAGATCCGGCCCTCGACTACGATCTGGCGGCCTTTGGAGAGGTAACGGCCGCAAAACTCAGCGCGTTCTCTCCAGCACACGATCGGGATATAGTCCGGAGCGGCGTCCTTGTTCTTGCTCGGTACCTGCACGGCGAGGTCGAAGCTCGCCACCGGTGTGCCGCTCTGTGTGTATCTGATTTCAGGCTCCTGAGCCAGACGGCCCAGAAGCTCCACATGATTAAGCATTGTCTTGTCCTCCTTGTTGCTTTGCGTTGTCCATAGCGGCGCAGGCTTCGTCATACTGTGCCCGCGTCAGGTTGTGCGGATCCTGCTGTCCGTATTTTTTCAGGATCCAGTCGTTGATCGACTGCTGAGAGTACCCGGCGTCCTCTCCCTTGCGGTAGAGACGGGAGAGCTGAGCGTCTGAGAGTGGCCGTGCGGCGCCTGAGCGCCCCGTCTGGCCGTTCTGTGCCTGCGGCTGGGTATTTCCTTGCCGGTTCCCGTTCTGAGCTCCTGTGCGCTGCTTCTGGCTCTGCTGAGGGGGCTCACTGCTGTGGTCGCTCATGTCCGGATCGTCGTCGCCCTGATCAATGCCGAACTTCTCGAACAGGTAGTATTTGAGGCAGTACGTCCACGCGGAGCCCTTGGCTTTGTCCGGGCCTCCGTCATTCGTTCCAATTGCGTGGAGAGTAACTTCCAGAGTCTCGTCCGGGTTGTCTGCGTTCGTCCAGCGGATCGTGAGGTCGGCCTCGTACACCCAGACAATGCGGTCGCCGTTTCTGGTGTGCTGCGTGAAGTTGGAGTAGTAGATCGGATCCCCGTTTTCGCTGTGCCGGGTTGCCTGCTCGCCTACAATGTCAAAATTGACGCCGAACTCATTCATGGCCGGAGTGAGAAGCTGGTACACGTCGAAGATCTTCGCGAACTTGTACTTCACGCCGTCGCTGTGGGCCTTCTGGGTGATAGAGGGAACGGCTTCACGCAGCTTGATGAACTTCTGCTGCAGCGTCAGCGGTACCGATGGGGTGGTGGCCGTCTTTGTGGCCGCCGTTTCCTTGGTTGTTGCCATGTGCTACCTCCTTACACGTCCACCGTGAAGGTGTCCGGTTTCTCAATGATCTGCACGCCCTCCACCAGCTCGCCGGTGGTTTTGTCTACGATCTGGCCCCCTACAATTTCGAGCCGCTTCTTGAACTCGCCCCACTTCGGCTTTTCAGTGTTCTGGATCATGTCCTCGTTGCCGGAGGCTTTCAGGTAGGCCAGCAGTGCGTCGTCGTCCTGCTTCATGGTGCTGCCGCCGATTTTCTTCACCAGAGTGCCGGAGAGAAGGCGGTAGCTGTGTTTTGTCTTGGTTGTCTTGTGCGGGACTGTCTCGAAGTATTCCGCGAGCTTTCCGGTGAGAAAACGGGTGCCGTTTTCATATCTGCGCTGAGCAGCGTCAATTCTCTGCTGGATCTTCTCGATCTGGCTTTCGCCCAGTGCGGTGATCCTGTCGAGTTCGGTCTTTTCTTCTGCGATTTTTCGGCAGGCCCAGTCGGCGCAGCCGTCGTCAGTGATACGCCATACCGGGCGCGGAGCGCTTTCGGTTTCCTCCGCGTCGAACATGTTCATGTCCATGCCTTCCAGCTCGTCCAGCGTTACGGCTGGAGCTTCCGGCTCTGTGGTAGGCGCTGCGGTTGCTTCTTTGATTTCTGCGGCCTGTTCGGCCTCAGCTATTGCTTTCTTTGTCGTTGCCATGGTTCTGTTCTCCTTCCTTTGCTTCCAGAGCCTCGCGGGTTTTCTGGAGCTCTGCCTTCGTGTCTCTCAGTTCCTTGTCCTTATTAGTGAAAAACTGATACCATTCGTCGGAGCTTTTCTTGTACTGCTCGGCTTCGGCCTCAGCAGCAGCGGCGCGTTCTGCCATGCTGGCAAGTGCGGCCGTGAGCTCTGCGATCACGCTCGGCTTATTTTCGTTATTCATTCGGTTGCCTCCTTAAAAAATCGGTGTCCGTTAATGGTCATTACATAGATCTGGGACTCGTGCCACTCGCTGTCCACGAGAGCAGGAGCATAAAAGTATTTGATCGGCTCGGTCGTTGCAACGATCCCGAAGTCGAACACGTCCTGCACGGCTTCGAGGGCTTCCTGAGTCGGTTCCGGGCGGCGCTTGCTATATGCGTACACGCGCAGCACTTCGTCCGGCCGGATCCCTTCGTCCTCGCAGGTCTGGAGAATACACTGAGCTACTGCGATCTTTCCGGCGAAGGGTTCGCCTCCGGCTTCGGCCGTGAGCACCTGAGCGATCTCCAGTCGTTCGGCGTCAGTGAGAGCGTAGCGCTTCTGGAATCCTGCCTCTGCGGCCCATGCGTCTGTGACGTCCTCCCAGTTTACGGCCTGCCCGTCTTTGTAGTAGAAAACGTAGGGCTGAGATTCTTCGGCCGCCGGGCTGCTGGTTGCGATCGGGGCGGTTTTTGTCTGGGTGTGCTCCGAGAACATACCCACGGCGCCGCGTACTGCGAACACGATCACTACTGTGGTGACTGCCAGCCCGCCGATCCTTTTCCAGTTCAGGCGCTTGCAAAAACGGCGCAGCCGGTATAAAATAGGCTTAGGCTTTCGCGTGGTTTTTCGATTGCCTGTGCGGCTTCCCGGTTCCGACGGGTGGCCGCTTCTTTTTTCGTTGTACCCGGTGTATTCCACCGGGCTGTATACTTTCAGCGAGCTGCTTCGCATTTCTGTTACCTCCTTCTTTGTCTGAGTTTGGCCGGGAGCGTATAGCTCGGAGCCTGCATGTATTTGTTGAAATTCTGCGGCCAGTAGGCCACCTTTTCGATCCGTTTCCCACTTACTCCATACTTCGGGTTATATCCGAACACGTTCACGTAGCTGAGAAGATCGGAGCGTTCCGCGTCCATGGCCTTGCACACCTCAAACAGTGCCGCCACGTCGTCGATCGCTCTGTGGGAGTTCTGAACCTTGTCCTCCAGCTTATAGGTGAGGATCGCGTTCGCCAGCTTGTGAGGATATGCCCGGCGGTCTTTGTAAACGGTCAGGCTGTCCAGATAGTCGGCAGCTTTCAGGGCTTCCGGGCCACCGTTTCCGTGTCTCCGGAGCATTTCAGCAGTAAACAGGAGATCAAACTGTGCATTGTGGGCCACCAGAAGGACGCGGCCGCCGCCGATCAGCTCAGTGAAGCGAGCTGCAGCCTCAGCCTCTGTGATTCCTTCGTTTTTGAGCTGCTCGTCTGTGATTCCCGTCAGCTCGACGATCTTCTGAGGGATCCGCTCACCTTCCGGCAGCTTCACGAACACGTCGGCGCTGTCGGCCATGCGGAGGGTGCCCCGTTCGGTTTTCTCGACTCTGATCGCTGCCAGTTCAATGATCTGGCAGCTTTCAGCTTCGAGTCCGGTTGTTTCAGTGTCAAAAAATACGACTGCTTTGTATTTCGTGAATACGTCCCGGAGCTCATTCATGGTCGTTCACCTCCGTTTTGATCGTGATCGAGGTCGTGGCTGCGAGTTTTAACTGCTTAGCGGTCAGCTCGTACATGTCCACAGCTGTGTTCACCTGAGCCAGCGCGGTGCTGAGCGCAGCGGCCTTGGTGAGTTCTTCGGCTGTTGCCTTTTCGGCCAGTTCGGCGAAGCCTTCCGGATCCTCTCCGTGTGCGGCTTCGTAGAGCTTCTGAAACTGACGGGCGAGCACCTGCTTGATCCGGCCGATAAAATCCGGAGCCAAAATGCTGCGCTTTTTAGGTTCTGGCTGCTTCTTGTCAGAGTCCAGATTGTCCAGAGTGTCAGAGTCGCAGATAAACCGAACGCAAGCGGCACGGAAGCCGATGCCCGCGTTCGCACTGCTACGGGAGTCGCCGCCGTAGAGGTAGAACACACCAGCGTTCGCACCGTTGTTCCAGTTGCCCCCGCGATAAATAACCCGCTCGCCGTTAGAGTCGAGCCAGAAGTATTCGTCGCTTTCGTAGTCGTCGGCAGGATAGAGGCCGAGGTCTTTCAGCTTGTCCGGCACGTCCATGTCGCTGCGAGCTTCCAGATCCGTGAACTTTATGCCGTCGTAGTCTGTGCCGTCCGGGTGTACCGGTTGGAGCGTGATCTCGCCGTCGTGTACGTTGTAGTAAACCGGATCGCCGTCCTCGGTGCAGATTGCCTCCCACTCTGGAGAGTCTTTGGACTGATCCGCGCCATAGGCTGCGCCGTTGTTCGGGATCACCTGCGGCATACCGTCCATAAATCGAACGCCGCCGACGTGTTCCCAGATGTTACCGCACATGTCAGCTACACCGTAGGCCGTGCCGTCGTGGTTCCACTGAACCGGGCCAGATCCGGTCAACGTCTTGCCGCAGCCTCCGTCGTATGTAGTGCCGGTCTGCTCCGGGTGGCTGTGGCTTTTGCCGCTTGCAGTATTTCCGGTCGGCATGGTGTCGTTGTCCCAGCTCCAGAAGCCGAGAGCCACCCACTCGTCGTTAGTGATCAGGTGCCAGCCTTCGCCCTTACTCTCGCAGAGGCGGATCGCTTCGTCGTGGCTGATATTCACAGCCGGTTTCATAAATGGGAGAGAGTACGGAACGCCGTCGATCAATGTGTTCGGGTATTTGCTGATCGCGTATTCCTTGACCTTGCGGCCTCTCAGGGTGTCAGGGAGTCCCAGCTCGGACGGGGTAAAAACCACCATAATGTCCGGGCGCCCGTTTTTGTCGTAGATTACTTCGTTTCTCATGTTTTTGCTCCTTTTCTGTATTTGCTGCGGCAGATTGGGCACTTGTAGCCGTACCACGGGATCACCGCCTGCTTGCTTACATTCCAGTCCAGCCCGCACTCTTTGCATACTTCATAGCGGCAGCCGTCGCGCCGGGCATGAGTACGGGCCCGCTTAGGTTTCGCGAGTCGTTCATGGGATCACCTCCTATCCAGCGGCCAGCCTGCTGCATAGCTGCCTCATAAGCAGCCGCTTGTATTTCTTCCGGGTTCTCCATTTCCGTGCGTGTTTGTATAGGTGCCACCATTTCGGGTGGGTGTTGGCTCTATATAGTAGGGAGTCCACAAAAGTGTTCACGGCTTTTCGTGCGTATTGCCGGAACCTCTGGAACTGTTCCGCGAGCTCGTCCATGAGTTGCCGGACTGCGTGAGCTGCTGCCTTCATTGCGTCGGCGAGAGCGCCGAGCAGGGCAGTGGCGGCAGGTGGGCCGATCTGGATCGTGAGCTCCGTGTGTTGAGGTTCTGGTGGTGACTCGTCCGGGAGTAGCTCGCTTCGTGCCTGATCCGCAGCTATGAGCTGTTGGCGCTTCTCGTAGTCCTCGACGCTCATGTAGCCGTCAAATATATAGGGATCCGGTTCCTCGGTGGTTTCCTTGCCGTACCATGGCATATCTGCCGGGATATTTTCCGGGCGGGGTATCGGTTCAGGAGGGAAGGCCGTCGAGTCTTTCAGGAGATTGCAGCCGCCTTCGTAGTGCCAGAGAATACCGGCCTCCAGTTCTGCGATCGTCATGTTCTCGCCGAAGTGTCCGCAGTAGTAGCCGTTCACCATGACAGCGTTCGGATCCTGCTCCAGAATTTCGGCGGCAGTGCTCAGATCCTCCAGCTCGAAGGTGTCAGAGTCTTGGTTGAGCCAGACGCTTTCAGCGTGCCAGCTTCGGCCAGTTTTCCATATAATCACCCACGCTATACCGTCGCGGATTTCTTCGGCGTACTGCCGAGCTATTTCGTGTAATGCTGCCATGTTGTCGCTCCTTTCTTCTTTATATAGTGGGGGATTTTCGCCCGCGGCACTTAAAGCTCTCAATGAGTCGGCGCTGGGCGAGTTCGGCGCTATACTCTCGGCGCATGTTCTTGTCGAGCTGGCCGGTGTCGCCTCTTTTCAGTTCTTTATAGATAGTCGCCACATGGACGCCGAGGTCGATCGCAATGTCGGCCGGACGCCCTCCGGCTGCGTATTCCGTCTCGATTTTCTCGCGGTCGCCGAATGTCAAATATCGGTAGTTTCGCACGTTCTCACCTCTCTTTCTGTGCTTTTCAGGTAAAAAAATAATGCGTCCGGAGGCTTTCGCTTCCTTTCGCATTTAATATTATCTTTTCCGCAAAAAAGAAAAATGGAAAAAAGTTGTTGCCAACCGGCTTCCGCTGTGCTAATATACACCTTGTCGCGCGGGAGTGCTGAAATTGGCAGACAGGCAAGACTAAGGATCTTGTGTCCGATAGGACGTGTGGGTTCAAGTCCCATCTCCCGCAGGAATGAACCGGAAGCTGTAGAGCTTCCGGTTTTTTTATGCCCTAGTCCGTATATCGCGCAGCATGCCAACCACCACGGAAGAGACGGTTTTATGGCGGAAATGATTCTTCAACGGGATGGCATTGCGTCGGCATGGTATACTGGGTATCAAAGAAAAGAAGAGGTGCAGATATGAAAATTGCGATCATCACCGGCGCAAGCTCTGGTATGGGCCGTCGTATGGCCATCGAACTGAACGATACCATCCCGAACATCGAGGCATTCTGGCTGTTCGGACGTCGCGTCGAGCGCCTGGAAGCCCTCGAGAAGCAGCTCACGAAGCCGTGCCGCTTCTTCACCGACGACCTCCAGACGAGTGCCGCACGGGATACCCTGCAGCGTGCCCTCGCCGAGGAGGCACCGGAAATCGTCTTCCTTGTGAACGCCGCGGGCTTTGGCCAGATCGGCACCATCCGGGGATTAAGCCTCGAGGATCAGCTCGGCATGGTGGACCTGAACATCGGCGCACTCACCGCGATCACGCGCCTCTGCCTGCCGTACATGGCCCCGAAGTCCCGCATCCTGAACTTCGCATCCAGCGCTGCCTTCCTGCCGCAGCCGAATTTCGCCGTTTACGCCGCGTCGAAGAGCTACGTGCTGAGCTTCAGCCAGAGCCTCGCCGAGGAGCTCAGGACGACCGGCATCCGTGTCACCGCCGTCTGCCCTGGCCCGGTGAAGACCGAGTTTTTCGAGCGTGCCGAGACCAGCGGTCACATCCCGTTCTATAAGTATCTTTTTATGGCGAACCCGGAGAAGGTCTGCCACCTCGCACTGATGGACAGTGTGCTCGGTAATGGTATGTCCGTGTATGGTGTGAGCATGAGGCTGCTCCGCATCCTCAGTAAGCTTCTGCCGACGAAGCTGATCATGCTGAGCATGCGCCTCCTGAACGGCAGCTGCGCCCACGACGGTGATGCGGCCAATGCAGGCGACCAGCTCGTCACCGGCTCTGCCTTCCATCATAAAAACTAAGGGTGACAGTTCAGACAGTGCCCGGAGGGGCGGCAACGGAGGCACAGTACTCCAAGACCGGTTCAATCTAATCCGGGTCCCCTAAGCGGCACTAGGCCCTCTGCAACGCTGAGTTTTCTTTATGAAAACTCAGCGTTGCAGAGGGTGCTAAGGAAAATAGTACCAAGTGCCGCTAAGGGGCCTCGGATTGATTTCACACGGTCTCTGCGTATGGCCTCCGTTGCCACCCCTCCGGGCTCCCTGCCTGATCTGTTACAACCAAGGAGAAAACGAGTGCACATCATAAATTGACAGTGAGGAACCTCTGTGAGAGAAATCTACGTATCGACCAACGAAGCCGGGCAGCGCCTCGACAAGCTGCTACGGAAATACCTGAAAAATGCAACTACCTCCTTCATCTATAAGATGCTCCGGAAGAAGAACATCGTGCTGAACGATAAAAAGGCCGAGGGGAAGGAAATCCTGAACCTCGGAGACTCGGTGAAGATGTACTTTTCCGAGGAAACCTTCGCCACTATGACGGGGCGGTCGGGGCAGCATTCCGAAAGTGCTGACACGAACCGATCGGCGGCAGCGAATGCATCCGCTAAGCGTGCCTGTCCGGCATCGGATCAGACATCATCCGCAGGAAAGAGCAACACACAGATGTATCGGAACGATTCTTCCGGAAATACTTCTGAAAGAAGAGAGAAGCGCGCGTTTGACGAAGAGGGATTCCGAAAGCACATCGTCTACGAGGACGAAAACCTGCTGGTGCTGAACAAGCCGTCCGGATGGCTCAGCCAGTCGGATGCTTCCGGCCTGCCGTCGGTGAATGAGCTCTGTCTCCAGTACCTGATGGCGACGGGAGCCCTCACAGAAGCGCAGCTCCAGACCTTCAAGCCGGGCATCGCCAACCGCCTCGATCGGAATACCTCCGGCCTCATCCTTTTCGGAAAGACCCTGCCAGCGCTCCAGGCGCTCGCCACGTTGCTCCGTGACCGAACGATGGAGAAGTACTATCTCGCCATCGTATATGGAGACATTGACCACGCACAGCGCATCGACGGCTACCTCGCGAAGGACGAACGGACGAACCGCGTCGAGATCCGCCCGCAGCCGTTCCAGGACGCCGTCGAAATCCATACTGCGTATGAACCCCTGAAGCGCAGCGCGGATTACACCGTCCTGAAGGTCCACCTCATCACCGGCAAGACGCACCAGATTCGTGCGCACCTCCGCGCCATCGGCCACCCGATCATCGGTGACCCGAAGTACGGCCGGAAGGACGCCAATGCTTACTACCGTACCCATGGTGGCGTGCAGTCACAGCTCCTCCACGCGTGGGAACTGCACTTTCCGGAAAAGCTTGACGGCCCGCTCCAGAACCTCGCCGGCCAGACCATCACCGCCGCCCCACCGAAGGACTTCCGCTCGTTTCTCCAGTAATCCCCGGCTTACATGACCTTCCGGGAGGCAAGGGGGTCTGACCCCATAAGTACAGAGGTTTCGTTCCGACCAGACGTTCGATGAAGTATCTGGCACACGGGGTCTGACCCCGGTCACTCCCGCGGAACCGCTACCTTCCGGCTAACAAAATATTTTTTGGGGATGAAAAAGTGGCGTCTGGCCCGGAAACCCGCCACTTTTTCGCGTCTGTTTTCAGACTATAGTCTACTTAACGACCTTACCAGGAATCCGATTCCATGGTAAGGTCGTTTTAGTTTCTGAATCGCCGGAAAGAGGAATTCTATGCTGGCAAAAATTAATAGTGCAGGTTTATCCGGACTGGATGGTTATTCTGTGTCCGTAGAGGTCGACGAGAGTCATGGGCTTCCCAGGTCCGTCATCGTCGGCAATGTCTCGCCCTCAGTGCGGGAGGCGCTGGAGCGCTGCGATGTCGCACTCCGGAACGCGCAGATTTCCATGCCGCCACGCCGGCTCACCATCAACCTCGCCCCGGCAGACCGACGCAAGGACGGGACCTGCTTCGACCTGGCCATCGTGACCGGGATCTTACGTTCTGTGTTTTTGACCGACAGCTTTTCACTCGATGCGTACGGATTCATCGGTGAGCTCGGGCTGGACGGCTCCATCAAGCATGTGAATGGTGTGCTTTCGCTCGTTTCCGAGATGAAGCGGGCCGGACTGCGTGGAGCGGTCGTGCCCCTCGTCGACATCCAGGAGGCACTGGTCGTCGAGGACATGGATATCATCGGCGTCGAGCATCTCGTCGATCTCTGTAATCTCATCGAGTCAAAGGAGCGCTTTCTCCGTTACCCGCGCGAGGAAGCGGTGCAGACCGAAGTCCACGAATCCTATGCTGTGGACTTTGCCGAGGTCCATGGACAGAGCTACGGCGTCCGTGCAGCCCTCATCGCGGCAGCGGGTGGCCACAATCTGCTCCTGTCCGGCGTCGCCGGCTCCGGGAAGACCATGATCGCGAAACGCATCCCGACGATCCTGCCACCGCTCAGTCGCGAGGAGAATATCGAGATTACGAAGGTGTACTCGGTGGCGGGTCTGCTTCCACCGGGGCAGTCACTGCTCAATCACCGCCCATTCCGGACACCACATCACACGATCACGACGGCGGCGCTCGTCGGCGGCTCCGCCCAGGGTGGTGTTGTGCCCGGTGAACTCGCCCTTGCATCGCGTGGTGTCCTCTTTCTCGATGAGCTCCCGCTCTTTTCAAAGGCCTCGATCGAGTCACTACGGCAGCCGATCGAAGAGAAGCAGGTCATCATCTCACGTCTGAACGGCACCTTCCGCTATCCGGCGGACTGCCTTCTCGTCGCGGCGATGAACCCCTGCCCGTGCGGTTACTTTCCGGACCGGAATAAGTGCCAGTGCACCGAAAGCCAGATCCGGCAGTACCAGCGCGGCATCAGTAAGCCGATCCTCGAGCGCATCGACCTCTGTGTCGAAGCCTCACCGGTGGCCTTCGCCGATGCGATTTCGAAGGACAGTGGTCCGAGCTCGGCAGAGCTCCGCGCACAGGTGCTCCGGGCGCGCGAGATCCAGGCGGCGCGCTTCCATGGAGAATCGAAGATACGGGTCAATGCAGAGATGGGGATACGGGAAATCGAACGCTACTGCACGCTTGGATCGAAGGAACTCGCCTTTATCGGACGTATCTTTCAGCTCCGGTCGATGTCGATGCGCACCTATCATAAGGTCCTGAAGGTCGCGCGGACGATCGCGGACCTCGAAGAGGAGGAACAGATCCGCGTCGCCCATCTGAGTGAGGCCGTGAACTACCGCGGCATCGAGGATCAGCTGTACGGGACAGGAGGAAAACCATGACGGTGAGAGATTTACATTTTAAACAGGAGATACGAGAACTGACGCCGCTGGATGCGGATTATCCGGAGCGTCTCCGAAACATACCGGATCCGCCACGGACACTCTATGTCCGCGGCAGCCTTCCGCCGGACGACAGGCCGACCGTCGCGATCATCGGCGCACGAAGCGCAAGCGATTACGGGCTGCAGGTCGCCCGCTCTTTCGGTCGAGCACTGGCGATGCAGGGGATCGGCATCATCAGCGGGATGGCGGCGGGGATCGACAGTGCAGGGCAGTGGGGTGCCATCGACGCAGAGGCGAAAACCTATGCTGTCTTCGGATGTGGGCTTAATGTCTGCTACCCGGCCCGGAACTATCTGCTCTATGACAAGATCCTCGAGTATGGCGGTGGCGCGATCTCGGAGCTTCCGCTGGATGCGCCACCGATCGGAAAGCAGTTCGCGAGCCGGAACCGCATCATCGCCGGCCTCGCAGATGCCGTGCTCGTCCTCGAAGCCCGTGAAAAATCCGGTACCTTCATCACCGTCGGGGATGCCCTCGACCAGGGGAAGCAGATCTTCGCTCTGCCCGGGCGTGTCACAGACGGACTCTCGAAGGGCTGCAATCAGCTGATCCGGCAGGGGGCCGACATCCTGACGAGTCCAGAGGATGTGCTCGAGTACCTGCATCTCACATATCATAAGGAGCAGCAGATGCTCGAGAAGGATGCCTCGATGCTGAATCCGAAGCAGCAGAGGGTCTATGCGGCCCTCGATGTCGAGGTGAAGCATCTCGATCAGCTGATCGGAAAGCTCGCGATGTCGGTACAGGAGCTCAGCTCCATCCTCCTCGAGCTCGAGATTCTCGGCTTCTGCGAGAGCCCGAAGCTGGGATTCTACCGGCGACGGATCTAGAAACAGACAGTACAGGGGACCCGGCGGGGGCGGTCTCGGAGTACTGCGCCTCCGTTGCCGCCCCGCCGGGTCCCCTGCTGAATCCAAACCGGTTTTGTGATGCCGGAATGCCTTGTATACCAGATGCGTGTCTTGCAAAACAAAAAAGAGTGTTGTATATTGTCTGAGATTTACCCTTTCGGGAAAGAACGTTTCATCTGCACCGGTATACCGGTTTCGACGGCTTCTGTATGAAATCAGCCATCCGGCGCAGATCTTGTATAAATAAAAAGGTGAGTCTGAATGGCAAGTACAAACAATCTGATTATCGTAGAGTCGCCTGCAAAGGTGAAAACGATCAAAAAATTTCTCGGCAAGCAGTATACGGTCGATGCCACCATGGGACATCTCATCGATATGCCGAAGAGCTCCCTCGGCGTCGATGTCGAGCATGACTATGAGCCGAAGTACATCACGATCCGCGGCAAGGGCGAGCTCCTTGCGAAGCTGAAGAAAGAAGCGAAGAAGGCGGATCGCATCTATCTCGCAACCGACCCGGATCGTGAGGGGGAGGCCATCAGCTGGCATCTCCGGAACGAGCTCGAAAAGGATGAGAAGAATAAAGCGAAGATCACACGTATCACCTTTAACGAGATCACGAAGAATGCCGTTAAGAACGCGCTGAAGAGTCCGCGTGATATCGATATGGACCTCGTGGATGCGCAGCAGGCACGCCGTGTCATCGACCGTCTCGTGGGTTATACCATCAGCCCATTATTATGGAAGAAAATCCGTAAGGGCCTCTCTGCCGGGCGTGTACAGTCCGTCGCACTCCGTATGATCTGTGACCGTGAAGCCCAGATCGCGGCCTTCGTACCAGAGGAGTACTGGTCCCTCGATGCGATCCTTCTGCACGGAAAGAAGAAGCTCACCGCCGCCTTCTACGGTGGCGAGAAGAAGCAGGCACTGAACTCAGAGGCTGAGGTCGATGCGATCCTGCAGAAGATCGGGAAGGATGATTTCATCGTGAGTGACATCCGAAAGTCCGAGCGTCGCAAGAAGGCACCGCTGCCTTTTACGACCTCGACGATGCAGCAGGAGGCGGCGAAGTCCCTCGGCTTTGCCACCAGCAAGACCATGAAGCTCGCACAGACCCTGTATGAGGATGGTTATATCACCTACCTGCGTACCGATAGTACACGTATCGCCGATGAGGCGGATGCGGCGGCCAGAAGCTTCATCGCGGCACAGTTCGGCGAGCATTATGTGAACGGTGGTTCCAGCGTACAGTCGAAGGCACAGGCCGAAGTGAAGATCCAGGACGCACACGAGGCGATCCGTCCGACGAGCCTCGAGCTTAGTCCCGAGGAGGCGAAGGCGAAGCTCCCGCGTGACGAGTTCCGTCTGTACCAGCTGATCTATAAGCGCTTCCTCGCGAGCCGTATGTCGGCTGCACTCTACAGCACCGAGTCCGTCAAGCTGCGTGCCGGCGAGTATGTCTTCACACTGAACGGCTCAAAGCTCAGCTTCGATGGTTTCCTCTCGGTCTACATGACGGAGGAGGATAAGGCGGAGAAGGATGTTTCGCTCCCGGAGCTTACGGTCGGCGAGCAGCTTTCGCTCGACAGCTTCGATAAGGAGCAGCACTTCACACAGCCGCCGGCACACTATACCGAGGCTTCACTCGTGAAGGCTCTCGAGGAGGATGGGATCGGTCGTCCGTCGACCTATGCACCGACCATCGGCACCCTGCTGGCGCGCCGTTATATCGCGAAGGAAAAGAAGAACATCTTCGTCACCGAGCTTGGTCTCGCGGTCGACGATATGATGCAGAAGAACTTCCCGACCATCATCGATACTGCATTCACCGCGAACATGGAGTCCCTGCTTGACAGTGTCGCAGCCGGTAAGACGAAGTGGAAGACGATCGTCGAGAACTTCTACCCGGATCTCGAGGAGGCCGTCGAGAAGGCACAGGCGGAGGTCGAGAAGATCACGATTCGTGATGAGGAGACCGATGTGCTCTGTGATAAGTGCGGACGCCACATGGTCATCAAGTACGGACCACACGGCAAGTTCCTGGCATGCCCGGGCTTCCCGGAGTGCCGGAACACGAAGCCGTATGTCGAGTATGCCGGCTTCACCTGCCCGGACTGCGGCGCAGAGTGCGTGAAGCGTCGTTCGAAGAAGGGCCGGATCTTCTACAGCTGCTCCCGCTATCCGGAGTGTGAATACATGACCTGGAGCAAGCCGAAGGAAGCCGTCGTCGGTGAGAAGAAGGACGGCGACATCTTCGTGGCACCATCCACTGATGCAAATCCAGAGCCGGTGATGCCGGAATAAATATATTGACAGCAATCGAAGCTTTATGTTATAT